>Ga0136632_10000239_pt1 | contig 14865 bp, 14 predicted proteins | sample AntDrymUQ6112106_2_FD_104670 | JGI IMG/M metagenome (GOLD analysis project Ga0136632, IMG submission 104670) | Polar desert sand microbial communities from Dry Valleys, Antarctica - metaG UQ611 (21.06) | ecosystem: Environmental > Terrestrial > Soil > Desert | place: Antarctica: Dry Valley...
ACCTGCGGCGGCGCGCGCCGGCCACGACGACGGCGAGCGTCGCGTTTACCGAAGTGGCCGCGGGCCAGACGGCGCCCGGCGATTACCTGCCGGCAGCGGCCGATGATCGAGCGACGTTCGATTACCTCTGGTTTACTCCCGGCAGCCAGCCACAGGATCCTTGCGCCGCGTTTGAGCAGCGCCTGCGCAAGCTGCGCCAGCCCGCGCTTTAAGCGTCGGATTCTGCGGTATCGGTGATATCGAGTGCGTTTTAATCCTGTGACAACAGGTCTATGATTACCTGACGCGGCGCGGCCAGACGACCTGGTCCGCAAGATTATGCCCCGCCGGAGATTCGCGGCATACCCGGCAACCCATTCGAACTACTACGTCATAAGGATCACCATGTTCTGGCGCCCAAGCAAACAAATGAAGGCACGCATATCCAATCTGCGCGCGCATCTTAAGGATGAGAATCCGGTTCTGGTCGATGTGGTCGGCAGATACCAGGATCTGGATAAGGTCGCCTACCGGCTGGGTCTGCTCGATCGGAACGAGTCGTTCGCGACCCGCATTTCCTGGTGGCCGATGATCGCCGTGCTGGGTACGTTCTCTGCCGGCAAGTCCACGTTCATCAATCAATACTTAAGCGCGCGCCTGCAACAGACCGGCAACCAGGCGGTGGATGACCGGTTTACCGTGATTTGCTACAGCTCGGACGACGAGGTGCGTGTGCTGCCGGGGCTCTCGCTGGACGCCGATCCGCGCTTTCCGTTCTACCAGATCAGCGAAGAGTTGGACAAGGTCGCCACCGGCGAGGGCGGTCGCATCAATGCTTATCTCCAGCTCAAGACCTGCCCGTCGGCGAAATTACGCGGCAAGATTTTCATCGACTCGCCCGGTTTCGATGCCGACGAGCAACGCAACGCCACCTTGCGCATCACCGATCACATCATTGATTTGTCGGATCTGGTGCTGGTGTTCTTCGATGCCCGGCATCCGGAACCGGGCGCCATGCAGGACACCCTGGAACATCTGGTCTCCGGCACGGTGCAGCGCAACGACGCCAACAAGATGTTGTTTATTCTCAATCAGGTGGACGTGACCGCGCGTGAAGACAACGTCGAGGACGTGGTGTCCGCGTGGCAACGCGCGATCGCACGGGGCGGGATCGCGAGCGGGCGGTTTTACACGGTATATGACCAGGATGCGGCGGTGCCGATCGAGGACGCGAATCTGCGGCGGCGCTATGAAACGAAGCGCGACGCCGATCTGGCCGAAATCGGTCAGCGTATCGAGCAGGTCAGCGTGGAGCGCGTATACCGGATCGTTGGTTCGCTGGAGAGCATCGCGAACCGCATTGAGCAGCATAGTGTGCCCACGTTGCGCAGATCGCTGGAGCAGTGGTACCGGCGGGTGATGACGCTGGATCTGCTGATCATACTGCCCATATTGCTGCTGCTACTGGGTGTCAGCATTTCGGCGGGTTACTGGGACGGCATCGTCTTTTCACCGCCGTGGATCGATGCGCTGGGTGCGGCGTGGATCACCTTGACCGTGCTTTGTGTGGTACTTGCGGCCGGCGTGCTGGGGATTCATTTCTGGATGCGCGCGATAATCGCCAAACGCATCGCGCGCCGGCTCAAAGACGATCAGGGCCCCGGTCATCTGGCGCGCGCGTTTTTCAGAAACACCCGCCCCACCAAGAGTGTGTTCCGTTCAACCCCGGCGGGATGGGGTAAGGCCAGCCGCAAACATATCGCCAAAGTGCGCGAGGCGGCCGACAGTTTTGTGCAGAAGCTCAACGATCGCTACACCAATCCGTCGGGCGGCGGCACGGCTGAGAACGCCGGGGCGGATAAAGACGAATCGCCCGCCCGTCAGGCGGCAGGCTAGCACCTAACGCATGCTCCCCGGTCGGAAGGTGGCCTGCAACAGCACCGAAACACACGGCCACAGCAGCACGCTGCTCAGCACCGGCGCCCAGTACAACCAGGATTCCTGCGCAAAGCCCTGCATGCCGTTGATCCACAAGGTAGCACTTCGGTATAAGAGCAGCATGAGACCAACGAATATCGCCTGCTGATAAAGCGGGAACCAGCGCAGGCGCGGATACAGGCGCAAAGTGATGTAGGCGATCACCGAAAACCCCAGGGCGTGCGCGCCCAGCAGAGTGCCCTGGGTCGCATCCATGATGAGCCCGAGCGTCCATCCGGCGCCGATACCCACTTGGCGCGGCACAGTCAGCACCCAGTAAATCAGGGTGAGCGCCACCCACTCGGGACGCCACGCCACTGCCCACTCTGGCAGCGGCGCCAGGGTAAGCATGCCGGCGACCGCGAAACTGCTGACGATCGCCAGCGCGGAAGACGAGGAGCGGCTCATGCTGGCGACGCTGGCCACTTACTTCAGGGTGCTGCGGCTGTCGGCGCCTGCGCGGGAGCCGGCGCTGCCTTCGTACGCGTTTTAGGTTTGGGCGTCCATACCAGCAGGACCTCGCGGCTACTATCCAGATGCGAAATCGGTACGGCTTCGACGGTCGTAAACGGCTCTCCCGGCTGGCGATGCACGCGCGTAATCGTGCCGACCGGATAGTCCGGCGGGTAGCGTCCTGCCAGTCCGGATGTGCTGACCACGTCGCCCACCCGCACATCCGCGTTGACCGACACGTGACGCAGGCTCAGCACCTGTGGGTTGCCGGTGCCGTACGCCAGCAAGCGCAGGCCGTTGCGGTTGACCTGCACCGGCAGCGCATGGCTGGGATCGGAAATCAGGATCGCCGCCGAATTGAGCGGGTTCACTTGCGTAATCTGGCCCATGACGCCGTGCGCGTCCAGCAGCGGCTGACCCACGAACGCGCCGTGTCTAGCGCCCTTGTTGATAACGATGCGCTGCCGGTATGGGTCCAGATCGACCGACAGCAACTCCGCCACCAGTACCCGGTCGCGGCGCAGGTGCGTGGCCGATTTGAGCAGTGCGGTGAGCTTTTGTAGCCGCGCATTAAACAGGAGTTGTCGTGCACGCAGATTCTGATTTTCCTCGATCAATCGCTTGCGCGTCACCAGCGTGTGCGTTGACCACGACCCGGCACGCGACGGTAGATCCACCAGGTATTGCAATGGATAAATAACCGTGGCGAGCGATCTACGCAGCGGGTCCAGATGCGTATAGCGCTGGTCGATCGTCATCAGCACAATGGAGGTGATGACGCAGATCACCAGCTTGCCGGTGATCGATGCGTCGGCACTGAAAAGGGGTTTGATTGCCAGTGTCTCCCGGGCGGCCAGCGCGTTGAGGCGCCGATGTTAAACCACGGGTTGGGCAGCGGATACCGATGCCGGCGACAGTCGGTCCAGGCGGGGATACCGGCGGTCAGGCGGGCCGCACGAGCGGGGCGCCGTGGATAGCTACTCCGTCGCCAGAAAAGAGGCCCGCTTGGAATCTATCATCTCCAGTACGCGCCCGCCGCCGCGCGCCACGCAGGTGAGCGGGTCTTCCGCGATCACCACCGGAATGCCGGTTTCTTCCATGATCAGCCGGTCCAGATCGCGCAGCAGCGCGCCGCCGCCGGTCATTACGATGCCGCGTTCGGCGACGTCCGAGCCCAGTTCCGGCGGCGTCTGCTCCAGCGCGGTCTTGACGGCGCTGACGATGCCGAACAGCGGTTCCTGCAACGATTCCAGGATCTCATTGCTGTTGAGCGTGAAGCTGCGCGGCACCCCCTCGGCCAGATTGCGGCCCTTGACCTCGATCTCCAGCAGTTCCTTGCCCGGATACGCGGTGCCGATTTCGTGCTTGATGCGCTCGGCCGTGGCTTCGCCGATCAGCACGCCGTAGTTGCGGCGCACGTAACCTATAATGGCGTCGTCGAATTTGTCGCCGCCGATGCGTACGGACGAGGAATAGACGATGCCGTTGAGCGAGATTACCGCCACCTCCGAGGTGCCGCCGCCGATATCCAGCACCATCGAGCCTTGCGCCTCGTCGATCGGCAGACCCGCGCCGATGGCCGCCGCGATGGGTTCCTCGATGAGAAAAGTGCGACGCGCGCCCGCGCCGGTCGCGGATTCTCGGATGGCGCGCCGCTCGACCTGCGTGGCGCCCACCGGCACGCACACCAGCACCCTGGGGCTCGGCCTGAAAAATTTGCTCTGATGCGCCTTGCGGATGAAATGCTGGAGCATCTTTTCGGTAGTGGTGAAGTCGGCGATCACGCCGTCTTTAAGCGGCCGTATGACGGTGATGCTTTCGGGCGTGCGACCCAGCATGCGCTTGGCGTCGGTGCCCACGGCTTCGATGGTGCGTGCGCCACCGTTGCGATCATGCCGGATGGCGACCACCGACGGCTCGTTCAGCACGATGCCCTTGCCACGCATGTAGATCAGCGTATTGGCGGTGCCGACGTCGATGGAGAGATCGTTTGAAAATACCCCAAATATACGGTTCAGCATGTTGGGCTGCCGATTAATTCTTATGTATAAAGCGTAGTAATGTAGCAGCGGGGCCAGGTTTGGGCAAGCCGCGAAATATGATACTTTTGCGCGGTACTTTACTGCGGGAGACGGCAGTGGCGCTGAGCATTGATGACATCCGCAGAATCGCGCATCTGGCGCGGCTCACAATCGAAGAGCAGGATATTCCCCGCTACGCGGACAGCCTGTCAGAAATTCTTGGCCTCGTGGAACAGTTGAGCACGGTGGATACACAAGGCGTGCTGCCCATGGCGCATCCGCAGGACGTGGCGCAGCGGCTGCGCGCCGACGAGGTGACCGAAACCGACCAGCGCGCGTGCTTTCAGGAAAACGCGCCACTTACCGAGGGGGGCATTTATCTGGTGCCGCGGGTGATTGAATGACGTAAGAGGTTAGGAGTAAGGGGTGAGCTGCAATTGACTTGCTGGCCGATCTGCTACGCCTCACGCCTCAAGCTTCACTCTTCACACTACGTTTTCAGGCAATGCACAATCTCACCATCAAACAACTGACCGCTGGCCTGCGCGCGAAGAAATTCTCAAGCGGTGAGTTGACCACGCATTTCCTCACGCGCATCGAACAACATGCCGGCGCGCTCAACTGCTTCATCACCGTTACGCACGAGCAGGCGCTGGCGATCGCGGATGACGCGGATAAGCGCCTGCGTGGTGGCGAGGGCGGGCCGCTCACCGGCGTGCCCTTCGCGCACAAGGATATCTTTTGCACCGAGGGTGTGAAGACCTCGTGCGGCTCGCGCATGCTGGATAATTTCATAGCACCTTACGACGCCACCATGGTGAGCCGTCTGCAGGAGGCCGGCGCGGTGATGCTGGGCAAGACTAATATGGATGAGTTCGCCATGGGCTCATCGAACGAGACCAGCTATTACGGCGTGGTCAAGAATCCGTGGGATGCGCAACGCGTGCCGGGTGGCTCATCCGGCGGCTCGGCCGCGGCGGTGGCCGCGCGTCTGGTACCCGCGGCGACGGGTACGGACACCGGCGGGTCCATCCGTCAACCCGCCTCACTGTGCGGCATCACGGGGCTGAAACCGACTTACGGCCGCGTATCGCGTTACGGCATGATCGCGTTCGCCTCCAGCCTGGATCAGGCGGGTCCCATGGCCCGCGGCGCCGAGGATTGCGCGCTGTTATTGAGCGCGATGGCGGGCTTCGATACGCGCGATTCGACCAGCATCGATCGCCAGGTTCCCGATTACACCGTAAGCCTCGATCGCCCGCTGAACGGTCTGCGCATCGGCTTGCCGAAAGAATACTTTGGGGAGGGGCTGGATGCTGGCGTGGCTCAGGTCATCGATGAGGCGATCGCGGCGTATCGACTACTGGGCTGCGAAGTGATCGAAATCAGCCTGCCCAACACCAATCTCGCGGTACCGGTCTACTACGTCGTCGCGCCGGCCGAATGTTCCTCGAACCTCGCGCGTTATGATGGTGTGCGCTTCGGCCACCGCTGCGCGGATCCGAAAGACTTGCTGGATCTTTACCAGCGTTCGCGCGGGGAAGGTTTCGGGGCGGAGGTCAAGCGGCGCATCATGATCGGTACCTACGTGCTGTCCGCCGGCTATTACGACGCGTATTATCTTAAAGCCCAGCAGGCGCGGCGGCTGATCAGCGATGACTTCAAACGCGCTTTCGAACAGGTCGATGTCATCATGGGGCCGACGTCGCCGTCGGTTGCGTTCAAGCTCGGAGAAAAGGCCAGCGACCCGGTACAGATGTATTTGTCCGACATCTACACGATCGCGACCAACCTCGCGGGTCTGCCCGGCATTTCAATCCCCGCCGGCTTTCACCAGAATTTGCCCGTGGGCTTGCAGATCATCGGGAACTCTTTCGAGGAAGCCCGTCTACTGAACGTGGCGCACCAGTTTCAGCGAGAAACCGACTGGCATACGCGGACGCCGGAAGGCTTCGCGGAATAGTGTCCGTGAAGTGCGCGAGAAAAATTGCTTCCCTTTTTGCGCAATGCCGAGTGCACAGAAGCAAGCCCCAGGAGTTTGCGGCATAGCTTACTTTCTGCGTTCGCGGGAAGGCTGCATGCTAACGTTCTGCCTTTAAGTCTTTCGCGTTCTTCGCGGACCGCGCTCCAGAGGTAAATTAGATGCAATGGGAAACCGTCATCGGACTTGAGATTCACGCCCAGTTGATGACCCGATCGAAAATCTTTTCCGGCGCGTCCATCGCCTACGGTGCGGCGCCCAATACGCAGGCGTGCGCCGTCGATCTGGGTCTGCCCGGCGTTTTGCCGGTGCTGAACGAGGCCGCGGTGCGCATGGCCGTCAAGCTGGGGCTGGCGATCGGCGCGCAGATCGCGCCGCGCTCGGTGTTCGCGCGCAAGAATTACTTCTATCCCGATCTGCCGAAAGGTTATCAGATCAGTCAGTACGAGCTGCCGGTGGTGCATCAGGGACGCCTCGACATCGTGCTGGACGACGGCACGACCAAAACCATCGGCGTCACGCGCGCGCATCTGGAGGAAGACGCCGGCAAGTCGCTGCACGAGGATTTTCAGCGCATGACTGGCATCGATCTCAATCGCGCCGGTACGCCGCTCCTTGAGATCGTCTCCGAGCCGGATATGCGTTCGGCGAAAGAAGCGACCGCATACATGAAGAAGCTGCACACGCTGGTTCGTTATCTGGAGATCTGCGACGGCAATATGCAGGAAGGTTCGTTCCGCTGCGACGCCAACGTGTCGGTGCGGCCCGTGGGCCAGACGAAGCTCGGTACGCGCGCGGAACTGAAAAATCTGAACTCGTTTCGCTTCGTAGAGCGCGCCATCGATTTTGAGATCGAGCGCCAGATCAAACTGCTGGAAGGCGGCGGCTCGGTCGTGCAGGAGACGCGCCTGTACGATCCGGGCAGGGACGAAACCCGCTCGATGCGCGGCAAGGAAGAAGCCAACGATTATCGGTATTTCCCGGACCCCGACCTGCTGCCACTCGAAATCGATAGCGCGCTGATTGAATCGGTACGCGCCGGTCTGCCCGAACTGCCGGATGCAAAAAAGGAACGGTTCATCCGCGATTTTGGCCTGAGTGCGTACGATGCTTCCGTGCTGACCAGCACCCGCGAGTTTGCGAGTTACTACGAGGATGTCGTGCGCGCACTGGGTGGTAATCCAAAACTGGCAGCCAACTGGGTAATGGGTGATTTATCCGCAGCTTTGAACAAAGATGGCAACGAGATCAGCGCGAGTTCGTTAACCGCGAAAGCGCTGGCGGGGCTGCTCGCGCGTATCGAAGACAAAACCCTCTCCGGGAAGCTCGCTAAAGACGTGTTCGAAGCCATGTGGGCGGACGAAGGCGATGCGGATCAGATCATCGAAAAGCGCGGCCTGAAGCAAATTACGGACACTTCGGCGATCGAATCCATGATCGACGAAGTCATCGCCAGCAACACGCAACAGCTCGAACAGTACCGCGCCGGCAAGGACAAGCTGTTCGGCTTCTTCGTCGGCCAGGTGATGAAGGCGTCGAAAGGCAAGGCTAATCCGGCGCAGGTCAACGACATCCTCAAACGCAAGCTGAGTTCGTAGAAAAGGTAAAGGCCATCGCGGCGAAACCCGTTATGGGACGGCGCGCCCGCGGGTTGATTTCTTCCGGTGTGTCTATTATAGTTCGGACAATGTCCATTGTGACCAAGGCGAGGGCCGGACGAAGACCTATGAGTACAGAACAAGTAGCGGCAGTCCTGGGTGGAAGAAAGATACTGCGCCGTTCGATCACCAGCGCGATGCAGATGGCGGAGTTGGTCGCGCACGGTCTGCCCAAAGAGAGCGCGTTTCACTTGCAGGGTTTGCTCGCGCTCAATGACCAGCGCCTGTCCAGGAGCTTAGGGGTCAGCGCCAAGACGCTCGGTCGGCTGCGAAAGTCAATCGGTGGTCAACTCAGTTCCTTGCAGAGCGATCGCGTATATCGACTGGCTAGAGTGTTCGGACTCGCTACCGATGTGTTCGAAGATCAGGCCGCGGCGCGGGAGTGGCTGCTTGTGGCCCAGGTCGGGCTGGGTAATCGCATCCCGATCGAGCTTATGCAAAGCGAGGCCGGCGCGCGTGAGGTCGAGGACTTGCTGCTGCGCATCGAGTATGGCGTCTTCTCTTGACCATCGCGTGGCGGCTTGTCAAAGCCAGTCGCGCAGCCGATGCCTTTACTGGTGAAGGCGCCCGCCTGGCGGGAGGACGCTGGAATCAAAGAGGTACGTCGTTAGTTTATCTTAGCGGCTCGCTCGCGCTGGCGGCGCTTGAAACCTTTATTCACCTGACCCGGCATGATCGTCCGCCCGCATTCGTGAGCTTTCAGGTACACATTCCCGACCGCGTGGTTATCCGGACCCTAACCTCGGAAGAACTGCCGCGGAATTGGCGCGAAGAGCCGCCTCCGGATAGCACCAAAGCTATCGGCTCTCTATCGGCGAGCCAGCAAACAGAAGCCTTGCTGCGTGTGCCATCGGTCATCGTGCCAAGCGAATACAATCTGCTCTTGAACCCGCGTCATCCAGAAGCTGCGCGGCTGACTATATCCGAACCAGAATCTTTCTCTTTCGATCCGCGCTTGTGGAAGTAAGGGCTGACAAACCACAGTATGGGGGTAGAGATACGGTCACGCCCTGGCCGGCCGTCGCCTTGCTTGCCGCGCATTAATCTCGCTGCGAGGAATGCCTCCGTTCATATTGAATAGCGGGCGCAGCGCGCACCCGATACCGTTTGCAGATCGAATTTGACTTGCATCCAACAGATCACGCTTTTTAGGGTTTCGACGCTGTGACGCACATGTGCAGGAACACAAATCACAATTTTGTTCGGCGCCATGTCGAGCTATTGGATGGCGCTTGGCTAATCATCGCATTGTGCCGCTTTTGGCACGCGTACTTTATTAAGGAGACTCTCCATGTCGAAACAGCCTTCCGGCTCTCCGAGCCATAAGTCTTCTCCCATGACGTCGTCCGCGGCTGCACGCATTCAGAGCGCTACGGCCAAGAGTAACGCGGGTAGAACGCCAGCCAAGAGCTTTGCTGCTCGTGCGCAAAGCACGGCAGCCAAAGGCGGCAAGAAATAAGACACCGGCAGGAAAAAGAGGCCAGGCATCTGCCTGGCCTCTTGGAGATCCCGTAATGAATCAAACAGCATTGCCGCGCATTGGCGAGGTCTTGCGTAATCTCATTACTCGCGCCGGATATAGGGCACGGATCACCGAAAGGGGGCTTGAAAAGGACCTCGACGACCTGGCCGTAGAGAATCGTTCGGGCGCAGCAAGTGACATTTTATCCAGAATCGAGAAAGAGATTTTGCAAGCAATCGCTAATGACGCAGGCGCCGAGTGGGCAGAGTTGTTTGCGGTTGCGTGGCATCAGACATTGAAATCTCTTCAGGGCGTTGTCCAGAACGTGAATATGAGCCCGGTTAAGACGGCCAAGCCCGAGCAGCAATTCAACAAACCTTTGCCGTCCCGATGTTGGTGGGCTTCATACAGTTATCGTCAACGCGGGTTTCAGGCCCGGCTATCCTCGCGATGTGGAAGTCGCCCTTCGCTGCCTGGGTCACTTGGCTGGCGAAGCAACTCAGCGCCAAGGATGACGAGTTATTGACCGCAATCTCCACCGCCAGCGATGCTGACGCGCGTAGCGTTGTACGCTGGATTGCGGGCGATCCTATTGAAAAACTGCGTTACCCGCTGCGTCCCTGCGTGGAAGCATGTATCGAGATAGCGAGTAAGCAATCAAGCGTCAAACTGCTCAACCACGCGACAGGCTGGTTAACAATTGCCATTGCGCTCCAATCGCTTTCGGAAGCGGAACGCTCGGCTTTGCAGCAACACGCCCGTGATCGTCGCCAGCATCCATGGGCGCTGGAAGATGCTATTGAGACACTCCAGACGTTAGCTTATAAGGCGGGCGAGGACGGCGTACGCCACCTCGCGATTCCCACTCTTCAGGATATCGGCCGCTTATTTGCAGATCGACCACTCGACATTCAGGCCATCAATGCCCGTATCGAGGCATTCGCGAGTTTATTTGCCGATAAGAATGAACACATAAGACGTCGCTATCAGTATCTTCATGACGGATGCCAAGCAAGACTCGCTGCAATGCAAGGCGATGTCATCTCAGCAACGCAACTTTATCGGAACGCCGTCAGCGGATGTTGGTGGTGTGCTGGGTCGAACCAGAAACTCATTCTGGAGGAAGCGCTGCTTTATGCCGTGGGCGTCGGTGATCAAGTGGCAGCAAAGCATTACTGGGACAAAACGTTTCTGCTTGGCTTGAACAACCTGCCGAAGCGCGAGCTGGACGAGCAGGAGCGACGGCGCCTCGCCTTCGGTTTTCAGCGGATGTTCTATCCGCAAAAGGCCAATGACAGGGTGTTGCTGGGCATTGAGATAGTCGACGGGGAATTCAAACTCGACGCTAAAGCGCTTAGGGCACCGAATCGCAAGATGAAGTTTGCTGATGGTCGAACGCGGCGAACGCCATTTATGGACACTATCATGCGCGGCACCCTTGCTGAAGTGCGGCAGATGCTGGCGGCCGGTGGCGATGTGAATACCGTGATACCAGAATCAGGTGAAGGGCCGCTACTCTTTGCGCTTCAGCGCGCAAGAAACCAAAAGGACCCGGCGATTCTCCACGAGATCCTCCGGCAACCCCTAACCAAGGATACTGTAAACCGTCCGGCCGGCACTGGCCGAGAAACACCCTTACAAATTGCCAATGAAATGGCTGACCGTGAATTTATTCGGGCGGCGTATGCAGCGAAACCAGTTCACCGCCGACTTAGAACGCTGGATCAGCGGAGGTGGTCGCGCCACGGCGCAAGATGCAAAACTCGGCGCAATCTCGGATACTGACTTAGCCGACTATCGCCATGAGGCAGCCATGTCGATGATGAGAAAGCCCAGAGGTCGCGCGATCTTCGAGGGCGTTGCAGAGTATTTTTCCCGGGCGTCAGAAGATTACATCGCGGTTATCCATGTATTGCTGGCTAGCAAAGCAAATCCCAACTGTCGATATAAAGTTGAGCCTCATGACCTTTACGAGTGGACGCCCACCCTATTCGCTGCACAGATCGGTCACTTGGAGCTTTTCAAGCTACTGATACATAACGGCGGCGATCCAACTCTTACTTTGAAGAAAGCGTCCACCTTCGAGAATTACGATGCCATGTGGATTGCGGTCGCTCATGATCGTAAAGCTATTGTGAATTATCTAATTGGGGTGGCATCACCGTAATCCCTGGGGTAGATTCAGCTTCCGAACCTATCGGTTTACCAAAGGAACGCCCGATTTATCAACTTTGATCGGCATCACAATCCAGCATGAGGTGTCGTTGGCGGTCAAGCTGATCGCCAAGCTGGAGCAGTTCCCGCTTTCGCGCTGGAAGATGGACATTTGTCTGCTGTTGGCTGCCAACCACACTCAAGCCGAGATCGCCAGACGCATGGGCATGAGCGAACATACCGTCGTCACTCATGTCCGCAGGATCTACGAGAAGGTGCACAACAAGGCCGAGTTGATGAATAAGCTGCTGGCCTAGTTGTCAAGTCCAGGACGATTATAAGGCTTACGATGAAACAACTCAGGGTGCTTGGCATGCCATTGTTTCATTGCATGGAGTTGCCGCAGAGCTTACGCCTCGACGCGCGGTGCGTAAAAGTCGAAACTAGACGTTATCGCGTACAACCAAAGGTCGGCGTTATGCCTCAACCGTTTTTGTCGATCTACACCCACAGGTTCATCCGCACGGCGGTGTGCGTGCCGTTCGTGCGCGTGGCCGACCCCGCGTTCAATGTAAAGCAAACCGTGGGTCTGGCGTGTCGCGCCTCGGAGATGAACGCAGCGGTCGCGCTGTTTCCAGAGCTCGGTATTTCGGCCTATTCCAACGAAGACCTGTTTCATCAGGATGCGTTGCTGGACGCTGTCGAAGCCGCGCTCGCGCACCTTGTCGCCGAGAGCAGCGATCTTTCGCCCGTGTTGCTGGTCGGCGCGCCGCTGCGATTCGAGGGCAAACTGTTCAACTGCGCGTTCGTCGTCTACCGCGGGCGTTTGCTGGGCGTGGCGCCCAAGTCCTATCTGCCCAACTACCGCGAGTTTTATGAGAAGCGCCAGTTCACCTCCGCGCGCGACGCCGTCGCGACGGACGTTGTATTCGCGGGCGAGTGCGCCCCTTTCGGCAACGATCTGATCTTCAATGCGGCGAACGTCAAGGATTTCTCGCTGCACGTGGAGATATGCGAGGATTTGTACGCACCCATACCGCCCAGCACCTACGCCGCGCTGGCCGGCGCGACCGTGCTGGCGAATCTTTCGGCCAGCAACATCACGATCGGCAAGGCCGATTATCGCCGCGACCTGTGCGCCTCGCAGTCGGGCAAGTGCCTCGCGGCTTACCTATACTCCGCGGCCGGGCCTGGCGAGTCCACCACCGATCTGGCCTGGGACGGGCACGCCATCATTTACGAGAACAACGAACTGCTGGCCGAAGCCCAGCGTTTCTCCTCGGACGAGCAAATCATTACCGCCGACATCGATCTCGAACGACTCGCGCAGGAACGCATGCGCATGACCAGCTTCAACGATGCCGTCGGCGCGCATCTGGAGCGCGTGCGGGGCATGCGCCGCGTTTCATTCGAGTTCGAAGCGCCGACGGGCGAAATCCCGCTGGTGCGGCGCATCGAGCGCTTCCCCTACGTGCCCAACGACGCGCAAGCGCGCGACGAACGCTGCTTCGAGGCGTACAACATTCAGGTGCACGGACTTATGAAACGGCTCACCAGCGCCGGCATCGAACGGATCGTCATCGGCGTGTCCGGCGGACTGGACTCCACTCATGCGCTGATCGTGGCGGCCAGAACAATGGATCGGCTGGGAGTGCCACGCCAGAACATTCTCGCTTACACGATGCCGGGATTTGCGACCAGCACCGGCACGCTCGACAACGCGCACAAGCTGATGCGCTCGCTGGGGGTGACCGCGAGTGAGATCGATATCAGGCCGTCATGTGTACAGATGCTCAAAGACATCGGCCACCCATACGCCGCGGGCGAGGCGGTGTATGACGTTACGTTCGAGAACGTGCAGGCGGGCGAGCGCACCTCGCATCTGTTTCGACTCGCCAACCTGCATCAAGGGCTGGTGCTCGGTACGGGAGATTTGAGCGAACTGGCGCTGGGCTGGGCGACCTACGGCGTGGGCGATCACATGTCGCACTACAACGTGAATGCTTCGGTGCCGAAAACACTCATTCAGCACCTGATCCGCTGGGTGATCGGTTCGCGGCAGTTCGACTCAGAGACGAGTGACACCTTGCAGGCCATCCTCGACACCGAGATCTCGCCGGAACTCGTGCCCGGAGATGACGACAACGACCGCCCGGCGCAGAGCACCCAGGAAAAAATCGGCCCGTACGCGTTGCAGGATTTCAATCTCTACTACGTGCTGCGCTTCGGCTTCCGGCCCAGCAAGGTGGCGTTTCTGGCCTTGAGCGCATGGGGCGACAAAACCAAAGGCGACTGGCCCGAGGGTTTGTCCGCGGAGGCGCGGCACGACTACGATCTGCCGACGATAAAGAAATGGCTGGAAGTGTTTCTCTACCGTTTCTTCAAGACCAGCCAGTTCAAGCGCTCCTGCCTGCCGAACGGCCCCAAGGTCGGCTCGGGCGGCTCGCTCTCACCCAGAGGCGACTGGCGCGCGCCTTCGGATTCCGAGGCGACGGTATGGCTGGAGGAATTGCGGGAGAATACGCCGGATTAGTGGACGCTGGCGGCGAATATTAGGGGAAACTCCGATTAAGTGTTTCTTGTCATTTCGACCCCCTCGGGTTCACTCGGGGCAGGCTCCGGGAGAAATCTTGACCCCATGCCGTCGATGGGGCCCACATAAAGATCTCTCGCGGAGTTTATCCCGTTCGCAAACTCAGGGCAGGCTCTGAACACAGTGAAGGGCTCGAGATGACATCGATGTGGCTTACTCGCTGGGCAATCGGCTCCCGCCGTGTCTGTACTCTTCCGGGGGAACAAACGTGCCGCTCCAGATGTTGCGTTTGAGGGCGCGCGCCTCGGCTTCCTGCGAGACGTAATCTTTGGAATAGCGCGTGTACGCTACCGCCCAGCCCTGCCGCACCATCCACGCGTTCAGGTCCTCGCCGGCGACATCGCACACCGCCAGCATGCGGTCGTAGTTGTCGCGGTCACGCGCGCTGCACTGGATCATCGTCGAGCCGATGCGCTGTTTGAGCGCGGCGGTCGCCTCTTGCCCGCAAGGCCACTGTTCGTGGGGGCGCGCGCAAAGCTGGGATTTCTCCACTGCGTCCATGCCGAATAGCCGGATGCGCGTGCCACTGATGTCGAGCGTATCGCCGTCGAACACGTAGGCGCGGCCGGTAATTTCTTTCGCGTTCG
>Ga0136632_10000240_pt1 | contig 14850 bp, 11 predicted proteins | sample AntDrymUQ6112106_2_FD_104670 | JGI IMG/M metagenome (GOLD analysis project Ga0136632, IMG submission 104670) | Polar desert sand microbial communities from Dry Valleys, Antarctica - metaG UQ611 (21.06) | ecosystem: Environmental > Terrestrial > Soil > Desert | place: Antarctica: Dry Valley...
GAAAGGCCCGAAAGACGCAATGGGCGTCGGGGAGAGGTCGATAGCGTACAGGATCCACCCCCACCACGAGAGCGCGAGGGCCAGCACGAAGAACGTGATGAGCGGGTGTCGCTTCACCACGCTCGATAGACGGGACATCATCTGAAATCCTCCTTTTCGGTTGCCTGTTCGAAGCTTAGAAGCCGGTCGGGTAGAGACACATCCACCCCTGGGTGGGGTTAGGGTGGTTTTGCGGGTAGGGGTGGTCTCTGGCTGATCTCTTCCTTGCGATCCGCCCGTGCATCCTTCGCCACCACGTCCACCTGACGCACGATCTTGCCGCCTCGCACCTCCAGCGTCGTTTCGACCACGACGCGGCTTCCGTCCGGGTACTCGCACGCCTCCCGAAACCTCACCCGTTCCTCGTCCACGAATTCTTGCTCGACGCGGTGAGACGTCTCCTGGCCGAAGACCGCTCGCAGATGCTTGGCGATCTCCGCCTTTCCACGCAACTCGAAGGGCGGGCCTTGCGGGGCGCCGGCGTTGACTATGCTTAGCTCGGCGTCCTCGGCGTAGAAACCGAGCACGAGATCGGGGTCGCATCGCTCGATGCCGAGCCGCAGGGACTCGAAGTCCAGCCCGTTTGCGGTCTTCCGTTCCGTCATATCGTGGGCCTCCTTTCCCCTGCTTCTTTAGGGAAGCTTTGCTCGACTGATGGAACTTTATGGAGCCGAGGGCATCGGCACACCAGTAGAACTACCTGTTCGGGGTACCGGGTTCTCGAGCAACGGGGAATAGCGGCGCCCGGTAGGGTACCGGGACGATGATCTCAAAAGCCTCCGGGAGGACCGGGCGTGTCCATATTCGATAATCGGCCGGTCAGCAAGGACGAAAGCAGCGGTGCCGGGCGCCGGAAGACGAAAAGCTAATTCATGGAGGAAATGCCGCCTTCAGCGGAGGCCGAGTTCGACGGCGAATCGGGTCGCCTCGGTGCGCGAGTGGAACCCCAGCTTGCGGTAGATAGAGCCCAGGTGCCAGTTAACGGTGCGGGAACTGATGAAGAGCTTTTCGGCGACCTCGGCGTTGGTCATGCCTTGGGCCACGAGGCGCAGCACTTCGGCCTCCCGGGCGGACAACCCGGCGGGATAGGGCTCCGGTGTGGTCGGCTCCGGGGTTGCCTCCTGCTCCAGCGCGTACTCGACGGCCTGCTCGGGGCTTATCGCCCGTCCCTCCGCCCACGCCGCTGCGAACGCTTCCCCGCTGAGCCGGGCGCGCGCGGCTGTTATCTGACTCTGGTGGAGGGAGCGGTCGGGTACATAAGTGTGCACTCCAACTTCGATCTTCTCGAGCAGCGCCTCCTCAGCGCCCCACAGGCGCGCGGCGCGTACGATCCTGCCCTCCGCTGCGGCGACGGCCGCCAGTCCCTCAAGGTAGTGGGCGACGTCGGTCTCGTTACCCAACTCCGCCGAGACGGGCAGCCCCTCCTCGAACAGATCCCTCGCGCGCTCGTGGTCACGCTCGGCCTGCGCCAGGGTCGCCAGGGTATAAAGCGCCGTGGAGATGGCTTGCCTCTCGCCCACCTCCCGGGACAGCGCCAGTCCTCGCTCCGCCAGCCGCTTCGCACGTCCGTGATCTCCCTGGTCGCGCCACGCCACCGCCAGGAAGCCAAGCTCGATGGCCGCGCCCCACTTCTCCCCCTCCTCGAGGAAGAGATCCACGGCCTCTTCGGTAAGGGTTATCGCTCGCTGGTGCTGCCCCTGGCCGAGCGCCGCGAAGCCGGCATTGCTCAGCGCGTACGCGCTTCCTAGCTTGTCATTAATTTCCCTAAACAACCCGAGGCTTTCCTCCACCAGCGATGCCGCCGAACCGTGGTCGCCTTGATAATTTGCCATCATGCCCTCGACGTACAGAGCCTTCGCCCGGGCGGACGCCGGCATGGCGCTACCCTTCGCCGATAACGCCTGCTCCATCCACCGCCGTCCCTCGGCGAAGTGACCGCGTATCCCCCAGAACAGCCACAGCGCCCAACCGAGCCTCGCGGCCCCCTCCGGCTCTCCTCGTCCCAGCAACCATCGCATAGCCGCCCGCAGGTTGTCGTGATCCCGCTCCAGCCGCTCCAGCCACGCTACCTGCCGCTCTCCCTTCAACTCCGGCTCAGCTTCTTCGGCCAGCGCCAGATAGTATCCCGCGTGCCGCTCCCGGAATTTCCCCGCCTCGTCCGACTCCGACAGCTTCTCACTTCCGTACTGCCGCACCATCTCCAGCAGACGGTAGCGCGCCTCGCCACCCTCTTCCCGCGCCCCCACCAGCGACTTGTCCACCAGGTGCGAGAGTAACTCCAGCACTTCGCCCCGTTCGAGTTCCTCTCCCGCGCACACCGACTCCGCCGCTTCCAACGTAAAACCGCCAGCGAACACCGCCAGCCGGCGGAACAAGGTGCGCTCCTCCTCCGGGAGCAGCTCGTGGCTCCAGTCCATCGTCGCCTGTAAGGTGCGGTGGCGGGGCATCGCCGTCCTGCCGCCGGCCGCGAGCAGTCTGAAGCAGTCGTCGAGGCGGGTGGCTATCTGCTCCACCGACAACACCTTCGCCCTCGCCGCCGCAAGCTCTATGGTCAGGGGGATGCCGTCCAACCGGTAGCAAACCTGCGCCACGGCCGCCGCGTTTTGCTCCGTGAGTACGAAGTCTGGCTTGACCGCCGCCGCCCGCTCCACGAAAAGACGAGCCGACTCGTACTGAGGCAGGCTCTCGACGTCCGGCAGACGCCGGAGGTCGGGGAGGGAGAGCGAGGGAACGGGCCAGGCGACTTCGCCGACGATGCCCAGAGCTTCGCGGCTGGTGGCCAGGACGCGCAGCTCAGGACAGGAACGCAGCAGCGCCTCGGCAAGGGCGGCGCAGGCTTCGATCAGGTGCTCACAGTTGTCCAAAACCAACAGCACCTTCTTGGATCCGAGGTGCTCCGAGAGGGTTTCGGTCGGCGAGCGGCCCGGCTGCTCGCGCACCCTCAGGAAGGAGGCCACCGCCTGAGGCACGAGAGTAGGGTCGGCCAACGGCGCCAGCTCCACCATCCACACGCCGTCCTCGAACACTTCCACCAGATCGCCCGCCACCGCCAGAGCCAGCCTCGTCTTGCCGCATCCTCCCGAGCCGGTCAGCGTCAGCAGGCGAGTATCCTCCAGCAGCCGCTTTACCTCGGCCAGCTCCTTCTCCCGTCCGACGAAGCTGGAGAGCTCCAGAGGCAGGTTGTTAGGCGGGCTCGCGTCCCGACGCTCGCCGGGGACAGCGACCAGCCGGCCGCGATCGTTTTCTCGGGCCTCACGGGGCGGATGCGTCGCATCGGGCATCGGGTTTGCTCCCAAAGGTACTTGCCGCTAGCTGGGGAATTGTAGCCGCTGGGCGACAGAACTTGAAGGGCAGGTTTTCCAACTTTTCCTCCGAACGGGGTACAGACATGTGTAGCGTCCCTGTGGCGAGGTCTCAGGGGCCGAGCCTTACAAGACTTCGGCCCCCTCCTTGTTGCCCCTATTCACCCGAGTGCGTGGAAGGATAATTCTCGGAACGCTGGATGCAAAATCCTGCATATCCTCGCCCTCATCGGGCAGTCTGAGCTTGTTCACGACGCTGCGATGCATACAAAACAACACAACATGTAGTAGTGCTGGATAAAGTTGCAGGAAACGCAATGAAAGGGCCAGACGTGGTTCGCCTCTTCTGGAGGCGGCGTACGGGGAGACGAGGCCGAGGGTCGTGTTAGGGCGTAGAGCGTAGGAGGCTGGCTACGCTGCGGGCGTCTTCGGCCTTGATGTTAAGCTCTGCCCCTGCGTTTGCCTCCGCGTTCTCTTTCCCGGACACGGTTTTCCTTTTTGTCACTCTGTTCTCTCTTCGGCGCGTTGCGGAGGTTCTGGGGAGAAGGCGCGGTGGCCGGTTATGGCCTGCCCCACTATGAGGGTGTTGACGTCGTTCGTGCCCTCGTAGGTGTAGACGCCCTCGATGTCGGCCATGTGCTCCATCACGCGGTAGTCGAGCAGGATGCCGTTGCCCCCGAGTACTTCGCGCGCCGTGGCCGCGATGCGGCGCGCCTTGGCGACGTTGTTCATCTTGAACATCGAGACCGTCGCCGGATCCAGCCCTCCAGCGTCCTTGAGGCGCCCGACGTGGATGGAGAGGAGCTGGCTCAGTGAGATCTCATTGACCATCTCGACGAGCTTCTGCTGGACGAGCTGGAACGAGGCTATGGGCCGCCCGAACTGCTCCCGCTCCCCTGCGTAGGCCAGGGCCGTCTCGTAACAGTCAGCAGCCTGCCCGAGCCCGTCCCACCCCACGCCGTAGCGCGAGTGCGTGAGAATCGACAGGGTGACGCCAAGGCCCGTTGCTTTCGGCAGCCTGGCGCTCTCTGGTACGTGGCAGTCTTCGAGTGTAATGTGCGTCTGCCAAGCGGCGCGCTGGGAGGCCTTGCGGGGGAGGACATCGGCCTGGAAGCCCGGATTGTCGGTCTCGATCAGGAAACCGGAGATCTTACCGTCATCGGTCCTGGCCCAGATCACGGCCACGTCCGAGAAGGAGGCGTTGCCGATCCACTTCTTCTCACCGTTTAGCACGTAGCCGCCGTCCTTCTCTACGGCCGTCGTGCTAAGGGAGCCAGGATCGCTCCCTGCCTCTGGTTCTGTCAGGCCGAAGCACCCGATCTTCTCGCACTTCGCCATGGGCGGCAGCCAGCGCAGCTTCTGCTCCTCGGATCCCAACTCGTTTATGGTCGTCATCGCGAGCCCGCTCTGGACGTGCAAGAAAGTAGCCAAGCTCCCAGACCCGCGCGCCAGCTCGGCTATCCCGAGGCCGTAGGCCACGTTGTTCCAGCCGGCGCAGCCATACTCCCCAGAGAGGGTGCCGCCAACGAGGCCGAGCTCCCCGAGGCCTGGTAGGAGCCCGAAAGGGAACTGCGCCCTGTCCCAGTGGTCAGCCGCGACCGGTATGACCTCGCGGTCAACGAAATCGCGGACCAGATCCCTCACCCGCTTCTCCTCATCCGAGAGCAGACTGCCGGCGTTTATGAGGTCAACAGGCCGTTTCTCCCGCTGCGTTAGCTCCGACGTAGTTGTCATGTCCTCAGGCTCTCCTCTGCGCTCCGACTCCGGACGCCACCCAGCGTCCCCTCGGAGAGAGCATAGGTCCTGCCTACAACAAGGTCAATCTAAGGGTGATGGCTTTCACGTTCCCAGGTTGCCCGTGATGCCGGTCCCTCGGCCGCTTGTCGAGGCGGGCGTGGGACAGCATCTTCAGAACCCTCTTGCGGGCCATTTTTGGGATCACCGGCATAATGGGTAGAATAGTGTGACCGAATACAGACCGGTGGCGCTGGCCGCCGGGTGAATCTCTCCGAGGAGGAACACTAGATGAGCGAAGGCAAGACAGGCAACCGCGGTTCCGATGCTCCGTCACAGATGGCGCCGTTCGATGTGTGGGCGGAGTGGATGCAGGCGAACATGGGACCTATGACTGCGACGCCGGGCACGAGCGTACCCTGGCTCATGATGCCGGGTGTGAGGACAGGAGAGGAGACCGCGGAGTTACCCGAGGGGGCCGTGCGGAACGACCCCTTGCTCTCTACCGTCGAGAAGCTGTGGGACGCCAACCCCATGCAGAGCGTTTTGCCCATTGACTGGATGGAGATCACACGCTCCCTCCAGACCCTCTGGGCGCGCGAGATGTCCGACCCCGCGCGCGCTATGGAGCGGGCTACGGACTTCAACGCCAGGCTGTTCGGCGCCACGATGAAGAGTTGGCAGGAGGCAACATACCGTTTCTGGGGCCTCCAGACATCGCAGGATAACGAAGAGGGTCGTACCGACAAGCGGTTCTCGGCGCCTGACTGGGAGCAGAATCCATACTACGAGACCCTCAAGGCGTCTTACATGCTCGCCTCGGAGTACCTGCTCGAGGAGGCGGAGGAGACCAATGGTGAGGACACCGCCGAGCAGCGGCGCCTGAAGTTCCACCTCAAACAGTTCGTAGATGCCATGGCCCCGGTCAACTATCTGCTTACCAACCCAGCAGCCCTAAAGCGGGCTTTCGAGACAGGGGGAGCCAGCCTCGCCGAGGGTGCCCGCAACCTGCTCGCGGATCTGCAGGAAGGCCGCATGAGCATGACCGACGCCAACGCCTTCCAGCCAGGAGAGAACCTGGCGATCACGCCTGGCAAAGTCGTCTACCGCAACGAGCTCATAGAGTTGATCCAGTACGAGCCGACCACGGACAAGGTCCACGAGACGCCGGTGATGTTCATACCGCCCTGGATCAACAAGTACTACATACTCGATTTGCAGCCGAAGAACAGCTTCGTCAAATACCTGGTCGACCAGGGCTACACGGTGTTCATGATCTCCTGGAAGAACCCTGACGCCTCGATGGAAGACACTCAGTTCGAGGAATACATGACAAAGGGGCCGCTCGCTGCTGCCGAGGTCGTGAGGGATATCACCGGGGCCGAGAAGGTCAACCCCGTCGGCTACTGCGTAGGGGGGACGCTGCTCGCGATCACACTCTCCTGGCTCTCCGCCGGCGAAGACGAGAACCCCTTCGGCCCGCCGACGTTTATGGTCGCGTTGCACGATTTTACGGAGGTGGGGGACACCGGGGTCTTCATCGACGAGCCGCAGATAGAGTTCATGGAGCAGCAGATGCTCGAGCGCGGGTATCTGGATAACCGCAAGATGGCCAACATGTTCAATTTGCTCCGCTCCAACGACCTGATCTGGTCCAACGTCGTCAACAACTACCTCCTCGGCCAGAAACCTCCTGCCTTCGACCTCCTGTACTGGAACTCGGACGGCACGCGCATGGCCCGCGACGCCCACAGCTTCTACCTGCGCAACACCTACCTGGAGAACAACCTCATAGAGCCTGGCAAGGTGGAGATAAAGGGCCGCCCCATAGACCTCTCCAGGATCGAGGGCGACATCTACGCCGTAGGGGCCGAGAAGGACCACATCGTCCCCTGGGCCTCGGCGTGGAAGATCTCCAGGCTCGCAAACGGCACGACCCGCTTCACCCTCGCCAACTCGGGCCACATAGCTGGCATGATCAACCCTCCATCCAAGGGCAAGGGACGCTACTGGGCGACCGAGAACGGCGGCGCCTTCGATACCTCCGCGGACTGGCGTGAGAACGCCAAAGAGCACGAAGGCTCCTGGTGGGAAGACTGGAGCAGGTGGCTCGATGACCACTCAGGAGAGCAGGTAGACCCACCCGAGATGGGCAGCGAGAACTACCCGCCGATAGAAGACGCCCCTGGCACTTATGTAAAGGAGAAGTAAGTTTCAGGCAACAGGCTACAGGAAGAGCTATCCACGGAATGGTGCCGCCCCGAGAGGAAAGAGCTGACAAGCTTAAGTGCTGAAATGCTGACCAGCGCTAGTGGGGGAGGCTCCAGCCTCCCCCACTAGCGCTTTACAACCAGCCTTTTCGTTCTGCCAGACGTGCCGCTTCGACTCTGTTGCGCGTTCCTAGCTTCTTGATGGCTGTGGAGAGGTAGTTGCGCACGGTGCCTTCTGAGAGGTAGAGCCTGGCCGCTATATCTTCTATCGTTGCTCCGCCCTCCGAGGCTACAAGCACCTCGCGCTCGCGTTCCGTGAGAGGGTTGTCACCCTCGCTCAAGGCGGCCGCTGCCAGGGCGGGGTCGACCACCCGCTCACCCTTCATTGCCCTGTGAATTGCCTTGGCCAGTTCGGAGGCCGGGGCGTCCTTGAGCAGGAACCCGGCAGCACCGCTCTCCATGGCCCGCCTGAGGTAACCGGAGCGCCCGAAGGTCGTCAGGATAACCACGCGGCACGAAGGCAATCGCTCGTGAAGGACGGCAGCCGCCTCGAGGCCGTCCCCGCCGGGCATCTCTATGTCGAGGAGTGCCACGTCTGGAAGGGTGTCCAGTGCGGCGGGGAGTATCTCGTCTCCGCGCGATGCCTCGGCTACGATCTCGATGTCGTCCTCCAGGGAAAGCAGGGCAGAGAGCGCCCCGCGTACCATCGCCTGGTCCTCCGCCAGGAGCACCCGAACGGTCATCGAGGCCAATCCTCGCCGGTGACGCTACCATCCAGACCCGGTTCAGGTCCTTTCGACTGCGCCGCACTGCTGGCCGCAGGCAGGCTGACTCGCAGGCAGAACCCGCCATCTGACGGCGAACCGGTCTCGACGCGGCCGGCGAAGGTTGCAACGCGTTCGGCGAGCCCCGAGAGGCCGTTGCCCGAGGCACCTCCGTTGCCCTTCTGAGAACCCTCTCCGTCGTCGGTTATCTCGGCGTAGATCTCCTCATCCTCGCGCGCCACAAGGATCCGGCAGTGTCCGGCACGGCTGTGTCGGATCACGTTCGTTGCCCCCTCGCGCACAGCCCAGGCGAGGACGGCGTCGACGGCGTTCGGTAGCATGCTGGCTTCGTTCTCTATCCTGCAGGAGATACCAGCCGCATCGAGCATCTCGCCCGCGCCGGCGAGCTCCTCTACTAGCGTGGGCTGCCGGTATCCGGCGACGGCCTCGCGGACTTCGCGCAGGGCCTGGCGTGCGACGCCTTCTATGTCGTGGACTTCCGTTGCTGCCTTCTCCGGTGCGGCGGGAAGGAGTCTTCCGGCCAGCTCGCTCTTTAGCGTGATGAGGGAGAGGCTGTGACCGAGGAGATCGTGCAGGTCCCTGGCAAAGCGCAACCTTTCTTCGCTGACGGCAAGGCGGGCGAGCTCTTCCCTCGCCGACCGCAGCTCCGCGACAGCGGCGACCTGGCGGACGAAAGCGGTCGCCCAAAGGCCGATGGCGGCGGTCGGTAGCACGAGCCACGCCATGCCAGAGACGATGCCAAGCGTGAACGTGATGATCGCCAGACCCGCGATCGCCACGTAAGCGTCCCTGGTCAGCAGCATTATCCCGGTGGCGACGTTGACGTGGAAGAAGAGCACGCGCCACTCGCTGCCCAGGGCGAGGTTGAGCGCGATCGCAAGCACAGCCAGTAACACTATCGCCGCCCGGCGCTTGCGCACCTCGGAGGGCTCTGCGGATGCAGACCAGAGCGGTTCTTGCAGCCACATCAGCCACAGGAACACACCGGCGAAGAGCGCAGCCCCACTCAGTGCGAGCGAAACCCGCGCTGGCGTAGGGTCCGACGTAAGGACGGCCCGGATCGGGTAGATGAGAAAGATCAGGCCGAACAGCGGGCCCAGCAACCGCCCGCCTCTCGGGAAACGGGAGATTCTGTCACTTCCCAGGGAGCCCTCGCCCTTTACTCTCTCGGTCATGAGATCTCAAAACCCCCTGAGAAGACCCCTGCAATCAGCGCGATTGTATTACCCTCGGTCCCCCGCCGCGAGGAATGCGGTCCTTCCTGCGGGTGAAAGCAGCAGCGCCAGGACCGCCACGAGCGCCACAAGCATAACGCGGTGGTAGATAGTGTTCAGATCCGTGCTAGGGCCCGCCCCTAAAGCCAGCGCGGCCACGCCGAGCAGGACGCCTCCAAAGGCGAACGCGTGGGCCGCGAAGGCGGCCGTCCAGGCCCAACGCATGCGCGTGAAAACGGCGAATGCGGCGGCTGCCAGAGCCGCCCCGCACAGACCTTCGACTACCGTCGCAGGGAGTATCCTGGGCTCCGCGAGGACCATGAACCCTAGCGGGATGCGCCAACCAAGGTGCAGCAGAGCGCCGAAGAAAAACGTGGCTGCGTAGGTGGCGGAAAGGATGCCGACCACCGTCGCAACGCCGGTCCTGCGGTGAATAGTAGGCTGCTCGATCATGGTTACTCCTCTCCCGTTCGATATCAAAGATTGGCCACCGCAGGAATGACCTCATCTCCGATGATCTCGAGCGGCGTGATCCTGTCTACGTTTGGCACAAAGCCGATAACCGTCTCGATGCCCATGCCCGAGAGCCAGCGCAGGTGCTCGATCACCTGGCTGGCTTTCTCACCTCTCTCGCCCACGTCGAAGGCGAAAGCGCAGGTCTTCTCTATCTCGTCGTAATCCCTGCCCTCGGCCTCACAATGCCTCCGCAACACGTCGAGCTTATCCGGCACCTGTGGGCCGGGACGGAGGCTGCAGGCGTCAGCGTATCTGGCGACCAGTTGCAACGTCTTCTTCTCTCCGTCGCCGGCGATCATTATGGGAGGATGAGGTCTACTCAGGCTTTGCGGGAGGTTGAGGGGGCGATCCAGCCCATAGTACTCGCCCTCGAAAGGACGCTCGTCTCCGCGATGGCCGCTCCACATTCGCAGTGCTATCTGGACCGTCTCCTCCAGCATCTCGAAGCGCTCCCTCTGCGGCGGGAAGGGGACTCCCGAGCCCGCGCGTCTCCTCCTCGTAGTGGCCCGAACCGACGCCGAAGCAGGCACGCCCGCCGGAGAGCACGTCGAGCGTTGTGACGGCCTTTACGAGGACGGCAGGATGACGGAAGTGCACTCCGGACACCATCGCCGTGAGCCCTATCCGCTCCGTGTTGGCTGCTAGGAACGCCAGCGTCGTGTAGCACTCCGGTTCGTTCGCCTCTGGGCCGCCCATGATCGGGTGCTGCCAGACGTGGTCAGCTACCCCGATGCGGTCGAAGCCCGCCTCCTCCGCGACCTTGCCGATGTCCGCGAGGCTTCTACCGAACCGCTCCGGTCCCCCGCTCCAATCGAAGCTGTTGAGCTGCACTCCAAGCTTCATGCTTGCCCGCCATGGTCCTGCATCGTACCTCCTCTGACGCTCCTTCGAAGTTCTACTGAAGAGTGTATGGGCGCGCCTCAGCGGCCGGTAGTGAAGATCGTCGTGGTTTCCGGGTGACTGATGTCATACGATGACTCGCGGAAGCCCGGATAACGTAGAGGGGACGGTCTCAGTGACCGTCCCCTCAGGGATGCTGGATGTTGGGTGCTTTACGCGCCCGAGCGGATGCTCAGCCAGTCGCCGACCTTGGGCCAGAGGCCCTTTTTGGCGCCGCGGCCTGTCATGAGGCCGACGTGGCCGGCGTCGAGGACGAAGAACTCCTTGTCCTCGCTGCCGACGAGGTTCATCGTGGCTTCGGCCTGCGGTAGGGTGCAGATGTGGTCCTTCTTGCCGGCGATGTTGAGGAGCGGGACCTCTATGTTCGAGAGGTCGACGCGGCGGCCCCGGAGGACTATCTCGCCCCTGGCAAGCTTGTTCTGCTGGTAGAAGTCGGTGATCCACTGCCTGAACGTCGCGCCTGGGAAGGGAGGCCCGTCGTTGACCCACTTGTTCATCGCGAGCCAGGTCTCCATCGGCTTCTCCTCGAAGATGCGCTCCCACATGTTGACGTAGGTGCCGACGTAGTTGGTTACGGGCTTTAGCATCCTATTGCCCGTGTCGATGAGGTCGCCTGGTATGTTGCCGAAGGCGTCGGCGAGCAGGCCAGGGTTCATGTACTTCTCGCTCGTAAACAGGCTGTAGAGCCCCATCTCGCCCTCGGGGAACTCCATAGGGGCGGTCATGAGGATGAGGTTCTTGAGGTGCTCGGGGAACAGGGAGGCGTACATGGCGCTCATCGTGCCGCCCATGCAGTAGCCTAGCATGGTGAACTCCTCGGAGTGCGAGTGCCTGAGGACCTTCTTGACCGCCCTCGGCAGGTAGTCCAGGACGTAGTTCTCGAAGGTGAGGTCCTTGTCCTCGTCGCCGGGGATGCCCCAGTCGAGCATGTAAACGTCGAATCCCTCGCCGACCAGGTACTCGATAAAGCTGTTGCCAGGCATGAGATCGAGTATGTAGGGGCGGTTGATGAGGGCGTAGACCATGAGTATTGGAACGGGATGCTTCTTCTGGGCATTGGGAGCGTAGTGGTAGAGCTTCGCCTTGTTCTTGGTCCAGACCGTCTCCTTGGGAGTCTGGCCCGTGTCGGCCTGGGCACCCTCGACGACGATCTTCATCCCGCGGCTGTACTTGTCGAAGAAGTTCTCTACGTCAGCGGGTATCTCGGCGTCGCCCGAAGTAGGAACCGCGCCGTAATTGGCCGTCTCGGTCATCTAGCTCTCTCCCTTCTTGCGCACATCCTCGACGGTGACCTGGCCTTCGGCCCCTGTCCCGACCACCTCAGAGAGCTCGACGCCCATCTCGCGCGCCTTGCGCCTTGCGGCATCTGTGGCCGAGATCTCGACCGTCGACCCGTTGGTCTCGGCCACCTGCGCGCCACCGTCCTGGGCCCCGTCCTCCAGCGCCGCGAGCAGACGGTCGAGCTTGCCCTCGACCCGATCGAGCCGTGTCTCGAGCTCTTTGACGGACTCGGCCGTGGCAGGTTCGGCGTAACCGTACTCGAAATCTTCGAGGACCTCCTCGATGCGGTCTACCTTCTCCTCCAGGTTGACGACGAGGCCGGCGATCCTGGAGATGTCGGAGCGGACGGGGAGCTGGAGGTTCTTGAGGTAGTCCTCGGAGTTGCGCTTGAACACTTTGTAGAAGCTGGCGTAGCTCTGGAGGAAGCGGCTCGAAGGCTCGAGGAACTCCTCGCGCTCGATCACATCCCCGACAAAGTCCGAGAACGGGCCGCTCGTGGCGTTGTACCACTGGGCGGCGAGCTGCAGGGGATCACTCGGCGGAGCGCCCCCGGCAACCAGGTTGGTGCGCGCCTCATCAAGCATCTGCATCCAACGCGGAAGGATCTCCATCGCGTTCTGGCCCATCTCGGCGCTCTTCTGCCAGGAGTCCGTGGTCATCTCGAACCACCGCTGCCAGAGGTCATTTACCCCAGGGTTGCCGGCGACAGGTTCGGGGGAGGCCCCGATCACCCGCTCTTGCATCTCTCGCATGCCTTCGAACCAACGGCGGTATGCGCCATAAGGGTCGACCTGCCCCCCCTGGGCCATCTCCGACCACATCCTGCTCCCCGACTCCATCCATTGGCGCCAGAGCTCGGCAGGGTCCATGCCGGACACCGCTCCTCTCTCCTCCGTCAACCGAAAACCTCCTCGTCATGCACGAAACAATGTCCATAGCCAGCACCCACCTCGCTCTCAGCGGAGCCGGCCACGCAGATTATACAAGCAAATGAAACTTATGTGTTAACGGCATATACCGGGAGTTCTGCAGGCTTCCCCGGTTGTCGCTGGCCAGGGTTGGGCATATATTAGTCCGAGGGAAGCGACCTTCGGGGATTCTGTTGCGGGAAGGAGAGAGATGACCGACCGTGGGAACGGGCACGAGACTATCTTCACCATGGAGGCCACGCCGTTGAAGTACGGTCCTGGCGCCTCGGAGGAGGCTGGCTGGGAGCTGAAGCGGATGGGTGTCGGGCGGGCAATGCTCGTCTCCGACCCTGGTGTCGTGAAGGCGAACATAACGGGTCGCATCGTGGAGTTGATCGAGGCCGAGGGCGTAGAGGTCGAGGTGTGGGACCGCTCGCGCGTCGAGCCGACGGACGACTCCTTCCAGGCCGCGGCAGACTTCGCCGTCGATGGAGACTTCGAAGGGTTCGTCGCCGTCGGAGGCGGGTCGAGCATCGACACGGCGAAGGTCTCCAGCCTCATAGCGACGCACGGGGGTGAGATCGTCGACTACGTCAACGCCCCCGTCGGCGGAGGCAAGAAGCCGCCAGGGCCCTTGAAACCGATCCTCGCTATCCCCACGACAGCGGGCACTGGCGCCGAGGCGACGACGGTCGCGATCCTTGACATCCCAGAACAGAGGGTGAAGACCGGCATCTCACACCAGTACCTGCGCCCCGACCGCGGCGTCGTCGACCCCATGCTCACGCTGAGCATGCCGCCGGAGGTAACCTCATCCTGCGGCCTCGACGTGGTCTGCCACGCCGCAGAGTCATATATCTCCAAACCGTACGACGCCCGCCCGAAGCCCGAGAGCCCCGACGACAGGCCACCGTATCAGGGTGCTAACCCGATCTCGGATATGTGGAGCGCCAGGGCGCTAGAGTACGGCGGCAAGTACCTCAGGCGCGCCGTCGAGAACGGCGAAGACGTCGAGGCCCGCGGGGCGATGATGCTCGGTGCCTCACTCGCCGGCGTAGGCTTCGGCTCAGCAGGGGTCCATATCCCGCACGCCTGCGCCTACCCAATTGCAGGCCTCAAACACGAGTGGCAGCCGCCAGGGTATCCCGATGATCATCCCTTCGTGCCGCACGGCTGGTCCGTCATCGTTACGGCGCCCGCAGCGTTCCGGTTCACGTACGAGGCCGACCCGGACAGGCACCATAGAGTCGCTGAGCTGCTCTCCGGCGAGAAGGTAGAGAGGGCCGACGAGAACACGCTGCCTGGGGTCTTGATCCGGCTGATGAGAGACGTAGGAGCGCCGAAAGGCGTGCGCGAGCTCGGCTACGGCGAAGACGACATAGAAGACCTCGTAGAAGGCGCGATGAAACAGCAGCGGCTTCTCGTAGGGGCTCCCCGCGAGGTAAGAGAAGAGGACCTGGCGAACATCATCCGCGAGTCGATGGAGAACTGGTGAAGTAGGTATCAGGTTTCAGGCCACAGGAAGACATGGTGGCGCCATGTTGCGCAATCAGGCACAATACCCTTCGTTGGTTGTGTGACGAAGGAGGGTGGGGATGCAGCGAGCGGTTTCTTTAGCGGGCGCGACCTTCGTCCTGTTGTGTATCGTCTTTGTCCTCGTCGCCTTCCCTGTAGGAGCGCAGGACAGCGGCGGCATACCCCCTGGCACGGCCGCGAACGGTGTGGATACGGACAACAACAACAGTCCGCCCGACGTGATCTTGGTCGAAGCCGACGCTTGTACCGTCTCGCCAGGCGCGTCCATAACCGTCGAAGACGGCGACGGAACGCAGGCGATATTCACTGACCAGCAACGAGAGATCACGATCTCAGCTGAGGACGACGGGATCCTGAGGATAGAGGGACCGGTCGACGACTTTATCGGCGACCACGCAACGTTCCCCGATGCTGACACGGCGTTC
>Ga0136632_10000243_pt1 | contig 14820 bp, 22 predicted proteins | sample AntDrymUQ6112106_2_FD_104670 | JGI IMG/M metagenome (GOLD analysis project Ga0136632, IMG submission 104670) | Polar desert sand microbial communities from Dry Valleys, Antarctica - metaG UQ611 (21.06) | ecosystem: Environmental > Terrestrial > Soil > Desert | place: Antarctica: Dry Valley...
GGATCGGCAGCGTCTTCACCCGTCCCCCGGACAAGGAGATGCAGGGACTGGACTGGGGACGCCTGTACGAGAGCTACCACTCGAACTCGCACAACGCGGCCGCCATTGACGCCGACATCAACGCTCTCCGCGCCGATCCAGCGGTGCTCAACAGCAAGGGCATCTACGAATACCTGCTGGGTGGCAAGACGGACCCCAAGCTGCTCAACGTCCGGTTATTCGATGAGAAGACCAAGGTTGCCGCCCACGCGCAGCAGACGCAGAAGGCGGAAGGCGCGGGCGTCTCCAACTGTCCGCTCTGCGCTATCGGCGAGAACGTCAACAAGTCGCGCATCTACAAGCTCGACGAGATGGACGCTGACCACGTGACCGCGTGGTCGAAGGGCGGGGACACCGACCTCAAGAACTGCCAGATGCTGTGCGTCACCCACAACCGAGCCAAAGGCAACAGGTAGTCATGCTCCGGGGAGCCGCCTGCGTCCGTCCCTCCGGCGGGACGGCGCGAAGCCATCGGTTTCGGAAGCGGGCCGGGTGACGGGAAGCGCCCCGGACGCTTCCGAGGAACCTAGGCTCGGTCGAACTTCGCGGGGCGCTCCGGGACGAAGCTAGCGGCGGAAGTGAGTGTCGCCTAGACGGCAACTTGGGCCTTGCCTCGAACGCACGTGGCCGGTAACGTCGAGAGCAGCAGCGTCATAGCGCCCGCGTGTTCGACCGCATCGCTGACTCGCTTCCGCTGCCGCGAGCCCGAGCAAGCGCGAAACCTACCCGGAAGGGAGGATTCGCATGTGGGAGCAAGAGAGACGGGAGTGTGTCGTCCTGCCGCCTCCCCTGACTACCTTCGTGGTTGGGCTAGAGGAGTGGCACCCAGGCTGCGAGGTGACCTGCACAATCGCCGAGTGGGACGATGGGCGGGCGGAATACAAGGTGATGGTTAGGCCTACCGACGAGTACAAAGCGCTCGTCGAGACCTAGCGAGCGCCCGTCTCGCGGGCGCTAACGCGACGGAAGGCCCGGAAGGTAATCGAGAGATCGACCGGGCCTTCTGATCGCGTTAGATCGCGTCTCAGGAGGTCGTTTATAGGTATTTCATGTCGATGCGGAACGAACGTTTGGCAGACAGTCCACTAGACCAGGCAACCGAGTTGCGCCTGGGCAGGTCCCCTCACTAACGTAACGACAACAACCCAGTTCGCCCGTCGGGCGAGGTAACGCTCTCGCCCCGCTAGTTCGACTAGCGCCCAGCGTCGTCTCGGACATCTGAGGGAGCGGAGCACCAGGAAGGACGGTGTTCCGTTGCCCGATCAACGCTTTTCTCCATCTCGCCTCAGGGAGGCCCGTGAGGCAGCGGGTCTTTCGCGCACGGATGTCGCGTTCGCCGCGCGGAGGTCTGAGCAGAGCGTCTGGCTATGGGAACGGGGGACGGTTGTTCCGAGAGTCGAGACGCTTGAACGCGTCGCGTCGCTTCTCGGCGTTGAGGTAGGCGACTTCTTCGACGAGGACGGCGACCGTGCTGCGTGACGAGTTACCTCCGGTGCTCACAGTCGACGAGACCGCGAGCATGTTGCGCATCTCGCGGGGGTCTGCGTATGAGGGCGTCCGCACGGGCGCGATCCCCGCCATTCGGGTTGGTCGAACCTGGCGCGTCCCCAGGCACGCGCTCCTCGCATTCCTCGGTAACACGACCGCCGAGGATGCCTCTCGCGCCCATGCCGGTCGTTCTCAGCAGCTCGCGGATGGTTCCCACGAGGAGCGCGAGAGCGACCGGCGCGGCGAGGCTTGCGGATGACCTTCGACACGATCGAGCAGGTCCTCGACTACTTCGAGACACGCGGCGGCATCTTGTGGGAACCGGGCAAAGAGGGACGCGTCGGATGGGCCGTGTGCCCGTGCTGCGGCAAGCGCGAGCTCGAGATCATCGTTCCCGAGGGAGAGGGCGATGCGTAGTCCTGCCCTTCGCGATGTCGTCGAGGCGCTCGACGCAGAGAGGGTCGGGACAGAGTGGAAGGCGCTGTGCCCGTGTCACGAAGACACCCGCCCCTCGCTCTCGATCACGGAAAAGAGCGGCCGCGTCCTCGTCATCTGTCGCGCGGGGTGTGACCAACGGGAGGTGTGGGAGCGTGTCTGCGCGATCGTCGATCGCAGCACGAACGGCCGCTCGGACGACATCGAGGCCACCTACGAGTACGTCGATGAGAACGGCGACCTGCTGTTCGAGGTCGTTCGCTATAGGGGCAAGCGATTCCGGCAGCGCCGCAAGGTCCGCGACGCCTGGGTCTACAACCTCGGCGATACGAGGAAAGTCCCCTACCGGGTGCCAGACGTACTCGCAGCGGTTGCGAATGGCGAAACGATCTACGTCGTCGAGGGCGAGAAGGACGTCGAGGCGATCGAACGTGCGGGCGCTACCGCGACCTGCAACCCGGGTGGAGCGGGCAAGTGGAGCGCCGAGCACGCAGAGTTCCTGCGCGACGCGCACGTGTGTGTCGTCGCAGACGAGGATCTCGTAGGGCGCAAGCACGCGCGCGATATCGCCCGATCAATTGTGGGCGTCGCCCGTTCTGTCCGCGTCGTCCGCCCGCTCACGGGCAAAGATGCCTCCGATCACCTAGAAGCAGGGCACACGCTCGACGAGTTCGTCGAGACGCGCATGTCTGTGACGCGGGCGGGGGCGATCGACGGCGCTGCGTTCATCCTCGACGCGCCGCAGACGCTCCCGCTGCTGTGGGGGAGGCACCTTGAGGCACTGTGGGTCGAGGGCGAGACGCTTCTAATCGTTGGCCCACAAGGGGTCGGCAAATCGACGCTCTTGCAGCAACTCGCGCTCGCGAGGATCGGGATCAGGGACGGACTCCTTCGCTTCCCCGTTGCGAGAGACGCGCGCGGGGTCCTTTACATCGCAGCGGACCGTCCGTCGCAGATCCGCCGCTCGTTCGCGCGCATGGTCTCCGAGGACGATCGCGAGGCGCTACGAGGCCTCCTGCACGTGTGGCAGGGGCCGCTGCCATTCAACCTCTCGACCGAACCTGATCGCTTTGCGCCGTTCGTCGAGGAGTTCGGTGCGGGCACGGTCTTCATCGACTCGATCAAGGACGTCGCGCTCGATCTTTCGAAGGACGAGTCCGGGTCGCGCGTCAACGCGGCGCTACAAGAGACGCTTGCCTGCGAGGTCGAGGTCGTCGCAGCGCACCATCAGCGGAAGGCGCAGGCGAACAACAAGAAGCCGACGACTCTCGCAGACGTCTACGGCTCGACCTGGATCACTGCTGGCGCAGGTTCGGTCGTCCTCGTCTGGGGAGATGCGGGCGATTCCGTTGTCGAGTTCTCGCACCTGAAGCAACCAGCAGAGGAGGTCGGGCCGCTTCTTCTCGTGCACGACCACGGTACGGGGACGACGGACGTTCAACCTGAGTTCGACGTGCGCGTCGTGCTCCGTAACAGGGGCGGTGTCACCGTGCGCGCCTTCGCAGAGACGTTGTTCTCGACAGATGACCCGGATCGAAATCAGATCGAGAAGGCGCGCAGACGCCTTGAGGCGCTCGTTCGTGCAGATGAGGCGACGTTCGTCGAGCGAGAGCGAGAAGGCGGGGGGAAGAGAGAGCGGATTTACCACCTCAAGAGCGAGGCGTCATGAGCAATCACGGGAGCAATCATGGGCAGATCTCGCCCACGCTGCAATCACGCGGTCACGATCGACGCAAGAAGTCCTGCAAAGACGCAATCACGGGACGAATCACGGCAATCACGCGCGCATCAATCACGCGACCGTGTGTCCTTATAGGACACGTCGCGCGTGATCGCCTGCGCTCTACGAGGAGGAGATCAAGATGACGACCACCACTGGACGGGTCGTACTACCGTTCGCGATCCTTGAGGACCTGCTGCCTCTGCGCAATCCGCTTGCGCACCTAGCTCGGCGGCGTACGAATGACCTGATCGAGCTTCTCGAACGTCAAGTCGATCAGGGCGTCCTGCACAGTTCCGGCACGGGTGTGGTGGGCGACCCGTTCAGGTACGACTGGACGCTGCCGTCCTTTGCGTCGTCGTGGGAGGCGTCTCGCGAGGCGCACGACGCGGGACTCGCGCGACTCCTCGAACGAGCGAGGGAGAGAGGACTGCTGTGAGTGGCGGAGCATCCCGTGCACCGCGGCGTCACGGCAGCGGAGTTTGCGGCGATCTGCGCGAGCTATCTCCCTCGCGGCTCGATCTCGATCGAATCGACGCTCGCCTTTCTCGACCGCTGCTGCGACCTCGGGCTACTGCGGAAGGAGAAGACCCGGTACGCCGTCCGCTACTTCGCGACCGAGGCCGCGGCGGTGCTTGTCGAGGAGGACGAGTGATCCCCCTTCTCGATCTCCTCCCTCTCTGTCTCCGGCTTGGGGAAACGATGCGCACGCACGCGCTCTCCCTCTCTCTCCCTAGCTCGCCGCCCGCTCTCGCGTTTGCACCTCGTTTGCAGCGGGTCGCTATCGCAAGAGCGAAGGCGGGTTCAGCGCGAGCACTTCATACGTCATGCCATGGGAGGGAGAGGGAGCGTGGGCTATAGCTGGGAGGACGCAAAGCCTGGGAACACGATCGCGAAGAAGCACGGCGCGTTCTCCGCGCGCGTCGTCGATCCCGTCGCCCGCGAACTCGTCGAGGTCGTCCTCGCGCAGGTTCCGTACCTCGCAGACCTGTCGTACGAGCCTGCCGTCTGGGCGTGGGCACGCGCAGAGGCACGCGTTCTCGTGCTCTCGGCGTGGCTCGACGAGAACGGGACGCTCGACGAAAGCGGCGTCCCCCGCCCAGCGCTCAAGGCGCTGAAGGACTTCGAGCGCCTTGCCTCGACTGCACGCTCACGCCTTGGCCTCGACCCGCTCTCACGTGCCCAACTCGGGCGCGACGTTGCCCAGCAGCAGGTCGATCTCGCGCGCATCTACGCCTCACTCGACGAGAAGGACGAGTGATGCCGCACTTCGTTGATGACTTCGTTGACGGCCTTGAGCGCGAACTTGCGCAAGCGCGACGTGACGCCGCTGCCTACGTCGATCGAGCAGAAGCGCTCGCCGCCCTCCACTCTCACGCTGTCGATCTGTCCGCACGCTTGCAGCGTCCTTTGTCCGCTGACGACCTGTTCCGTCACGCAAAAGATGAAAACGAGCGAGCGCAACTTCAGGCTCTTACAGACAGGGTTACTCGGATCACCAGGGATGGTTCCGGCCTCTCGCCTGCGCACGGGCCTGGGGGCCGCCTCGATACCGGAGCGGAGCTGTGAAGGAGGACATTCGCCGAGCGCGAGACGACCTCGCAACGTTCGCGCGCCTCGTCGGCTGGCCCCTGCTCTCTTACCAGTCGGAGGCGCTGCGCCTTGAGACGCGCGTGACCGTCCTCGTCGCCCCGCGTCAGACAGGCAAGTCGTACGCGCTCGCGATCCTCTCTCTCTGGTTCGCCTTCAAGAAGGCCCGCCAACGGGTGCTCGTCGTTTCGGCGGGCGAGGAGGCGTCGAAGCGCCTGCTTGCAGAGGTCGGGGCGATCGCGGCGCACCCGCTCCTCAAGGGTTCCGTCCTGAACGAGACGGCCTCGCTCTTGCTCCTCTCGAACGGCTCCGAGATTCGTTCGGTTCCAGCGTCAGAGCGACAGATCCGAGGGTGGACAGTCGACCTCCTGATCGTCGATGAGGCGGCGCTCGTGTCGGAGGAGGTGCTGCTCGGCGCAGCGCTTCCGACGACGGCAGCACGCCCTGACGCACGAATCGTCCTCGCCTCGACGCCGTGGGCGATGGAGGGCGCGTTCTACCGCTTCGCGATTGCGGGGTTCAACTCAATAGACGAGAACACGCGCACGTCCCAGTGGAAGCTGACGGACGCGCCTTGGATCACGTCGTCTGTCGTCGAGCACGCGCGAGCAACCCTGCCTCCACTTCGTTTTCAGGCCGAATTCGAAGGTGAGTTCGTCGGAGCGTCAGACGCCCTCTTCCCGCCGGCAGATCTCAAGGCCGCTCTCTGCTCGTATCCGCTTCTCGAACCGGACGACGCGCGAGGGGAGGAGATCGTCGTCGGGCTCGACTGGGGACGTGCCTTCGACCGCCACGCAGTCGTCGCGCTCGGGGTGCTTGAGGACTACGGCGCGAACGAGCACCCAATCCTCTTCATCCCCTACCTCGAAACGTCACAGCGCCCGTACACGGAGATGGTCATGGCGGTCGCCTCGATCGTGCAGGCAGGGCAACGGCGCTTCCGCAGGTACGCCCCCTTCTACTCGCGCTCTCGGGTCGAGCGGATGGGGAACGGGTGGACGTTGCACGAGTCGGCAGCGACGGTGCTGACGCGAGAACAGGAGGAGCAGCGTTCGCGCGGGTACTCGGTACGGACGCTCGTCACGGAGATGAACGGTGTCGGGGCGATGCCGTCAGAGGAACTCGCTCGTCGCCTCGGGCGCCGCGTTGTCGGCGTCCACTCCTCGCAGCGATCGAAGGAGGACGCGTACTCGCGCCTGCGCGCGCTCCTTTCCGACCGGCGTCTCGTGCTCCCGGACAACGTCGAGCTCCTGCGCCAGTTACAGGGCCTGACCTACTCGCCCTCTCCCTCTGGGGGTCTGACGATCGAGGCTGGCGACCCGAACGTCCATGACGACCTCGCGGACGCGCTCTCGCTTGCGGTTTCAGCGGTCCCTCATCAGGCGAAGGGCGGTGAGCCTGCGAATGAATCCGCAGGGGTCGAGTTCGTCGAGACGGCAGGAGGGATTCGCGTCCCTCGAAACCCACGGCCAAGGACGTCAGGGGCGCTCAGGCGCTCGCAACAGCTCGTGACCTGGTAGCGGCAAGAGAGGAGAACCACCATGCCCGTGTTCGAAACGAGTGGGGGAGCGCGGATCGCGATCACGCTCCCGCCCACGAAGTGGAAGGAGTTCGAGGAGGCGGCAGAGGCCTATAGGCAGCTGCAGCGCGAGCGGAAGGTCACAGACACCCGCCTTCGCTCTCTCGTCAACTCGCGCGAGGGGGCGATCAACGCAGACAGGATGGCGCTCGCGAAGTCGATCCGCGAGGGGAAGCCTGACCCTGGCGACAAGACGGTCGAGAAGATCGAGAAGGAGATCCAGGCGTGCAAGCGCCGCCTTGAGGCGATCGAACACGCCCTCGACGATGCCGAGTCAGAGCTGATCGAGGTCGTAGACGACTACAGGGACGACTGGCTGCCAGAGACAGAGGAAGCGCTCGCGCAGGCGCGCGAGGAGTACGCAGAGAAGGTCGAGGCGCTCGCGAAGGCGCGCGCTCGCGTGTCTGCAGCGTGGGGACTTGTCCACTGGGTGAGGCACTTCCCGAACGCGGAGGTCGGCGCGATCTCATATCGCGTCCGTGGGTCGGTCGTCGGGCGCCTCAAGGGGTTGAACAGCGACCCGTATCCGTTCGACCAGGTGATCGCAGCGCTTCGCGAGGACGCAGAACCCGCGCCTCTCTTTTCCCAGGTGATCCCGTGGGGCACCTCAGCGACCGAGATGCTGAACGCGCGCGCTCAGGAGTCCGCGTGAATCTCCCGGGCATGCTCGCACGCTCTCGCGTCGGAACGGGGTGTCCCGTGCCATGTCCTACCTCGACGTCCCGTGACGAGAGCGCCCGTTCTACGAGGTCGATTCAAAGCGTTTCGACCTGGCGTGAGAACGGTTGATTTCCGGCCACGGCTCCACCGACGATGTTGGCTGACATGGCAACGAGCCCAAGGAGGTACGAACGTGTCGGCCAAGACAAAGGTGTGCACGCGCTGCAAGAAGCGCCGGAAGGTCGCTGAGTTCTACAAGGACAAGCACATGAAGGACGGCCTCTCGTCCTGGTGCAAGTCGTGCACGAAGGCGTACGACCGCGAGTACCGCGCGCGCAAGAGCGCGGAGGCGTCGTCGTGAGGGGACACGTTCGCAGGCGCGGGACCCTTTGGTCGGTCGTCGTCGATCTGCCGCGCGACGGCGCGACTGGCAGGCGTCGGCAGAAATGGCACTCCGGGTACAAGACGAGGCGAGAAGCGGAGAAGGCGCTCGCTGAGGTGCTGACGCGCCTCGATCAGGGGACGTACGTCGAGCCGACGAAGGAGGTGCTGTCCACCTTCCTCGATCGTTGGCTCGCCGCCGTACGTCCGACGCTTCGCCCTTCCACCTTCGCGACCTACACGACTCTCGTGAAGCAGCACCTCAGGCCACGTCTCGGCTCGCTGTCGCTTCGCTCGCTCACGGCTGCGCACCTGAACTCGCTCTACGCCGAGCTGCTCGCCTCAGGGAGGCGGGACGGGAAGGGTCTCAGTCCCGCGAGCGTCCGGTACCTCCACGCCGTGATCCGCAAGGCGCTCGCAGACGCCGTCCGGTGGAACCTGGTGACGCGGAACGTCGCAGACGCGGCAGACCCTCCACGCCTTACGCGGACGCAGATGAAGACGTGGAGCGCGCGCGAGGTGCGCAGATTCCTCGAACAGGTCGAGGACGACCGTCTGCACGCCGCGTACGTCGTCGCGTGTACGACCGGAATGCGACGAGGCGAAGTCCTCGGTCTTCGGTGGCAGGACCTCGACCTCGACGCGGGCCGCGCGTCGATCGCGCAGACACTCGTCGTCGTCGGCGGGTACGAGGTTCAGTTCTCTGAACCGAAGACGGCGAAGGGCCGACGCATGGTCGCACTCGACCCACGGACCGTTGCTGCGCTTCGCGAGCAGAGGGAGAGGCAGATGCTTGAACGCTCCCTGATGGGCGACGCGTACAACGACTGGGACCTTGTATTCGCGCGTGAGGACGGGACGCCACTGCATCCGGACTCGTTCTCGGATGCCTTCTGGCGGCACACGAAGGCGGCTCGGCTGCCGCGTATCCGCTTTCACGACCTGAGGCACACGCACGCGACGCTCGCACTTGCAGCGGGGGTTCACCCGAAGGTCGTGTCAGAACGTCTCGGACACGCGTCGATCACGATCACACTCGACACGTACTCGCACGCGATCCCCGCCATGCAGGAGACGGCGGCGGAACTTGTCGCGTCGCTCGTGTTCGACGGCTAGGACATGTACTTCCTCATCCGGGCGCTCTTGTGGACCGTGATCTCATGGTCGATGAGCACCTTCTCGATCTTGGCGGGGATCTCGGCTACGGAGTTGAACGGAACCGCGTCTCCGCCGACGATTCCGTGAGCGTCGTTTGGCGCCATCCGCACGACGCCTCCACCCCACGCGTGTTTCGGGCGGATGCGCCCCTTCCCGTCTGCGAGGTCATTCGTCCAGAACCGGACTCGAAGCTCGATCATGCGCTTGCCGTGCCTCGCCTCGCGTGCCTCGACGTTTTCTGCCACTTCACTCTCCTCCCGTCGTCGCTAGCTGCGTGAGCGTACTGCCGACTGCAAACGAAAATGCAAACGAACGCGCGCGAACGCGTTTGCACGCGTTGACATGACAGGCGACGCGATGCGCGCGAACTGCCTGCAAATATCCGCTTTCGGGTGACGCGCCGCTACGCGTCGTCATGAAGCGGATGGCACTCGTAATGAAGGGGTCCCCGGTTCGAGTCCGGGCGTCGGCTCCACGGAAACCCCTGCTACGGCGGGGGTTTCGTCTTATTGCGCGGCCGAGCTGGGTACGCCGGGGGCAACGGCGGTGGCAACGGGTCGCGAGTCCGCCGCCAGATACGATCAGCCGATGCGCGCGCCGGCGGCCGCACTTGCCTGAGAGCATCGTCGACTTCGCGCGGCCACCTGTTGTAGAGGTCGCGCTCGCCGTCCAGTTTGGTGCCCCGTCGCTCGATACTCTCGATATCGCTGCGCTGGCCGATCATTTTCGTGAGGCGTTCCCCCGCCGCGCCGAACAACCTCCCCGTCCGCCAATGCAGGAAGACTTCGAAGATGCCCGTCAGCCACAGCCGATCACGGTCGAGTTCTTCCCCGCCCCGCCTACGCCGCGGTTCTGGTTTCTGTCCGAGGACGAGTCACAGCTGATCCAGGTACAGCAGGATCTTGTCGCGTACAACTGGCGGAGGATGCGGGAGACGGACGCCTATCCCCGGTACACATCGCTTCGTCGCGCCTTAGTCGACCGCCTACGGACGAGCGAACGGATTCTTAAGGAGCGCGGAAAAGGCTCATTCGAGCCGAACTGGTGCGAGGTCACGTATGTGAACCACGTCATCGCGCCGGAGACGTCGAAGCGTCGGCCGCCGCTTCGCGACGTCATCTCGCTCGTGAGCCGGGGACAACCGAAGGCCGCATTCCTTCCCGAGCCGGAAGATGTGCAGCTTGCGGCTCGTTATAGGATCGTGAGAGATGACGAGCCAGTCGGACGCTTGACAGTTTCGGCTGCGCCGGGTATTCGCAACACGGACGGACGGCCAATCTGGGGGTTGACGTTGACTGCGAGGGTTCGGGCGTCGGCGTCCAAGCTCGACAAGGCGTTCGAAGCGCTCGATCTCGGGCATGAATGGGTTGTCAGGGGGTTCGTAGACGTGACGACGAAACGGATGCATGACGACTGGGGGATTCGGGGGGACGATCGTTGACGACGTTGCAGAAGACGATCGCGCCGCGCCGTTTTCTCTCGGACACCGACGTCACTCCCGGCTGGGGCGCGTCGTCGGGATGGACGAACGCGGCGCATGTCGTGCGCCATGACTGGGACGACCCATGCCAGCCGGTCGGCGTACTCGACTACCTGGCGCAGTACGCCCCGAAAGGGACCTTCTGGTCGCCGCACAAACGATGGATGTCGCCGTTCCTCACGACGAACGTCGACTGGTCAATCCACCGAACGGAGGGGGCGATTGTCGTGTTCGCTTCCGATGATCCTCTCAACGTGGAGTGGCTAACGCCGACGATCAACGCGTTGAACACGCTCCTCGCGATCGAGGACGCCGACGAAGAAGCCCTTAGCCCAGCTGACCCAAAGAATGTCAGCCGCGCTCTCGGCTTTCTGTCCGAGGCGCTTCCTCGCAACGCGGCGCCGCCTTCATTCTCGCCGTTGAACGACGGGGGTGTACAGGCAGAGTGGCATCGTGGTGGCCTGGACGTTGAAGTGATCTTCTCCGACGATCCCGACGAGTCGGGCATCTACGTCCACGACAAGGCGACCGGAGAGGAACGCGAGCTACCACTTACGCGCGCCGTATTCGTGGCCGTCGTAGGAAACCGGCTGAACGTCGCCGCCTGAAGGTGAGTCCGAACGAGACCGGCGTCGCACCCGACGTCGAGCTTTACCGCCTCGTCCACCCCGAATACCACGTCGATTGGGATCACGACGAAAACCGCTGGCGGGTTAAGAGCAGCGCGTTCCAGAACTCGACGAAGCCCGTGAAGAGCGACCGGATGTCGGTTGTCCTCGGCGATACGCTGGAAAATGAGGGGCGGTCGCCAGAGGACGCCCGACGGACGAAGCCGACGTGGTACGTCGTCTCGTTGACGACGCACTTCGTAACGTCGGAGCAGCAAGAGGTCGAGCGCGACCCCATCCCGGAAGAGCCGGCGCACGGAAATGTGGTCGGAGCCAAGAACCCCAGGCGGCGAAGTCGGTTTGCGCGCGCGGCGCGATGGATTGTCGAACCGCCCCCTCGTACCTCAGAGGGATAGCGTCCGATCATCCTACGATACGGGGGAATCTCTGTGCCGCCGATCGCGCTCGAACACGATGACGTTCGCGATCCGGGAGGACGATCATCCCCATCCGGACGAAGAGAAGCCGAAGTACGGTCGGCTCGACGACATCGGCGTGCCAGTTCTGCTCGGGCTTGCCGTGAGGTCGCCGCGCGGGATTGGGTTCGCGTACAAGGGCGGCTTGCCAGCGGTATGAGGGGAACCGTTCGACTGAGTCCTTCGCCTTTTGCGGCAAGTGCGAAGTAGAGCGCCTGGCGCGAGGTATTGCCTAGTTCGACAGCAACCCGGCGACGACGAAGATCACGATCGAGATCATGAACCAGCCGAGCGCAATGGTTCCCGCCCGAGCGGTACCTGGTTCGTCTCGCCGCCGACCGACGAGGAGCGCTGCAACCCCGAGAATGAGCGACGCGATCGCGCCAAGAAGGAACGCGCCCCATGCGATCTCGAAAAGCACGGAGCCTTCCTCGCCCTCTCGCGCACCTTCGATGTCGAGCACGATTCCGACGAGGATGATGATGATCCCGAGGGCCGAAACCGCCGCAGCAGCGAGAGCCGTCGTCGCGAGGGGCGTTCGCCTGTGCGTCCGAGCACTCGGTTCAACCATGCCGTCCTCCTCGTGGGGCGATGTTAAATCGAGGCGCGAGCATAAGGCAGCGAGTGCAGGAGCAGGAAAGCGAACGTGAGCAACCCCACACGCACACACCGTCTCCTACGAGCTTCTCGAGGGTCGACGCCGTGGCAGACGAGCCGGCCGTTCAGGGTGCGATTGCTCACCCGGTCCAGTCTCGACGCGTAAAAAACCGACGTTCTCGGTGTGTGGAGCCGCGCGCCGCATCCCAGAGCATTTCATCGATTCCCACCCGCTACCAGCGGCCGCCGTGTCGCCAAGGCGCGATGGGTTGCAATCCGCCCCGGTCCGCGAGAGACTGCCTGCTCCGAGGAGTCTGCGGCGACCAAGGAAAGGGGAGAGCGAATGAAGTTCCGTCTTCTGCTTGCGCTGTGCGCGGCCGTCCTGACAGCGAGCGTCTTCGTTGGTTCGGCTGCGGCCGATCCGCCGACGACGGACGAATTCTCGGTCGTGGGCGACCAGTTCGCCTGCGGCGACACGATTCTGACGATCAGGACGGGCACCGTCACGGAGCGGACGCACGTTCACCGGCTCAAGAACGGCCTCTTCCGCGTCATCATGACGAGCGTTCCGCGTGGCGTGACGGCGACTGTTGAGGGTGTCCCGCTCGAGGAGGCGACGGTGTACCGGATCGTCGGCGTCGGCCATGCGAACTTCACCACGTCGAACCCCGACGTGGAGGGCAATGAGGTTTCGGGGTTCTTCCGCATCAAGCTGAACATCGTCGGCCCCGGCGGCCTTTTCGGGAACGTCGACTTCCGCGTACGCGGGAAGAACGGCGAAGAGATCGAGCGGGACCGCGGCACCTGTCAGTTCGTCGAGCCGTAAACGACCGGTAGACGCGGACGTTCGACGGAGGACCCCGCTCATGCGGGGTCCTCCGCTTTGACGCCCGGAGCAACGGGTGGTGCGCGCAGCGGCGATTAGCGCAATCGTGCCGCTATGGCGGACCTCTGGACGCTCGTGCATCGGGGGCACGGTGCGCGTCGCGGGCGCGCGGCAGCCGGACATGGGCTTGCACCCGCTTGCCGGCCGATCGGCGGCTCGAATTCGGCTGCCGCCCTGCGAGTAGCTGAGGCCGAGCGCGAGCGGGAGCGCGACGTGCCGGAGGAACAGGCGGCACTCCGGGCGAGAGAGCGCGGCATTCTACCGCCGCGAGAACGGCGAGTGGAAGATCGTCCACCGCCACGGTTACCACCCGCCAGGCTGGCGCGGCGGCTTGGCGCAGCCGCGTCATGGAACGGGCCTACGGGCGCGCCGCGTAGAGCGTGGCGGCTGCGATGCCCGGCAGGACAAGCGAAGCAAACAGGAAGATCCAGCCTGAGTGCTCCGGCACTGTGAAAGCGAAGAAGACGGGAAGCGGGATCGTCCCCGCAAGTGCAACCGCGCTCGCCTTGAAGAGGCGACCGAGGAACAGAAGGATCGAGGCAACGACGAGCGAGATCCCCGCGAGCAGCGAGAGGATCCCTTCGACCTGGGGGACAGAGAAGAACCCTTCCTCCTCCTCCGCCAGCCCGAAGTTCGATCCCGCGAATAGCAGATGTGCCGCCGCGAGCAGTGCCACGACCACCCCAGAAGCCACCAGCGCACCGCGTTTCACGCGCGCCGGATCGTAGACCGTCAGGACGCGGAGGAGCCGAGGACGCCCGACAGGAGAAGCCGCGCGCCTCAAGGCCGCGTCGGGCGCCGCAACGGGCGCTAGTCGAAGACCACGCCGCGTCTTCAAGAGAGAGCTCTAGACCTCGCGACATCGCGAAGGTCATGTCGACGCCGCCTGATCCCGATGGATGCGCTGGTAGAGGGCTGGTCTCGTCCGTATACCGTCCCCGGCCGAGCGGGAACTACTCGGCCGCCTGGAAGCGTCAGGCCGGGCCATCGGGCGGCTCGAGGCCCAGCTCGAGCGAAGAAAGCTGACTGAGAGCTGACTACGGGGGCGCGCGACTGCGATCCCGAGCGACTGCCTAGAAAAGAAACCCGCCGTCTAGCAGCGGGTTCCAGAACCTCGTAGAACGCGCTCTAAGGCGAGGGAAGGCCCGGTGCATGTCGATGTACCTCCCGGGCCTTCCGTCGCGTTAGCGCCTACGAGACGGGCGCAGATGCCGCATGAACCTGGGCGTCCGTCGCCCACACGCGGTCGGGAGATAGCCGCGGCGGGCGAACACTGAGCTTAAGTTCGATGTCTTCGCCGCCCTCGGCCCTATCTCGTAGGTCATGAAGGGCGACGACTACATCCACGACCATCCCGAGCCACTTCGTATAGCGAGCGGAGTCGTCGTAGGTATCAATCAGGACTGACACCGCGTCGATCGGGGCACCCCTCATGCCTCCCCCCTTCTCACCGCGTCCTGAAGGACCTCAATAGCCCAGTCCTTCACCTCGTCCTGTCCGCCTGCTGCCTCCAAAAACTCGGCGTGCAGGTCAGGGTCGATGCTCAGGATCACCCGAACCGGCCGCACCGTCGGCTCGGTCCCGCTCGCCTCGCTCAGCTTGCGGCGTAGGTCCTTTTCAGACCAACCATGCTCCTCCGCTCTCGCGAGCCAATCCTCCGCGTCATCCCTGCGGGCGACGGCTGCGTGGTGGGCGAAGGGCAGATTGTCACGGCGCCGTGACA
>Ga0136632_10000244_pt1 | contig 14707 bp, 13 predicted proteins | sample AntDrymUQ6112106_2_FD_104670 | JGI IMG/M metagenome (GOLD analysis project Ga0136632, IMG submission 104670) | Polar desert sand microbial communities from Dry Valleys, Antarctica - metaG UQ611 (21.06) | ecosystem: Environmental > Terrestrial > Soil > Desert | place: Antarctica: Dry Valley...
CAGGATCTTGGCTCGCGCTCCGCGCCAAGCCAGTTCTCCTTGTTGGACGCTTGGCGCTCACTTGATCACCGAGATCTCGGGGTTGGTCGCAAGCAGGGTCTGGGTGAAGACGTAGTTGAAGGCGAAGACCGCAAGCAGGGCGAGCACGACCGCCTCGTTCACGGCTCTACCAACCCCCTCGGCGCCTCCGGACGCATTCATCCCCTTGTAGCAGCAGACCACCGCAACGATTCCCCCGAACATGGTGGTCTTTAGGATCGAGCCCCAGAGCTCGATCACCGAGGCGTTGCTGAACAGGGTGGCGAAGAAGCCGCCCAGGGGCTGGCCGTAGGCGATCTCGGCGAAGAGGCCGCCGGAGATCCCGAACAGGATCGCGTAGACGTCGAGCAGGCCGGTGATCAACATCAGCGCCAAGAAGCGCGGCACGACCAGGTTCTTGATCGGATCGACGCCGAGCACCTGCAGCGCGTCGAGCTCCTCGCGGATCTTGCGCGCGCCGAGGTCGGCGGTGATCGCGGTGCCGGCGACCCCGGCGACGATGATCGCGCAGACCAACGGGGCGAACTCCCTGACCGAGGCGAGGATGAAGAAGCCACCGAGGCGGTCGAGGGACCCGATCAGGGAGAGGAAGTTCGCCGCCTGAAGCCCCGGCGCCCCGAAGCTGACCGCCACCATCGAGACCAGCATCGGGAACCAGCACAGCTGCAGCGCGAAGAGGAACTGCCCGATGAACTCCCCGCCGTAGGGGAAGGGCGGTCGGACGGTCGCCGAGACCGTCTTCGCGGTCAGGATCACCATGTTCCCGACCTGCTCGAAGACCGACTTGGCGGGCAGGAATGCCCGATCCGCGGTGGCCCTGACCATCCCTAGCCCCGGCTCACCGGTGTCCTGCGACCGCCGCCAGCGGCCCGCATAACGGGCAACCCCCGGAGACCTTGATCCGCCACCAGCTCATCAGCGCGCCGAGCGGGCCGAAGCGCGGTGCCACCTGCCAGCTCACGCAGCCGTCCTCACCGGTGTCCTCGGAGGAGACGACGTCCCAACGGTGGGCGGCGGGGTCGCTCGCCATCGCGTCGCGGACCTCGCGCGCGCGGCGCTCCCGGCGCGCCCGCCGGCTCGCCGATGCGCGTGCGGCGGCAAGCTGGGCGAGCAGCGCGTCGCGCGTGCGCTCGAGCTCGCCGACCCCGGCCACCCGTGGCTCTGCCGGGCGCCGCGGCGCGGTCGCGTACGGGGTCTCGAGATCGCGGCGATAGCTCGCGAGTTCCGCCTCCAGGCGACCGACCTGGCGGCGCAGCTCGCGCCGCGCACCGCGTTCGTCACCCTCGAGCCAGGTGTCGGAGAGCTCGAGCTCGGCGGCGAGCGAGTCGAGGTCGAGCTCGGCATCGCCGGGCTCGCCACCCCGGTCGGGCAGCTCGATCTCGAGCGCCTCGGGAAGCGCGGAGGAGACGAGGGCGACGATCGCGACGTCTCGCGGGCTGACTCCGGCCTCATCCGCGGCCTCGAGCGCCTCGGCCGCGATCCGCTCGACCTCGGCGGAGCCGCCCGCGTCGGCGGCGACGAACGTACCGCGTCCGTGGCGCGTCGCGACGATCCCCTCCTGCTCGAGTCGCGCGTAGACGCCGCGGACCGTGTTGACGTTTACCCCGGCCCATTCTGCGAGCTCCCGGACGCTCGGCATTCGCTCTTCGGGTGCGATCCTGCCGGCGGCGATCAGGGCCCGCAGCCGCCACGCGAGCTGCACGCCGACCGGCAGCTCATCGCTCGGGTCGGTGCGAAAGGGTGTCTCTGGCGCGCTCGACTGTGCCATCAAGCCACACAGTAACGGAAGAGACTGTGCTAGTCAAGTAGCACACCGCGGGGTCTTTCTCCCCCGTCGAGCGGGGGTTCGAGGTCGCTATCCGGCTTCGAGCCCCCTCTCGCCGCGGCCCGGGAATGCGCGCAAGCGCTGGTAGCCTCGCGCGGTGCGGATCCCGCGCCCCCTGCTCGACGAGATCGTCGCTCACGCTCGCGAGGACGCGCCGAACGAGTGCTGCGGGCTCGTCGGCGGGCGCGACCGGGGCGCAAGCTCGGTCCATCGCGCCGGCAACGAGTTCGCCAGCCCGATGCGGTTTCAGATCGAAAGCCGCGACCAGCTTCGGATCCTGAACGAGATCGAGGCCGCCGGCGAGGAGCTGGCGGCGCTCTACCACTCCCACCCGCGCAGCGAGGCCTATCCCTCGCAGACCGACGTCAACCTCGCCGAATGGTGGCCAGGTGTCGCCTGGCTGATCTGCTCGCTCGCGGGCCCCGAGCCCGTCGTCCGCGCTTTCGAGATCGCCGACGGCGAGGTAATGGAGCTCGAGCTGAGGGTCGGTGGCTGAACCGCCCCTTCGCAAGATTGCCTGGGCGCCGAATCAGGCGGAGGCGGAGCTGATCCAGGGTCTGCTGCGCGAGCAGGGGATCCCGAGCGTCGAGCGCAGGGCGCCCGACGTTCCGGACTTCCTCGCCGCGGGCCCGCGTGACATCTACGTGCCCGAGTCCGCCGCCGAGCGCGCCCGCGAGCTGCTCGGGGATGTCGCCCCTCAGACCAACGGGGCCGGGGTCACGGACCCGCAGGCCGTCGCCGTTCGCAGTCAGGGTGTGCGAGCTCTGCGCCTGGTGGTGTTCGGGATCCTCGCGCTGCTGATCGCGGCCGCGATCATCGAGCGTGCTTGAGCCCTACCGGGGTCAGGCGAAGGGGTCTTCCTCGTCGAGCGCCGCGAGCGAGCCGGCGCGCGGGACCTCCTCACGCAGGTAGCGGCGCCACTCGCTCTCGACGTGGCGGAAGCGCGAGTCGAAGGCGAGCTCGATCGCGCGCTGCGCGCCCTCGCGCCGCAGCCGCGAGACGAGGATCTCGCAGGAGTCCGGGCCGCGCTCGCGCTCGAGCAGCTCGAAGACGGTGCCGCCGAGGATGATCGCGTCGCGCGCCGAGGGCGGGAACGAAGGCGCGTCTCCTTGGCGAAGGCGAGTGTTGACCGCCGCGCGAAAGAGCGGCGCCTGACCGGAGAAGTACTGCGCGCCGCCCTCGATCAGCCAGGCCCAGCGCACGTAGCGCCCGAACCGCCGCGGTCCCCATGGAGGCGGCAGGCGATCGTTGTTCGCGGCGATCACGATCTGCGCGTAGAGGCGCTCGGCGGTGCCGCGCATCGCCGCGAGCGAGTCCTCGCCGGCGGCGCGGCGCTCGGCGTGCTCGTCGTTGAGGATGTGGAGCTCGGACGCCATCGCCCATCCGGCGAGGTAGCGCCGCCCCGCCGGCGCGGCCGCGATGCGCGCGGCCGGCAGGAACGGGTGCGCTGCGGCGAGCCAGGCCGGCGAGGGGTGGACGATCACGGTGATCCCGCCAGGCGCCTCGTCGAAGCGCTCCTCGAGCCCCAGGCGAAGGTCCTCGAGGCGATCGAGTGTGCGCTGCGCGCACGCCTCGTCGGTGTTCTCGTGGCGCGCGTTAAAGCTCAGCGATTCGGTCTCCACCCAGGCCATCGGCGGGCGAGGTTAACCGGGCGCGGCCTTCAGCATCGCGCCTGCGTCATCGCGTCGCCCCTCGCCGCGGGCGAGGACGGCGGCGATCAGCTCCAGCTCCTCGTCGCGCAGCTCGGGATAGCAGGGGAGGCTGATGCAGCTGGCGGCCCACGCGCGCGCCTGTGGCGTCGGCTGGCGTTCGAAGCGGGCGTAGGCGGGCTCATCGGTTACCGCGCGTGGGTAGTGGACCGCGGATTCGAACGGCAGCTGCGCCCTGAAGGCGCCACGCTCGGCGACCCGCGCTACGCAGAGGTGGTGGACGTGGTCGGGATGGTCGAGCTGCCAGCCAAGCCACGGCGCCGCCTGGCGGTAGGCGGCGGCGATCTGCCTGCGCCGCGTGTTTCCGGCCTCGAGGTCGTCGATTGCCAGGCGCAGCGAGGCCGCCTCGAGCTCCGACATCCGCGAGTTGGTCGCCGGGACTACGTGCCTGCCGTCCGGGGCGCGGCCGTGGGCGCGTAGCCGGCGGATCGTTGCCGCCAGCTCCGGGTCGTCGGTGACGACCGCGCCTCCGTCGGCGACACCGGCCAGGTTCTTGGTCGGATAGAAGGAGTGGGCGGCCGCGACGGCCCGTGGCGATGGTGCGAGTCCGTGTGCGTGGGCGGCGTCCTCGATGATCGGGATCCCAAGCTCGGGCACCTCCGCCGGTCGGCCATAGAGGTGAACGACGATTGCCGCCACGGTCTGTCCTGTCAGCGCGGCCGCCGCCGCCTCGCCGTCGAGCGTCGCGGTCTCGCCGTAGACGTCGACCGGGACCGGCGTGGCCCCGGTCGCGCAGACGGCCGCCACGGTCGGGATCGCGGTGAACGCCGGCACGATCACCTCGCCGCCGAGCCCGGCTCCGAGTGCGAGCAGCGTGAGGCGGAGCGCGTCGGTGCCCGAGGCGACGCCGACCGCGTGAGTGCGCGCGGTTGCGGCGGCCCATTCGGCCTCGAAGACCTCCAGCTCCGGGCCGTCGAGCAAGCGGCCGGACTCGAGCACGGCACGCAACCGCGGCTCGAGCCGCGGCGCGAGCGCTCGGGTCCGGCGGGATAGGTCGAGGAACGGCACCCGAGCAGTGGCGCCGCCCGTTGGGGGCGTGGGGGTCAAGCGGCCGCGGTCAATTTTGCGCGACAGAAGGCGATCGTCGCGGCGAGCCCCTCTTCGAGGTTCCACGTCGGCTCCCAGCCAAGCCGCCGCGCCGCTTTCGTGTAGTCGGTGCGGTACGAGCCGATCGCGATTCGCTCGCGCGCCGCTGGCCACGGAGCGCGGACCACCTCACCGCCGCCCGCGGCCTCGGCCACGCTCTCAGCGATCTCGAGCAGCGTGTGGTCTCGGTGGTGGCCGATGTTGAAGACCTGGCCGGTCGCGGCGTCCTTGGCGCCTGCGAGCAAGAGCGCCTCGACGGCATCCTCGACGTAGATGCAGTCCCGACGCTGCGATCCGTCGCCGAAGACGACGATCGGCTCGCCGGCCAGGGCCCGTCGCAGAAACACCCCGAGAAAGCCCTGGTGCTCGCCCTCGAGCAGCTGACGCGGGCCGAAGACGTTTGAGAACCGCAGCGCGGCCACGGGCATGCCGTGAGCATGGTGGTAGACCAGGTGCAGGCGCTCGGCGGCGGCCTTCGAGACCCCGTTCACGTCCACCGGCTCGACCGGGTGCTCCTCGGTTACCGGAAGCTCCCGCGGCCGACCGTAGAGTTGGCGCGTCGAGGCGAAGACGATCCGCGCCCCCGAATCCGCTCTCCGGGCGTGCTCGAGGAAGGCGAGCTGGCTGCAGGCATTGATCTCGAGGTCGCGCATCGGGTCCTCCATCGAGTCGATGTGAGAGACCTGGCCGGCGAGGTTGAAGACGTAGTCGGCCTCCCGCAGCGACGCCGCCACTGCGCCGGGATCGGCGATGTCCCCGATCACGACCTCAGCATCCGCGCCCTCGAGATTCTCCGGCTTGCCGCCGTGGCGGGGCTCAAGGGAGTCGACGACGGTGACGCTGGCGCCAGCGTCGAGCAGGCTCAGCGCCAAGTTCGAGCCGATGAAGCCGAGACCTCCGGTGACCAGGCATCGGGTGCCCGCGTACGGTGCGCCGCTGGTTTCGGGGGCGAACTTTCGCCGCATCTGGGCGGAGCGTAGTGAGTTCGCGGTACCACGCGCGGTCACTCGCCGAATGCGAGAGGTCTGGCATGATCGTGCGCCGATGCCCGACGACCGAGACGGGGGTGAACGGCCGACGGTCCAGGACACGTGGCTGCCGTGGCCCGCCCGGGCGTTCCGCGACCGGTTGCGCTGGATGTCGGCAGCGCTCGAGTCTACGAGCCACCAGATCGGGCTCGCAAGGGCCGAGTTCGCTCGCCGGATCGACGAGGTCGCCGCCGAGCAGGAGCGACTGCTCGCGGCCGTCCGCGTCATCGCCGACCGCGAGCCTTGGCAGCGCGAGCGCCTTCGTGACCTGCGCCTGACACCCGAGTACGAGCGTGCCTACGAGGAGGACGAGCCCCTCGTTTCGGTCGTCATCCCGACCTTCGACAACCATGAGCTGCTGCACGACCGGGCGTTGCCGTCAGTGCTCGCCCAGACCCACGCCCACCTTGAGGTGATCGTCGTCGGCGACGGCGCCGGGCCGCAGGCGCGCGAGGCGGTCGATTCGATCCGGGACGAGCGGGTCAGCTACCTCAACCTCCCGCTGCGGGGCCCTTACTCGGGCGATCCCGAGACACGCTGGATGGTGGCGGGGGTGCCGCCGTTCAACGAGGGTGTTCGAAGGGCGCGCGGGCGCTGGATCGCTCCGCTCGACGACGACGACTCGTTCCGTCCCGATCACGTTGAGCGGTTGCTTGCGCACGCCCGCGGCAAGCGCGCCGAGCTCGCCTATGGCGCGATGCGCCAGCATCGTCCGGGCGGGAGCTCCGAGCGGATCGGCGAGTTCCCCCCGCGGTTGACGCAGTTCAACATCCAGGCGGCGATCTACCACGCGGGGCTCGCGAGGATCTTCGAGCTCGAGCTCGCCGACGAGGTCTTCCGCGTCCCCTACGACTGGTCGCTCTGCCGGCGGATGATGCGCGCAGGCGTCCGGATCGCGATGCTCGACGAGGAGGTCGTCGACTACTACCCATCACGCGTCTGGGTTGCGCGGCGCGAGGCCGCGCCCGCGCCCGACGATGCCTCCGGCGCTGAGACCGCCGGCACGGGTGGTGTAGCCGCGCCCGCGAGCGCGCCCGCCACGCCGCCGGCCGAGTGGGAGGTCGCGGGTGAGGGCTGGGAGACCGCTCGCCGCGCCGAGCAGGCCGCGGGTCTGGGGTGGGATGTCGAGGCGGTTGCCGAGGCCTATCGGCGCAAGTGGCCTGCGTTCCTCGCGGCGATCGAAGGCCCGGGGCCGCTGGGGGTCCCCCATGAGGTCCCCGACGGCGTGTCGATCCCCCGGGACGACCCGCTTGCGCAGAACATCGTCCTCGCCTACGGCCATGCGCTCGCGCTTGCCGGACGGGGTGGCGGCTCGATCTCGGTCCTCGACTGGGGGGGAGCGCTTGGGCACTATTACGAGCTCGCCAGGCGCCTGCTCGAGGACGTCGAGCTCGACTACCACTGCAAGGAGCTGCCGGCTGTCTGTGCGGTTGGGCGCTCGCTGGTTCCCGACGTCACCTTCCACGAGGACGATGCCTGCCTGGAGCGTCGCTACGACCTCGTCCTCGCCAGCGACTCGCTTCAATACGAGTCCGACTGGGCGGGCCGCCTCGCGGCGCTCGCCGCCGCCGCGAGCCCGTGGCTGTTCGTGACCAGGATGCCGGTGGTCGAGACCTGCCCTTCCTTCGTGGCCCGCCAGCGGGCGCACGGCTACGGCTACGCGACCGAGTACGTGGGTTGGGTCCTGCACCGTGGCGAGTTGCTCCAGGCCGCGGCCGCGGCGGGTCTCGAGCTCGTGCGCGAGTACGCGCTCGTCGGTCCGATGCCGCTTGCCGGCGCCGCTGAAAGCCCGAGACACATCGGTCTACTCTGGCGGCAGGCCGCGGCCGCCTGAGCCGCCGCCGGTGTCAGTCGCCGATCTGGACCGCCTGCTGGAAGGTCGGGCGGTCGATCCAGTGGATCGGCGGCTGGTCGATCGCGCCCGTCGCGCGGTGAACGACGGCGTCGTAGCACCACTGGGCGTCGCCCTTGTCGCAGGGAACCTCGCGATCCTCGTCGTCAGGGTAAAGCTCCGCGTCGCTCGTGTGCGCGAGCGCTTCCCCGAGCGAGCTCGCGAGCGCCTTGCGGCACTTGGCGAGCTCGCCGCCGCCGCAGTAGCTGCGCGAGAAGCGCCCGCGTACCCGCTCGCCGAGCACCATTCGCAGGTCCTTGTCGACGTAGCCATACCAGCCGTTGATGAACGCCGACCCGACGGGGCCCGGGGCGTCGTGGAGCGGGATCACGTCCTCGATCGCGTCGAACAGGCCCTTGCCGAGCTTCGGCTTGAACTCGGCGGCGACCAGGCGCGGCCACCAAGCGTCCATGATCCGCACCGCCTCGGCGTCCTCGTAGGTCCCGTCGGCGTCCTTGTCGCGCCGGTGGGCGCCCGAGCGCCGCCATGCGCTCAGCGTCTTCACCGCCTTCGCGATATCGCCCTTCAGCTTGCCCTTGCCGGACTGGAGGACCTCGAGCGCCTCCGGCAGGACCTCCTGACCGCGCAGGTCGACCGTGCCGGCGTCCTCCATCGCGTCGACCAGGCCGGGCAGGTCGACTCTCTTCTTGCCCCTGATCCGACTGCGCACGCGGCGGTCGAGCCGGGTCGAGCGGAAGACCGGCCCATAGGCGTATTCGGCGTCGGAGGCACGGAAGCCGGGGGCCTGCTTGTTGTTCCAGCTCGTGATGTAGCTCTGGTCGACGACCTGGGGGTGTGCCTTGCACGGCTCCTGCTTGGAGATGTTGGTCCTCGGGCTCACGTTCTGCTCGTTGACCGGCCCACCCGAGAGCAGCGAGTCCGAGGGCGCGGTGTACCCCTTCCACTCGTCCTTGCCGTAGCTCGGCAGGTCGGGGTGCGCGCGCTTGGAGCGCTTCGGGTTGATTCCGGAGTTGAAGTAGGCGATCTGCTCCGGATCGACGAAGAACCAGTTGAACGTGTACTGGATCTTGCACGCGGCCTGCATGAACTCCTTCGGCGACTCCATCTTCTCGGGGTTGTTGAAGTCGGCGAAGCCGAGCGCCGAGTCGACCTCGTGGTAGTAGGTGGCCCGATTCCTCGTGAACAGGTACGGCTTGCCGCGGACCCTTGCCCGGTGGGTGACGATCCCGAGCGCGGTGCGCTCGGCGCGATACGTCTCAGAACCCGAGGGCGTCGTGTCACCGGGCGACTGGGTCCAGGTGTTCGTGGTCGTCAGCACGTCGATCGGCCTGCACTCGCCGCGGAAGCGGTAGCCGGTCGATTCCATCGTCGCCTTGCCCCCGGCCGGGTCGCAGAGCGGCAGCGCGAACGTGTCGACGATGTCCTGTCCGGCCGAGGTCGCGCTCCACGCGTAGTCGCGGCCGTGGCCGAGCTGGACGTAGAGGTTGGTGCCGGGGAAGGCGGCGCCGCGCGCATCGAGCGGCGGACCAGTTGGCCCCTCCGGGGCGTGGATCTCCATCTCGAGCAGGATTTGGGGGGAGAAGTAGGAGACCTGCGGCCCCATCACGGCGACAGGGTGCCCGCCCTTGGACTCGCGCTTCGAGACCAGCAGCGCGTTCGAGGATCCCTCCATGCGACGTAGTGCGTTGAGCACGTCGCCGACCGCTGGCAGCTCCCCGCCGCTTGCAGTCCTCGGCTCTGCGGTCGAGGAGGCGACGATTTCGGCCGGCGAGAGCGTGCCGCGGTCGGGTAGCGCCGCGCGGGCGCGCTTCGGCACCGGCATGTAGGGGAAGCGCTTGCCGCGGATCGTGGTCGGCGCCTCGGGGTCGTTGGCGCGGCGGAAGTCCTTCCAGACCTTGGTTCCGGCGCGCTTGCCGAAGCGCTTTCGCGCCTGGTCGAGCACCTGGGAGGAGTCGACCTCGCCGCCGCCACCCTTGCCGAAGATCCCGGCGACGAGCGAGGCGATCGAGATTACGTCGGTCACCTCCCAGTCCTCGGGGCCGTCGGGATGGCCGAGCAGGGGGTACTCGCCGGGCATCAGCAGCGGGTTCGAGCGGATCTCCGCGATCCGCGCGTTGATCCCGGCGACGAACTCGGTCACGTCCTGTTTGACCTGGGCGCCCTCGGCGCCGTAAGCCTCCTCGGCGAGGTCGTACTGGACCTGGAGCTCGGCGTCGTTGCGGTAGGGGGTGTCGGCGTACACGCTTCGGTCCATCTCCAGGTTGCCCTCGGAGCCTCCGGCGAAGGAGGCAAGCTGGGCGCGGCCGGCGTGGCGCAGCGCATCGATGAAGAACATCCGGTCCTCGGCCGCGACGTAGCCGGCGCCGAACATCGCCCCGGCCCGCCCCTCGCCGTAGATCCTGGGCACCCCGAACTCGTCGCGGACGATCGTCACGTCCTCACGCGGGCTGTAGGTGCGCTCGACCTTGCCCGGAGCGACCCCGAAGGTCGCGTCCTTGTAGAAGTCGGTCAGCTCCGCCTCTTCGAGGCCCGGGGTCGCGTAGACGAGATCCTCGTACATCTCGAGCTGGTCGCTGTCGTGGGGCGGGCGGGCCCCGCTCGAGAGGAAAGCGCCGATCTCGGCGGAATTCACGCTCTGCCCCTGGCCCGGCGGCAGGATGTTGAGAAAGCCGCCCGCGTCGTTCTCGCCATGCGCGCCGGGCGCGGGGGCGCGAAGGTGGCGTTGCTCGTCTTCGCTCTGCGCCGCGAGCGTTGGCGCGGGCAAATAGAGGAGCAGTGCAGCCGCCGCCAGCGCGATCCTCCGTGCCCCGATCACGGGCGCCAATCTACTCGGCCCGCTCACGTCACGCGCCGATGACGCCTTTCGGGTCGCATCAACCCGAAAGGCGTCGCTCGCGGCTCAACTCACGCGCTGGCCGCCCGGTGGCGTTCCCAGTCGAGCTCGGTCCTCACCCCTCTACCTGCCAAGACCGCCCGCGCCTCCTCCAGGCTCTCGGCCTCCATCACCGCCCGCGCCAAGGGCAACTCCACCGCCGCGGCCTCGACGTCGAAGCAGAACGCCAGCGCTCCGAGCGGTGAGAGTGGCACGGTCCGCCGCCCGCCGCGGATCTCGGCCTCGCCGTGCTCGCCGAGCGCGCAGCGGACCACCTGCATGCTGGCCTCGGTTCCCGATCCCGCGGCCGCCTCGGCGACCTCCTCGGCGATCGCCGGCGTGAGGCCCCATGTCCCGGTCCAGGCTCCGGCACGGCCGAGGGCCGCGACCCGCGCGAGCACCTCCTCCGGCTCGAGCTCGCCGTCGCAGCCCGCTCCGAGGATCGCGATCGCGCCCGGGAGCTCGCCGAGGAGCCGGAGCGCCGCGGCGAGCATGATCGCGTCGCAGAGCGGGCTCGCCAGGCCAGGCTCGTCGCCGGTGGCGATCGCGTCGCCGCCGATGTCGACGTAGACGACGAGGTTGCAGTCGAGCGCCCGTGCGGCTGCGGCGATTCCCTCGGCGGCCCCGGGCGCCCCGGCCGTCACGTCGATCAGCACCGTCTCCGCGCCTGGACCCCCGCGGGCGCGCAGATGGCCCGCGGCGTGGGCCTCGGAGAAGCGAACGCCGTCTGGTGTCGATGTCTCCGGGCCGGCCAGGACCGCGCGCTCGCCCAGCGGGCGGCCGCCGCGGATCTCCGCGAGCGGACGCGGGCCCGGGTGCGGGTCGATCGCGAAGCGCTCCCAGGCGACGCCACCGAGCGCGAACGGCGTGCCGAGCTGCTCGCAGCGCCGCCCGAGCGCCAGCGCTCCGATCACGTCCCCGCCGCCGCCAATTCCGAGCACGAGCGCGCGCCGCGCGCCGCGCACGCGTTCTTCGAGGCTTGGGGGGGCTACGGCGGCGAGGGCGCTAGACGAGGGCCGCTTCGGCCTGGCAGAGCTCACGGATCGTCGCCGCGGCCCGGTCGAATTCCTCGTCGGCCATCACCGGGGTGCCCTCGAAGGGGAGCTCACGGTCGATCTCGACCCAGGAGCGGCAGCCGTGGTACTCGTCCTTGACCCGCACCGTGACCGGCCGCGGGATGCGATGCACCCGGAGCAGCATCACGTGCAGCGGATGGGTCCGCTTCCAGCGCAGGCGCTTCGTCGCGTAGTCCTGAGTCCAGACGTGGAAGGGCGAGAGCGCGTCGACGATCCGGGGATCGTCGGTCTCGAAGTGGTCGGCGACCTCGGCCCAGGCACGGATCCGGACCCGGTCGGGCTGCGGGATGCCCCCGTCCTGGAGCAGCGCCCTCGGCGGCGGCTCCTCGTCGGGCCAGACGCCCTCCTCGAGCGCGCGGCGCAGCTCGGGATGGTGGGACTCGCGGACGAGGTCGTTTCTCTGATGGTCGAACGTGGGGTAGAGGAAGAACTGCTCGTGCTCGAGCTCGAAGTGCTTGTTGTCCTCACGGATCCCGCCCTTTCGGAGCGTCACGAGCTGCTCTCCCTCGGACAGGGCGCGGACCGTCACGGCCCACTCTTTGATCGCGATAGGCATAGGGAAGTCGCTTGGCAGGGGTTGGGATGAACGAATTGCCGGGCCGCTCGGTGCCCGCCGAAGGGGCAGTGGGGCCCGGCTGAGGGGCTCGATTCTAGGGATCGCTCCCAAAAATGCCAACTTTGTGATCCATGTTGCGTGGCATCATCACGCGTTCGCGGGCGGCTCCGTGCCCCCCTCCGCCGGGGGTTTCGAGCCGAAGCCTGTCACCTGGCCGGAGCTGCCCCGAGGCCTTCGCCGGGAGCTCGCGCCCGTTGAGCAGGTTGCGCCCCGGCGCGCCGTCCGTGCCGCGATCGCGCCCCCGTGGGGCGTGCCGGCGGCGCTCGGTGATCAGCGTGAAGCGCATCGGCTCGAGCGCCTCGAGCTCGCGCACCATGCCGTCGCCGCCGCGCTGGCGCCCGGCGCCTCCGCTCTCGCGGCGCACCGCCAGCTCGCGGACTCGCAGCGGAAACTCGCTCTCAAGCGCCTCGACCGGCGTGTTGAGCGTGTTCGACATCGCTACATGAACCGCGCTCGGCCCATCCGCGTCGGGGCAGGCGCCCTGTCCTCCTCCGACCGTCTCGTAGAGGGTAAAGCCCTCCCCGGCCTCCCCGGCTTCCCCCGCCAGGGTGAGGTTGTTCATCGTTCCCTGACCCTGGGCGGGCGCCGCGGTTGCGCCCGCGAGCGCCGCGATCACGAGGTCCGCGATCCGGCTCGAGGTCTCGACGTTGCCCGCGGCGACCGCCGCGGGGGCGCGCGCGTTCAGCAGGCACCCCGCGGGGGCGCGCACCGCCAGCGGGCGGTGGGCGCCGGCCGAGGCGGGGGCGTCGGGATCGGTGAGCACGCGGACGGCGAAGAACGCGGCCGACTTGGTCACCGCGAGCGGGCAGTTGAGGTTGCCCTCGACCTGTGCGTCGGTGCCGGAGAAGTCGAGCTCGAGCTCCTCGCCGGCGAGCGTCGCGCGCACCCGCAGTCGGATGTCCGTGGAGCCGTCGGCGCCGCCCTCGAGCACGTCCTCGGCCTCGTAATCCCCGTCGGGAAGCAGCGCCAGCTTCGCGCGGGCGCGCCGCTCGGAGTAGTCGAGGATCTCGCCCATCCCGGCGCGCAGGCCAGCCGCCCCGATCCGTTCGACGAGCTCCGCGACCCGCCGCTCCCCGGCGAGGTTGGCGGCGCGCTGCGCGCGCAGGTCGGCCAGGCGCTCGGCCGGGTTTCGCATCCGCTCCACGAGCGAGCGAAGCAGCTCCTCGCTTGCGCGAGCGGGCTCGATCACCACCCCCTCCTGCTCGAGTCGGGTCGAGCCCGCGGGCATCCCGCCGGGCGTCTCTCCGCCGATGTCCGCGTGGTGCGCGCGCGCGGCCGCGAAGCCGAGCAGCTCACCAGCTTCGAACAGCGGTGCGATCAGGGTCACGTCGGGGAGGTGGGTGCCGCCGCGGTAGGGGTCGTTGAGGATCCACTGCTCCCCGGGGCGCTGCTCCTCGGCAAGCACCGCCGCGACGGCATCGGGCATCGAGCCGAGGTGAACCGGAATGTGCTCGGCCTGCATGACGAGCTCGCCTGCGACGTCGAAAAGCGCCGTGGAGCAATCGCGGCGCTCCTTGATGTTGGCGGAGTGCGAAGAGCGGATCAGGGTCGCGCCCATCTCCTCGCAGGTGGCTCGCAGGGCTCCCGAGAGGACCTGGAGCGCGACCGGGTCGAGGCGCCCGCTCACGGTTGATCTCGCTCGGCGACGACGCTTCCGTGCTCGTCGACCTCGGCTGCCCAGCCGGGCGGCAGGACGAGCGTCGCCTCCGGCAGCTCGAACACGCACGGCCCCGAGGCTCGGGTTCCCGCCGCGGGCTCGCCGCGCAGCACCTCCGCGCCGAGCCAATCCTCGCCGAAGCGCGCGCGTCGAGTGCAGCGCTCGAGTGCCTCGCCGCCGGCCGCCTCTGGGCGCGGCTCGTGGCCGGGGACGATCGCCGCGACCCGGATCGTGACCAGCTCGACCTCCGCCTCCGGATCGCGGTAGCCGTAGCGGCGCTCGTGCTCGGCCGCGAACGCGTCGGCGAGCTCGGGCGGCTCGGGGCGAAGCGTGCCCGCCACCGCCAGCTCGAACGCCTGGCCCGCGTAGCGAAGCTCGTAGACGGCTTCGGGCTCTGCGCCCTGCATCCCTGCGCTCGCGCGCTCGACAAGCGCCTCGACCTCGGCGGCGATCCGCTTCGCGCTCAGAGACTCGCCCCGCAGCATCACCGTGCGCGCGGTGTCGCGCCGGCGCTCGGAGGCGAGCAGGCCGAGCGCCGAGAGGACGCCGCTCGCGCGCGGGCAGAGCAGCCGCCGGATGCGGAGCTCCTCGGCGATTGCCGCGGCGTGCATCGGCCCGGCGCCCCCGAACGGCAGCAGGGCGAACTCGCGTGGGTCGACGCCGCGCTCGACGGTGACGACCCGGAGCGCGCGAACCATCTCCGCGTTCGCGACGCGCACGATCCCGGCCGCCGTCTGCTCGGCCTCCAGTCCCAGCTCCGCCGCGAGACGGGCGACCGCGGCCTCGGCCGCGGCGCGGTCGAGCGCCACGCCGCCGGCAAGCCGCGAGTCGGCGTCCAGGTAGCCGAGCAGCAGGTTGGCGTCGGTCACCGTCGCCTCGGCGCCTCCCTTGCCATAACAGGCGGGCCCCGGCTCGGCCCCCGCCGAGCCGGGGCCCGCCTGTTATGG
>Ga0136632_10000247_pt1 | contig 14672 bp, 18 predicted proteins | sample AntDrymUQ6112106_2_FD_104670 | JGI IMG/M metagenome (GOLD analysis project Ga0136632, IMG submission 104670) | Polar desert sand microbial communities from Dry Valleys, Antarctica - metaG UQ611 (21.06) | ecosystem: Environmental > Terrestrial > Soil > Desert | place: Antarctica: Dry Valley...
GATCCGTTCATCGTCATTGCGTCGCTCTTAGAACCTCAACGGCCGCCCCGAGTCACCCTCATCGTGCGCGAGCCCCGCCTTGTCCCGTTACCGTTCAATGCGAGTCCGACAGGCTGCTAGGAGTGAAGTAAGGTAATGACTATAAATCTTGTCGGGACTTTTGACTGGACCTTAGTCGCGATCTCATACATGGTATCGGTTTTCGGAGCATTTATCGGGCTGTGCCTGGCGGGTATGATGACCGATCTACGCAGTGGCATGAACCGGTCTCTGCTGGTAGGCTCTGCCATCGCATTCGGCGGTGGGGCGATCTGGTCCATGCACTTTATCGGAATGCTAGCCTACCAAGTGCCTTTAATAATCTCCTACGATGCGACGCTTACGGCTGGCTCCATGCTGGCAGCGATCGTTATGACCGGTGTCGCGGTGTCGATGGTCGGCTCGCAGCCGAAGCTGAAATTAGGCCGGCTGATCGCTGCGGGTACCCTCATGGGACTTGGTGTTGCCTGCATGCATTACCTGGGCATGCTGGCCATGCACATGGAGGCAGAAATGCGCCACAACCCATTGATGGTAGCGGCGTCGGTGGTCATTGCCATCATCGTGTCAATGGTGGGGTTGTGGATCGCGTTCACGGTACGTCGGGCGTGGCAAAGATTCGCCAGCGCCTTTATCATCGGTGCAGCGGTGTGCGGCATGCATTACAGCGCGATGTTTGGAGTAAGCTTCACCGCTCCGGTAAAGCAGATTCTAAAGCAGTTCCCGGATATCTGGGTTTCCAACTTCGACTTGATCGCATATACCAGCGGCACGGTCGTCCTGATCCTGTTCATCAGCGTGATCCTAGGCGGCACAGCTGCAGTATCCAGAGAGTCGCAAACTGGCATCGTACCCGAACGAACGTAGGTCGTTGTAGGCTATATTGAGATGAGCAAAAGCATCAGGATACTGGTGGTGGATGATTTCTCGACGATGCGCCGCATCATCCGGGCGCTCCTCGGGGACCTGGGATATACCGACGTACACGAGGCCGGTGACGGCGCCGCCGCGCTCAACCTGCTCAAGGCCCAGCCGTTCGATTTCATGATCACCGATTGCAACATGCCGACGATGACGGGCCTGGAGCTTTTGAAGGCGGTACGCGCCGAGCCTGCGACCAAGGCCATGCCGGTCTTGATGGTGACCGCCGAAGGCAAGCGCGATCAGATCCTGGAAAGCGCGCAGCTCGGCGTCAGCGGTTATATCGTGAAACCGTTCACGGCGGAGACGCTGAAAGACAGGATGGAATCGATCCTTCAAGGGATTGCGGCACTTGGCCATGTGTACCCTCATTCGAGTAAGGGAGGCCCCTACAGCTTCATCCCCTCTCGCCGTTATATTTTCCCGAGCGTCGTGCCGAGGGGCACGTCACCGGATGCGCGCCGATGAGAGCACGGGAGAAAGAGTTCGTGATTGCCGTCGTGGACGACGAGACAGCGCTATGTGAAGCGCTCCCAAACTTATTGAGAGCGGCTCTGGGAACATATTACCCATCGGGCGCGCTGCGCCGTCTCTCTGAAGAGCAACCATGCGAGCGTGTTTCAAAATGAGCCGAGCCACACCACAAATGCGGAATCTCGCCAAGCGTCTCATGGCTTATGAGACGGGTGGAAATAAATCGTCCGAGACAAAAAACCCGGCGGCCTTTAACTGTTGCGAGAAGCTGCGTCCGCCTCTGGCGACACTGATGGGAGACGTCGGTTTTCGGGCGCTCCTTTCGCGCGCGCTGGCCAGCTCGGAAGTTCGCTGGCTGCGCGCGGTGCATGTTAAAGCGGATGGGTCTTTGGAAGGGTTGGAGGACCTTCACGCGCAACTCGGCCCGACCGAATTTTTCGAGGCCAGAGTTGTTCTGTTGGCCCAGTTGCTCGGATCGCTGGTGGCCTTCATCGGTGAAGATCTAACGTTGTACGTGTTGCGCGAGGTCTGGCCGAGCATTCCGATAAACGATTTGATAAACGATTGGATTTCGATATGCTAAACGATTTGGATTTCGATTTGCCATACGATTTGGATTTCGGTAAAGAAGGTAAATTATGAACAAACAAATTAAGGCGACGAAACTTGCATTGTGCAAACAAGTCGCGGCCAAACCAGGTAAAGTCACGATCCATAAACTTCCGACCGGCGTGCGCGGGCTTGACGACATCGTGGGCGGCGGCATCCCGGAGTTTTCTTTCAACATCATCGCAGGTTCGCCCGGTTGCGGCAAAACCACGCTGGCGCATCAAATCGTTTTCGCCAATGTGACGCAGAAGAAACCGGCGCTTTATTTTACCGTCCTCGGCGAACCCGCATTGAAGATGCTGCGCTATCAGCAACAATATACTTTCTTCGACGAATCCAGGTTGGGCAAGGACATCCACTTTATCCACCTGTCCGATGTGGTGCTGGAGCAGGATCTGCAGGCGGTGCTGGCGGAAATTATCAAGCAAGTCACGGCGGCCAAGCCGGGCATCGTAGTGGTGGATTCCTTTCGCACCCTGGTGCGCAAAGCGAGTAGCGACGTGGGCGAAGTGGAGACGCAATCGTTCGTCCACCGCCTTGCCCAATTTCTGACCAGTTGGGAAGCCACGACGTTTCTGGTCGGCGAATATGTCGAGGAAGAGATCCGCGACAATGCGCTGTTCACCATGGTCGATGGCATCTTCTGGCTCTCGCAGGTGGCGGAGAGGAATTCCGTGCTGCGGAAATTGCAAATCATGAAACTGCGCGGGCAGGCATCGGTGCCAGGATTGCACACCGTCCGCATCAGCGACGGCGGGGTGCAAGCCTTCTCGCGCACGCTGGGACCGATCGGCAACAATATCAAACCGGCGCAGCGTCGGCTCCTTTCCAGCGGCGTTACCGAGTTGGACAACATGCTGGGCGGCGGCATTTTCGAAGGCGACAGTGTCCTGGTGGCCGGGCCTTCGGGGACGGGTAAATCGGCTTTGGCCACGCAATTTATCGCCGAAGGAGTGCGGCAAGGGGAACCGGGGATTATGGCGATCTTCGAAGAACGCCCGGAAGGCTACACGCACCGGGCGGGCACCTTCGGTATGAATTTAAAAGAGGCGAACCGAAAGGGAATGCTCGACATCCTTTACCTTCGTCCGCTCGACCTTTCGGTGGATGAAACGCTGGAAGAGATCCTGAATAGCATCGCAAGAATAGACGCAAAACGGCTGGTGATCGATTCGCTTGTCGGTTTTGAGATGGCGCTGGCGCCCGGTTTTCGTGCCGACTATCGCGAGTCGCTCTACCGAATGATCGGGGCGTTGACCGGAGCCGGGATCACGGTCCTCAGCACGGTCGAAGTGGAGGATAGATTTGACAGGATGGAATTCAGTCATTACGCGATTTCGTTTCTCACCGATGGCATTATCCGGCTTCGTTATGTGGAGATCGACGGCCAGCTCCGGAAGGTGATGGTCGTCGTCAAAATGCGCGGCGGCAATCACAGCAAGGACATCCGCGAATATGTCATCACGGACAAGGGCGTGGTGGTCATCCACCCGGGGCGCACGGACTACCACGGGTTGACCACAGGAATCCCCCAGCGAACCGGCCCGCGCAAGGCGCAAGAAAACGAAGCCGCGCCGGAACCGAAGGCGACGAAGTAGAGGGAAATTATGGGGGCGAAACCGACACTCTGGGCATAGGGAACCAGCCACCCGACTTGTCGAGCACTTGCGGGGCTGCGAGTGCTCATCGTCGATGATAACGCCACCAGTCGGACGATATTGAAACATTACCGTGGAGACGTGGGGGATGGTGCCCACCGCGACCGCAGGGGGAGCCGAGGCGCTTGAGCGAGGGCGCCGCATGAAGATAGACCCTAGCATCCGTGAGACGCCCGTTCTGCTCGTCGTCGTCGACGATAGCGTCATGCGTCCATAGCAAAAAGGGGTCAGAGCCCTTTATGATATGCTGGTGGTTCGCCCGTTCCGGGAGGAGTGCCCGGCCATGCCCCGCAAACCGCGATTCAAACTGGCCGGCATGCCGGTGCACGTCGTGCAGCGTCTATAGGGGTTTGTTCACGGCTCATAAACGGCGCCAACTGGCCGTAATTAATCGCCAGGTGACGCAGGTCCGCGAGGTGTGGCAGACCGGTAGCCCCTTGGGCAACGATGGTTTCAGAGAGCAGGTGGAGGCGATGGTAGGGCGTAAGATTCGGCCAGGCCAGACGCGGAAGGCCGAAAAAGACCCCCAGAAAGATCTCGTAAAGGGCTCTGACCCCTATTTCTGTGGCTATATTGAGATGAGCAAGACTATCAGCATCCTGGTGGTGGATGATTTCTCGACGATGCGCCGCATCATTCGGGCGCTCCTCGGGGACCTGGGATATACCGACGTACACGAGGCCGGTGACGGCGCCGCCGCGCTCAACCTGCTCAAGGCCCAGCCGTTCGATTTCATGATCAGCGACTGCAACATGCCGACGATGACGGGTCTGGAGCTCTTGAAGGCGGTACGCGCCGAGCCCGCGACCAAGGCCATGCCGGTCTTGATGGTGACCGCCGAAGGCAAACGCGATCAGATCCTGGAAAGCGCGCAGCTCGGCGTCAGCGGTTATATCGTGAAACCGTTCACGGCAGAGACGCTGAAAGACAGGATGGAATCGATCCTCCAACGGATCGCGGCCTGAGAGTTTGTGCAAAAACCTACTGCGTTCCGGATCTCGCGTTCGGGCGGTGCTCGGAATTCTCATGTATGTCATGGAGTATTGATATGTACATGTGTAAAACATGTGCTTTTTGGATTGGTTACTATGTTATCTGGGTGTGCAACGGTCGGTAATCCTAGAATGATTGGACCAGATACATATATGGTTACTGGCAGTGGAGCTACAAACGCACTGCACAACATGGAAGACAAATTCCTAGGAAGAATGCAGGAGCATTGTCAATCATTGGGCAAATATCGACTTCTAAGAACAAATGACGTGCATACCGAAGTTATTAATGCATTTGGTGATAAGAGTTATAATGGGTCGCTTGTCTATCAATGTATAGATGGGGCAGAGTATAATAAGTCAAGACATCACTTCGATGAGGCAACACCAATACAGCGTATCGAGAAGAAGGTCATAATCGAACACAAATAGGAGCTAGGACCGATGAAGTTCAAACCTGTGACTATACATACACTCTGGTTCCTGCGGTCCGTGAGAGCGCGACCTCCCTTCGCTCACGACGGTTTTTTTCACAGACTCTGAGCCGCGCCGCCGGCGCATCCGCCTTTAGTAGAACGCAACCGGGGTGAACGAGTTGGAAGGCCAAGACCAACTGACGCTGGCGAGAGAACTGGTGGAGGCCTTGGCGACCGGCGAGCGAGGCCAAGCCGATCGCATCGTGAATGCGCTGGCACATCGTCTCGAATCGAGCGTCTGCTCGCAGGTCGCGACGATGACCGAGGGATTGCGGAAGGCGCTGGCCGATCTCGAAGGGGATGTCGGGGTCGCCGGAATGACCCTGCACGAGATCCCGGATGTCAGGGACAGGCTACAATACATCATCGCCAAGACCGAACGGGCCGCGCATCGCACCATCAGCTCGGTCGAGGCCTTATTGCCTATGGTGGAACGGATCTCCGGGGGCGCCGAGAAGTTGATCGAGGATTGGTCCCGGATCGAGTGGGAGGGACTCGATTCGACCAACCTCAGCGCCTTGCGGGATCGCGTCATCGAGGTGGTCGGCCAGCTCCGGGGAGACTCTCGGGCTTTACACGAGCGTCTATGCGAAATTCTGGTCGCCCAAGATTACCAGGACTTGATCGGCCAGGTGATACAACGCGTCGTACAACTGCTCCAGGAAGTGGAGGCGAAGCTCGCCACCATGGCATCGTTGTCCGGCGGCATCGCAAAGGAGGCCCGTCCGCAGGGGGACGAGGCCGAGCCGGAACGCTCGGACGAGCAGCCTGCAGCGCGGCCTCGCGTCTTGACCAGCCAGGGAGAAGTGGACGAGCTGCTCGCGGCCCTGGGCGCCCCTTGACCCTGTAGATGCAGCGGCGGCCCTAAAATCTTTCTGCCGAGCACATTAATTTCGGCTTCTGTCTTTTCAACTGTTAGGCTGAACACGCATTGGAGAACCATCACATGAAGGTGATTTACTCCTCTCTCGCCATTCTTCTGGTGGGTTGCGCATCAAACTCCGGTGTCATTCCTATTGGTCCAGACACGTTTATGGTACGATTCTGAACTTGTCCGCCCAAAGTTGAGGAAAGAGGCTGACACCGTTATCGAAATTCGGAAGTAAGGTCATGCTCCAAACGAGAAGGAGAGGGACGCTTTAAACGTTAGAGCCCCAGATATGAAAGAAGTGTATGTAAAAAGTTGGGACGAGTTTGAAAAACAACATCGAGCACTCGAACACGAACGCATTCAGACAGAATCCTCGTCCAAGTTTCTCTATCGGGGGCAAGGAGATCGTGAAAGGAAACTCCTGACCACCCTTGAGCGAAACGGACAAAGTGGCCTGACATTGAAGCACCACTTGATCTTTGCGGCGAAGCCACAGATTGAGTCGTTTACGGGAGGCAATTGGAATATCTTGTCATACCCAAAGGGCTTCGACGCATGGCTTCAAGACCAGAATACCAATCTGCCCCTTGCCTTCGGTTTCTCTACGGAATTTCAGACTACGTATAGCTACATGGTGTATCTTCGGCACTACGGTTTTCCATCTCCATTGCTTGATTGGACCGCCTCACCATACGTGGCGGCCCATTTTGCGTTCAAAGACGCCTTGCGCCGTGACGATGAATGGGTATCGATTTACGTCTACCTAGAGTCCACTAGCGAATTCGGCTTAAAAGCCCGGAGTATCGATAGACCCGATATTTACACGTTTGGACCGTATGTCAAGACGGATCGACGGCATTTTACCCAGCAGAGCCGGTACACGATCTGCATCATTCATGACGCCGGTGAATGGCGATACGCATCACATGAGAAAGCATTTGATAGATGCGATCCTAATCAAGATATTCTATGCAAGTTCAACATTCCGTGTTCAGAGGGGCTGAAGGTCGCGAAGTTATTAGACCGGTATAACGTTAATGCCTTATCGCTGTTTGGCTCGGAAGAAGGTCTCATGGAAACGGTAGCACTAAGAGAAATTCACTTTCGAGACAGTGAGCTCTAACAGGTGCTGAAAAACTCAAGTTTTGCTGGTTCCCAAGCTCCGGCTTGGGAACCCAGGGCGTGAAGCTCCTGCTTCACGTTTGCTTCACCAGACCCCCACCACCTCGATCGAGCCTTCCTGCCCGGCATCAGTTCGGGCACTGGAATACCGCCAAGGTCCGGCTGGTCGACATAGCCGCGTTTAACCGGGTTCTTTTGGATATCATCCAGGTTCTGTCGCATCATTATCTCAGATTCAATGAGTTGCGGGTGACCGCCAACCGGATAGCGGCTTTCGGTCTCGTGCGAACGCTGAAGGGTGCTAAATAACTCCAGAAGCCTTCTCGAACCCCCCGCTCTGCAGATATGCCTTGATTTCCGTGGCCGTGAACAACTTGAAACGCTGTATATCCCGGCTCAGGTTGTGCGATTTGGCGATAAGATGCAGGTGGTTTTCGAGGGATGACGAAGCCGTAGATGACCGCTTCGCGCTGAAGGAACCGCCATGAATCCAGGGCAATATTCACCGTCTTGTGCCGGGTGAACAGTGGCAGCCAGTGGTTTATCGTCGCGGTAAGGAAGTGCGGGCATGGTTCTTGGCGAACACGGTAAGGCCTTTGAGGCATGTCGAGTGATCTACCGTCGGAATTGAGCCAGGCGGCGCTCGGTTGACCATATTGGCTCTTGATTTATGCGTTTCAGAATTCCAACGTGGGGATGAATTCCGGGAAGCTGGAGCTTCCCGACCGGGTCCCCAAGCTGGAGCTTGGGGACCAGTAACTCCTGGTCGCCCAGGATTACCAGGATCTGATCGGCCAGGTGATACAACGCGTCGTGCAACTGCTCCAGGAAGTGGAGGCGAAGCTCGCCACCATGGCATCTTGTCGGGCGGCATCGCGAAGCAGGGCCCGCAGGGGGACGATGCCGAGCCGGAACGGTCGGACCAGGAGCCTGCAGCGCGGCCTCGCGTCTTGACTAGCCAGGGAGAAGTGGACGAGCTGCTCACGGCCCTGGGGCGCTAGCGCCCCTTGACCCTGTAGTGCGGCGGCCCTAATCTCTTGGGGGTCGCGAGGCCCGCGACAGGCCCCAGTACATGACCTATTGTCTTGCCATTGCCATCGACGAAGGTCTTGTTTTTTCGTCGGATTCCCGCACCAATGCGGGCGCCGACCAGGTGCGGATCTACAGCAAGATGCGCATCTTCGGCGTGGCCGGGGATCGGCAGTTCGTGTTGCTCAGCGCGGGCAACCTCGCGACCTGCCAGGGGGTCATCGCGCAGCTCGAACGCGATATCAGTGACGCCCTGCCGAGGAGCCTCCTGAGCGTCCGCAACATGACCGAGGCGGCGGATTACCTGGGGGGGATCAGCATCGGCCAACAGGCCAAGCACACCGGCGGTGGCGTATCCTACGAGGCCAGCTTCATCCTCGGCGGGCAGATCGGCGGCGAACCGCCGATCGTGATGCTGGTGTACCCGCAGGGCAATCACATCACTTCCTCCGACGACACGCCGTTTCTCCAGATCGGCGAGAGCAAATACGGCAAGCCCATCCTGGACCGGATCCTGACCCCGGCCACCAGTCTCGACACCGCCGCGCTGACCGCGCTGGTCTCCATGGACTCGACCATGCGCAGCAACGTCACCGTCGGCCCGCCCCTGGAGGTCCTGATCTACCGCCGCGATAGCCTCAACCTCGACGAGCGCCTGCGCTTCACCGAGGACAGTCCCTATTTGAGGCAGATCCGGAGGAGCTGGGACGACCTGATCAAACAGGCCTTCCGCCAGCTTCCACCGCTCGCGTGGGCCAATGCCAAGGAGCAGGCGGCCGCCAAGGAGCCGCCGGCCGCGGCATTCAACGCCACCTTCGAGTAGTCCTTCGCCCCCGTTTATCTAATAAATCGTTCGCAGGGGCCGTCCCGGACCACGCCTCGTGTCTATCCACCCTGCAGGCGAGTCCGATGTCCCCGGCCAGGCAGCCGAGCATGCGCTCGTGGAGATGGTGGAGCGTGTCCGGCAGGCGCACGGTGCGGGCACCGTCCTGCGCATCCTGGGTGGGGATACCAAGGCCTTCTTTGGCCGGGATATCGAGGGCTCCCGCTTGTCGATCGCCGGCTACCATGGCGTGGTGTCTTATGAGCCGACCGAGCTCGTGGTTACGGCCCGTACGGGCACCCGAATGAGTGATCTCGAAGCGCTGCTGGCGGAGCAGGGTCAGATGTTCGGCTTCGAGCCGCCCCACTTCGGAACCGACGCGACCCTCGGCGGCACCGTCTCGGCGGGGTTGTCGGGTCCGCGCCGGCCCTACGGCGGCAGCGTGCGCGACGCCGTCCTCGGCGTGCGCTGCCTGACCGCGGCGGGCGAGGTGTTACGGTTCGGCGGCCAGGTCATGAAGAACGTCGCGGGCTTCGACCTCTCGCGCCTCTTGTGCGGGGCGTTCGGGACGCTCGCCATCCTCCTGGAGGTCTCGGTCAAGGTCCTGCCCCGTCCCAGCTCCGAGATCACGCTCACGGGCGCGATGGGCATCGATCAGGCGATCCCGCTCATGAACCGGTGGGCACGAGGCCCGCTGCCCTTGTCCGGCGCGGTGTGCGACGGCCAGGCACTCTGGGTCCGGCTTTCCGGCGAGCGGCGGGCGTTGGAACAGGCGCGAGCGGCGATGGGTGCGCTCGACCAAGCCCCCGAGGCGGGGTTCTGGGAGGCGGTGCGCGAGCACCGGCTCCCGTTCTTTCGCGACGACCGGCCGCTGTGGCGCATCTCGCTACCCCCGGCGACCCCCGCCCTGGCATTGCCCGGAGATTGGCTGATCGATTGGGGCGGGGCACAGCGCTGGCTCAAGACCGATGCCGGGGCCGAGGAGGTGCGCCGGAGCGCGGCAGAGCAGCGGGGCTATGCCGTCCTGTTTCGCGGCGGCGATCGGCGCGGCGAGGTGTTTCCGCCGCTCCCGAACGGCCTCGGGGCGTTGCACGCGCGCCTCAAGGACGCCTTCGACCCGCGGCGTATCCTCAATCGTGGCCGTATGTACGGGGATCTCTGATGCAGACGTCGCTCACCGCCCTCATCAAGGACACGCCTGCGGGCCGGGAGGCCGACGCCATCCTGCGCAGTTGCGTCCATTGCGGTTTCTGCACGGCGAGCTGCCCGACCTACCGGCTCCTGGGCGACGAGCTGGACGGACCGCGCGGGCGCATCTACCTCATCAAGTCCCTCCTGGAAGGGCACGAGGCGGGCCGCACCACCCAGATCCATCTCGATCGCTGCCTGGGCTGCCGCGCCTGCGAGACCGCCTGCCCCTCGGGCGTCGAGTATGCGCGCCTGCTCGACATCGGCAGGACACACATCGAGCGGCTGAGCCCGAGACCGCTCGGCGAACGGCTGAAGCGGCTCCTCCTGTGTCGAGTGTTGCCCTACCCGCGCCGCCTCCGACCGCTCTTGCGCGCCGCCCAGCTCATCCGGCCGCTCGTGCCCCACGCCCTGCGCCGATACATCCCGGAGCACTGCCCGCCGGCCGTCTGGCCGGTCCCGCGCCATGCCCGGCGCGCACTCTTGTTCGAGGGTTGCGTGCAGCCCCTGTTCGCGCCCGGCATCAACGCCGCGGCGGCCAGGCTATTGGATCGGCTTGGGATCGGTGTGCTCCCGGCCCAGGGCTGCTGCGGTGCCATGAGCCACCACCTCACGGCCGAGGCACAGACCCACGAGCACATGCGGCGCAACATCGACGCCTGGTGGCCGCGGATCCAGGCCGGGGCCGAGACGTTGATTGTCACCGCCAGCGGCTGTGGCACGATGATCAAGGACTATGGCCCGGTTGCTGCGCCACGATCCGCACTACGCCGCCCGTGCCGAGCGCGTGTCGCGGCTCACGCGCGACATCTCCGAGGTGGTGGCGACAGAGGTCCCAGCGGCGCCGGCGGTCGGGGCCCCCCGCCGCATCGCCTTTCATTCGCCGTGCAGCTTGACGCACGGCCAGGGCCTCGCGGGCGTGACCGAATCCCTGCTATCGCGCCTCGGCTTCGAGCTGACCCCCGTGGCCGATCCGGGGCTCTGCTGCGGCTCCGCCGGTACCTATTCGATCCTGCAACCGGCACTGTCCCGTCCCATGCTCCGCGCCAAGGTGGATGCGCTGGAGGCCGGGCACCCCGACCTCATCGCCACCGCCAACATTGGGTGCTATGCCTATCTACGGCAGGAGGCCCGTGTGCCGGTAGTGCACTGGGTCGAGCTCTTGGGATGACGGGGGTGGGTTAGAGCTAGAGTACTTGCATCACGAAATACGATGCAAATGAGCCAAGTTTATTGGTGGCAAGGTGTGCCTCTTGGCAGGCTTGGTCGATGAGGGTGAGGCGGCTACCGTAGATCTGCCAGTGGGAGGTGGGGATCCCGCCGCTCTCCAGAGTCCCGACGCCGGCGACTCGGAAGTAGATGCTGGCCGTTTCGTTGGGGACGGAGCCTGATGCGATATCCAGGCACCCGTCGACCGTGGTGCCCGTTTGTGAGTAGCGGTCCGGGTATTGCGGGGGTTCGACCGCGGCTCTACCGATGAGGACGCTGTCGCTGGCCTTTAAGAATATTCGAGCCTGGCCAAGCCTGGCCCCTTTAACCTGGCCCCTGTTGCCGTTAATCGAGCCCGCCCGGTGTTGTCGTCCACTATTTCCAGGTCGCGCCCCATGCCGAGCGGTTCGAGAAAGACGCTAAAGCCCATGCGCGCCGTTCTCACCTCACATCGAAACGCGCCGGGTGCAGTGACATACATTGCCGCCAATGCGTCGAACGGATGGAACCCTTCCCGATGCAGCATATTTCTCCAGAAGGAAGCCCATGGCCCACTCGCAGCGCTGAGCCATCGTGTCGCCTTATCGCCTGCGGCCAAGCGATCCAGGTCCGCTTGAGTTATCAGAATCTTCTCCGCGACTTCAAACGGAATCAAGACCAATGGCACTCCGGATTGCAAGACAACCTCGGCCGCGCGCGTATCTTTGGACACGTTGAGGTCCCGAAAATGAAACCACCATTGTGTCCCCGGGTGGAGCAACCGCCCCGGCGGTTTCCCTCCGACCATGATGATGCGCTCGATGTTGCCGACCACATCCGGATGGTGAGCGATGACGCTAGCGATGTTGGTGAGCGGCCCGAGCGCCAAGATCGTGAGCTTCCGTTGCCGCAGTCGAGCAGCGAGCTCTTCCGATGCTCGGCTGAGTTCCAATGTCGAAGCACCCGGCGCGAACGTGCCTGCAAAAATAGGCGGAGGCTCTTCGGTCGAGTGAGTGTCGGTACTGAAACGTTTAATGACCTCACGGGCGATGCGATAGGTGTCATTACCATCGAGATTCCCAAACACGGTGCTTACACCTTGGACAGCGACCCCCGGGGAGCGCAGTGCCGCCAATAATGCCCAGCAATCGTCGGGATCGTGAGTCGCATCCTGGCCGCAAGCCGGATCGGTATCTATCCAGATCGGTAGTTTGGACCCGTATGCAACAGGGATTTCGAAGTCTTCCGCCGTGCGCGTGTCCGAATGAGTAGCAGAACGATCGTGGGCGTAGCCTGCACCAATCCCTACTGCGGTAACGGACACCAAGGCCAGATTGAACACGAGCCCACCAACCGCGTGATGTAGTGCTTTCTTTGCGGTGTTGACTCTTAGGCTACGGAACGCCAGCGCCGTAAGACACCCTCCGACGAGAGCACACGCCATGAGCGCGCCCAGACCGGTCCACTGCACTTCCGAGCGAATGTCGAAATTCGCGATGCTCCAGCCGACGCAGTTGATGAGCGTGAACGCCGACCCCACCAATGGGACTTGCCAACTGAGCTTGGGACTGCGAGTCATGCTGCTTCGATTCATTTCAACGGGTTGACTCTGAAGCCCAGAGCGGACTCGGGCCATGCCCGCCGCCAGCCGCGTTATTGAAGGCGGCATCTAGGCGGCCAAAGGCGTCGAGCGTCCGCTGCACCAGCCGCTCGACGGCGGCGGGGTGGCCGACGTCACTCGGCTCTGCCAGAGATCTGCCACCGGCAGTGGTGATCTCATGGACGACCACGGCCAGCCGCTGTTCGTCTCGCGCGTCGAGCACGACGCTCGCACCGGCCGTCGCGAACACACGGCCAGCGGCGGCACCGATGGCGCGGCTCGCACCGGTGATGATCGCGATCTTGCCTGATAAGGAACTAATGATGTCTCCTCCTAGAGCCTAACGAGCCCGCGAGCTCTCGCTACGCCGAAGCTGAGCGACCGGGAACACGCCCGGCGTGTTCCCGGTCCGCGCCGGTGCCAAGTTATGTCGCCCATTACTGGAACGATTCAACTCTGGTTATTTACTGCAAGAAATGGCGATGATGAGCGCGATCAGGCCCAAGAGCGCAAATCCCGCTCGCGCTACGTGCGAATACTCCCAACGGTCACGCAATTCAGTCCAATCCGGCGGACGAGATTCGTTGACCGGATGCGTAAAGAGCCAATACACCGCTTGCATACCGATGAGTCCGAGTAACGCCACGAGCGTCAACCAGAAGTCCGTGCTTCCCAACGGCGTAAGGATCAAGAGGATGATTGTTGAAATCGTGCCGCCAGCCTCGCCAATGCCTCCGCCAATGGTGAACCCTGGATAATAGATGCGCTGCATGGCGTAATACGTCTCCTTGTCGAGGCGCATCTTTCCGGGCAACTCAAGGGCGTGTGCGAGAGAAAGCGCCATCGCCACAGCTACGAGAATCACGGTCAGAACCTGAAACGCGCTGAACATTATGTGCCCCCTTAGTCAACAACTCTAAAGAAGTTTGCCTTTCAACAGCGAAGCGGTATAACGCCCAAGCTCAGCCGCGTGTTCGCGAAGCGAGCACCTCGGTGGAGCGCCTTGTTTCGCCTCGTCATTTAGGGTGGTACTCCAAGCCAAACTGTTTTGCGTACTCGGCTAGAGGCTCCAGACCAACTGACTTCCGCCTCTTGTCTACATTCGGCTCATCTTCAATTGGATAAAACTCCAGAACCCCCTTGGCATTGGTCTGCAACTGAGAGCCATAAATCTGTTTTCTTCTTTCCCCCATTAGGACGCGATCTTCAAGCAGTGCCAAGCTATCTGCTCGAAGTTCGCGATCCGCTACCGCCTTCCTTAGAAGGGCAAGGTATTTTTTCTGATACGTGTAGTCAGCATGTTGCAGCACTTAGGAAAGCAGCAGTCGAGGCTTTGTCCCCGACGAGTCTATGGCCGGGCCACCCGTGCGTTTCAATAATTTCGATCAAGCGTTTGATATTTGCTTCGTCAATCGGTTGCTGCTTCTTCCAAAGCTCCGTCATTTCTGGTGAGGAGTATCCATATTTCTTTCCGACCGCGCCCATTTCGCTTCGCTGAGATTGATCGGTGTCATACATCGCCTCCAACTCGTCTTTCTGCGATAAGTCTAGCTGTTTCGTCGTAAGCGGTCTATTAACCCCATTCTTGTTATTTTATTCAGGACGGTGTAGGCGTAAGCGGTGGGGTCTTGATGTGGAACGGAAGGAGCGCCTCGATCTCTTCGAGGGTCTGGGTCTTGGGC
>Ga0136632_10000248_pt1 | contig 14669 bp, 16 predicted proteins | sample AntDrymUQ6112106_2_FD_104670 | JGI IMG/M metagenome (GOLD analysis project Ga0136632, IMG submission 104670) | Polar desert sand microbial communities from Dry Valleys, Antarctica - metaG UQ611 (21.06) | ecosystem: Environmental > Terrestrial > Soil > Desert | place: Antarctica: Dry Valley...
CCGTCGACGATGAGGTAGGGGGTAACGCGGGGGTAGCCGTCCGGGATTGGGTTGACCATCGCTTGCACCTCCTGCGGTTTGGTGGCTGAAGAGGGGTCTGCGCGCACGCATGGTACGGCGCCGCCCAGTCGGTCGCTTGGCCAGACTCGATCCGTGGCTGTCCCTTCCGCGCGACCCCAGCACTGCTCCAGGTCGCGCGAAGGAGAAGCGCCCGAAAGCGGCTATCCGCAGAAGCGGTTGCTATCCGTCGCGCAAGGTGCGCTGCTCGGAATCGCAACCGAGTCCCGTCGCGTAAGCCGGGCTGAGCTCATAGACGCGGCCGTCGGGAGTCGTCTCCGTAACGGCGGTACCAAGCAAGGCAGCACGGTTGTCGTTTTGCATCTCGCGCGAGTACTCCCAGACGACCTGGGACCAGCCGCCCTGGTCCTCCATCTCGCGCAGGATGGTCCAGTCGCGAGAGGTCGACATCGCATCCACGGATTCTTGAGCCGAGGCGGTGTCGCCGCTCTTTACGGCGGCGGCCCACTGGTCGAGCCAACCGCAGGCGACGGCGCCGGTCACCTTGGCACCGAGCTGGTACCGGCTCAGAGCGAGAGCCAGTGACCGGAGCTGGTCGACGTTGACGCTGTCGGGAACCGGGATGCCCGCGAGCATTTCGTCGACCGCCGCCTCGTTGTCGACGGGTCGCACGATCTCCGGGGGCAGGGCGGCCAGCCACGTGTCGACGTCGGCGACGTAGAGGGAGTCGACGAGACCGAGAAACCGCTCTCGCGTCATCGAGTTCTGCGCGGAGTTGCCGCTGATGGTGATGAAGCTGCCGTTCTCAGGGGCGAAAGTCAGGCGATAGAAGCGCCCGCCGGCGTCGTAGTCGAACAGCGCGCGGCGCCCGAGGGCGCTGATCCACTCGAAGCGCTCGTCAGCCTCTCCGGGGCCGGGCGTGATCGGATTGCCCAACGTTCCCTCGGGTCCGCGCGCTCCCTGGCGCAGCTCCTGGAGATCGGGCTCGGTGTAATAGCGCGCGGGCTGCCAAGCGATGTTCAGCGTCTCCGGGCCGTTTGTGAAGTCCATCTGACCCTGGTCGACCTCGAACTCGTTGGCGGCCTCGACCTTCCAGCCGGGGGTGGCGACCACCAGCCGCGGGTTGGCCTCAGCGACCTGGATCGCCGCTTCGGCGAACGCCGGCGACGGGCTCGGGCCGACCGAGCTCCCGCCGATCACCACGATCGCAGCTCCAGCGATGGTCGCCGCCAGCGCGACGCCGCCGAGACCCAGCGCCAGGCGATGCCGCCCTTGCGCCTTATGTGGCCGCCCCGCGGGCGCGCTGTCGGCTGCCTCGCCGCCGAGGTCAGCAATCACGCGGCGACGAACCGCCTCGCGACGCTCCGGATCATCGATGTCCTCTCCAAGGATCGGGTCGGCCTCCGTAAGGAGCGCGATCAGCGTGTCGTCGGTTCCGTTCATGTCGCTTACCTCGTCGCCGCCTGGGGTGGCGCGTTTACCTCTTCATTGCCGGCCGAGGCAAGATGTTTCTCGAGCTCTCGTCGGGCACGGTGAAAGCGAGTCCGAAACGCTCCCGGCGAGCAGCCGAGCACCGCCGCCGCGTCTTCGGTGCTCAGTCCGTCCCAGGCGATCAGCCTCAGGACCTCGCGCTGCTCGCCTGACAACTGGGCGAAAGCCGCTGTGATCGCCGATCGCTCGGCGTGCATTTCGGCCGGGTCACGACTCGGGTCCACTCTCAGCGAGGTCAGTCGGCCACGCAAGCGGCCCCGGCGGGTCGCCGCACGGTGGCTGGTAGCGATGACGCGAACACAGACCCCGTAGAGCCAGGGGAGCGGCGGATCGGGGAGGTCGTCTCGCCGGCGCCAGGCCGTGACGAACGTTTCAGCGAGTACGTCGTCAACGGAAGCCTGGTCAGCAAGGCGGCGGCGGACGAAGCGGACGAGCTCATCGTAGTGAGCGTCAAAGAGCCGGTCGAAGGCCGCGCGGTCGAACTCGGCTCGTTTCACGCGGCCCATCTATACGCCTATTGCCGGCCGGCCGGAAATGTTTCAGAGCAGTTCCGATTGCGCCTCGGTCTGACCCGTCGCTCCTCGGCGCCTGGTGCTCGCGCGATGCGGGAGTGCCGTCGCCCACGGACCACATTCCTGCCGCCGCGCGTATTAGAGGCGCATGCGTTTCATGACGCTCCGGATGACCGCGGCCGCGATCTCCATCGCCGTCCTCGGCATGGGCATCGGTGCCTGCAACAACGACGAGCAGGAGACCACTGGCCAGGCACACTCTCCAACCCAGCCCACGCGTTCGATGACGCTTCCGCATGGGGTCACTGCGAGCCTGCCGGCGGGCTGGGATCTGGTGCGCAAGCCGATCAACGACGTGATCTACCCGGTTCAGGTGCTCGCGGCGGCGTCGTTTCCCGTGGATCTGGGCGAGACCAGGCCAGGCTGCCGCCGCGTTCTCGAACAAGAGCCTCCCGGCGGCGTGCTGGTCCAAGTGCTCGAGTACACCCGCCAGCGCGGCCTCGAGCGCTTCCCGCCCCGCAAGCGGCCCTTTCGCCTGCCTAACCGCGCCTACGCCACCCACGAGTGCGCAGGTCCGAGCTACAGCGCCGTCTTTCGCGATCATCGACGCGCTCTGCAGGCCTTCGTGATTCTCGACCGACGCCGCGTCGATCCCCGGACCCGCCGCGAGGCGGTCCAGCTCCTCAGCAGCATCCGCTTTGCAAGTCCCCACGCGGACAGACACTTACGCCGTGCGGTCCTCGAGGGTGTGAGGCGGGACTTTCGAGCGGCCATCCAGGGCCCGTCGGGGTTCGTGAATTGCTTCCTGGAGAGGTTCGGCCGTCAGCTCACTCAGGAAGAGCTTCGACGGCTCGCAGCACTTCGAGCGCTACGAGGGGAACCGGCGGCCGCGCGGGCACTGAACGGCCTGGCCGTAAAGAGCGGCGATGTCTGCGGAGGGCGACGGTGGGTTCCGCAACTGACCGAGGCAGCGCACGGTCTAGGAGCCGGGTAAGGATGTCCAGTCCTTGCTTCTTCTCTCGCGCGACCGGAGCGACGGCGCCTGGTTGTCGCGCAATGCGGAAGCGCGAAAGCACTTCGGACGGCTCCGGTTTCCGCAAGTCGTGTCCGTACGACGCGCTCCATCGCGCCCCGCCTGCGCGGCTCAGGCGTTGCGTTGACCGTCGTCTAGCCACTCCATCGGCACGAGCTTGTTCCCACCGCGCCAGACCTCGACGACCGAATCCTGGAACCAACCTGCGGCCAGAGAGGCGTGATCCATGACGACCACCTGGAGCCCAGGAGCGAGCTCATTGACCAGGTCCCGCATCAACGTGAACATGGCCTCTACGGACTCACGGTCGTCGTCGCTCAGGTCCTCGGTCGCGACATCTGTGGCATCTGCCGCGTTGACATCGGGCGGGTAGAACGCCTGCGTGGGCTGGTCAAGCATCAAGAAACGCGGGACAGGCCGGTCGTGCTCTTTGAACCACTTGTGAAGGCCTAGATGTGCGACGAGGTGGTAACCGACCCAGTTACTCGCACTCCCCATGCGTTCGAGCGGGATCGGCCCGGTACTCGTATCCACAACCACCGTCAAATGAGCGGCGTCGATGCGCGCCCGCCCTACGGCGTGTTCTAAGCCCAGGCGCTCCGCCCACTCGGTCATCTCATCACCGATTACGTTCAGGCGAGAGACCACCTGAAGCCGTTCGTTCTCCGGGTCAAGATGATCCTCGAGCTCGCCGACCTCTTGACGCAGGCGTGCGACGGTGGTTTCGAGCTCGCTGAGGGAGACATCCTCAGCTTGCTCGAGTTCTTCTAGGTGTTGAGCGATCTTTCCTTTGACGTATGCACGGGCCATCGCCTGCTCGCGAAAGGCGCGAATTTGCTCTTCATCTCGCGATAGCGCGGCTAGGGTCGTATGTACGCCCCGCAGGCGCTCGCGTAGCTCTCCGGCGCGCGTCTCAAGCTCACTCAGCGCGTCGCGCCGTGCCGGTTCGGCTGCGGCCGCAGCGCCTAGCTCGGCTCGCGTCTCGGTCGCCGCCTCGATGAGTTGGCTGATCGTCGCATCCGCCTCCTCTATGGCCGAGCCGCACACCGGGCAGTGATCCGCCTCACCACCTTCTGCGGGCAGGACGTCTAGGGCTTCAAGCCGCACAGCCTGCTCGTTTAACTCGCCCTGGTAATCGACCTGGTCGGAACCGGATGTCCGAAGGACCTGGGTTCGCTCTGCGATAGCCCTGATCTCCGCGGTGAGCTCCTTGCTCTGTTGAGCGAGGCGCTGATACTCCGACTCCGCCGGCCGCGCGCCGAGTGCTGCCTCGGTCGGGGCCTGCATCGCCTCACGCAGGAGCGGTACCGGGTCAGCGACCTCTTGTTCCGGGCGCCCAAGTAGCCCTGAGTCGACAGCCTCAGCAAGGAGGGCGGCGCTTCGGGCAGGCGCTCTGAGCTCAAGGCGCTGGGCTTCCTCCAAACGTCTCTCGGCCTGGCGAAACTCGCGGCGCAAGAAATGGAGCCGATTCCTGAGTGTGGGCGCCTCGCGATTTACTGCCCCGAGGAAGTAGGGCAGCGTGTCCTTGATCGCCTGGGGCATGAAGTCCTCTTCCTGGCGATGAAAGAGCTGTCTCGGGTTGGCGATTTCGTTCTGGCGCTGGAAACAGAAAAGGGACGCGTGGCGCACCGATGGACGCAACGGAGGCCGAGTCGCTCCGGAGGGCGGGAGGTTTTCGTACTCGCCGATGCCGGTGAGCCTGGTCAGATACTCGGTAACTGAGTCGGCGTTCGAGTTGACCTCGAGGTCGCCGTGCTCGGGGAACGACAGACCGGGTCCTCCGAGCGCCAAATGTGCTCCGGCCACAGTCGCCTGACCTTGGCTGGGCCCTGGCCGCCCGATGAATACCGACTGATCGCCGGCTCCGACGATGAGCCCGTACCAGTCCACCGTCCTGGTTACGACGCCCTCGGGCAGACTTACGGTGCTCCGGCCAAGGCAGAACTCGATGATTTCGAGCAGCGCGGATTTCCCAGTCTTGGCCTCGCCGGTGATGATGTTGAGTTCACCCGGCCGGAGTTCGATCGTGCGCCGCTGCCCCTCTCGATTCCAGATCGCCACCGCCTTGAGCTGAATCACGGCCGCACCCCCAGAAGACCGAAAATCGTTGCGACGTCGTGCCGTCGCGCAAACCATCGGCCGATGAATCGCGCGGCTTTGAAGCACTCGGCGACATCGGAGGTCTGATCGTGCCTGGGGCGCGGCTGAGTGGTCGCGTGAAGGCTGCGACCCTCGATTTCCAGCGCGCCGCTTCGTAGCCCAAGCCGGAGTGCCTCTCGCACCAACGGCACGAGCGGCTTGACTCGGCGGCCGAACCCGAGGCGCACCTCAGGATGGTCCTGAAGCCAGCTCGAGAAGTGGGCTTGAACGCTTCCAGGGAGCGCTTCACGAGTCGCCTCCGGAAGAGCGAGAGCTGGCACAAGGAAGCTCAGCGTCCACGGCATCGGCTCACCGGATGTCCTCTCGTAGTCGGTTGCGGCAGCCGCCAGTAAAGCGGCGAGGAACGCTGGATTGAGAAGGCGCGCCTCCTCTACCGGGCGGTCGATCCATTGGGTCATTTGCCATCCACTATCGGGCGAAGCAATGCCTCGACGCGAGACTCGAACTCCGGGTGCCAGCCGATCCGACGGTCATCAGCCAAACCATGGAGGCTCCCTCGGGTCATGAACGATTCGTCGTAGCGCTCCCGAATCCGGGCCTTCGCCGTTTCGGCCGCGCGGGCCAGAACCTCCCGCCCGCATCGCTGCTTCTCCGCCTCGTCGGCGTCTTGGGGCAACTCCGCTGTCAGATTCGTGAACACAAACCGCCACTCGTCTACGAGCCTCTCCTCGAAGCGGTCGATCTCGCCGATGCCGAGCAGCTCCCTCCGCAGCCAACGCGACCGCTGTGTGAAAGCGCGGTAATAGTCGCGAATCGCAACGGCCAGCTGCTCCTGAGTCGTGGCGATAGCTTCGAGCTGTCGAACAAACACCCGGCTGTGAAACCCAGCCACCGTTGCCTCGTCTGGATCAGGCAAGTCCGGATCTCGTGGCAAATTCTCCGGCCCGAACTGGTCGCGGATGTCCTGAATGGCGTGCAGCATGTCGGTACCCGCGAGGGCAGGAATCTCTCGGCGCAGTAATCGAACCGCAATGCCAAGCCACCAGCCTTTGACGTGGTCGACAAACGCGTCTGCGCGCGTCGCGCTCGGCAGGACCCAGTAGAGAGCGCCCTTGAGCTTCTCGTCGATCTCGTCGATCGTCAACGCACCGTCGGCCACCGTGATAGCCCGCACGAGCTGCGAACGGCGCGTCACTGATAGCTGTGCGAAGCGAGCCCGCCACCGGGCGGTCGCTTGGTTGGTTGAGGACGCGGCGGCTCTCTCCAGGCCCCTCTGTGCGCGAGCCGCATCTCTGTCGTCGTCACGGAGATACGAGGCCGCGCTTGCGTCAGGCGCGACCCCGGTAGTGATGAGCGTCAGGGCCGGAACTTCGTCGGCGCTGAGCTGCTCGAGCGCAGACATCCACGCGTTGATCGTTCGCCAGAGATCTACGCTCGTATCGCTCAGATCCCCCTGTGAATCCAGCCGATGTTTGGTCTGGACCAGCTCCTTCGCGGAGCCGTATTGATCGAACTGGACGTCGTCGAGGAGCTCGAGCGCCAGCGTCAGCCCGGGCTCACCACTCGCGCGCTCCGCAAGTTGCAGAAGAGGGAGATAGCACTGGTACAGGTAGCCGAGAGCCGACGCAGCCGCACTGTGCTCGGTTGGGCCGCCCTCCACGCGGCGAGCCTATTGCAGGCATCGGAACGGCGAAAGACTTGCCTGACCCGGGCGCTCGCAGCTCCCTGCGGTGGATGCGACAGCTGAAGCGAACCTGAACTGAGAGCAGCGAGGCTTGTGGCCTCATCCTGTCCTGCGCCGCCGACAGGAGTCGAGCGTGGAGCTTCGGCTCGTAGCCTGGCCCTTACGCCAGCACCGCCTTCCGCGGATAAACCACCTCGGGATCCGTCAGCACATTCACCAGCGCCGGCTTGCCGCTCGCGAACGCCCGCTCGAGCGCCGGCTGGAGCTCGCTCGGGTGACGCACCAGCTCCCCGTGTCCGCCGAGCGCCTGGACCACCTCGTCGTAGCGCGTCGCCTGGCGTAGCTCGGCGGCGACTTGGTAGCCGTAGAGGAACTTCATCGGGTGGTACTCGAGGGCCCAGATGCCGTTGTTGCCGATGATGCCGACGATCGGGAGGTTGTGGCGGACCATGGTGTCGAACTCGAGGCCGGAGAAGCCGAAGGCGCCGTCGCCGAGGAGGCAGACGACCTGGCGGTCGGGGTGGGCGATCTTGGCGCCGATCGCCTGGCCGGGGCCGGCGCCGAGGCAGCCGTAGGGGCCGGGGTCCATCCAGCAGCCGGGCTCGTAGGTGTTGACGACGCGGCCCGCGTAGGAGACGAAGTCGCCGCCGTCGCCGATCACGATCGCGTCGCGGTCGAGCATCTGGGCGAGCTCGCCGTAGATCCTGAGCGGGTGAAGGGGGGCGCGGTCGTCTTCGAGCTCGGCCCTCTCCCCTTCGCGCTTCTCGGTCTCGGTCGCGCGCAGCGACTCGACCCAGGCGCGGGAGCGGTCCGGTCCGGCGCCTGAGCCCGCAGCCGCCCCGCGCAGCGCCGCGAGCGTCGCCGGGATCCCGCCGACCAGCTCGACCTCCGGCCTGCGGTTCGCGATCAGCTCGTTCGGCGCCTCGTCGAGCCAGATGATCTTCGTCTCCTCGCCGAAGCTGCCGCCGAAGCCGAGCCGGAAGTCGAGCGGGATGCCGATCGCGAGCGCGACGTCGGCCTCCTTCAGCCCCTTCCCGCGGGCGCGGCTGAAGCAGAGCTCGTGGTCGGCGGGCAGGCAGCCGCGGCCCATGCCGTTGAGGAACACCGGGATGCCCAGCGCTTCGGCGAGCGCCTGGAGCTCGACCTCGCCCTGGGACCAGTAGAGGCCGGTGCCGGCCATGATCGCGGGGCGCTCGGCGCCGGCGAGCATCGCCGCCGCCTCCTCGAGCCCCTCGGCGGGCCCGTGGAGCTCGACGGCGGATTCCGGCACCTCGCCCTCCCCCTCCATGAATACGACGTCGAGCGGGTAGTCGACGTAGGTCGGACCGCTGACCTGGCTCAGCGCGGCGTCGATCGCTCGGGCGGTCGCCGCCGGGATCTCGGCGGTCTCCTTCACCGTCTCGGCGCTCTTCGTCACCGGCGAGACGAAGGGCAGGTGGTCGATCTCCTGAAGCGAGCCCGAGCCCCAGCGCATCTCCGGCGCGCGGCCCCCGAGCACGACCAGCGGCGAGCGGTTGAACTTCGCCCCCGCCATCGCGCTCATCCCGTTGGTGACGCCGGGGCCGGCGGTGAGCGCGGCGACGCCGACGCGGCGGGTTGCCTTCGCGAACCCCTCCGCCGCCCAGGCCGCCGCCTGCTCGTGGCGGGTGTCGACGATCTCGATCCCCTCGGCCTTGCAGCCGTCGTAGATCGAGAACAGGTGCCCGCCGGAGAGGGTGAAGAGGTGGGAGACACCGCGCGCGGCCAGGGCACGGGCGACCAGCTTGCCGCCATGGTTCTGGGCGCCGAGCCCGGCCGGGGCGCCGTCGCCGCCGGCCTCGGCCTTGGCGCTCTCCTCGGTCGTCGCCATTCGGCTCCGAGCCTATCGGCCTTGCTCGCGTGGATCGAGGTCGACGTCAAGAGCCGTGGAAAGGCGGTTGACATGCGCATCGCATGGCCTAATGTGGTGCGCATGCCGAAGATGCTTCAGGTGCGCAATGTGCCCGACGACCTGCACCGCACGCTCAAGGTGCGGGCGGCGGAGAACGGGATGACGCTCTCCGACTACGTGCTATCCGAGCTCGAGGCGATCGCCGGCAAGCCGACGCTGGCCGAGCTGATGAAGCGCATCTCAGATCGTCCAGATCTTCCCGCGCTCGGGGGCGACGTCGTCGTCGACATCATTCGGGAGCGTCGAGGTCCGCTTCCTTGATCGTCGTCGACGCGTCCGCCGCCGTGCGGCTGTTCTGCTGGAGCGACCATACGGCGAGATGGCTGCGTGATCGGCTTGGGCGCGAAACGCTGGTCAGCGTTCCGGCCCTGTTCGACATCGAAGTCCTACACGCGCTGGGCCGGCTGGAAGCGCGGGAGGAGCTCGGGCCGACCACGATCCGCCAGGGCCTCGCGGGGCTCGTCGGCCTGCGCGCCACGCGACACGATCATGCCCCATTTCGAGCCCGGATCTGGAGCCTCCGCGAGAACCTCACGGCTTACGATGCCACCTACGTCGCCCTCGCGGAGATCCTCGACGCTCCGCTGCTCACGCTCGACGCCCGGCTTGCACGCAGCTCGGGCCACCGGGCGACGATCGAGGCGCCGCCGGACTGATCGCGTCAGCGTCCTCGCCTCCAGCTAGGCGTCCGCCTGCTCCGCCGCCAGCTGCTCGAAGCGTTCGAGTCGCGGATCGCCCGCCCCGACGAGGCGCTCGAGCCAGCCACGGATCTCCTCGACGTCGAGCTCGGCGACGCCGACCAGGACCTGCTCGATGTCGAGCCAGTCCTTGGGGCGGTCGAAGGCGGCCTTGCAGACGACGAGGTGCTCGGGGCCGAGCACCGGCAACTCGTCTTGGCCGAAGGGCACCCGCCTCACGGCAGCGCGCATCGCATCGTGGAGCTCGGCGTAGGCGAAGAAGAGGTCGAGCGGCGTCCGCCCCCACCACAGGCGACACTGGCCGTCGCGCTCGAGCTCGGCGGGGTCGACATCGTCGCCGACGCCGAGCGGCGCCAGCGCGTCGCGAACCTTCGGATAGCGCCGTGGCGGGACGAAGAGGTTGACGTCGATGTCGATCGTCACGCGGGGCTCGGCGTAGTAGGCGAGCGCGAGGGCGCCGCCGAAGGCGTGGGCGATGCGCGCCGCGGTGAGCCGACCGTCGATCGCGACGATCTTCTCCGGCAGAGACGATTCGCTCACGAGCTCACCGCTTCGAAGGAGGGGAAGCTGAGGGTCGCCGGGCGTCGCGGGGCCGGCAATCGGTCGGCGAGGAGCAGCAGGTCGCGAAGCGCGGCGCCGCGCTCGGCGGCGTCGGCCGCGAGCCACGCGGCGGCCGCGCGGGCGGCGTCGGAGGCGGGTTCGTTGTCGGCTTCGAGGGCGTCGGAGAGCAGGCGCCGCAGCGCCCGCCGGGGGCGCTTGCCGGCGGCGAGCCCGGCGAGCAGCCCTCGCGCCGCCCGCTCGGCGTCGGACTCGGCAACCGGGGCGCCCGCGCGGTAGGCGAGGCGGCGGATCTCCGCCGGGTCGAGCGGCGTCAAAGCGCGCTCACGGGCGTGCTCGATCACCTCGGTGTTGAGCTCGGCGAAGCTCGCGAGCGTGCGGGCGCGCGGCCCCGCGCCGGTGCGGTGCGACTCGCGGATCTCCCAGCGGCCCGGCCGGGACGAGACCACGTAGGCCATAGTGGGCATTATACCCACTACAGCCCGCGACCTTGGCGAATTGGTTCTCTGGAACAGAGTCGTCACATTCCGCGGGCCATCCGCGTGAGCCCGCTGCCTACGGCCGAGAGGTGATCGATCGCGAGCAACTCCTTCCGCACTTCCGTTGGCTGCGAGGTTCGCGGTACCTGGATCAAGCGCTTGGGGAGGCGGCCCTCGCGATCGAGCTGACCGCACTCGACTGCGGCGGCGACATGATGCGCCATGGATTCGCCTGGCTGTCTGCGGACGCCGGGGTGGAGGTCCTCGGCCTCGAGCGATTCGTGAGGGAGGTCCGCGGGTTGCGGGAGGCGGGCGAGGCCTACCCGAAAAGCTTTGGGCAGCCGGCTACGCTTGATATGCTGGCATATCTTGAAGCGCACGACCGTCAAGATCCCCAGTGAGCTCGATGCCCGCCTCCGGCGAGAGGCTGCGCAGCGCGAGATGACGATCTCCGAGCTCACGCGCGAGGCTCTGGAAGCCCATCTCGGGGGACCGCGACGCGACCTCTCCTTCGCGGGCGTGGGCCGCAGTGGCCGAGGCGACCTCTCTCGGCGCATCGAGGAGATTTACGCGGATGAGCTCTCCGCTGAGGTGGATCGGTCGAGCTCCTAGTCGACTCCAGCGTTCTGTTCGCGACGCTCGACGCCGACGATCGCCACCACGTGAGCTCGCGTGCGGCGCTCGAGTCATCGCCGGACCCGCTCCATGTCCCGGTCCTGTGCATCGCCGAAGTGGCGCACCTTGCTCGAACGCGACTCGGAACCAGAGCTGAACTCAGCTTCCTCCGCGCCCTGATCGACGGTGAGCTCTTCACCGAGCCCCTCGAACCCAGGGACATGATTCGAATCGCCGAGCTCGTTGCGACCTATCGCGACCTCCCGCTCGGGACCGTCGACGCCTCCGTGATCGCCGCCGCCGAGCGCCTGGAAGCAACGAGGATCGCCACCCTCGACCGTCGGCACTTCGGCCTCGTGCGCCCCGGTCACATAGAGGCCTTCGAGCTGGTGCCCTAGCAGTGCCCGCGCGGCAGGAGCGCCCTGACCATACGGGCGAGGGCGCTCCTGCTGCGGCGGCCTACGAATTCGCCTTGCGCTCCGCCTTCACCTTCGACGCCTGGTCCTTGAGCCGCTTCGCCTCGTCGGCGGCGGTCAGGGCCTCTTCCTTCTCCTTCAGCGCCTCGGTCTTGGTCTCGAGCCGATCGAGGCGGTCGAGCTTCGCCTTCTCCTCGATCTCCTTCTCGGCCATGGCGGCGTCCTGCTTCGCGCTCTGCTTGCGCTTCTTGGTCACCTCGGCGGCGCTGCGCTTGGTCTTGTCGCGGCGCTTCTTGGCCTGCTCGCGCTTTCGCTCGGCCTGCTCGCCCGCACGCCGGCGGCGACGGGCGGCCTGCTCGCGGGTCTCGGCGACCTCTTCCTCGGCCTCGGCCGTGCGCTGATCGGCCTTCGTCCGCAGGCGGAGGGCGATCCTGCGCTCATCGGCGGCGATCCGGCGACGCTGCGCGTCGGCCCTCAGGTCCTGGTCGCGAAGGGCCGAGCCGGCCACGCCGCGCACGGCGGCGTCGGCGCGATCGATCGCGAGGCTGGCCGAGGAGGCGAACCTGCCCTCGCCGGCAAGCCCGAGCACGGTGTCGGCAGGGACGCGAATGAGCTTCAGGGTGCTGTCAACAACTGTTCCGGGAATCGTCTGCACTGTCATCAGTCCTCCTTGGGATCGAGAGCGTTCGCCCTCGCCTCGGCGTGGCGCGCTTCCTGTTCGAGCTTCACGGCGTCGACGTTCGCCGCCTGTTCTGCGACCTCGGCGCGCTTCTCGCGCCCGCGGGCGAGCTCCTCCTCGGTCCGGCGCGCGTTCTCGGCCTTCGAGATCTCCTCGCCGGCCTTTGCCTCGGCGCGGTGCTCGGCCTCGACGCGGTCGTGCTCGGCCTGCTGCTCGCGGCGCTTCTCGGCAACCTCCGCCTCGAGGCGCTTGCGCTCGACCTCGGTCTCGGCCTTCTCCTCCTTGAGCTCGGCGTGCTCCTCTGCCTGCTCGGCCTCGACGCGCTCCTTGGCGGCGTCGACCTCGGCCTCGCTCTGGGCCTGCTGGAGGCGACCCTCGCGGGCGAAATCGTCCTTGCCGCTCACCTGTCCGGCGAGCTCCTTGGCCTTACCGGCCACTCTCCCCAACAGACCGCCGGTGGTCCTCTCGGGGCTGTCGGGATTCGTCATCTCGATGCCTTTCGTGTTCGTGTCTAAGCGTGTTCGCGCCCTGGGAGGCACGTAGATCAGCCGGGGATCGCACCTCGCGATTCCCGGCTTCGTTCTTTCCTGTACCCAGTATCTGCCCGGGCGAACACAGGTTTGTGCAGATCGCGTTACCCGCGCCGCGGCACCGCGACCTCGAAGCCCGGCTTCTCCGGGTCATAGGCGCGGACGAGCGGGACGCCGAGCCGGCGGGCGAGGCGGTAGGCCCAGGCGTAGGGCCAGGGCACCGGCAGCGCCGGGGCGAAGCGCGAGACCGAGCCGTCCTTGGCCTCGACCTCGAGCACGATCTCGGTGCTCGGCAGGATCCAGCCCTCGGGGTGGCCGATGCTGACCACGCGCAGCTTCGTCGGTCCGCCCGCGCCGCTGATCCGGCGGATCTCGCGGACCGCGTTGCGGATCCGAAACGGATTCAGGTAGCGCAGGCGGCCCATCGACCCTCCTCCGTACCCGCCGCCGCGGCTCGCTACGCCCTAGCGGCGAATCCGAGGCAGCGGTAGGCGCGGCAGGCGACCGGTGAGCAGGCCTCCGCCCTCGCCCCTGTCTTCATTCCCATCATCGCCGTCGAGCGCCACCGCTGCGGGCTCGGGCTCGACCGGCGTCTCCGCCTGGCCGGCGAGCTTCGGCGCGTAGAGGGCGACCGGCTCCTCGATCCCCCTGAGCGGCACCCGGCCGCGGTTTTCGACCTCGAACTGATGCGAGAGGCGCTTCCAGGTCTCGGCAGTGATCAGGATGTTGTCGTCGGTCTCGCGGGTCTGGGCCTCGACCCGGGAGGCGACGTTGACGGCGCCGCCGATCACCGAGAAGTTGAGCCGCCCGGCGCCGCCGACCGAGCCGGCGATCACGCGGCCGGTGTTGACCCCGATCCCGACCCGCAGATCGCCCGCCTCGGCCTGCTCGTTGACCGCGATGCCGATCTCGCAGGCTGCGCGCACCGCGCGGTCGGCGTGGTCGGGGAACGGCTCGGGCGCGCCGAACACGGCGAGCAGGCCGTCGCCCTCGAACTTGTCGATGTGGCCGCCGTGGCGGGCGATGATCGGCACGATCACCTCGAAGAGGGCGTTGAGTGCGGCGACGACCTCCGCCGGGGTCGCGTCGCCGGCGAACGCAGTGAAGTCGCGCACGTCGCAGAACAGGACCGTGACCTCGACCTCGACCCCCTCCTCGGTGAAGCCCTCGGAGAGGATGTACTCGGCGACTTCCTTGTCGAGGTAGGTGCCGAACGCCTCGCGGATCCGCTCGCGCTCGCGAAGCCCCTCGACCATCTGGTTGAAGCTGGCGGCGAGGTCGCCGAGCTCGTCGCCGGTGGTGACCGGGACCGAGACGTCGTAATTGCCCTCGCGGATCGACTCGACCGCCCTGTTGACGTCGCGCAGCGGGCGCAGGATCGACTTCGAGAGCATCACGGTGAGCTCGAGCGAGATCGTCGTCGCGACCAGCACGGCGACCATCACGTCGAGGCCGAGGTTTGCGCCGCCGCCGCCGTCGGAGGTGAGCGCGGCGACGGCGAGGCCGGTGATCAGGTTGATCAGCGGCAGCGCGACCATCAGCCGCACGCGCAGCGGAATCGCCGAGATGTCGGCGTTGGTCCGCGGCGCGCCTTGGGCGTTCATCTCAACGAGCAGCGGGCGCATCCCCGCCTCGAGCGCGAGGTAGTGGAGGACCGCGGAGTAGCCCATCGCGACGAAGGCCGCGGCGAGCAGGGGGAAGATCGCGAGCCAGGAGAGCTCGAGGATCGCGATCCCGGCGACGCAGGTCGGAATCACGACGCCGAACACGGGCAGCGGCAGGTCGCGCTTGACGAGCTCGAGCGGGATCGAGACCGCGGCGCCCCAGGCGCGGGCGGTGTGCTCGGGGTCGCGCTTTCCCTGAATCCACTCGCGCATCAGCCGCAGCAGGGGACGGGCCTTGAGGATCGCGATCGCGATCGCGATC
>Ga0136632_10000249_pt1 | contig 14584 bp, 13 predicted proteins | sample AntDrymUQ6112106_2_FD_104670 | JGI IMG/M metagenome (GOLD analysis project Ga0136632, IMG submission 104670) | Polar desert sand microbial communities from Dry Valleys, Antarctica - metaG UQ611 (21.06) | ecosystem: Environmental > Terrestrial > Soil > Desert | place: Antarctica: Dry Valley...
CGCCAGGTATGCGCTCACGCTGCGCGGCCGGCACCCCAGAACCGACCACGCCAGGGCCGCTGCCATTAGAGCGACGGATCCCAAGAGCTTCAAGGTCGCGCCCGGCGACAAGGCATGCAACACCAGCACGACTCCCAAGGCCCCGAGGCCGGCCCCAAAGAGGTCCACGGCGTAGACGCGGTGCAGGTAGCGCCTATGACGCACGATCGCGATCGCGATGCAATTCGATGCGAAAAAGAAGGGTAAGGACAGCAACAAATACATGGCCGCCAGTCGCACGACCTGTTGCCCTTCCCAAAGCATCCGCGCGGGGTTGACGAGCAGCGTCTGGGCAGCCAAAAAACACCCTACGGAGCTGATGCCGAAGAGCGCCGCGTTGATGACGTAGGCAAGCTCCGGCGCCCGCTCAATCAGACGGGATGCGAGCAAAATAAAGGTCCCGCTCACACCGTACCCGAGGAGCGCAAGGCTCATCACCATGTACGCGAGATGATGCCAGGAGACGATGGAGAGGAGGCGTATCGATAGCACCTCGTAAGCTAAGGATGTTGCGGAGATCAGGAACACGGTAAACAGGAACCCGCGCGAAGGTTGGTTCTTATCCATCCCCGCGGCGCTAGTGATCCCCGGTTAAAGGGACGAACCGCACCGGAAGTAACTGACGCGTGGTGACGCTGCCGTCGCCCGCCTTCTCCACCAATACCAAGTACTGGGTCAGAAAGCTACTGCCGACCGGCATGACCAGCTTGGCGCCGGGCTTGAGCTGTCTGACCAGCGGCGGAGGTATATGATCGCCGGCGGCGGTGACGAGGATGCCGTCAAAGGGGGCGTGTTCATCCCACCCGAAGTACCCATCGCCGATGCGGGTGTGCACGTTGTGCTTGCCCAAGCGCCGCAGACGCTCGCGGGCCAGCTTCCCCAAGGGCTTGATGATCTCGATCGTGTAGACTTCCTTGACCAATTCCGCCAGCACCGCGGCCTGATAGCCCGATCCTGTGCCGATCTCCAGCACCACGGCGGCGGATTCCACATCGAGGAGACCGGTCATCAAGGCGACGATGTACGGTTGGGAGATCGTCTGTCCGTAGCCAATCGGAAGAGGCTCGTTGAGGTAAGCATTCCCCTGATTGTCGTCGGGCACGAAGCGATGCCGCGGTACTTTGCGCATGATCTCGGCCACGGCGGGGTCGAGTGGCCCGACCATGCTAGCGGTCCAGCGAAACTCTTCCTCGATCGTATCGACCATCCGCAGCCGCGCCGGGCCATACTCATCCGGCTCGCCGGCGTCCGCTCCGCGCGCCACCGTGAGGAGGATGCCGAGCGCGAGCAGCCCCGCTCGGCCCAGTGGATACACGCGCCGAGGAATAGCGCGCCTCACGGGCCGGAGGCGATGCGGTGAGCCCAACGTGTCGTCTCCGGTAAGCGGTATTTTGTGACGCATGACATCACCAACCGAAGCGCTGTTTCGAGGCACACCCGATGGCCCACGGAGACATAGAGCGGTTTCACTCCCGTTCGTGTGCGGAGCGCGGCGCCGATGATCTCGTCCCGATCGCGCAACGGCGTCCACGCCCCCATCCGAGCGGGCACCGGCGCATGCTCGCCGATCAGCCGTGTCTTGGCAACTCCAATCGAGGGCGTATCGGTGAGGACGCCCAAATGCGAGGCCAGGCCGAAACGGCGCGGATGGGCATAGCCCTGAGCGTCACAGATCAGCACGTCGGGTCCTCGATCCAACCGGGCCAGCGCCTCCAGCACCACCGGCACTTCGCGAAACGAGAGTAGACCCGGCACATAGGGAAATTGGATCGGGCGCTCGCTGACCGCATGCTCGACCAGCGTGAGATCCGGGTAGCGTAAGATCACGACCGCCGCGCGCGCCACGGCCCCGCGCTCCTTGAACCCGACATCGATTCCGGCGATCCGCTGCACCGGGCCCAGCCGATCGGTAAGCAGAACCTGAGCGCATAACTCTCTTTGGATCGCGACGGCTTCTTTCGGGCTGACATCCCACCTGTGCATGGCAGAGATCTTGGTCTGGCCGGGGATAAAAAATATCACTATGATGGCGTAAAAGATAATCCTCCCGGCCATGGATAGACTCAAAGCCAAGATCCGCAATATCCCGGACTTCCCCAATCCCGGGATCCAATTCAAAGACATTACCCCGCTGGTCAAGGATCCCGCGACTCTGCGGCTGGCGGTACATCAGCTCCTCCACCCCTTCCTCGGCGAACGCCTCACGGCCGTGGTCGGAATGGAAGCGCGCGGATTTATCTTCGGCAGCCTAGTCGCCTGGGAGCTCGGCGTCGGGTTTGTCCTCTTGCGCAAACCCGGCAAGCTTCCTTATAACGTGGCGCGAACCGATTACGACCTCGAGTACGGATCGGCCGGGCTCGAAGTGCATGTGGACGCGCTCACCGCGAACGATCGGGTGTTGCTGATCGATGATCTCATCGCCACCGGCGGCACGGCGGCGGCGAGCTGTCTGCTCATCAAGAAGCTAGGCGCCGAGGTCGCGGGCTGCGCCTTCGTCGTCGAGATCGATGCGCTCGGCGGCCGCGCGCAGTTGGCCGAGCATCGCGTGCATACGCTCGTCCATTATTAGAAGCGGCCTCAAAAGCGGCCGCAACCCCGTCGCTCCTCACTTCGCGCAGCGCCGTTAGTGGCACCCGTCCTATCGGCGTTCGCATAGCGAACCCTACATATGCTATATGCCCTTTTGGTCTGGCAGGAAAAGTGGGATCTTTGTCATTGCAGATAAATCGGTACAGCAGCACGATAGCTGTTGCAGGAGAATCAACCATGTCACAAGAAACGCTCGCAGATAATCAAGACGGTCGAGTAGGCGCAACGCGAAACATCGTGTTCGTCGCCTTCCCCGACTTACAGATGCTCGATGTCTGCGGCCCGTTCGACGCCTTCTCGTTTGCGAATCGCTGCCTGGCAATGGTGGGCAGGGTCGATCAGCCGACGTACCGGCTCGAGGTCGTTGCGGCGCAAGCCGGACCGCTGATGACCTGCTCGGGGCTAGAGATCGTCGCGCATCATGCCTACTCAGGGTTCACGGCTCCGATCGATACGCACCATTCAAGCTGCTGCGTGGGGACTCGCGAATAAATCCGAAGGTTAAAGAAGGTCACGGCTTTTCGGAATTTCGGCGCATGGTGATCCAAGACGGGAGCTCCTTTGCAATCAAGGACAACTTACGCGATGGTTTCTCCGGTCGGTTCAAGGGTCTAAGCCCTGCGGCGGTGGAATTGCACGTCAGCATGGATCTTTTGAGCGAGGCGCTCGAGCACATCACCCTGACTCCCGACACCTTCCCGAGCTTCCCAACCCTGGGAGTTTATCCCGCTGCCTATTGCTCGCTGATCGCGGCTACTTGACGCTCATGTGATAGACTGGCGCAAAAGGCGCGCCCGGGAACGGGGCATCAACTATAAATAGGAAGCCGGAGGGTGCTTCGTGGGGAAAGCCAAGTCCGTCGCGGCAACGATAGGCACGGTCGGCCTCGTTGCAATGTCAAGTGACGTCATCGCGGGCGGGTTCGCGATTCTGGAACAGGGCGTCAAGGGTCTCGGCAACGCCTTCGCAGGCAGCGCGGCCGTGGCGGACGACGCCGCTACGGTCTTCTTCAACCCCGCCGGCATGACCCGGCTCCAGGGTAGCGAGATCGACGCGGCGGGCCATCTGATCCTCCCGAGCCTCAACTTCCAGGACAGGGGTTCGCACCTCAACCGCGCCATCGGCGGCGCACCGATCACCGCCACCGACGATGGCGACGGTGCCGATCCGGCACTGATCCCCAATTTCTACTACGTCCATAGCTATGACGACCGCCTCAAGTTCGGCGCCGCCTTGAACGTACCGTTTGCCTTCTTGACCGATTACGAGCCCGGCTGGCAGGGGCGGTACCATGCACTGCGCTCGGAGGGCTTCGTGATCAACCTGAATACCTCCGCGGCGTACCGATTTAACGAGTTGTTATCGATAGGCGTCGGTTTCGACGCCCAGTACATCGATGTCACCTTCAGCAATGCCCTGGACTTCAGCGCCCTGTGCCTGGGCAATCCGGCCTCGGCCCCCGCTTGCGGCGCGTTGGGCCTCAGCACCCCCGGCCACGCGGCCACCGATGGCCGCGTGGGGTTCTCCGGCGACGACTGGAGCTTTGGCTACAACGTCGGCGTATTGCTGGAGCCTTCGAAGGCCACGCGCATCGGCGTGCACTATCGTTCCCACGTCGAGCACGAGCTGAGCGGCGAGGCGGATTTTACCGTCCCGGTGCCTGCATTTGCGGCGGCCACCGGCGCCTTTCAGGACACCGGCGCCAGCACCACCTTGGACCTGCCGGACAGCGTATTCCTGAGCGCCTATCACGAGATCGATGAGCGCTTCGCGGTGCTCGGCGACATCACCTGGACCCATTGGAGCCGCTTCGATCAGGTCGTCGTGCGCTTCGACAACCCGCGACAACCACCCGTCGTGACCCCCCAAGGCTGGGAAGACGCCTTTCGCTATGCCCTCGGCATCACCTACCATCCGGAGGGGCCCTTCACCCTGCGCTCGGGCGTCGCCTACGACGAGACCCCGGTCCCCAACGCGCGCCTGCGCTCGCCGCGCATCCCGGACCAGGACCGCGTATGGCTCACGTTCGGAGCGAGCTACCGATACTCCGAGACCGTCTCGCTGGACTTCGGCTATGCGCATCTATTCATCGACGATGCCGGGATCGATAACACGGAGGTCAACACCGGGCATGTACTGACCGGCGAGTTCGAGGGCGAGGTCGATATCATCGCCGCGCAGTTGGTCTGGCGCATGCGGTAGCTTCTAAGCCACGGATGCAACTGGACGCGCATTGGCAGGCAACTCGGGCACGGTCTGACGATAGCTAGCGACATTGGGGACTCGCAAAGAAGTCAGCCACGCCGCGGCAAGCGGCGATGCCCGGCACAAGCCATCGCCTAAGCTCGCGAAGCTGACCCGACCGCAGATATCCAACGCCGTTCTGCGCCATCGGCTATTCAATCGTCTGGACGAGACTCAAGAGCGTCTGATTATGTGGATCCATGGCCCGCCGGGTGCGGGCAAGACCACGCTGCTCGCGAGCTATCTCGCTGCCCGGAAACGCTCCGGCATTTGGTATCAGATCGATAGCGATGACAGTGATCCGGCGAGCTTCTTCTATTATCTCGGGCTTGCGGCAACAGCCGAAGCACCCCGCAAGCGCCGACCGATGCCCTTGCTGACGCCGGAGTACTTACTCGATGTCGAAGCATTCACCCGCCGTTTTTTTCGAGAGCTCTGTTTAAGGTTAGGCGATACCGCCGTCCTTGTTTTCGACAACTACCAAGAAGTTGCGGGACCGTCCGTTTTCCATAAGGTCCTCGCGTGCGCCCTGTCTGAGCTTGTCCCGGGCGCACGCGCGATCGTGCTGAGCCGTACCGAGCCGCCGCCGGAGTACGCCCGGCACCTGGCTAATAGTCTCATCGCGCAGATCGGATGGGAGGATCTGCGCCTGACCTTGGACGAGACCCGCCTCATCGCCACCGCAAGACAGCCGGTCCATGCAGAGATCTTGCGGACCCTGCACGAGCAATCCGACGGCTGGGCGGCAGGGCTCGTCCTGATGCTGGAACGGCTCAAGCAAACGGGCGCGATGCACCACGTCGCGCAGCCGGAGACGCTGGAGACCGTGTTTAACTATTTTGCCGGGGAGATCTTTGAACAACTGAGTGCTAGCACGCGTGATTTCTTGATCCGAACGTGCATGCTGCCCCGGGTCACGGCTGATCTCGCCAACGCACTCACCGGGCGCGCGGACGCGGCGAGTGTCCTGGCGAGGTTACATAAACAGCGACTGTTCATCGATCGGCGCGCCGGCGACACGCTCACCTACCAATATCACGCTTTGTTCCGCCTATTTCTCCAGGCCCAGGCGAAGGAGTCCTGGGCGGAACCCGAGTGGAAAGCGCTGGTGGTCGCATCGGCGGAGGCGCTCGCGGCCCACGAGCAGGCGGAAGAAGCCGTCCCGCTCTTTGTTGCGGGCCAGGCGTGGGAGCCCGCGATCCATCTGATCGTGACCCAAGCGCAGGCGCTACTCGCACTCGGGCGGTGGCAGACGGTGCAGCAGTGGATCGAGTCCCTACCCGAATCCATCCGCAACACCACACCTTGGCTACGGTTTTGGCTGGGGATGTGCCGCTTGCGTGTGGATCCGGCCAAGGCGCGCCTTGATCTCGAACCTGCATTTGCATTGTTCCAACAGGGAGACGACGCGCTCGGCCAAGCGCTCGCGGCCACCGCCATCAACGAAGCGCATATGGTGGAGTGGGTGGACTATCGCCGTCTTGATCCCTGGATTGCATCACTCGAAGCATTGCTGCGCCGTCGTGATGTCGCATTACCGTCCTTGAATACCGAGCTGGCGGTGCGCGCGAGCCTATTCACAGCGATCGTGCTTCGGCAGACCTATCGCGAGGACATTCCACACCTCGCTCGGCAGCTTGCGGACATGCTGCGCCACGACTTGGACCCCAACTACAAATTACTGGCAGCGCGAGGGATCTTCGTCTACGGCGCGTACAGTGGCGACTTCGTGTTAACCGATGAAGTAGTCAGTTACACGGAATCCGCCTTTTACGCGCCGGGTGCCTCGGCCTTGAATCGTGCCTGGTATGCCGCGCGTCTCGGCTTCGCCTTGCGCTACGTAAGGGGTTCCCGTGAAAAAGCGCGCGCGTGGTTTCTGAAGGCACGGGAGATCGTGCGCGAGCATGGGCTGCTCTTCGCCGAGGCACCGATTGCGATCTATTGGGCGTGGGCCGAAGACGTCTTCGGTGAGATGGAGGACATTCAGCGTGAGTTGGGAATCGCCAAGGCACACCTCAATCCCGCGAGTCGCTTCGAAGCGGCGTTCCGTCAGACGGGTAAAGCGTTTCTCCTCGCTCGCCAAAACGACCTCGGTGCGGCGGTGGCACACTTTCGCGAAGCTTTGTCCTTTTTCGAACAAAGCGGGTATACGCTGGGGCAAGTAGCGGCATGCATTGGCCTCACAGGCACGCGTTTGAGTGGTAATGACTTTGGAGGCGCGCGAGACGCACTGGATAAGGCATTGAAGCTGTTGTTTCCTGGGCAATTGCGCCGCTACGGGGATGGGATGTTTAGCGCGGGGATTGCCCTCGGAGTAAGGGACGAAGCGCGTGCCAAAAACACGCTCCGGCTGACCTTGGCATTAGGGGCAAGGCACGGACTCGAGAACACCCTCTCGGAGCATTTTTTGCGCCGGACGACGACCGCGCTTTGCGCCTACGCACTCAAGCACGGCATCGAACCGGACTACGTGAAGAAGATCATTCACGCGCAACGCTTGTCGGCACCCTCGCCCGAGATCGCGGATTGGCCCTGGCCCGTGCGGATCCGTGCGCTCGGGGGGTTTTCTCTGCAGATCGAAGACCGGCCCGTGTCGTTCTCGGGCAAGGCACCGAAGAAACCGCTCGAGCTGCTCAAGGCGCTGGTGGCCACGGGGGGAACAGACGTGGATACCGGCTGGCTCGGCGAGCAACTCTGGCCGGACGCCGAAGGGGACGCCGCCCGGGCTGTGTTTAACGTGACCCACTCGCGACTGCGCAAGCTCCTGCCGTTGGATGATGTGCTTATGCTCAGGGAAGGCAAGTTGCGCTTGAATCCGGCGCATGTGTGGACCGATGTACGGGCGTTCGAGCGGGTGGTAGCGGACTGTCTGGAAAAGCTGCGGCGGGCGCAGGGCTTAGAGATCGCAACCACCGGCGAGACGCTGCTCTCGCCTTATGCAGGGGATCTCCTCAAAGGCGAGCCGGACGCTCCCTGGCTCATCGCGGCGCGCGATCGCGTGAGGAGCAAGTTCTTGCGCACCCTCAAAGCGCTCGGTGGTTTCTGGGAGGCGCAAGAGGCGTGGGACAAAGCTCAAAGTCTCTATGAGCGCGTGCTTGAAATCGACAACGTGGCCGAGGAAATCTATCGGCGCTTGATGGGTTGTTACGTTCGCTCTGGCCGCCCCGCGGAAGCGCTGCGGGTCTATCGCCGCTGCCGCCAGATGCTCTCCGTCGTACTTGGGATCGCGCCCTCGGCGGAGACCGAGACCTTGTGCCGAAACATCGAACAGGCTCCATGATATATACCAGTCCTCCCGCGCGGACACCGCCTTTGCGGCCTTTCGGTGCACGCCGCGTGTCCCCTGTCCCCATCTGTTAGCGGTCTGTAAGCGTACCCTTGGTAGGTTTTGGCCACCGACCGACTGTGAAAAACCTACCGTGGTGAAACCTTTGAGGCGAAGAACGCTTGGGCACGCATGATCGACGATGACCTCTTAGCGGGTGAATACCGGCTCCGACTGCGCGGCCCCATTAGCGTGGATTATCTGGGCAGGACCACCGCACAAGAGATGGCCATCCCGGGCGGCGGGAGACGCCTGGTATTTTGGGCGCCCGAGACGTTGGTGAAACTCGCGATCCCCAAAAAGATAGCGCACGGCACCGCGATGGTGCGCTCGCTCGACCAAGTGATCGACACTGACACCGGGCGGGTGTCTGGTATCGGCGCTGCCATCGTGATGCGCAGGGAAGGATTGGATCAAGAGCTTTATGTGCGATTGCTTTCCGGGACCTTGGATCTCGACTCCCATACGCCGCTCAGCGGTCGCCTCAGCTGCGAGGTTACGAATGTAACCGGCGAGAATCTCGAAGTGGACCTATCCTTTCGTGAAATAGGCAATGCGTGGTGAACTCGTAAGCGCACCTCCCGAAGGCGCCCCGCAAACCTTGTTTTGTTAGATACCACCGTCCCCACATCGACGTGCGAATCTGTAAGTCATCTGTTAGCGCTCTCGTCCTATCCTGGTCAGCGTCACTAGCACAGGGGGTGTAGAGCGAACACATCTCAGAAGCTCGGGCTGTCATGTGGAATAATTCGTCCGCTCCTTCGGGGTGAAGCAAAAAAAGCTTATGTCCTCGAAGCAAGGCCAGGAACCGGAGTTGTCGGTGCCCATGAGATCGAAAACACGAGAACCGAGGGTTGACCTCAGGGGAGGATAAAGATGCGCAAGTCAATTGTTAAAGCTGCCTTAATCATCATCGCGATTACCTCGGCAGGAAATACCGCCGGCATTGGGCGCGGGGGGCCGAGACCTATTCCGCCCGTGATCCTCAGCGTAGCCGTGGACCTCACGGACCACCTTATGGTCATCTCCGGCCGCCATTTTGGCAGCAGCACGCCGACGGTGATATTGGCCCACCGAGTCCTGCAGGTGAAAACTTCTTTCGAGAGCCGAGTCGTAGTGGGTCTACCCGAAGATATCCAGCCTGGTACTTACCGACTCACGGTAACGGCCGGTGGACCCTATCGATTGACTTCCGAGGTTTTCAGCGCGGCGTTATTTGCCGTCGCCGCTCGATAAGCTTCGGCCGGAGAGAAGGCGTGACTCTACATGCGACTTTTCTCACAGCCTCAACCAGGCCCTCTCGATATCCTACGGCACACATAGGGCTAAGGGGCGAAAAAACCAGCTCCGAGGTGGACTACGATCGAAAACCCAAGATTCGGACGCGCGCGGTGAGTTCGAGCAGGAGACGGGGATGCGGTTCCACTACACCTTACCAATGACAAAGGGCTAGATGAGCAACGCGAGATTTGCAGTACGCGATCGGCTGGGCAGCACGAGGATACCTCCGGGGAACGGTCACCGCCGCTTGAATGCGTCGGCGAGAGAATTGTTAATTTTCACGGAAATCGGTGGAGGAATCTGGTAGGGATAGTCTCGGAATCACATACACATCGAGGGGGGCACATGATGAACATCTTATTTCTCACCTCGGCGCACAATAGCCTGAGTCAGCGCCTGTTGATCGAGCTTACGGAGCGCGGCCATCAAGTTTCGGTCGCTTTGGCCACGAGTAATGAGGCGATGCTAACCGCAGTCGCGGAACGTGCGCCCGATCTCATCCTTGCGCCGATGCTTAAAGTCGCCGTTCCGGAGGCGATCTGGTCTCGGCATAAATGTCTCATCGTTCATCCCGGAATAAAAGGCGATCGGGGCCTTTCATCGCTCGATTGGGCTATCCGGATGGGCGAGAAGGTCTGGGGTGTGACCGTCTTGGAAGCTGTCGGCGATATGGACGCAGGACCGATCTGGGCGGCCCACGAGTTCCCGATCGAGGGCCAGTCGCTTAGCAAGAGCAGTCTCTACCGTCACCAAGTGACCGAAGCGGCGGTGCGCGGCGTACTCGAGGCCGTGGCTAAGTTCGAGTCGGGTGAGGTCCGACCCGAGCCGCTCGATTACAGCAAGCCCGGTGTCCGCGGTTGTTTGCGCCCACCCATGCGACAGCAGGATCGCAGCATCGACTGGATGCGCGACTCCACAGAGGTCATCGCGCGAGAGATCCGCGCCGCCGACAGCGCCCCCGGGGTGTTGGACACCATTTTCGGCAAGGCGTATTACCTCTACGGCGCGCACGAGGAAGACCGCATCAAAGGAGCGCCAAGCGAGATCCTGGCCCAGCGGCATGGGGCCATGTGCCGCGCCACCATAGATGGGTCTATCTGGATCAGCCACCTCAAGGCCAAGGACCACGGACCCTTCGCCGGGATCAAATTGCCGGCCATTCAGGTGCTGGGAGAATTCTTCCACACCCCCACCGCGATGCTATCGATCGGGGCGCCGATGGATTTCCGCACCTTCCGCGAGATCCGCTATGCCGAGAAGGACCAGGTCGGGTATCTCCACTTCGATTTCTACAACGGCGCCATGTCTACCTCGCAGTGCTATCGGCTACGCGATGCGTTCCTGGCGGCGCGGGCCCGCCCCACAAAGGTAATCGTGCTCTTCGGGGGGCGCGACTTCTGGTCCAATGGGATCCACCTCAATGTGATCGAGGCGGCTCCCGATCCCGCCATGGAGTCTTGGCGCAACATCAACGCCATCGATGATCTTATCTACGAGATCTTCAACACCATGTCACACCTCGTGGTCGCTGGACTGCGCGGCAATGCCGGCGCAGGAGGCGCCATGCTTGCCCTCGCGGCCGATTACGTCTATGCGCGCCGGGGCGTGGTGCTCAACCCTCATTACAAGAGCATGGGGGGACTCTATGGCTCGGAATACCATACCTATACCCTACCGCGACGGGTCGGCCCGGCGCAGGCGGCCGAGCTAACCGAATGCTGTTTACCCATAGGCACCAAGGCGGCCAAGGCAATGGGGTTCCTTGATGGCGCCTTCGGCGACACCATCGACGAATTCGAGCAGGAGATGATGCAAAGGGCGACGGAAATGGCGCAGGATCCGTGCATCTGGCGCCTCTTACGTGAGAAGCACGAGAAGCGGCTGGCGGGCCAATGCATCAAGCCCCTTGCGGCGTACCGTGCCGAAGAGCTCAGGAATATGCGGGCCAATTTCTTCGGCCCGGACCCCGCCTACCACGTGGCACGACAGAGGTTTGTCTATAAGGGTGTCCCTGTCTCGCGTGTTCCAGAGAAGACGGAGCGCCAGCCCGTACCCATCAGGTCGTTGGGGGCGATGGCATAGAGTCGAAGATATGGCTGCCATAGTCATAGACGGCAATGCCATCGCGGCAGCGGTACGCCGGCAGTGGAGGGGAAGGGCGGAGTCCTGCATCGAATGCGATGCCCGTCAAAACGTGAATTTCTCACAGAATTCTTGAAGCTTCCCTGCTTTAATACGCCCGTAGCCATGTTGCCATCGCCGGTTCGCGTGTTCGGGCATACGCGTAAGGTGTACCCCCAAAGTCGCGAAAGTATTGGATTGAAACGAGGAGGGGAAAATTATGCGCTTCGAGAAATTCGCAAGCTACGCCACCGTATTGGCGGCGTCTTTAATCACCGTCTCTTCGTGGGGTGGTGAGGAAGAAACCGCGAGCATTACGCCGAAACAGATGGCCGATGCGCTGCACGCGGTGATGGAAGCGGACCGCACGGTGTACGCCAAGGAGATCGTGAACCGCCTGCAGTATGAAGAGAAGGTCATCAAGGCGAGTGAGCACTGGAAAGACGATAAAGCACTCCCTTTGCCGGCCCAGTTCATGCGTTTAGGCGCCGACTTGGTGGCGGAGAAGACCGAGAGCTTCAGCTACGCGCTGCTTTCGCTCTGGCCGGTGAACAAACAGAATGCACCGGTCACCGCGGGTGAAAAGACCGGACTCCAACACGTGGTGGACCATCCCGACGAAAACTATTACGGCGCCGAGGAGCTGGGCGGCACAAAGTATTTTACCGCCGTTTACCCGGACAAGGCCGTCGCCGAAGCCTGCGTCACCTGTCACAACAATCACAAGGACAGCCCACGCAGCGATTTTAAGCTGAACGATATCATGGGCGGTATTGTGATCCGGATCCCGTTAGCAGGGAGTTGACGTCCCTGCGATGACGTGACCCGGATCGGCACCCTCTCCTTCGCGAGTCGCTTACCACCGCCCCAATGAACCTTTCCAAGGCCAACTATGAGTATTCAGTGAACGCTGAGACTTTGTCACGTCGACGTCAAAAAAGTGTTCAGTCAACGCTGAGACTTGCCCACTTATTTGTAAGGCGCGCCGCCACACCGAAGCCACGCGGATCGGACCGCCGCGCCGGTGACTCGCTAGTCCATGCCTCGATCGCCGCGGCAATACTCGTCGCGGTGATCCTTTGCACCGGGCCGATGGCATATTCCGAAAGCTTGATAGAAGGCCTGCAAATCGACCGCTGGTGGCGCGATGGGGTGCTGATGCAAATAAGCGGCTACACGCTACTCGGCCTGAGCGCCATCGGGTTGAGTCTGTCAGTTCGCAAGCGCTGGAGACGGTTGTCCCGTTATTCCTTCCGGACATGGCGCTTGGCTCACGCCGTCATCGGGGCTCTGAGCCTCATCGTCCTCATCGCCCACTCCGGTTTACACCTCGGTGTTGGACTGAACCTCCTCTTGATGCTCAATTATCTCGGCTTGGCCAGCGCCGGCGCCGTCCTGGGCTATCTAACCGCAACCGACGGTACGGTGCCTTCCCCTGCTTGGCAACGCTGGAAGCAGCGGGCGGTCTCCCTGCACCTGTGGCTCTTTTGGTTGTTTCCGGTCTTGACCGCTTTTCACATCCTCACGGTGTACTGGTACTGAACGGCCGGGGCCGCGCATACCCCGCATGCGGAAAAAGCGCTGGGCAAGCTGGATCGGGTGGGGGATCCTTACCGTGCTGAGTGGAGGTTATCTCACCTATGCTTTATGGGGCCAGAACGAAGGGCTCTTCGTTATCGGGCAGACCTCGGACGGCCACTATCAGATCGAGCTTGCCTGCAATGCCTGCCATACCGAACCCTTCGGGGGCGGCACGGTGCTGCAAGACGCGTGCATCGAATGTCACGGCGAAGAACTGAAGTCCGCGGAAGATTCTCATCCCAAGCGGTTGTTCACGGATCCGCGCAATGCCGATCGGGTCGCCGCCATCGACGCCAAACGCTGTGTCACCTGCCACCAGGAGCACCGGCCGGGAATGACGCGTGCCATGGGTGTCACCATCGCCGATGATCATTGCATGCTCTGTCATGCCGGGGTAAGGACGGAGCGGCCGAGCCACCGTGATTTTCCCACGACGAGCTGTGCCACGGGAGGCTGCCATAACTACCACGACAACCGCGCGCTCTATGAGGACTTTTTGATTAAACATCTAGACCAAGCCGCGACCTTCCCCCAAGCCACGCTTCCCCCGCGTGACTTGGGCGCGGTGTTACTCGCGACGGGTAAACCGCCGCGCCCGCCGCTCGGCCGTGCCCAACAGGACGCACCCCTCGGTCTCAGCGCGCATCCGCGGCTTATCACCGCTTGGTCGGTGACGGCTCATGCGCGCGGCGGTATTAATTGCACGGACTGCCACGGCAGCAAGGCCGCTAGCGACAAAGCAACGCCCTGGCAGGACAAACCCGGTGCCAACGCGTGCCGAGAGTGTCATGAAACCGAATCCGACGGGTTTGAACGGGGCAAGCACGGGATGCGTCTAAAGCATCATCTCCCGCCCATGACCCCGGAGTCGGCACGCCAGCCCATGAAGCCGGCGTCGGCGCAAAAGGATCTCACCTGCAATAGCTGTCATCGCGCACACCGGTACGATACGAACTGGGCGGCGGTCGCAGCCTGTACCGGCTGCCATGACGATCGCCATACCCGCGCTTACCGGCAATCCCCGCATGCGCGACTCTGGCAACGCGAGATCACTCGACAGGACCGCCCGGGAAGCGGGGTCTCGTGCGCGACCTGCCACCTGCCGCGGGAGATTTTTCGCCGCGAGGGGCAATCCTTAGTGCGAATCCAACATAACCAAAATCAGAACTTGCGCCCCAACGAGAAAATGGCCCGCGGCGTGTGCCTCACCTGCCACGGGCTCGGCTTCACGCTCGACGCGCTCGCCGACCGGACTCTTATCGATAAGAATTTTAACGGCCAGCCGAAGCGCCAGGTCCGGAGTCTGGAGATGGCCGAGGAGCGCAACGTCGCCAGCCTCAAGTCAGAGGAGAAAAGGCCATGAACGACCGGATTGCGACGATTTATTCACAACCACTCAGAGAC
>Ga0136632_10000250_pt1 | contig 14583 bp, 19 predicted proteins | sample AntDrymUQ6112106_2_FD_104670 | JGI IMG/M metagenome (GOLD analysis project Ga0136632, IMG submission 104670) | Polar desert sand microbial communities from Dry Valleys, Antarctica - metaG UQ611 (21.06) | ecosystem: Environmental > Terrestrial > Soil > Desert | place: Antarctica: Dry Valley...
CGGCGTCGGCCCTCTCCCCCGCCTTCAAGGAAACCACCGCGTTATGTTCTTCGAGAGTATCCCTGGCAGGTCCGCCTCAGGCACCCCTGCAGCATCGGCCGCCGCGAGGATGGCGTGCAGCGTCGATGGAAGGTCGCCATAGGGTATGTCCGACCCGTAGCAGATGCGGGAAGGGTCGACGGAGGAGCAGAGCTCGTAGAGGTCTTTGGCCTGCACGACGGAGGTCTCGAACATTACGTTCGAATGTCCCTCGAAGACGTGCGCTGCGGAGAGCACCTCTACCATCGCACAGTGGCCGAGGATAAGGCGCAGTTCGGGGTGTGCCTCGACGGTCGGAAGTAGAGGCTCGACGATTCGCTGCATGGCGAAACCGGTGTGGATCAGGACCGGAAGATCTATCTCCGCCGCCATCCCCAACACGCGCACGACAGGCGGGTCGTCGAGCTCGAACTTCTGCGAGACGGGATGGAGCTTGAGGCCCATAAAGCCGCGCTCGACACAGCGCCCGAACTCTTTGTCGTAATCGAGGTGCGGGTTGAGGCGGAAGAAAGGCACGAAGGAGGAAGGATGCTCCTCATAGGCGTTCCACACGACGTCGTTCGGACCCGAATAATCGTCGCGGGCGTTCGGGTCGTTCAAGGGGAAGACGATACTCCTCTTGACTCCCGCGGCCTCCATGCGGTCGCGCATCGCGTCGGCGGTCATCGTCCTGCCGTCTATATCGGCCCCGATGTGGGCGTGGGCGTCGAAGATCTCGACGCCGGCAGGGATCTTCGCCTCGACCCAGGACCAGATGGAGGCCATAGCCCCACCAGTCAGCGCTTCGATGTCGTGCGCCTTCTCCAAAGTGACCGCCGATCTAACCTCGATTAGAGGAGCAACAGCTGTGAAATGTTAGCAGGGGGATTTCGACGTTGCTAAGATCGCGCCACAAACAACTTCAGAAACGTTTGGAAGTCAACCTCGAGCCATCCCCGATCCTCCGGGACACTGCCGAAGTCTACTTCTTCGGCACGCGAACATCGTAAGGTCGGCCTTGACAAAATGTGCCTTCTCATGGACGTTCGTGGATGACCCTGGACTGTGGCTTCACCGCCTGCTATGCTCATCACAACGTATCAACGAAGGTTGGAAGGTGTGCATGTCCGACGAACGCTGCGACCTCATCTGTATCGACGCCCCGAGGGCCGAGGCAATCCGCGAGAAGCTGCTAGTCGAGGAGATTGCCCAGGAGGCGGCGGACCGCGCTCGGTCCCTCTCCGACCCTACGAGGCTGACGCTTGCGGCTGCCTTGCGCGAGGGGGAGGAGCTGTGCGTCTGCGACCTCTCCTGGATCGCTGGGCGCTCACAGAATCTCGTCTCGCACCACTTGAGGACGCTGCGCTCCCTCGGCATGGTCCGCTCCCGTCGTGAAGGCAAGCTGGTCATGTACGCGCTCACAGGCGAGGGGTGCTCGCTCCTAGACGTCGTGTTGGGCGAAGCGAAGCCCGCGAGCGCAAGGGCATGAGCCGCCCAAAGAAAATGCTGCCTATTCTGGGGCAGGCGCCCCAGGAACCTGAAGCGGTGCGTGATGAAGCCGGTGGCTGCGCCGACGACTGCTGCTCGGCACCTGAGACGGTAGAAGCTTCCGCAGTGACTCCGAGCACGCGGGAGGCGAACCCCGAGGCGCCGGAGGGAGACGCTGCGCTCGGCCTCTTGGGGAGGACCGTCGTTCGCGTCGAGGGGATGGACTGCGCTAGCTGCGCGGCCACCGTAGAGAGGCGCGTATCGGTCCTGCCCGGCGTGGCGAGGGCGACCGTGAACTTCGCCGCCGGGCGCCTGGACGCCGAGCACGACCCCGGGCTCTCGCTCGAAGACATCGAGAGGGCCGTCAGGGCCGCTGGCTACGGGGTGGCCAAGACCGAGGAAGCCGAGAGAACGCCCTTCTGGCGCACCCCGAGGGCGCTGCTTACGGCGGGATCCGCTCTGCTGTTCCTCATGGGCCTAGCGCTCTCCGTTGCCGGTGCTCCAGAGATCGTGCGGGTAGTAGCCTACCTTGCCGCCATCACCATGGGCGGCTTGCCGATCTTCCGGGCGGCCGTGGCGGGCCTGAGGGCGCGGCACCTGGACATGAACGTGCTCATGAGCGCAGCCACGGTCGGCGCCGTGGGGATAGGGGAGTGGGCGGAGGCAGCATCGGTCGTGGTCCTGTTCGCCGCCGGGAATGCCCTGCAGGTCTACGCCATAGACAGGACACGCGGGGCCGTCAAGGCGCTCATGCGCCTCGCCCCGAACGAGGTCCTCGTCAGGAGGGACGGCTCCGAGATGGTGGTGCCGGCTGACGAGGTCGGCGTCGGGGAGTCGGTGATAGTCAGACCCGGCGAGAGGATGGCGGTGGACGGCGAGGTCGTCGAAGGGGCATCGGCGGTGGACGAGGCCCCGGTGACGGGGGAGAGCGTACCCGTGGAGAAGGGAGCGGGCGACGCGATCTACTCTGGCTCCCTCAACGGCCAGGGCGGGCTGCTCATCGAGGCGACCAGGAGGGCCGCGGACTCGACGCTGCAGAGGATCACGCGCCTCGTGGAGGAGGCCCAGGCTAAGAAGGCTCCCGCCGAGCACTTCGTTGACCGCTTCTCGCGGGTGTACACGCCCGTGGTGGTGGCCGCGGCTGTGGCCCTGGCCGCGGTACCTCCCCTGCTTGGGGCGGGTTTCGGCGAGTGGTTCTATCGGGCGCTGGCGCTGCTCATCATCGCGTGCCCGTGCGCCCTGGTGATCTCCACTCCCGTTACGGTCGTCTCTGGGATCGGGGCTGCCTCGCGGCGCGGGATCCTGATCAAGGGCGGGGCTGCCCTCGAAGCCGCCGGCAGGATCAAGGCCCTGGCCTTCGACAAGACCGGAACGCTCACCGAGGGACGCCCAGTCGTCTCGCGCCTCGTGACCCTGCACGGCAAGGACAAGGGCGAGGCCGTCAGGTTGGCCGCGGCCCTTGAGCGACGCTCGGAGCACCCGCTGGCGCACGCGATCCTGGCGGCGGCCGAAGGACATACCGAGGCGAGCACTGGCACCACCGGAACGGACGGCCTGCCGCTGGTCACGAACTTCCGGTCCGTCGCGGGGAGGGGAGCCGAGGGCGAGGTAGGGGGAAAGCCCTACCTGATCGGCAGCCCCCGCCTCTTCGCCGAGAGGGGGATAGCTTTGGACGGGGCGAACGGGGCGCTCGAAGAGGTCGAGCGGGTGGGCGAGACGCCGGTCGTCCTGGGCGACGATAACGGCCCCCTGGCGGTATTCGGGCTCGCCGACTCCCTGCGTCCCGACGCGAAGGCCACAGTCGAGGCGCTGCGCGGGGCGGGGATCGGCGAGCTGGTTATGCTCACCGGGGACGCAGAGGCACCCGCGAGGAGGATCGCCGATGAGTTGGGCGTGAGCTACAAGGCGCGGCTGTTGCCCGAACAGAAGGTCGAAGCCGTGCGAAGGCTCGTCGAGGAGCATGGGGACGTAGGCATGGTCGGCGACGGCGTGAACGACGCACCCGCCCTGGCCGCCTCCTCGGTCGGCTTCGCGATGGGAGCGGCGGGAACGGACGTGGCCCTAGAGACGGCCGACGTTGCTCTCATGCAAGACGACCTGCCGAAACTCGCCGAGGCGGTGCGGCTCTCGCGGGCGGCCGAGGGGATCATCAGGCAGAACGTCGTCGTCTCGATCGCCATAAAGGGCCTTTTCGTGTTGCTCGCCCCCTTCGGGTTGGTGGCGCTGTGGCTCGCTGTCCTGGCGGACATGGGAACCTCCATCGCCGTCACCCTCAACGGCCTCAGGCTATTCCGCAAAGGGAACCACAAGGGGAACCGCTAGGCGTGTCAGCACAGGCGACGGCCGCCCGCAGGGAGGTGCTTCACCGGCGGGGCGTAAGGCTTGAGTGGTTCACCGTAGCGTGGAACGCGGTCGAGGGGGTCGTAGCGATGGGGGCCGGGCTGGTTACGGGCAGCGTCGCCCTCATCGGCTTCGGGGCGGACAGCTTTATCGAGGTGATCTCCGCCGTCGCCCTCCTGTGGCGCTTTCGCAAGGCTGGGCCGAACGCGAGCGCCGAGGAACGCGGCGACGCCGAACGGCGGGCGCTCTACCTGGTGGCGGCGACCTTCTTCCTGTTGGCGGCATACATAGGCTACGAGGCCGTAGGCGCGCTCCTGTCCCGCGAAGGGCCGGAGGACTCGACCGTAGGGCTCGTGCTCTCCGTGGTCTCGCTCCTCGTGATGCCCGCCCTCGCCTACGGCAAGCAACGCACCGGACGCGAGATGGGCAGCGATGCGCTCGAGGCCGACGCCGTCGAGACCTGGGTCTGCTCTTACCTGTCCCTTGCGCTGCTCGTCGGCGTGAGTCTCAACGCGACCTTCGGCTGGTGGTGGGCCGATCCGGCGGGTGCTCTCGCGATGCTTCCCGTGATCGTGTGGCAAGGATGGGAGACGCTTGGGGAAGCGCGAGAGAAAGGACACGCGGGTGAAGAAAGCTAGCGGCACCCGTCGGGGTTGGCGGGACTCGGAGGATGATGGCGATGAGAAGTCCTCCGCACGCAGGATATTTTGCGCGCTCGTGGGCGTGGTCGCCTACGTCGCCGCGAAGTACGTCTTCGGGTTTTAGGGATAAGTAGGGCAGCGTGTGAGCGAGCAACCCACCGAGAACAACGGCAACGGGATAGTCGAGAGCGTCCTGCCGGGGGAGAGTGCGACCGCGAGGGCGGCGCACGCATCGCTAAAGGGCGATCGCAAGGGGCTGGCCCGGTTGTGGCCTTTCCTGGGGCCGGCGTTCATCGCGGCTGTCGCCTATGTTGACCCCGGCAACTTCGCCACCAACATCGCGGGCGGGGCGCGCTACGGGTACATGCTCCTGTGGGTGATCCTGACGGCAAACCTCATGGCAATGCTCATCCAGTCCATGTCGGCAAAGCTTGGGATCGCCACTGGAAAGAACCTCCCCGAGGTGTGCCGCGAGCGCTTCCCGAGGCCCGTGACGCTCGGGCTGTGGGTGCAGGCGGAGGTCATAGCGATGGCAACCGACCTCGCGGAGTTCATAGGCGCCGCGCTCGCCCTCAACCTTCTCTTCGGCATACCGCTCTTCCCGGCCGGGCTCCTGACCGCCGTCGGGGCCTTCGGCATCCTGGAGTTGCAGCGGCGAGGCTTCCGTCCCCTGGAGGCGGCGATCAGCGCCCTGGTGGGAGTCATAGTCCTCTCCTTCGCCTTCCAGATGTTCTACGCCCAGCCGGAAGCCGACCGCATCCTCGCCGGACTCTTCACCCCTCAGTTCGCGGGCACGGACAGCGTGCTCTTGGCGGCGGGCATCCTGGGGGCGACGGTCATGCCGCACGTCATATATTTGCACTCGGCCCTGACGCAGAGGAGGGTGGTGGGACGCACCGACGAGGAGAGGAAGAAGATCTTCCGCTTCGAGCTGGTGGACGTGATCATCGCCATGGCCATAGCCGGGACTATCAACGCCAGCATGCTCATCATGGCCGCAGCCCTCTTCAACGCCGAAGGACTTACCGGGGTGGGCGACATAGACCTCGCGTTCGAGGCCCTGGGCGAACAGGTGGGCGGCCTCTCGGCTACCCTCTTCGGGGTGGCGCTCCTAGCCTCCGGGTTCTCGAGCTCCTCGGTGGGCACCTTGAGTGGCCAGGTCGTCATGCAGGGGTTCATCAATCGCCGCATCCCGCTGTGGCTCAGGCGGCTAATCACGATGCTCCCGGCCCTCGTCGTCCTCGCCGTGGGTCTCAACCCTAGCCGTTCTTTGGTCATAAGCCAGGTGGTGCTCTCCTTCGGCATCCCCTTCGCCCTGATCCCCTTGCTCGTCTTCTGCCGCAACCGCAACGTGATGGGAACGCTCGTCAACCACCGCATCACCACGGCTATCGCCACGGTGGTGGTCACGCTGATCGTCTCCTTGAACGTGTTCCTCCTCTACCAGACCTTCTTCGCCTGATGGCGCCCTGGGCGCTCGCGCTCTACGCGCTCTACCTGGCGCTCGCCTTCGTTGGGCGGACGCTCTTGCAGCTCCGCACGACCGGTTCGACGGGCTTCAAGGGGATAGGCGGGCGTCCCGGCTCGGCCGAGTGGATAGGGGGCGTGCTGTTCGTGGTCGCCATCCTGCTAGGGCTCGCGGCTCCCGTGCTGACCCTGGCGGGCGCGATGCAGCCCTTCGCGGTCCTGGACGGGGCCGTAGGTCACGCACTTGGCTTCGCTCTCTTCTTCTTGGGCCTCGCGGGGACACTCTGGGCGCAGGTGGCGATGGGTGCCTCGTGGCGCATAGGGGTGGACGAGGCCGAGACTACGGATCTCGTTACGGCGGGCCCTTTCGCGTGGGTGCGCAACCCGATCTTCTCGGCGATGATACTCACCTCGTTCGGGCTCGTGCTGCTCGTGCCGAACGTCGCGGTCCTGATAGGGTTCGCTGCCCTGCTCGTCGCGATCGAGGTTCAGGTGCGCCTCGTCGAGGAGCCGTACCTGCTCCGTACGCACGAAGCCCGCTACGCCGACTACACCTCGCGGGTCGGGCGCTTCGCGCCGGGCGTAGCAGGACGCTTGAGCGCCGACAGGGTTCGCTAGACCGAGCTCGCTAGCAGGCAGAGCAGGGTAGGGCGTAGCGCTTCCATCGGAATCCCTCGGGACGCGACGGAGCCTGCTGCGGGCCACCGGTACGCGCCGTCGGGTTATAATGGATCCGCTGTGTTGACTAACTGCCGCGTATACGTCGTGGTCACGCTAGCGGTCTTCGTGTTCGCCTTCGCGTCCTTTCACCCCTACTTCGACGCGGCTGGCTTCTGCGGACTCGGCGGATGCCCGGACGCCTCGCACTCCTCGCACGGCTCCCATGGTGCTGGCTTCTCGACGGCCTGCATGGCCGCCGTGCTCATTGCCTCCCTCGCGACCTCCGCCTTCGGCTCGTTCTCCGGCCGCCGCCGCGCCGCAAACCAGAGGCGGCCCGCCGCGGCGTACCTCTCGCCCGACACGCCTCCCCCTCGGGTTCTTCCGAGCCACTAGAGGCTCTTCCGAAGCCATCGGCACGGTCGGGACGCTATCGCGGCGCTCCGGGTACGCGCCGGGAGGTTCTTAGAATCCGAGGAGAGAGGAACGCATTTTGGGCAAGCGACACGGCGGCCGCGAGAACCCCGGCCGGGCGACGAGAGGTATACGTAAGGAACGCCCCTGGGGACACGGTGGATGAGGTCGGGCAACGCAAAGGGGAACACTCGCACGACGAGGGCCACTCCCAAGAGGAACATTCGCACGAAGGGCATTCGCACGGGGTGAGCGAGGGGGGCGGGAACGTCCGCGCGCTTAGTATAGTGCTCGTCCTGACCACGACGTTCCTGATCGCCGAGATCGTGGGGGGTCTGCTCACCGGCTCGCTCGCGCTGATCGCAGATGCAGGGCACATGGCGTCGGACTCTGCGTCCATCGGGCTCGCGCTCTTCGCCTTCTGGCTCTCCCGCCAAGCCCGCCACGCCCAGGGCCGAGCACGACCGCAAGCGAGGTGAACCCGTCCGTGCGGGCGTGCTGCCCGACGGTCGAGCAGTTCATCCACGGTGCCCTCTACGTTTCCCGCGTTGATGGCCTCCACCATGCACCTCACCATGGCCTTGTTCTCTTCGGACACGCTCCTCCTCGCTTGCCCTCGGCATTATGCTACCCGACGAAGCCCTACGTATCGCCTGCACTCCGACCCCATAGGCGGGCGACGCGGGAGGTAGGGGATGGAACGACTGCTCATGGTCGGTGGGTTGTTCGTTTTGGCGGGGCTGTGCGAGATCAGCGGCGGCTACCTCGTGTGGGGCTGGATGCGCGAGCACAAGCCCCCCGCTTGGGCGTTGATAGGGACGCTGATCCTCGCAGCCTACGGGGTGGTGGCCGCGCTGCAGCCCATCCCCGAGTTCGGGCGGGTGTACGCCGCCTACGGCGGGGTGTTCATCGCGCTGGCGCTACTATGGGGGGTCGTCGTGGATGGGTTCAGGCCGGACAGGTGGGACCTGTTCGGCGCGGCGATTTGCGTGGTGGGCGTGGTGGTCATGCTGGCGCCGCCCAGGGGCTAGAGTGCTAGTCTAGGGGGTGAATCACCGGCGGGGGACCGTGCCCCACGCGGCGAAGATGCCGATGTCGGCGACCTCGCCCGAGGTCGTGGACCGGATGCATCACTGCATCCCGAGCGGCTCGTAGCCGTGGCCTTCAAGACCAGCTACGGCGAAGTAGCGCTCCACCTGATGCTCATCGAACCCTAGCCAGACGTCGGCGTGCTCCTCGCGCATCCAGGCATAAGGGTGCGCTACCTCGTCGGTGATGACGACCGTGCCACCGGGCCTCACGACGCGGGCCATCTCCCGCAGCATCGCGGTCGGGTCCTCGGAGTGGTGGAGGACCATATTGGCGAACGCCGCATCGACCGATCCGTCCCCCAGTGGCAGTCGCAGGATCTCGCCGACCATAAGGTCCACCTTCGACGCGCTCAGGGCCCCGAGGTTACTCCTGGCCATCTCGAGCATCGCCGGGGCATTGTCTATCCCGATGACCCGTTTGACCCGCGGGGAGATACCGGCGGCGACGAAGCCGGTCCCGGTGCCGACGTCGGCGACCTCGGAATTCACGCCTACTCTGGAGACCTCGGCCATCTTCTCGATCACGCGCTCGTCGTAGTAGGCGAGCCTCATGGTGTCCCAGTCGCCCGCCACCCGCTCGAAAAATGCCTTCACGTCTTTGGCTTCCATGTTCCACGCCCTTTCGCTAGTCCGAGAGATCAGCTCTTCATCACCGCGTGGCCCTCCGGCGCCTCATGGAACAGACCAGCCACCAACGCGCCAGACACGAACGTCAACGCTGCCACGGAGCCGATCGCCCACGAGAGCCCGAAGAGGTCGGCTACGACGCCCGCGGAGAGGGCACCCACAGCATAGCCCAGGTCCCGCCAGAAGCGGTAGACGCTCAACGAGCGTGCCCGCCAGGAGGGGTGCGAGGCGTCCGAGACGGCTGCGATGAGGGACGGGTACACCATCGCCGTGCCAAGGCCCAGTAGGGCGCTCCCGAGCAGCCACCACCCGAAGCTCCTGGTAGCCACGGTGATGAAGATCCCAGCCGCCTGGACCCACATACCAGCCACGATCAGACCCTTGCGCCCCCATCGGTCGCTCAAGGGTCCGGTCACGACCTGCAAGGTCCCCCAGACCGCCGGGTAGACGGCTTTGAGGATGCCTATGCGTCCCACGCCGAGGCCGTAGCTCGCGAAAAACAGGGGGAACACCCCCCAGCTCATGCCGTCATTCAGGTTGTTGACGAGCCCCGCCTGGGAGGCGGCGAAGAGGTTGCGGTCTCCGTAGGTGGTCTTCGCGAACACCTCCCGGAAGCTCAATGGGTTCTGCTCTGGCGGGTGCTCCTCCATCTCCAGCTTTACGTGCTCCCGCGTGTCCCGGACGAGGAAGACCGAGACCAGGAGTCCTAGCACAGCGTAGCCTACCCCGAGGTAGAAGGGCTCGGGTCTCAGGCCGTAGGCCGCCGCAAGGTAGCCGGTTGCGAGAGCGGTGAGGCCAACGGCGAGGTAGCCGGCGAACTCGTTGAGGCCCACCGCCAGGCCCCGCCCGCGCGGTCCCACCAGGTCAATCTTCATGATGACGGTCATGGACCACGCGAGGCCCTGGTTGATGCCAAGCAGGGCGTTGGCGGCGACGATCCACTCCCACGAAGGGGCGTACATGATCATGAACGGTACCGGCACCCCCACGACCCAGCCCGCCACCAGCACCTTCTTCCTGCCGAAGCGGTCGGCGAGGCCTCCGGCGAAGAGGTTGGAGAAAGCCTTGACGACTCCGAAGGTGACGATGAACGAGAAGATGGCCGTCCTCAAGACCAGCCCGAACTGCTCCGAACCTATCAACGGCACCACTGTACGCTCCAGGCCCACCATCCCGCCCACGAAGGCGTTCACCAGCACCAGCAGCGCGAACTGTCGCCAGTTTTCCTTGAGCCCCAGGCGGACGGTAGGGGCCGAGGACGCCCGTTCGGAGGTCACGGGACTCTAGCCCGCAGCGCAGCGGTTGGCGCCGGACTCCAGCTCCGCAGGATCGCCCTCCGGCCATGCTCCGGCCCTGTTCAAACTCACGATGCGCTCGTAGTTCTCTGGCGGAGGAGAAACGTTCCCTGCGAGCTTATTGACGAAAGCCTCCTCATCCTCGCTCAAAAGCGGCACGCTCTCCCGTACCTCAGAGAGGGCCGCGGCTAAGGGCTTCCCGTCGAAGGGGACGGGTTCGCTGGTGTGTCCTGGCAGCACGAGTACCCCTCCGTCCAGCCCCAGCACGCGGCGCAGGGAAGCGTGAAGAGAGCGCGCCTTTCCCCGGCTACCCTCCGGGCTGGACTCCAGGTCAGGGCGACCGACCGCGGAGAGGAAGAGCGTGTCGCCGGTGAAGAGAGCCCACCCGTCGAGCAGGTAGCTCGTGCTCTCGGGCGTATGCCCGGAGGTCCGGATGGCTTCAAGCCTCGCAGAGCCGATCCGTACCTCGCCCCCTTCGTTGAGCGGAGAGAACGGGTAGGAAACCGGCGCTCCTTCAGGCATGTGGATCTCCGCCCCGGCCACTTCGGCGAGCATTCTGGAGCGGGAGAGGTGGTCGGCGTGGACGTGCGTGTCGAGCACGTGGGTTACCCGCCAGCCGCGCCGCTCGGCCAACCGGACGTAGACCTCCGGTTCCAGAGCGGCGTCTATTACGGTGGCCTCGCCGTCGGACCCGACGACGTAGGAGAGTCAGCCCTTCCCGGTGCGGCGCACCTGCATCACCTCGGCCCTCGTACCTGGCAGGGGCACGTCCGCCGTGTTCCAGGCGAGGCTCCAGGCCTTCATGCCCCCCTCCAGGGTGAGGGCCCCGTAGCCCTGGCGCCGTAGCTGCTCTGCGGCGAGAGCGCTACTCCTGCCGGCGCCGCAAACGGTGACCACCGGACAGCCTTCGGGTATCTCCAGTCCTTCCATCGCTCTGGGGTCCCTGGACTTGAGCCCGTCGTAGGCGTCGAAGTTGACGCTGTCGGGGACGGACCACTCGGCGTGCTCCCCCGCATGGCGTACGTCCAAAACTGTCACCTTCTCGCCGCTCTCCAGCCACTCCCTGAGCGTCTTCGCGTCTATGCTCTCTCGGTCCATACCGCCCTCCTTAACTCTCCACCGGCAGCCCGGCGGCCCGCCACTCGGAGAACCCTTCCGTGAGGCGGCTCGCCCGGTATCCGCGGGCTTCTAGTAGCTTCACCGCCTCGTCGGAGAACACGCAGTAGGGGCCGCGGCAGTAGGCGACGACCTCCCGGTCTTCCGGGATCTCCTCCAGGTAAGCCTCAAGCTTCTCTATTGGGACGGAGTTCGCACCGGGGATGTGCCCGGCCCGGTACTCCTTCTCCGGACGCACGTCCAACACGACCACGCCCTCATCGCGCGTCTTCGCGAGCAGCTCCTCCGCGCACACCGCCTCCATAGAATCCCTGTCGGTCAGGTACATGCCGACGAGGCGGTCTATCTCCGCGAGGCGCGCCTCCCCGAGCTCGCGCACCGCCTTCCACACTCCGTACACGCCCTCGTCAGCGAGTCGGTAGTAACCGTAATGCCCCTCCCTCTTCACCTCGACCAGCCGCGCGGACCTCAGCTCCTGCAGGTGTCGGCTGGTGTTCGCCACCGACATGCCCGCCTCCCGCGCGAGGTCCTCAACACTCCTCTCTCCTTGCGCGAGCAGGTCGATCAGCTCCAGACGGTGCGGGTTGGCGAGCGCCCTCCCCACCCGCGCGAACTGCTCGAAAAGCCCATCCTTGAAAGCCCTTTGGTCATTCATAAATTCAAGATAGTTGTTGAACAACCGGTTGTCAAGAACGTCTGCGGTCTCCGAGTCGCGAGGGGCGATGCGTGCTTGGGCGAGAGGGGCGGCCGCGCTCGGTCCCGTGATCTGTCATTCCCAAAAAGAGTGTCGAACTTCTCCCTAAGAATCCTAGTTCCGTTGGAGGGTGAGCATCGAGACGCGGGGGCCGTCGACGCTTTTTACCTGAATGGTGGCGCCGTCGGCCTCGACGGTGTCGCCGGTCTCTGGGGGGCGTCCAAGCGAGCCCAGGATGTAGCCGCCTATGGTGTCGAAATCCTCGTGGGGCAGGTCGAGCTCGAAACGCTCGTTCACGTCGATTATGGGGATGCGGCCGTCGACGGCGTAGAGGTGGTCGCTGATCTGCTCGATGGCTGGTTCGTCCTCGTCGAACTCGTCCTGGATCTCACCGACTAGCTCCTCGACGATGTCCTCTATGGTGATGAGCCCCTCGACGCTCCCCCACTCGTCGATGACTATGGCCATCTGAAGCGTACGGGTCTGGAACTCCTTGAGGATCTCCTCGATGCGCTTGTTCTCGGGTACGACCAGACACTCCCTGAGGATGGACCTAATGTCGAAATCCTCGGGACTCCCGCGGGCGGCCCTGAACAGGTCCTTGACGTGGGCGGCGCCCAGGATGTGGTCGAGGTCTTTCTCGTAGACGGGGTAGCGCGTATAGCGTCCGTAGACGGCGGCGTCGACCAGTTCGGGGAGCGGGGCGTCGCTCGCGATCGCCTCGATATCTGGCCTTGGGACCATGATCTCGCGGGCCACCCTGTCACCGAATTTGAAGACGTTGTTCAGGTAGTCGCGCTCCTCGGGTTCGAGCACACCAGAGGCGGTCGAGGAGGAGATCATGATCCTTAGCTCCTCCTCGGAGTGGGCCTCCATCTCCTCCCCTAGCCTGATGCCCCAGGGCCTCAAGACGAAGTTGGTCGACGCGTTCACCACCCAGACCACCGGACTCAAGAGGAGCCTGAACAGGATCAAAGGGCGGCTGATCCAAAGCGACACCCTCTCGGCCTTCTGAATGGAGAAGTACTTGGGCGCCTGCTCCCCGAAGACGAGGTGTGCATAGGTTATGGCCGAGAAACCGAGGACGACGGCGATGATCGTGACTATCCGCTCGTTCGTAATTCCTACGGCCTCGAGCAATGGCCGGATGAGGTGGGAAACGGCTGGCTCGCCGACCCAACCGAGCGCCAGGGAGGCCACTGTAATTCCAACCTGGCAGACGGAGAGATAGGAGTCGAGGTCGCGCAGCGTCTCGCGTACGACGGCGGCCCGCGCGCTGCCTTCCTGCTCGAGCTGCACGATGCGCGACTCGCGAACGCGCACCAGCGCGAACTCGGCCGCCACGAAGAAAGCGTTCAGGCCCACCAGAACGAGGGCCAGAAAGAGATTAAACCAGGATAGAAAGGGCTCCGGCACTTCTACGCGTGCCCACCGGCGTTCTGGCCGCGGGGTTTTCGTCGGTGGTGTTTGGCGTGAGGTTCGTCCATCCCGTTACCGGCGGATTATACCGCAGCCGGGTGTCCGCACAAATCCCGCAGCATGAAAAGAGGCCCGACCTTCGTTGCCGAGCCTCTCGGTGTAGCGTTTCCTGAACGCTCGCTCTACGCCAGGCCCTCCGCTTCATACTCGCGCAGGAAACTCTCGAACAGGCGCCTGTGCCCCTGCTCGTCGCGCAGGACATCTATGACCATGTCCTGCGTGACTGGGTCGGCCTCCTCGGTCTCCTCCACGATGCGCGTGTAGTGCCTGATTGCGCCGTCTTCCGCGTCTATGACACCCTTTATGACGTGTACTACGTCTACCTGGTCATCGGCCGGCTGCAGCATGTCCTGCGTAGCCTTGAAGTCCATCGAGCCAGGCACGACACCGTAGAGCTCCTTGATGCGGGCCGCAAACTGCTGGGCGTGGGCAAGCTCTTCCTGAATGTCTTCCTCTACGCTCTCCTTGACCTCCTGGGCGCGGACGCCGTCGGGGTTTACGGAGTTGGAGACGTAGTTCATGACAGTCTCTAGCTCCATAAAGTAGGCCGTCTTCAGAAGCTCGACGATGGTCTCGCGCTTCTCCGCCATCTCTTCGGAAAGGATGCCCTCGCTGCCGCGATTGGTCTCCATGCTCTATGACCTCCTACTAGATCTCATGCTATCCACACGGAGAATGTACCCTCGCACCACCCTGTTAAACCCCCTACCCCTCCTGCAGCTTAGGCTCCGTACGGGCCTCCATCGCCGCCTCTATACACTCCTCAGCGTCCGCCCCGGTCGAAGCCATGACCCCGGCCGCGAAGGCCCCTTCGACGAAGGGAGCGTCGACCAGCCTGACCCTGTCTCTTCTCTCCGAGGGCAGCATCTCGAGGACCGTCTCTGCGGAGAGGACGGCGCTGCCGAGGTCCATGAACACGAGCACCTCGTCGGCTTCGAGGCCGCGTATGGAGGCTTCGATCCTCTCCGGGTCGGTGCCGAAAGAACCGTCGGCGTCGCCCCCGACGGCCGAGATCTCGACCTCTCCGGCCATCTGCAAGACCAGGTCCGCTGTGCCCTCGGCGATCTCCTTGCTGTGCGAGACGAGCACGATCCCGACCATCAGGAGGAGCCTTCCAGGGTTCGCGCCGCGGCATCCAGGAGCATATACGTAGAGGTCGCCCCAGGGTCCTGATGCCCCGCGGCTCTGGCCCCCAGATAGCTCGCCCTCCCCCTCCTCGCGGTGAGCGGGACCGTCGACTCGGCCCCCTTCTTCGC
>Ga0136632_10000251_pt1 | contig 14573 bp, 15 predicted proteins | sample AntDrymUQ6112106_2_FD_104670 | JGI IMG/M metagenome (GOLD analysis project Ga0136632, IMG submission 104670) | Polar desert sand microbial communities from Dry Valleys, Antarctica - metaG UQ611 (21.06) | ecosystem: Environmental > Terrestrial > Soil > Desert | place: Antarctica: Dry Valley...
GCGGAGCCGGCGCTCAACCATCGTCCCGAGGTCGCGGGCGGCCTGCTCGCCGAGGAGTCGGCGGACTTACTCCGCGGCTTCTTCGCCGATCGCCGCTGAGGCCGTGGACGCGCTAGTCGCGCCCGAAGAAGGCCATCGTTCGAGCCGCCCGCGCGGCGCTTCAGAGAAGCGCTGCAGTTGCCGACAACTTCGAGGCAGCGCCGGTGTTAGAGGCCTCGTACACTTGCTCCGGACCGTACTCGAATGCGACTGCGTCTTCCGCTCCTCATAACTGGCCTCGCAGCCTCCGTCGCGCTCGGCTCGCCCGTCGTCTCGGGCGCCGAGGAGCCCAGCCTGCCGTCGTCCGCGACGCCGGCGCCGAGCACCGGGCCCGCGATCGCCCCTGACGAGGTGATCGTCAAGTACCGCGACGGCGTCGACGCGGGCGAGGCGGCCGAGATCAAGGAGGAGACGGGCACCGGCGGGGCACAGACGCTCCCCGGCGAGGCGCGCGAGCTCGAGATCCGCGACGGCGAGACGGTCGCCCAGACGCTGGCCGAGCTGCGCGAGAACCCCGGCGTCGAGTACGCCAAGCCGAACTACGTCGCGCGCGCGAGCGCGTTCGTGCCGAACGACCCGGGCCGCGGAGGGTTCGGCGACTGGCGCGAGCTGCAGTGGAACTTCGCCGGCCCGTTCGGGGTCAACGCCCCCGACGCCTGGGAGTTGGCGGCGCAAGCGGGCGCGCCGGGGGGTCGCGGCGCCGTCGTCGCAGTGCTCGACACCGGGGTCGCCTACGAAACGCGCGGGCGCTTCAAGCGCGCGCCAGACCTTTCGAAGCATCGCTATCGCAAGGGCTACGACTTCGTCGCGGACGACGAGCGCCCCAACGACGAGAACGGCCACGGCACCCACATCACCGGGACGATCGCGCAGGTGACGAACAACGGCAAGGGCCTCACCGGGCTCGCGTACGGGGTCGACATCATGCCCGTGCGCGTGCTCGACGCCCAGGGCGAGGGAGCGACGAGTGACATCGCGCGCGGCATCCGCTACGCCGCGCGCAAGGGCGCCGACGTGATCAACCTCAGCTTCGAGTTCCACGTCTCCGTAGGCGCCTCGGACGTGCCCGCGATCGCGTCGGCGATCCGCTACGCAAACAATCGGGGCACGCTGATCGTCGGCGCCGCCGGCAACCAGGAGGAAGACGCGATCGCCTACCCCGCCCGCTCGAGCCGGGTGGTTGCCGTCGGCGCCACGACCGAGCACGGCTGCAAGGCGGACTACTCCAACGACGGCGCCGACCTCGACATCACGGCGCCGGGCGGGGGCTTTGACACCGCGCTGGCCGGCAACGCCAACGACAACCAGAACTGCCGTCCGAGCGCGGGTGGGCGGGACGTGATCCAGCAGACGTTCCCGAGCCAGCGCGAGCTGCGCAGCTTCGGCCTGCCCGGCGGCTACAACGGCACCTCGATGGCGGCGCCGCACGTGACCGGCACCGCGGCGCTGGTGGTCGCCACCAAGCGACTCGGCAAGAAGCCCGCGCCGGCGCTCCTGCTCGCGCACCTACAGGCGACGGCGCGCGACCTCGGCGCGCCCGGCCCCGACCCGCGCTACGGCGCCGGGCTCGTGGATGCCGCCGCCGCGCTCAGGTAGCTAGGTCGTCCTGATAATCATCACGCTGCAAGGAGCGTGATGGGAGATCTTGTTCGGCACGCTGCCGAGCAGGAAGCGCTTGGCGCCGGTCATGCCCTTGTTGCCGATCAGCACCAGGCCGGCCTTCTGCTCGTCGGCGACGTCGAGAATCGCGTCGGCGGGATCGCCCTCGCGCGCGTAGGTAGTCACCTCGACGCCCTCCGCCTCGATCGCTTCGACGGCCTTGCGCAGCGTCGCGTCGACGTCCTCGCGCGGATTGACCATCCAGGCTAGATCGTCCGGAGCGTCCTGGCGCTCCTCCTGAAGTCGCGTTGAGGCGATCGGCTCGTACGCGCTGACGAGATGCACGGCGGAGCCCGTGGACTTCGCCAGCTGGGTCGCCTGGCGCACCGCTTCCGAAGCTGTCTCGGAGCCGTCGGTACCTACCACGATCGAGTCGAACATCAGTCTCCTTCGCCGCCTGCCGGGAACGCGCGCATCATATTCCGAAAAGCGCCGCCCGGGGAGTAGGATCACCATAGGCGAACTCGCCGCGCGCATCGGGCTCGGCGCCGAGACGCGCACCCACGCCGTTGCTCTCGCGCTGCGCCAAGCCTTTGTCGACTGAGAGCGTGGCTACAGCTTGATCGCGGCGATGACCATCCCGGCGACCACGAGCACGACGATCGCGATCTGCATCGCGATCCAGAAGGTCGGCATCGGCACTAGAGCTGCGTCCAGACCGTCTTCAACTCGAGATACGCGTCGAGGTTCGCGTGGCCCATCTCGCGCCCGATGCCTGACGCCTTGAAGCCGCCGAACGGCGCGGCGGGGTCGGTCGGGCCCCAGACGTTGATGTAGATCGAGCCGGCGTCGAGCATCGCCGCGAGCCGGTGCGCATTGCCGACGTCGCGCGTCCAGACGCCGGCCGCGAGGCCGTAGGCGGTGTCGTTGGCGCGCCGGGCAACCTCCTCGAGATCGTCATAGGGCATCGCGACGAGAACCGGGCCGAAGATCTCCTCGCGGGCGATCTTCATGTCGTCGCTCACATCGGTGAAGAGCGTCGGCGCGACGAAGTAGCCCCCGTTGGCAGAGTCGGGCGCCCCGCCACCGGCGATGGCCTCCGCCCCCTCCTGCTTGCCCGACTCGATGTAGGACAGCACCCGCTCGTGCTGCTCCGCCGAGACCACCGGGCCGAACTGAGTGCCAGGCTCGAGGCCGGGCCCGACCTTCGCCTCGCCGGCCGCGTCGGCGAGCGCCGAGACGACGGTGTCGAACTGGTCCTTGTGCACGAACAGGCGCGACCCCGCGTTGCACGCCTGGCCCGTGTTGAAGTAGATGCCCTGGAACGAGCCTTTGATCGCGGCCTCGAGATCGGCGTCGGGAAGGATGATGTTCGGCGACTTGCCGCCGAGCTCGAGCGTGACGCGCTTGAGGTCGCGACCGCAGCGCTCGCCGATCGCGCGGCCGACCTCGGTCGAGCCGGTGAACGCGACCTTGTTCACGCCGGGGTGTTCGACCAGGGCGGCACCGGTGTCGCCCGCGCCGGTGACAACGTTGACGACCCCCTCGGGCAGCCCCGCTTCGAGCGCCAGCTCGCCGACGCGCAGCGCGGTGAGCGGGGTTTGCTCCGCGGGCTTGAGCACGACCGTGCAGCCCGCGGCGAGCGCCGGGGCGAGCTTCCAGGCGGCCATCAGCAGCGGGAAGTTCCACGGGATGATCTGCCCGCAGACGCCGACCGGCTCCTTGCGCGTGTAGACGAACGCGCCGGGCCACGAGACCGGGATCGTCTCGCCCTCGATCTTCGAGGGCCAGCCGGCGTAGTAGTGGAAGTGCGCGACGGCCGAGCGAACGTCGACCGCCTTCGCGAACGCGAGCGGCTTGCCGTTGTCGAGCGACTCGAGCTCGGCGAGCTCGTCGCTGTTCGCCTCGATCGCCTCGGCCAGCCTGCCGATCAGCAGGCCGCGCGCGGCGGGCGCCAGCTTCGCCCAAGGTCCCTCGAGCGCCGCGCGCGCGGCCTTGACGGCACGGTCGACGTCCTCGGCGCCGCCGTGGGCGACGGCGCAGATGGCCTTGCCCGTCGCCGGGTCGACGGTCTCGAACGTGCGCCCGTCGGCCGCCTCGGGGCGTTCGCCGCCGATCAGCAGCTTGTGCGGTCCGGCCTCGACGAACGAGCGGGCGGGGTCGGACAGTGGCGCGGCGGCGGTGGTCATACGGGCTCCTTGGGTCTTGGGTTCATGGAGTGAGGACGATCTTCAGCGCCTCGCGGCGGTCGTAGATCTCGTAGGCCTCGGGCGCGTCCGCGAGCGGCATGTGGTGAGTGACGAGCGGACCCGGGTCGATCACGCCGCGGGCGAGCATGTCGAGTACGGGGTCGACGTGCGCGATCACGTTCGCGTGACCGGTCTTGAGCGTCAGCGCCTTGATCCAGACGATGCCCATGTGGACCTCGATCCGCTCGGCATAGACGCCGATCGCCGAGACGGTGCCCGCCTTGCGCGTGACGCGGCAGGCGAGCTCGAGCGCGTCGGGATGCCCAACGGCGTCGATCGCGACGTCGACGCCGCGGCCCTCGGTCGCTGCCTTGACGGCGGCGCGCGGGTCGTCGTCGGTGAGGTGCACGGCCTGCGCCCCGAACGACTCGGCCATCTTCAGCCGCGCCTCGACGGTGTCGACGGCGATCACGTGTGAAGCGCCCGCGGCCTTGGCGGTCTGCACGGCGGCCAGGCCCACGGGCCCGAGGCCCAGCACCGCGACGGTGTCGCCCGCCTCGAGCCCAGAGTTCACCACCGCGTGGTAGCCCGTCCCGGAGACATCGCCGGCGAACAACGCCACTTCGTCGGACATGCCCTCGGGCACCCGCCGCAGTGTCAGGTTCGCGTTCGGAACCAGCACCTGGTCGGCCTGCGCGCCCTGAAGGTCGCCGAGAACGGCGCCATGGCCGAATACCCGTCCTGCGTCGCACTTGTGGTAATCGCCCCGGCGGCAGAAGAAGCAGTTGCCGCAGGCGGTGCAGTAGCAGCCGAGGACGCGATCGCCCTCCGAGACCGTGGTCACGCCGTCGCCGGCGGCGAGCACGGTGCCGACGAACTCGTGGCCGATCGTGAAGCCGGGCTCGATCTGCACACGGCCGTGGTAGATGTGGAGATCCGAGCCGCAGACGCCGGTCGCCTCGACACCCACGATCGCGTCGCCGGCGTCGATCAGCTCCGGCTCGGGGCGCTCCTCGAGGCGAACCTCGCCCGGAGCCTGGAAGGTGACGGCCTGCATGTGATTAGAGCGTGCCCTTGGCCTCGTCGCCGACCAACACCGACTCGCTGAAGAGGACGTGGGGCTGCCCTTCGAGGAGCGGCAGCGCCTCTGCGACTGCCGCGACGTGCGGCTGCTGGAGGTGGTCGTCGAGCGCCTCGCGCGATGCCCAGCGCTCGACCATCGCGAACGAGCTCGGGTCGTCGAGGCCGCGGTGGAGCGCGTACTTGAGGCACCCGTCGTCCTGCTGTGACGGTTCGATGAGCCCGCTCAGGATGCGCTCGACCTCGTCCTCGTTGCCGGGCTTGACCGTGAATGTGGCGATGACGACGACTTCGGGCACGGCCTACAGCCTATGCTGCGCTGCACGTGAAGGCAGTCGTCATCACCAAGCACGGCCCGCCCGAGGTGCTGAAGGTCGAGGAGCGCCCCGACCCGCAGCCCGCAGCCGGCGAGCTGCTCGTCGACGTGCGCGCGGCGGGGATCAACTTCGCCGACCTGATGGCCCGGCTCGGCTTCTACCCCGACGCGCCGAAGACGCCGTGCGTCGTCGGCTACGAGGTCGCCGGCACGGTGGAAGCGCTCGGCGAGGGTGTCGACGGCTATGCGGTCGGCGACCGCGTGATGGCGGGCACCCGCTTCGGCGGCTACGCCTCGCGGGCCACGGTGGCCACGGACACGACGATGAAGCTGCCCGAGCGGATGTCGTTCGAGCAGGGCGCCGCTGTGTTCGTCAACTACCTGACCGCTTGGGCCGGGCTCGTGCGCTTCGGCAACGTCCAGTCCGGCGAGAAGGTGCTGCTGCACGCGGCCGGAGGCGGCGTCGGCATCGCGGCGACACAGATCGCGAAGTCGCTCGGCGCGGAGGTCTACGGTACGGCCTCGCCCGGCAAGCATGACGCGATCCGCGGCTTCGGCGTCGACCACGCGCTCGACTACACCCAGGCCGGCTGGGAGCGCGAGGTGCCGAAGCTCGACCTCGTGATGGACGCGCTCGGCGGCAAGAGCTTCCGCCGCAGCTACGACATGCTGGGCGGCGGCGGGCGCCTCGTCGCCTTCGGCGCCTCGGCGGTCGTCTCGGGCGAGCGCCGCAACATCGTCAGCGCCGCGCGCACGGCGCTGCGGATGCCGCGCTTCAATTTGATCAAGCAGATGTCCGCTTCGAAGACCGTGATCGGCCTCAACTCGCTCACGCTCTGGGACGAGCTCGACTCGCTCCAGCCCTACCTGAGCGCGCTCCAGGAGCTGATCGACGACGGCACGATCCAGCCGGTCGTCGCCGAGTCGTTCAGCTTCGACCGCGCGCCCGACGCGCACCGTTTCATCACCGAGCGGCGCAACGTCGGCAAGGTCGTGCTCACTCCTTAGGCCCTCGCCCGTAGATCAGCTTCACGAGCCGGCCCATGATCTTCGTCGTGCGGGCGCTGTAGGGGAAGAAGTGCACGTCGCGCTTCGGCGTCAGCCGCGGCGCGACCGCGATCGCCTGCTTGCGCGTGTACTTGCGGATCCCGTCGGCGCCGTGGCGGGAGCCGAGGCCCGAGGTCTTCCAGCCGCCCATCGGCAGCCCGACCGCTCCGTAGCTGATCTGGTGGTCGTTGACGAGCGTCGAGCCTGCCTCGATGCGGCGCGCGACCCGCTCGCCGCGGCGCGTGTCCTTGCTCCAGACGGACGCCATTAGGCCATATGGGCTGTCGTTCGCGAGCTCGATCGCCTGCTCCTCGTCGCGCACGCGCATCACGGGCAGCGTCGGCCCGAAGGTCTCGTCGCGCATGCAGTCCATCGTGTGATCGACGTCGGTCATCACGGTCGGCTCCCAGTAGTCACCGGGGCCCGCGCCGCGCTTGCCGCCGACCGGTACCTTCGCCCCCTTTGCGCGCGCGTCCTCCACGTGCGCCGAGATCGTGTCCATCTGCGGCGGGAAGATGATCGCGCCGACGTCGACGTCCATCTTCGGGCTCGGCTGTCCCTGGCGCAGCGCGGACACCTTCTCGGTCACCTTGCCGACGAACTCGTCGTAGACCGGGTCCTCGACGTAGACGCGCTCGACCGAGATGCAGGTCTGACCCGCGTTTTGCATCGAGTAGTAGACGGCCGCGTTGGCCGCGCGCTCGAGGTCGGCGTCGCGCAGCACGATCATCGGGTCCTTGCCGCCGAGCTCGAGGCTGACTGGCGTCAGCGTCTCGGCCGCGCGCGCCATCACCTTCTTGCCGGTCGCCGTCGAGCCGGTGAACATGACGAAGTCGACCTCGTCGACGAGCGCCGCCCCAGTCTCGCCCTCGCCGGTCACGACCTGGAAGACGTTCTCCGGGGTGCCGCACTCGCGCATCGCCTCCTCCATCAGCAGCGAGGTCAGCGGCGTCACCTCGGAGGGCTTCAGGACGACCGCGTTGCCGGCGGCGAGCGCGGGGAGTGCGTCGCCGAAGGAGTTGGCGAGCGGGTAGTTCCACGGGCCGATCACGCCGACGACGCCGACGGGCGCGTAGCGGACGATCAGCTTGCGGCCGAGGACGAACGGGGAGCCGCCCTTGACGCGCTCCTCGGCGAGGTAGCCCTCGGCGTGCTTGGCCCAGTGCTCGAAGGCGATCGCCATGTAGGAGATCTCGACGCCGAGAACGTCGTTGTAGGTCTTGCCGGTCTCCTCGACGCTCGTCTCGACGATCCGGTCGGCGTTGTCGAGCAGCCACTTCTGGGCGCGCTTGAAGACCTTCGCGCGGCCCTCGAAGCCGAGTGCCTCCCAGCCCGGCTGCGCCGCGCGACCCCGCTCGACGGCCGCGGCGACCTCGCTCGCGTCCATCCGCTTGACGTGCGTGACGACCTCGCCGGTCGCGGGGTTGTGGACGGCGAACTTGTCGCCGCCGGCGGATGACGAAGCCGGCGCGCTCGCGGCGACTCCGTTCCCCTGCGCCTCGTTGCGCTCGACGGTACCCGGCGTACTCTCGGTCATGCGGCTCCCTCGTTGGCTCGGTCGATGTGTCAGACGGTACCGAAACCTGGGTATCCGACCCCGAAAGCGCAGATAATCGACGCCATGGAGGCGCCGACCCAGCTGTCGCCGTGGATGGCGGCCCCCGAGCGACCGGTCGCGTCGGTGATCGCCGACTCGGCCAAGACCGACCGCGCGATCAGCCGCTCGCTCGCGATCGCCGGGGGGCTGGGCATGGCGCTCGCCGCGCTGCTCGTGCTGCTGTTCGCGGGCGTCGAGGTCGGGCCGGTCGCGTTCGCGACCGCGGTCGTGCTGGCGCTGCTGCCGGTGCCGCTCTGGGTCGCGCTCGCGCTCTGGATCGACCGCTACGAGCCCGAACCGCGCTGGATGATCGCGACCGCCTTCTTCTGGGGCGCCTCGTTCGCGGTCCTGATCGCGCTGATCCTCAACACCGCCGGCGAGCTGATCGTCGGGGCGGCCGCCGGCGCGGACGCGGCCGCGCTCTACGGCTACTCGATCTCCGCCCCGGTCGTCGAGGAGTGCGCCAAGGCCTTCGTGATCTTCCTGCTCTACCGCCGGCGGCGCTCGGAGTTCGACGGCATCGTCGACGGCATCGTCTACGCGATCATGGTCGGGCTCGGCTTCGCGATGGTCGAGAACGTCCTCTACTACGGGCGTGGCGCGTACGAGGAGGGGCTCGAGGGCGCGATCGTCATCTTCGTCCTGCGCGGGCTGCTGTCGCCGTTCGCGCATCCGCTGTTCACCGCGATGACCGGCATCGGCTTCGGGATCGCGAGCCGCTCGGCGAGGCGCTGGGTGCGCTTCGTCGCGCCGACGCTCGGACTGATCGGAGCGATCGTGCTCCACAGCGTCTGGAACACGAGCGCGGTCGAGGGCCTGATCGTCGGCGTCTACTTCCTGTTCATGGTGCCCGTCTTCGGAGCCGTGACCGTGCTCGTCATCGCGGCGCGCAGGCGCGAGGGGCGCGTGATCCGGGAGGAGCTCCAGCCCGACGTCGGCAGCGGCCTCTTGATCGCCTTGCGCCGCGACCGAGCTGGCGTTCCTGCGTCACCGGGTGCGCAAGGGACTGCTGGTCGACCCGCAGGTCGTCGCAACCGAGGAGACCGGCTACTTGAACGAGCTGCGCAGGCTGCGCGCGCAGCTGCCGGAGCCCGGAGCGGCGCCCCGAGGACCGGAAGCGGTCGGCGGAGCGGGCCCGCTGTAACCTCGCCCGCCAATGGCCGGCGAGCGCACGAACCCCGCGGCCGAGGAGCTCTACGCGCGCAAGTGGCCGATCTTCGGCGTGACGATGATCGGCCTATTCATGGCGCTGATCGACGTCACGATCGTGAACCTGTCGATCCCCGAGCTCCAGCGCGAGCTCGACGCGCCGGTCGACACGGTCTCGTGGGTGCTGAACGCCTACAACATCATGTTCGCCGTGCTGCTGGTCGCGATGGGGCGGCTCGCCGACCAGTTCGGGCGCAGGACGTTCTTCCTCGCCGGGATGGCGCTCTTCACGCTGGCCTCGCTGCTGTGCACGCTCGCCGGCTCGATCGACGCGCTGATCGCGTTCCGGGTGCTGCAGGGCGTGGGCGCGGGGATGCTGGCCCCGATCGCGCTCGCGACGACCACGCTCGTCTTCCCGCCGCACCAGCGCGGAATGGGCCTGGCGCTGATGGCGGTCGTCGCCAACGTCGCCGCCGCGCTCGGCCCGGTCATCGGCGGCGTGCTGCTCGAGTTCGCGAGCTGGCAATGGATCTTTGCGATCAACCTCCCGATCGGCGTGCTCGGCATCGTGCTCGCGCTGCGCGTGATGCCCCAGACCTACGACCTCGGGGCCGGCACGCGCGTCGACCTCTGGGGCATGCTCACGATCGGCGGCTCGATCTTCTGCCTCACCTACGCGCTCGTGGAGGCCAACGACCTCGGCTGGGGCTCGAGCACGATCGTCGGGCTGCTCGGCGCCTCGGTCGTGCTCGCGCTCGCGTTCGCCGCCACCCAGCGCCTCGGCCGCTACCCAATGCTGACGCGATCGCTGGTGCGCAATCGCCAGTTCGTCGGGGCCTGTGCCGCGATGGCGCTGTTCGCGGTTGCGTTGATGGGGATGCTGTTCCTGTCGGTGATCGCGTTCGTGAACCTGTGGGGTTACTCGAATCTCGAGGCCGCGTTCGCGATCGCCCCCGTCGCGATCCTGGGCTTCATCACATCGCCGATCGTCGGCAGGTTCTCCGACCGCACGCCGCCGCGCGTGATCGCCGTGCCCGCGCTCGCCCTGGTGGCCGGCGGGCTGCTCTGGTTCTCGTCCTTCCCGACGAGCCCGGACTACCTCGCGGTGCTGCCGTCGCTGATCCTGATCGGGATCGGCGTCGGCGCGATATTCCCGGCTGTCAACGTCGGCGCGATGGGGTCGATCGCGGGCCAGGAGCTGGGGCTCGGGTCGGGGATCGTGAACACCTCGCGCCAGGTCGGCTTCGCGCTCGGCGTGGCGATCCTGGTCGCCGTGTTCACGGGTGCCGTCACCGCGCAGCTCCCAGAAGCGCGCGCCCGCGCGGCGACCCAGCTCGAGCGCGCGGCGATCCCCGCCCCGGAGCGCGAGGCGGTGCTGCGCGCCGTCTTCGTCGCGCCCGACGCCGCGGAGGGCGCCGGCGGCGCCTTCAAGCCGCGCAGCGACGTCGAGCGGCGCGTCGACCTCGAGGCGAGGCAGCTCGTGCGCGACGCGTTCGCCGACGGCTGGCGGGTGGCCGCGCTGGCTGCGCTGCTCGCACTGCCGTTCTCGCTGCTGATGCGCTCGACGCCGGTCCGGCCCGAGGTCGGCGGCGCCGCGGCGGCTGGCTGAGTTCGGGGACCGTCCTCTGTGAGGGTCGCCATGCGACCTCAAAGCAGGACGATGCGCTGCCGGTCTGGCAGGAGCTGTTCGATCAGGGGCGCAACGACGACCGCGTGATCGACCGGCGTTAGGATCCCGCCGGAGCGGCCACCGGCCTTCGGCCGAGCGGCCCGAAAATCAGACCGAGGAGGACTCGTGACGCGCACGTCCCGGCTTGCCCTGCTGCCCGTCCTGATCGCCGCGTTCGCGCTCGCCGGCTGCGGCGGACTCGACACCGACGAGGCCGAGAAGGAGATCGGCGACGGCGTCAAGAAGCAGCAGAACGTCGAGAACGTTGACATCGACTGCCCGAGCGACGTCGAGCTGAAGAAGAACGACACGTTCAACTGCAAGGTCACCGGCGACGCCGAGGGCAACGTCTCGGTCCGTCAGACGAGCGACGACGGCGACATCGTCTACACGTTCGCGCCGGCGGGCGCGATCGACGAGGAGGGCCGGCCGCAGGAGGAGAGCCCTTGAGTAAGGGGGCTCAGGGCGCGAGCCCGCGCACGAAGGTCCGGCGCAGGTCCTCGTAGACCCGGTCGAGCATATGGCTGTGGACCTAACAGGAAAGCTCGTTCTCGTCACCGGCGCGTCGAGCGGACTGGGCGCCGCCACTGCGCGGGCGATGACGCGTGCGGGGGCGCGCGTCGTGCTCCTCTCGCGTACGCGTGAGGCGCTCGAGCGCGTGGCGGACGAGATCGAGGGCGCCGGCGGCGAGGCGCACGTGGTGCCGGTCGACGTGGGCGACGCTGCCGCGGTGGCCCAGGCGGCCGAGCGCGTGAGCGCCGACCTCGGCGTGCCCGACGTGATCGTGCACAGCGCCGGCAGCGGGCGCTACCTGTTCATCGACGAGACGAGCCCCGAGGAGCTGGTTCAGATGACCCAGGTCCCCTACCACGCAGCCTTCTTCGTCACCAAGGAGTTCCTGGCCGGCATGCTGGCTCGCGGCAGTGGCGCGATCGTCGTGCTGAACGTCCCGACGGTCGTCGTCTGGCAGGCCGCAATGGGCTACTTCGGCGCGCGCTACGCCCTGCGCGCGTTCGTCGAATGCCTGCGCGCCGACCTGCGCGGCACCGGCATCGCGGTCATGTCGGTCAACTCGGGCAACGTCGAGACCGAGTACTCCGCCCGCAACGACGACTCGGATCGCCGGATCCCGCGGCTGGCAGACGCCTCGCCGCAACAGAGCGCCGACGACTTCGCCGCCGCCGTAGTCAAGACCGTGCGCCGGGGCCGCGGGCGCGACGTCAACACGCCGGTGGGAGTAAAGCTGATGGCGTCGCTCGGGCGGCACTTCCCGCGCGCGATCGGCCGCCTGATCGTGAGGAGCGGCGCGTCGCGGGACGAGATCGTGGCGGATGGAGCGGCGCCGCCGCGTGGGGGGACGAGCGGTTGAGGGCGCGCGGTCAGAGCTTGAACGGGAAGGCGGTGGCGATCACGCAGGGATAGGCTGCGCAGGATGCCGGTCGAGCACATGGACCGCCTGACGGCGATCGACACTTCGTTCCTGGCGCAGGAACGCGAGGGATCGCACATGCACATCGGCGCGATCTTCCAGTTCGAGGGCCCCGCGCCCGCGCGCGAGGACTTCACCGAGCAGATCGAGTCGCGGCTGCACCTCGTGCCGCGCTATCGCCAGAAGCTCGTCTTCCCGCGCTTCGAGATGGGCCGGCCGCTGTGGGTCGACGACCCGCGCTTCAACGTCGACTACCACGTGCGCCACACCGCGCTGCCGGCCCCCGGCGGAATCGAGCAGCTGAGGCTGCTTGCCGCGCGGATCTTCTCCCAGCAGCTCGATCGCTCGAAGCCGCTGTGGGAGATGTGGCTTATCGAGGGGATGGAGGACGGCAGGTTCGCGCTGATCAACAAGACCCACCACTCGCTCGTGGACGGAGTCTCGGGCGTGGACCTGACCGCCGTGCTGTTCGACGCCGAGCCCGTGCCGTCCAAGATCGAGCCGCCGGCGAAGGAGTGGACCCCGCATCCCGAGCCCTCCGACGCGGAGATCGTGGCGGCGGGCGTGAAGGGGCTGCTGCGCACGCCGCTGGACGTCGCCGAGCGGACCGTCAAGGCGGTCCAGAACCCGAACGCCACGATCGAGGAGGCGCGCGAGGCGGCCGAGGGTGTCGGCGAGGTCGCGTGGGGCGTGATCAACCGGGCGCCCGAGACGCCGCTGAACGTGCCGATCGGCCCGCACCGCCGGATCTGGTGGTTGCGCACGGAACTCGCCGAGTTGAAGGGGATAAAGAATGCCCTCGGCGGGACGGTCAACGACGTCTTCCTGGCCGCGGTGACCGGCGCGCTCGCGCGCTGGCTGCGCACGCGCGGAGTGCGCACGGAGGGGCTCGAGCTGCGCGGCTGCGTGCCGGTCTCCGTGCGCGCGGAGACCGAGCACGGCGACCTCGGCAACAAGATCACGATGATGGCGTGCCTGCTGCCGGTCTATGCCGACGACCCGCTCCAGCGCTACGCGATCGTCAGCGACGCGATGAAGGGGTTGAAGGAGTCCAAGCAGGCGCTCGGCGCCGAGGCGATCACGGGAATCCAGGAATTCGCCCCGCCGACGCTGTTCGCCCGGGCCTCCCGGCTCAACTTCTCGTCGCGCGTCTACAACGTGCTCGTCACGAACGTCCCCGGCCCGCAGTTCCCGCTCTACCTGCTCGGCCGCGAGCTACAGGAGTTCGTCCCGATGCCGTTCCTGGCGCCCGAGAAGGCGCTCGCGATCGCGATCTTCAGCTACAACGGCAAGGTCGACATCGGCCTGATGGGCGACTACGACGCGATGGCCGACCTCGACGTCTTCGGCGGCTACCTCGAGGACGCGATCACCGAGCTGCGCGTGCTCGCCGAGGAGCGCGCGCCCGACGGGCCGCGCACGCAGCGAGCCGGCGCGACGGGGACCGGCTCGAACGGCTCCGCGGCGAAGACGAGGACTTAGCGCTGCTGGCGCGTCGGCCTGACGAGGATCTCGTTGAGGCTGACGTGCTGCGGCTGGGAGACCGCGAACACGACCGAGCGCGCGATGTCCTCGGCGGTCAGCGCATCGCCGATCTGGCTCTTCATCTTCTCGACCGCTTCGAGCACGACCGGGTTGTCGTTGTGCGAGACGAGCTCGGTCTCGACGACGCCCGGTGCGACGATCGTCACGCGCACGCCCGCGTGCAGGACCTCCTGGCGCAGCGCCTCCGAGAAGGCGTGGACGCCGAACTTGGTCATGTTGTAGACGGCGCTGCCCATGTTTGCCAGGCGCCCGGCGACCGAGGAGACGTTGACGACATCGCCGCTGCCGGCGGTGCCCATGATCGGCAGCGCCGCGTGGGTGCAGTAGAGGAGCCCGAGCAGGTTGACGCCGATCATCCGGCGCCAGTGCTCAGTGTCGGCTCCCGCGACCGGGCCGAGCAGCATCACACCCGCGTTGTTGACGAGGATGTCGAGGCCGCCGAGCTCGTCGTTGGTGCGGGTCACGAAGGCGTTGGCCTGCTGCTCGTCGGAGACGTCGGCCTCGATCGCGAGCGCCTTGCCGTCGTCGCCGCCGATGCGCTCGGCGAGGGCGTCGATGCGGACGACGCGGCGGGCGGCGAGCGCCACGCTCGCCCCCTCGGCGGCGAGCGCCAGCGCCGTCGCCTCGCCGATCCCCGACGAGGCGCCGGTGACCGCCGCGACCTTGCCTTCGAGCGCTCCTGGCATTAGGAGCGCACCTCGCTGCGCTCGTCGACGTGGCGGGGCACCGAGTCCTGACCGGCGCCGCGGGCGCGCATGCCGTCGAGGATCGCGCGCACGCGAGCGCCACGGGCGTGGCGGTTGAGCAGCGGCTGGACGATCCCGCGCGCGCTCAGCAGCGGCCGCGTCCAGCGCGGGTAGGCGACGATGCTCGCGCGGCGTTCGATGCCGCTCACCACGGCGGCGGCGGCTCCC
>Ga0136632_10000253_pt1 | contig 14538 bp, 9 predicted proteins | sample AntDrymUQ6112106_2_FD_104670 | JGI IMG/M metagenome (GOLD analysis project Ga0136632, IMG submission 104670) | Polar desert sand microbial communities from Dry Valleys, Antarctica - metaG UQ611 (21.06) | ecosystem: Environmental > Terrestrial > Soil > Desert | place: Antarctica: Dry Valley...
ACGGCGGCAACGACAGTGGCCAGGCTGCTGAGAAGCAGGATCCCGCCTGTCGTTCGGCGCGCCTTGACGACCCCGTACGGGATGGCGTTCATGATCCGCTCCGCCTCTCCAGCAACCACCGCAACGGCATCGCGGGATCGTCGTTGCGCACCGCCCGCTGCGTGCGCCCGCTGCGCTGCTCCGCGTTGTCGAACGCGTCGCGGGCGCTGACCGCGAAATACTCGCTCTGGCTGAAGTTGTTCTCCAGGACCGCCAGCAGTCCGTTCTGGCCGGCCGTGGAGCCTAGCCAGGTGCGGATGGCCGCCGACCGCTCCGCCCGCATGCTTGAGTTGAGCGCGGCGGGACCGAGCTTGTCGAACGGGTGGGCCACCGCGGTGGAGCGCAGCAGCGCGTCGCATTTCGTTAGTACCACGGCGGCCTTGGCATCGAGCTTCCGGCCGGCCCGCGCCCCGGCGGTCCGGCGCAGTCCCTCGGCGAATCGGCTGACCACGTCGTCGACGTCGGCGAGGGAGTAGCGGACGCCGGTCAGGATGTCCGGTTCGGCTGCCCGGCGGACGTCGGGGAAGGAGAACGGGTCGACGATCACGGCCACGCCGCCCGCGTGCTCGAGGTAGCGCAGCGTCTCGACCCCGGCCTCCTGCTCGAACCGCTCGCCGGCTGCGTCGTAGAGGTACATGAGCCGCCTGCCGCGGCCGGTGCCGAGGTAGATGTTGAAAGCAGGCGCGGCGTCCACGGGCATGGTCGCCCTGATCGCGTCGAAGGACGCGTTGCTGAGCGCGTCGCGGGCTCTGACGTACTCCGGTAGCGAGGCGGGGTCGGCGAACTCGAACCCGGCCGCCCCGGCCCCGTGACGGGTCTGCAGTTCCAGGCCGGCCACCGCTGCCGTCATGAACACCGTCTTCCCGGCCTGCCGGCCGGCGACGACCGGGATGTGCAGGGTCGGTGCGGTAAAAGACTTCACCGGCAACGGGACGTTGCAGTGCTGGCAGAAGCCTTCGAGTCGGAACTTGCCCCTCGCCAGCAGCGTTGGCAGCCCGTTGCCGCACCGGCAGATGCGGGAGAACACGCCGTGCGCCCCCGGGACCAGCCTCCGGTGCAGGGCACGCGGGCCGGACGCCGGGCAGTGCGGGCAGAGGTAGGCCGGAGCGGTCACCTTGCGGTGGCAAGCCCGGCACTCGGTCGTGATATGGCGCACGCGCAGCACCGCCAGCTCCAGCAGGCGCAGTTGGCCCGCGAGGACGACAGCGACCACCACGGTCAGCAGGATTGCCAGTCCGAAGACCGCGGAGATCACCAGTGCGACACCGGCGGCACCGGCGACGCCCGTCACGAGGCCAATGAGAGCGCCGGCGAGGGGGCCGAAGGTCATGGTCTTGGCCGCTGTCGGATTGATCGGCAGGTAGAGCCCGATGTTGTTCCAGCGGTCGGTCAGGTGTTGGGCCACCGAGCGTATCGGCGCGTTGCCAGTCGCGGGGTCGGCGCCGAGGCCTCCGAGGGACCGGTCCCATCCCGACTTCGCCGCGGTTCGCACCGCCAGCGCGTAGTCGTGGAACACGGGGCCGAAGTAGTAGCTGCGGTAGGCGGGCTCAGGGATCCGCGGATCCCCCGCCGACGTTGTCCGCGGCTCGATCCGCAGGTGCCCGATGGGCGCGGCGGCACCGCGGAACACCCAGGCCGATGCCGCCGCGTACTCGAAGAACACGATCCCGGCGGCCACGATGCCCGCAACGACGAGAACGACGGGCGCCACGAAAATGATCGACAGGTAGGCTCCGCCGAGGTAGATGAGCCACATCAGTCGGCCGCCTTCGCGGTGCGGCGGCGGGCGATGAACCGGCTCATCAACGAGGTCCGCAGGTGGGCCTGCTGCCACTCGTCCCACCACACCGGCCAGCTCTTCGGCGCCTGTCGGCCCATCTCCCGCAACATCGGCCGCAGGTGCCGGTCGGCGCTGCCGATGGCCCAGGTGATGTCCTCCAGATCGCGCTTGGACCGCCCGGTTAGCACCATTGCGGCTGTCATGTCCAGCATCTTCTGGATCTCCGGGTAGTGCGGGCCCAGGAACGCGAGCGCGGGGAGGACGGCGGCGACCGCGGTCGGTCTGCCGTTGCGCAGCACCTCGATCAGCTGGGCGCGGTAGGCCCCGACGAACTCCCGCGGGTTGTGGGTGTCGTTCAGCAGGTGGTGCAGCACGTCGGCGTGCATCGCGGCGTCCGGGGTGTCGAAGATCCACGAGGCGACCGCGGCGAGGGTCTGCTTCCTGATCTCCGGGATCACCCCCTCGACGCTGTCGACGGCGCGGACCGCATCGGTCGTCGAGTCGGAGTGCGGTGGGCGGGTGCCGAAGTACGCGGAGTACCGGACAGCCAGCACGGTCGGTTGCCTGTCGCCGAGGGAGTCGAAGATCGGGCGCTTGGCCAGTTCGTCGGCCAGCTCGACGTCCTCGCTGCCGAGCCCGGACTCCTCGGCGTCGGCGACGATCCGCTGCACGAGCCTGGCCGGGACGGGTGTTGCGGCCAGCATCTCGGGTCGCACCGCGCGGCACAACGCGACCCCTTCGGCTGCCGAGGGAAGCTCGGACCACAGCAGGTCCACGAACATCTGGACGTCGATGGGCGAGCAGCCTGCGCCCCGATTCTTAAGTGCACTGACTAGTACGCTCACCGGGCCTCGCCTCCCGGTGCCGGCCCTCGCCTGCACGACGTCGAGCGCCAACGTGCACCGCGACGATGGGGGTGCGTGCGGGCTGAGCAGCTCGGCCGCCGCGGCGGGAAGCGTCGCGGCCACTTGCGGGAAACCCTGTGGTTCGGCCAGCAGCCGGTCCAGCTCGGCGCACACGAGGCCGGGCAGGGCGGAGGTCGAGGCCGCCATCCGGTCGAACTCGACTGCCGCGTTCTCGGCCGTCGCCGGGTCGACCAGGCGAGGCACGACGACGCGTTCGACGAGATGGCGCAGGGTGGCCTCGGGCAGGCCGACGCCGACCCGGGCGAGCGTGTTCAGCACGGCTGACGCGACGGCGAATGACGGGCTCCTGTCCAGGGTGGCGGTCGCCCAGTCCAGCGCGGTGTGCTCGTGCGCCCCGGTGAGCCGGGCGGGCATCCAGACCCCGGCCGGGTCGAGGCGGTTCTCGGCGATGCCCGTCAGCACAGCGGTCAGGTACGCGTCCAACAGCACGGGCGGGGGCGTCATGCCCTGCGCGTGGGCCGCCGCCAGCACGCCCGACCAACGGGACATGTCGGTGACCGGATCCCCGCGCTCCACGTGGTGCGCCACGCGGGCCCAGACGGGTGCGCGCAGGACGACAGGCCACCGGCGGAGACCGAACTCCAGCGCAGACAGGATGTCGAGATCGGGAACGGCGAGCGGGGACTCGGGGACGATCAGTTCGATCAGGTGCGAGAGCTCGTCCAGCTCGGTCACCGCGACGGGCGGGCGGATCGAGGAGGCGAGGGCGATTGCCTCGTCCGCCTCGTCGTCCGACCGCAGCCAGCAGTCCTGCAGCACCCGCGCGTAGCGGCACACATCGGCCCCGTGGTGGGAGCCCGTGTCGCCCAGCCGCAGGACCGTCTGGTCACCGAGCGGGCTGGCCGGGATCGAGACGTCCGCGCTGGTGCCCGCGATGAGGACGTCCGTCTCGCCGGGTGCGGAGGTGAACGTGACGAACGAGACGGCCGTCGCGAGGGCCCTGGGCAGTGACCGCGTGACGACGGCGACCGCCCGCGCCACCGCCTCGTCGCTCGGGGCGACCAGGACGATCCGGCCGCTGCGCCGCCGCAGCCCGTCCTGGACCGCGGTGAACAGCCGGCCGAACTCCGGCAGCTGCCCGCCGCGCAGGTGGGCACCGGGTGACCACTGGTTTAGCTGCCCGCGGGGCACGTCGGGCAGCACCGGCAGCTCGGTCCGATCGGCAGGTGTCCACCGCCACGTCGTTCCGCCCCACGTGTCCACGGGCAGGACACCTGCGAGGTCCTGGTCGGGAGCGTCGAGCACGAGGATGTGGGCGAAGTAGTTGCCCTGCCGGCCGGTGAAGTCGGCACCGACGTAGCGGCTGTGGAACAGCACCGCGTAGTCACCGAAGGACCGGTAGCCGACCGCGACGGGCAGCGCGTCGAGCTGCTCCGCAGTGGGCAACGACGGCGCCTCAGGCGACGGCCGGTACAGGCTCAGCTGCACGCCGGCGTCCACATGTGCGCGGTCGATCCCGGGGCTGGCCGCGTTGACCTGGAAGCCCTGGATCCCTTCGGTCCCCTGCTGGCAGGAGGTGTAGTAGAGCTGGCGGATCGTCATCGCTTTGCCTTTCGCACCGGGACGAGCCCGAACTGTCCGAGCAGCCACAGCAGCGGGTCCTCGACACGCAGGGGATGGATCCCTGACGACGAAATCCGGCTGTGGTCGGGCGGGGTCACCCCGAGCGCGGAGATCCCGAAGAAGCGGTAGCTGGAGAAGTTGTTGGCCACGACGTTGAGCAGGTTCTCCCCGTCGGCCCAGCCGCTGAGCGTGGCGCGCAGCTCGTCGTGGACGAACTGCCCGTCCGCCTCGTCGTAGACGCCGTCGTGGGCACCCGGCCGGCGCACCACCGAGTTCGCCGGCAGCGCCGCCCCGAGGGCGTCGGTCTTCGCGACCGCCACCGCGAGCGGCGTGGCGATCTTCTTGTCGCCGGCCATCCCGCGCCGTTGGCGCAGCAGCTCCGCGAGCCGCTGCACGATCGCGACCTGGTCGTAGGAGTTCGGAGGGACGGGCACCTTCTCGTCGATGCCGCGCCGCACGCTGCTGATCTGCAGCGGGTCGACCAGGAGCACGATCGCCGATGCGGCGTCCAGGTAGTCGACGAGGTTCTCGATGTTTTGGTCTCTGAGGACGTCCTCGCCCGATGTGTCATAGAAGATCATCATGGCAGCGGTGAGCTGGTCCCAGATCAGCTTCCGCCTGGGGAACTTCAGCATGAACAGCAGCGGGTCGAGGCGGTACTGGGTGCGGACGGGGTTGGTGAACGCGACGACCTCGCCCTTGTCGTACAGCGGGCCGGCGAACACCTCGCGGTAGCGCGTCCGGGACTTGTCCCCCACGAGCTCGGTCGACATGCCGTTGAAGGCGGCACCGATTCGGTTCTTCAGTTCGTGCACCAGCACGCCGACGTAGGTGCTCTTGCCCGCCTCCCGTGAGCCGATCATCGCAATGATGTGGCTCTTCGTGGTGATGTAGTCGTGCTCGAGCATCTTCTCGCAACGGGGGCAGTACCGTGCCTTCGACGGTTGCTTGCCGTGCGGGCACGCCTTCGCCGACGCCGGAAAGAAGGTCCGGTCCTCGCGCCCGCACTGCTCGGGGCAGAAGTGCAGCAGCTGCTTCACCTTCGTGCCCTCCCAGCAGTAGGGGCAAGTCAACTCGGCCACGTCCTCGTCCTGTCTCGGGTCTCTAGTCGATGCGCAGTTGCATCGGATGGGTGGGCACCAGCACGACCCCGTCGGAGTCGGCGGGGAACGCCCGCAGGAACAGCGGCCTGCCGCGCTCGGTCAGCGAAAACTCCCCGGTCAACGTGGTCATGCCCGTCGCCGGAGCGGGGAAGCTGGCCAGCTCGACGCCGTCCTGCGGTGTCAGCGGCGGGATGCGAGACCGCGCGACCACGCGCACACCGCCGACCGCGCCGGCGCCGTCCGCCGTGACAACCAGGCGGCGCAGGTGTCGTTTGCGGAATCCGCTCACCCGCTGAATCTCGTAGGTGAGCTCACGTGGGACGCTCGCCGACACGGTCACCATCGGCCCGTACACCGGGACGCCGTCGGTGAACGCCGTGACGCAGACCCCGATCCAATGGCCGGCGCCGGTCGCGGCCACGGTCGCGCCGGACCGCTGGTAGAGCGCGTGGGTGAGCCGCCTGCGGACTGCGTTCGGGTCGTCGGGTCCCGTTGGCGGCGCATCGGCCCGGCTCAGCACGAGCACCTCCGAGACCCGCGGCGGCCAGCACCACCTGAGCTGGACCTGGTTGCCCAGCTGGTCGGCCCGCAGCTCGGTGACCGCAGGGAGCCGGCTGTCGTACTCGACGGCGACGCCGACGACCGCCACGCCGTCGGCGACGGTGAGCGGGAGCAGCCAGTGCCGCCTGCCGTCCGTCGGCAGCACCATCCGCAGCTGGCCCTCGTGCGCCGCCCCGATGGCGCGCACCCGACTCCCGAGCCGACCGGCCGCGGCGCTCCCCACGACCTGCCCAGGCCGTACGTCGGGGGCGGCGTCGAGGACGCGCACCTCGACCTCGCCTCGAGGCGGTGCTGTCCACGAGAGCAGGATCGAGTCGTCCTCGACCACAGACGCGAGGTCGCGCACCGGCTGCGGCAGTTCCTGCGGGCGGATCCGGCCTGCGACCGGTGGCCCATGCCCGACGCTGCCGCCGGCGAGCCGGTACTCGCTCTCGACGACGTACTGGTAGGTGACGCCCATACGCACGTCGGTGTCCCGGACGCTGCTGCCGTCGATCCGGCGTTGGGTCCCCGAGGGTTCCCCGTCGGTCCGCCGGGTGACGCGGGCTGCCGACGCAGCCTCCGGAAGGTCCCACCGGACCTCCACGACGTTCGCGCCGGGCAGCAGCTCCAGGTTCCGCACCGGCCGCAGCACCGCGACGGCCTGCGTCGTCCGCGGGACCTGCGACGCCTCGTCGTTGCGCACAGTCCAGACCGAGTAGGTGACCGCGACGCCGGCAGGGGCAGCGGGGTCGATGACCGTCAGGCCGGTCAGGCCGGTCCCGAGCGTGGCGCCGTCACCCGCTCCGCCGCCGGCCACCTGCCGGACGACGCGGTAGGTGATGTCCCCTGCCCGGGCCGTGCTCGGAACCCATCCGACGGTGACGATGTCGCCGCTGACCGACGCCGAGGCCCTGGCGGGCTCGGCGGGGCGGCACCTGCGCAGCGCGGACACCACCTCGGGGTCGCGGCAGCGCTGGCCGGCCCGCACGTACTCCTCGGCGGCCGCTTCGACGTCGGTACGTTCCAGTGACCGGGCCCGCTCCAGCATCGCGTCGATCTCGGCGAGGTCGGCGGTGAGCGCGTCGAGCTCCTTGACGAACTGCTTGTCCAGCGACGGGCGGTTGGCGACCAGGACGTCGCGGGCGGTGCGGAGGTCACGGTTCGACCGCGCCTCCCGGTAGGTCGACTGCCAGGTCTCCGTGGGCTCGGCCGGATACCGGATCGCGCAGAGCAGCGCGTAGGCGACCTCCCCGGCCCGGGGCAGCCCCAGCTCCGTGAGGTAGCGGTCCGTGCCGGGAACGTTCAGGGCGGCGGTGAGCCGCTCGCCGCCCATGGACGCCTCGGCCGCGAGCTCCCGCAGCAGCTCCGACCGGAGGAGCTCGACGAGCTCCCCGGCGGTGACCCACTTCTGCACGTTGCTGACTACCGACATCTCCGCGGTGAGCACCTCACCGCTCGCGGTGCTCTGGAGCTTGTCGCGGTAGTCGAGCAGTTGCTCGACCGTGACGCCGGCGACGACCCCGAAGTGCTTCTGCAGGTAGGCGCGCAGCGTGGGCAGGCCGAGGAACGTCACCTCGTGCTGGACGCTGCGCCAGGTGGTCGGCGGACGACCGTACGGAGGCAGCTCGACTGGCTTCCGGACCTGGCAGCCGATGGCCGCCAGCGCGTCGACTACGTCGTCGCGGGCGTAGTACTTCTGCCGCGCCGCCGCGAAAGCCGTGACCGCCGTCGAAGGGACCGCCTGCAGTCCGCCCAGCTCCGCGCGGAGCACGGTCTGCAGCTCAGCCCGGCCGGCGAGCACCTCCGTCCGGTGCTGTTCCCGGCGGGCGGGGTTGGTGAGGATCGCCTCCGCCTCGCCGAGGAGGCCCTGCAGCACCTTCGCCGGACCGGAGTTCGTGCCGGTCTTCGAGTTCCTGTTGACGAAGGAGCGCACCCCTTTGAGCGCCGCGGTGATGACCGCTGCGTCGGTCACGTCCAGCGGAAGCTGGACGCAGCGGAACAGGTTGCGTCTCGGGTCCCACCCGTTGTGCTGCGCGCGGAACACCTCCTCGCGAAACCGCTTCTCGTCCAGCGACCACGCCGACACGGCTACGTCCTCAGGGTTCGGTGGGCAGCGCTAGCGCACGGCGATGTTCGGGAGCGGCTTGGCGAGCTCCTCTTCCGGAACCGCGCCCGGCAGCGTGTACTCCAGGACGAGCCGCTGGTTGGAGGGGCCGAGCGCGAGAATCTCGAGGATGCCCTCGTCACCGAGCCGGAAGGTGACGTCGATGGGCTGGCGCACGGGCTTGTTCGGCGGCAGTCCAGTCAGCGTCCCTGCGATGAGCTCCGTGTTGACCGTGATGTCGTCGTTCAGCACGTTGGTGGCCGACTCGTAGACGGCGATGTTCACCTCGGTCTGGTTCGGGTAGATCGTGTAGTAGGTCTCCTGCGGCGCGGCCGGGAGCTCGTCATTGGGCTTGATCAGCCACGACACGAAGCCCACGGTGTCGTGCTCGCCGTGCACCGCCTTGATGCCATACCCGCGCGAGGTGATGTTGACCAGCTTGGGCACGCTCGGGGCCGGCAGGTACCCGCCCTGCGCCGACGAGCCGTCCGATCCGGGCTTCCCGTCGTAGTTCTCGCCCACCGCGACGGAGCTCGCCGCGAACAGCGCCGCCCCCTTCGCGACGATCTCGTCGGGGTCGGTCACGCGGGGGGTCGGTGCGGCGTCGAAACGCTTCTGCAGCATCTCCTCGAGCCGGCGGGCCAGCACGGGCGTTCGCGACATGCCACCGACCATGATGACGTCGTCGAGGTGCGCGATGCCCTTCTTCTCCGCCTCGTCCAGGACGAGCTCGGTCTGGTGCAGCGTGCGCTGCACCAAATCGGCCGTGAGGTCCTCGAACGCGTCCCGGGTGATCTCGTAGGAGCCGCGGAAGGTGTTCGCCGTGAAGTTGATGCTGAACTTCTGGCTGCGGCTCAGGGCCCGCTTGGCGTCCTCAACCCTGATGTCGAGCTCGCCGACCGCCTCGGTGTCGTCCTCGGGGTCAGGGGCGTCGGCGTGGTCGTCCCGGAACTGGTCGAGCACCCAGCTCTTGAGCCGGATGTCCCAGTCCGCGCCACCGAGCTCCCGATCCCCGCCGGTCGCGATCGCCCGGACCTCCGCGCTGGAGGCCTCGACCACCGTGATGTCGAAAGTGCCCCCGCCCAGGTCGTACACGAGCACGTTGCGTGGCTCGTCGCCCTTGGTCAGGCCGTAGGCGACCGCCGCCGCGGTGGGCTCGTTGATAATACTAACGACGTTGAGCCGAGCAATCTCGCCCGCGGACTTCGTCGCCGCGCGCTCGGCGCCACCGAAGTAGGCCGGCACCGTGATCACGACGTTGGCCAGCGGACCGTCCTCCGGCACGTCGAGACCAAGCTCGTTGAGGGCGTCGGTGACGAGCAGCTCGAGGATCACCGCGGAGATCTGCGGCGGGTAGTACGGCCGGCCGTCGATGTCGATGGAGAAACCGTCGACGCCCATGTGCCGCTTGATGTGCTGGACGACGCGCTCCGGGTGAATGGCCAGCTCGTTCTTCGCGTGCTTGCCGACGACGACCTCGCCGCCGGGTTCGAAGTACACGACCGACGGCGTCGTCTTATCGCCATCGCCGTTGGTAAGTGCGACCGGCTTGAGGTCGTCGAGCCGGGCGACGCACGAGTACGTCGTTCCCAGGTCGATTCCCAGTGCGGGCAGATCCGTCATGTTGGCCTCCATCAGGTGAGCGACGTCGGGTGGTCAGTGGTTGTCCTGGGGTGCGTGCTGGCTCCGTCGGGCTGTGCTGCCTTGTCCGGTCCCTGCGATCCGCTTGGTTCAGCACCCGGCTTCTCGGCCTTGCCGTCCTCGGTCCTCGACAGGCCCCAGCTCCGCAAGATCTCCAACAAGGCGCTGGACAACGCAACCTTTCCGATCGTTGTGGGATCCAGCGCCCGTAGCGCGACGTACATCGCGAAGGAAGCCCCTGCTCCCATCATGGCGCTCCGCGGTAGCTGGTTGCCTGGCGAGTCGAAGCCGATGAGGTCGTACAGCCAGATCACGCCGACGGGCGCGAGGGCGAGCGGCAGGTCCCAGGCCAGTCGGACGAGCCCGACTCGCAGCCTTCGGGCAGCGCTCACGTCCTTGTCGACGACAGGGACACTCAGCTCGCCGAAGAGCCCGCGATGGACCCACTTGGCCTTTCTGAATACCTCGTCCCGAAGGACGAGGACCGTACCTTCTTTCGCGTTGATGAGCTGGCCGCGCAACTGGAGGACTTCGACAGAGAGCCGGCGCATGTCCGTAACGACCTTCCGCTTCTCGACGTCACGAAGGCCTTCGCGGAACCAGACATGCCGCTCGATCAGTCGGCCGGCGGTATCGAGCCGGCTGAGCGCAGTCATCACGGCGGAGCCGGGTCTCCAGTCGATTCGCTCCTGCTGGGTCGCCAGCGTCGCCAGCGCCTCGGCGGTGCTGACCAGGTCGAGCGTCAGTATCTGTTGCGCGTTGGCCCTGAGCACCCTGTTGACACACTCGTCGCGCAGCAGGCGCAGCACCAGCAGCAGGGTCATCAACGACGCCGTCACGATCGACGCGAACACCGCCGTGGGCAGCACGACGACCACGGACCCGTGGAGGCCGTCGGTCATCCCGAGCCGATCGAGGTTGGGGGCTGCGACGTAGCCCAGGAAGGCCAGCACAGCCAGCCCGCAGATCCTCCCGATGATAGATCGCAGCGAGTCAATCGACGGCGATGCCGGAATCCTGGTCACCAGGAACACCGTGAGGCCGACGAAGAAGGCCGTCGTCAACGAGCCGCCGCGCTCGTGGAAGGCGAATCCAGCCACGACCGATGCCACGACGATGATCGAGGTCATCAGCAGGTCGAAGACGCACTCCCAGGCTACGGCGATGCCCAACGCGCGGAGGTAGCCGCATGCCAGCTCCCGGTGACCGGGGCCAGGCTCGGTGTCGTCCGGCGATGTCGCTGGATGCGTCAGGGGACTCGATTCCAGCACGGCGTACTTGGACGCGATGTACGTCGCCATGAGGTCGTTGACCGATGCGTCGCGGATCGGCTTCGGCGTACCCAGCAGGTGCTGCCGGCACCATCGCAGGGCCCGGAAGGCCACACTGTCGGGATCCTGCGTCCTACCACTCTCGCCCCCCTTGGCATCGAGCATCGATTGCGCCTGCTCGGCGCGGCGGCGGTCGGCGTCGATCCAGTGCGTCCGCGCCGCGTCCCTGGCTCGCCGGTGCGGAGGGGGCGCTTCACGCGTTGTCACGGGCGGTCCTTGGAGGATCCGCGGTCGCGCGGATCGGGCTGAGCAGGTGAGCCGGCAGCCTGGGCGTCCATAGCCTGGTGCAGCCGGTCCAGCGACATCCGGCCGGGTCGACGGGCCGGCTTGCGCACGGCTGTCTCCGCGTCGGTGTCCCTGCCCATCGTGTGCTCCTCCGACGTGCGTAGGACATCCGGCACGACCGGCGGCACGTCGGCCATCCGGATGGTCGGGTCCTTGAGCGGTTCCGGCTTCTTCCTGACGGACCGATTCACCGGCCCGAGCTCGCACGTGGACCGGCGCCGGCTCATCAGGTAGCCACCGACCACCGCGAGCAGGACGGCGCCGAGAGCCGTGATGACGGCCGGGACCACCGGGAAGTGGCCGCCCTCCGGCTGCGGCAGAGCCGCCACCGGGATGCCACACGTCTTGCTGGCGATGTCGTAGAGCTTGTCCAGGAGTCCATCGGCGTCGATCCCGGTCTCGTAGTAGTCGTCTCCGACGACAGGGCCGGTGACCTGCACGAGGTTGGGCACGGACGACTGCTGCAGGCCCATGCCGACCCCGACGATGCGGGTGCCGCTGCTGCGCATGCCGTCCGCGACCTGCACGGCCGGGGTGAGGCTGTCGCCGCCGCCGCCGTAGTAGCCCGTGTTCGGGCCGCCGTAGACGGTCGGCTCCCCGTCAGTCAGGAACAGGACGATCCCGGGGTCGAGCGACGCCGCCGTGCGCAGCGCCTCCTCCCAGTTGGTCCCGCCGCCGTCTCCTGGGAGAAGGCCGACGTCGTTGACCATGTCCTTGAGCCGGGCCCGCTCCCCGTCGTTCCCGACGTCGAGAAGCGGGACGGCGATCGACGAGGCTGATCCGAAGGTGACCACGGCGACCTCGTTTGGAGCCCCCCGGAGGGCGTCCACCAAGTCCGATGCCGACTTCTTGACCTCGGGCAGGTACGGGTCGATCGATGAGCTCAGATCGAGCACGACCACCACCCGCTGCGGACACCGTGCAGGCCAGGGCGGGTTCGGAACGGTTGCGGAGGCCGGGGGCGCGCCGACGAGAGCGGCGAACATCACGAGCAGGGCCACGGCCAGCACGTTCCGGACACCCCGCCGGCCGGTGCGACGGCGAACGGCGCAGACGTCACGCATGGCGGACCAGACCTACCTCTCGGGGGAGCTCGCGACGCGTTCGAGGAAACGTAGTCGGCGCGGTTGACCGTCGCAGGCCTATATTCGCTCAGCCGGACCTGCCTGTTACACCGAGTGCCCGTCCGTCGACAGATCTGCACAACACGCCGCAGAACGTGAAACGCCGCAGCGTGACTGAACGAGGAGTGTGCCGTGCGTCTGACGATCTCGCGTTCCCTCGCCGACGCCCGCCGCGCGGCGGAGCGACAGGCAACCGGCGGCGACCAGGAAGGGCCGGACGTTCCCCAGCGCACGTCCGAGAGCGGCAGGCGAGCCGACACCGACCACGCGGACCGCGGTCCCGACCGCTCGCGTGCCGACGACGAACCGGGACCGTCCCGCAGCCCCGGGCGCACCGACCGGTCCGAGGAGACGGGGCGATCGCGCGGCGATCGGAACGACGGCCCGGACCGCCCCGACCACGGAACCGACCGGCCGGAGCGATCCGAACAGACCGAACGACGCCCCGAGCGGTCTGACCGGCCCGACCGCCGCCCCGAACGCCGCTCGGAGCGATCCGAACGCACCGAGCGGCGCCCGGAGCGATCCGAGAGGTCGGAGAGGTCGGGCGAGCGCGACGGCCGGGAGGGCGAGGACTCGGGCTCCGCCGACGGCAACCGCAGCGGCGGGTCCCGGCCGGTGCGCCCGAGCAGCACCCGGCACTTGCGGGCCCACGGACCCGTGGTTGCCCGCTTCCACGGGAAGGTCGAGAAGGTCTTCGGGACCTCGCAGCGTGCGAAGCCGTCCCTGCGTCCGCTGTTTGTTGCCGCGGCGCTGCTGGCAATCGCGTTGGTGCTGCCCTACGCCGTCGCGCTGCTGCCCGTCATCGTGATCGTGGTCGTCCTCCTACTGTGGCTGCGCCGCAAGGGCTGGGTTCGCGGGGGGATGCGCCGTCCGCGATTCGGGGGGCCGACGCCCGACGCCGGCCTGCAGACCGTGACCTTCCGGGTCCAGATCTTCTGTGACGACGGGAAGACGCCGTTCACGGTGCTCAACTGCCGGCTCGTGCAGAAGGCGGAGGCCGGGCCCGTCCCCCTGGCGTCGGGTGACACCGTTACAGGACGCGGGCGCAGGGCTGGCGGGAGCGTGACCGAGGTGTCGCGGCTGGACGTCGGCGCGTCGGGGACGACGACGCTGAACGCCACGAGCCCGAAGTCGGATGCACCGATCCTCGTGCTGGCCGGCCTGGTCGCCGTGGGCGCGGCCGCGCTGCTCTATCTGCGGTGGGACACGATCCCGCCGATCAGCTGGGAGAGCGTGCTCTACCCACTGCTCAGCGCCCTCGTGCCGCTGATCGCCATCTACGTGATCGTCAAGAAGGTCATCCTGCGCCGCTGACCGGTCACGCCTGGTACCGCTCGCCCGGGAACCACTCCGCCTACGCCTCGCGCAGCCAACGATCGAGCTCCTGCTGGTCGTCGAAGTCGCGCATCATGATTTCGTCGGCCGTCTCCGGCGTGATGCTCCTGCCCGGATAGCCGCAGCCAGGTCGCCGTGGAACGACGCCAGCGACGGGGCGGGTCGAGCGCTTGCAGCAGCGCTGCCAGCTCACCCGCGTCCGTATCGACGTTGCCGTACAGGCGAAAGGTTCGCCGAAGCGAAATCGGTGATCATGACTTCTGTCCCTTCTTCCTCGGCACTTGTGGGAAGTAGGCCTGCACCACGCCGTAGCCACCGACCTTGGTGTGACCGAACCCGGCGCCCTACTTGGCTTTGCCATAGACCCGACGCAGCAACGAGTCCACGTCAACGTAGGTCACCGCCTCGGCACCGGGCAAAGGCGGCGTCTGCCTGGCCAGGTTGATCAGGAACCGGCGGACGGCGGCGCCAAGCTGGCGCACATGCCCGAAGGTGAACTCCCGCAGGAACGAGCCCAGCGTGGACGGGGCGTAGCACACGCCGAACAGGGCGAGCATCCATAGCGGATCACGTCTAGGTCGTCGATACAGTCCGCGCCGGTGACCATCCCCGCCACGATCGCATTGATCTTCCCCGCCGGGTTGGAGCCGATCGAGGTGCCCGGACCCACCAGTCCGCCCAGCAGGCCAGCCAGCCCACAGACCTTGAGCCAAGCACATCACCGGCACCAGCCCTGCACACGACACCAGATTCGGATCATC
>Ga0136632_10000254_pt1 | contig 14532 bp, 7 predicted proteins | sample AntDrymUQ6112106_2_FD_104670 | JGI IMG/M metagenome (GOLD analysis project Ga0136632, IMG submission 104670) | Polar desert sand microbial communities from Dry Valleys, Antarctica - metaG UQ611 (21.06) | ecosystem: Environmental > Terrestrial > Soil > Desert | place: Antarctica: Dry Valley...
AACCAGCGACCTCCGGCAGGTCGCCCTGGACGAAGTCGAACGTCCACGACCACATCGGCGGCGGTGGGGCGGGCTCGATCGACGCGACCAGCGCGCGCGTGTCCGCGTCTTCGAGACTGGGGAGCACCGCCTCTACCCCGCCCGGGGTGTCGTGGAGGATGAACGGGAGGAACTCCCGCATCGTCCGCAGCGCCGAGTTCTCCGTGATCGAGCTGTTCCAGGCGCGCAGCGTGCGCGTCTCGACGAAATGCCGCCCGTAGCCGAGCTGCTCGCGGTCGGGGTTGCCGAGCAGTGCCTTGAGCTCGTCGGAGACCCAGATCAGCCGCCACTCGGAGTCGTAGGCGTCCGCGGCCCAGCCGGCGCGGTCGACGCGCCGCATCATCTCGGTCAGATCGGGCGAGACCGCGCTGGCGAGCCTCGCCGGCGGAGGGCCGTCCGCGCCGCTCGCCGCCATGACCCTGACTCAGCTCCTGGCGGCTACTTCTCGTCCGGCTTGTCTTCGACCGGTGCCGGCGTGCCCAGGTCGGCGAGCTCGTCGCCGAACGAGGCGCCGAGGTCGCCGTCGGAGAGGCCGACGCTCTCGAGCTCGCCGTTGCCGCCGGAGAGACCGAGCTCAGCCGCCAGCTCGCCCTCGTCAAGCAAGCCGATCTCCTCTGGCGTCGGGCGCTGGACCGGGTCGGTGGGCTCGATCTCGATCGTGCGGTAGCGCTTGAGCCCGGTCGCTGCCGGGATCAGCTTGCCGATGATCACGTTCTCCTTGAGCCCCGCGAGCCTGTCGGTCTTGCCCTCGAGCGCAGCGTCGGTGAGCACCTTCGTCGTCTCCTGGAAGGAGGCCGCCGAAAGGAACGACTCGGTCGCGAGCGAGGCCTTCGTGATGCCGAGGATGATCTCGGCGATGTCGGCCTGCTGCTTCTTGGACTTCTTGAGGTCCTTGTTCTTGTGCTCGAGCACGTAGCGGTCGACGAACTGGCCGGGCAGGTAGTCGCTGTCGCCCTTCTGCTCGATCCGGACCTTCTTCATCATCTGGCGGATGATGATCTCGATGTGCTTGTCGTTGATGTCCACGCCCTGCGACTTGTAGACCTGCTGGACTTCGGCGACGAGGTAGAGCTCGGTCTCGGTGCGGCCGCGGATGTCGAGCAGCTCGTGGGGGTAGATCGAGCCTTCGTTCAGCTGAGTGCCGGCCTCGATCTTCTCCCCCTGCTCGACGAACAGGCGCGTTCGGCGCGGGAACGTGTACGCGTGCTCCTCGCCTGAGGAGTCGAGGACGATCACCTTGCGCGCCTTCTCCGTGTCCTCGACGGCGACCTTGCCATCGACCTCGGCCAGCTGCGCCAGGCCCTTCGGCTTGCGCGCCTCGAACAGCTCGACCACGCGCGGCAGGCCGTGCGTGATGTCGGCGCCCGCAACGCCGCCCGTGTGGAAGGTGCGCATCGTCAGCTGGGTGCCGGGCTCGCCGATCGACTGTGCGGCGATGATCCCGACCGCGTCACCGATCGCGACGAGGTTGCCGGTCGCCGGCGCGACGCCGTAACACGACTGGCAGATGCCGGTGGCGGCGCGGCACTTGAGCACCGAGCGCACGGGCACGGTGGCGTCGTCGTCGGCCTCGAAGGCCTCCGCGATCTCAACGAGGTCGGTCTCGAGGATCAGCGCGCCCTTCGAGACCAGCGCGCGACCGCGCTTGGTCTTGAGCTCCTGGGCGGCGACGCGGCCGAGCAGGTTGGCGTTCGGACGGCCGCCGTCGACGCGCACGCGCATGTCGATGAACTCCTTGGTGCCGCAGTCCTCCTCGCGCACGATCACGTCCTGCGCGACGTCGACGAGGCGGCGCGTGAGATAGCCCGAGTCGGCCGTGCGCAGCGCCGTGTCGGCGAGTCCCTTGCGCGCCCCGTGCGTCGAGATGAAGTACTCGAGCACCGACAGACCTTCCATGAAGTTCGCCTTGATCGGACGCTCGATGATCTCGCCCTTCGGGTTGGCCATCAGGCCGCGCATGCCGGCGAGCTGGCGGATCTGCTTGAACGAGCCGCGCGCCCCCGAGTTGGCCATCATGAAGATCGGGTTGAGGTGGTCGAGGTTGGCCTGCATCGCCTGGCCGACCTCTTCGGTGGCCTCGTTCCAGCGCTCGACGACCTTCTCGTGACGCTCCTCGTCCGAGATCAGGCCGTCGTTGTACTGGTCGCGGACCTCGCCGACCTCCTCCTCGACGCGGTCGAGGATCTCGCCCTTGCTGGGCGGGATGACGACGTCGTTCTTGGAGATCGTGATCCCGCCCTGCGTGGCGAAGTGGAAGCCCAGGTCCTTGAAGGCGTCGAGCACGAGCGCGATCGCGTGCGGGCCATACTGCTTGATCAGCGCCGCGATGACGTCGTTCATGTCGCGCTTCTTGAGCGGGCCGTTGACGAACTCGTAGGCGGCGGGGTCGTACTCGTCCTCGAGCGTCGTCGCGAGCGCTCGCTCGATGCGGTCGTTGAGGATCACGCGGCCGACCGTCGTGAGCACGTGCTCCTGGTCGGCGCCACGGCGGTACTCGGCGAGATCGTGCAGATGGACCATGCCGTGCTCGTAGGAGAGCTCGGCCTCCTGCGCGGAGCGGAAGACGTGCGGACGGGCGCCCCACTTCTTCTCGTTCCACTTGCCGCTCTGGAGCGAGCTTTCGCGCTCCTCGAGCTCCTCGGCCTCGGGGCCGTAGGTCAGGTAGTAGGCGCCGAGCACCATGTCCTGCGTCGGCGTCGCCAGCGGGTGCCCGTGGGCCGGCGAGAGGATGTTGTTCGAGGACAGCATCAGCAGCCGCGCCTCGGCCTGCGCCTCGGCCGACAGCGGCACGTGCACGGCCATCTGGTCGCCGTCGAAGTCGGCGTTGAACGCGTGGCAGACGAGCGGGTGGACCTGGATCGCCTTGCCCTCGACCAGAACCGGCTCGAAGGCCTGGATGCCGAGGCGGTGGAGCGTGGGCGCGCGGTTGAGCAGCACGGGGTGCTCCTGGATGACCTCCTCGAGCACGTCCCAGACCTCCGGGATCATCGAGTCGACCATCTTCTTGGCGGCCTTGATGTTCTGGACCGCCTTGCGCTCGACCAGCCGCGCCATGATGAACGGCTTGAACAGCTCGAGCGCCATCAGCTTCGGAATGCCGCACTGGTGCAGCTGCAGCGTCGGCCCCGAGACGATCACCGAGCGCCCCGAGTAGTCGACGCGCTTGCCGAGCAGGTTCTGGCGGAAGCGTCCCTGCTTGCCCTTGAGCATGTCCGAGAGTGACTTCAGCGCGCGGTTGCCCGGACCGGTGACCGGCCGGCCGCGGCGGCCGTTGTCGAACAGCGCGTCAACGGCCTCCTGCAGCATTCGCTTTTCGTTGTTGACGATGATCTCGGGCGCGCCGAGGTCGAGCAGTCGCTTGAGACGGTTGTTGCGGTTGATCACGCGCCGATAGAGGTCGTTGAGGTCGGAGGTCGCGAAGCGCCCGCCGTCGAGCTGGACCATCGGGCGCAGCTCGGGCGGGATGACCGGGACGGCCTCGAGCACCATGTGATCGGGCTTGTTGTCCGAGTTGATGAAGGCCGAGACGACCTTCAGCCGCTTGACCGCGCGGCTCTGCTTCTGGCCCTTGGCAGTCTTGACCTGGTCCTCGAGATCCTCGCGCTCGGCCTCGAGGTCGACCTGCTGGAGCAGGTCGCGCACGGATTCGGCGCCCATGCCGCCGCGGAAGTACTCGCCGAAGCCGAACTGCGAGCCGAAGCGGTCCTTGAGCTCACGGAAGTCGGTCTCGTCGGTGATGACGTCCTTCGGCTTCATGTCCTTGAAGAGCTCCCAGACCCGGTCGACCCGCTCGATCGCGTCGTCGATGTAGGCCTCAGTGTCGGCACGGTCGGAGCCGAAGACCTTGCGCAGCTCCTTCTCGTGCTTCTCGCGCTCGTCCTCGGAGAGCTTCTTCACGTTCAGGTCGAGCGCGTCGGCCCAGAGGTGGTCCTCGTCCGAGAAGCTGGTCTGCTTGCCGGACTTCAGGTACTCGACGCGGCGCTCGAGCGACTCGTCGATCTCCTGCAGGCGCTCGCGCTTCTCGCCCTCGTAGGAGTCGGAGATCTTCTTGACCTCCTTCTCGAGCTTGGAGGCGTCCTTCTCGCGCGCCTTGTCGTCGACCCAGGTGACGATCGAGGCGGCGAAGTAGAGAACCTTCTCGAGCTCCTTCGGAGCCATGTCGAGCAGGTAGCCGATGCGCGAGGGGACGCCCTTGAAGAACCAGATGTGCGAGACCGGGGCAGCGAGATCGACGTGGCCCATTCGCTCGCGGCGGACCTTCGAGCGCGTGACCTCGACGCCGCAGCGCTCACAGACGATGCCCTTGTAGCGGACGCGCTTGTACTTGCCGCAGTAGCACTCCCAGTCCTTTGTCGGACCGAAGATGCGCTCGCAGAAGAGTCCTTCCTTCTCGGGCTTGAGCGTGCGGTAGTTGATCGTCTCGGGCTTGGTCACCTCGCCGCTCGACCACGAGCGGATCTGCTTGGACGACGCCAGCCCGATGGAAACCGTGTCGAAGTTGTTTATGTCGATCACTACTTGGATCCCTTCTTCGCCGTGGTTTCCGCCTTGTCACCTGTCTGGCCGCCTTCACCCTCGGCCTCGACCTTCTCCTCGGCCTCGTCGGCCGCCTCGCCGTCCTGCGCGCGCACGCCCGAGAGATCGATGCCGAGCTCTTCGGCTGCGCGCAGCAGGTCGTCGTCCTCGTCGCGCATCTCGACGCCCGTGCCCTCCTCGGAGCGCGCGTTGACGTCGAGCGCGAGCGACTGCATCTCCTTCAGAAGCACCTTGAACGACTCCGGGATCGAGGGCTCCGCGATGTTCTCGCCCTTGACGATCGCCTCGTAGGCCTTGACGCGGCCGACGGTGTCGTCGGACTTGATCGTGAGCATCTCCTGGAGCGTGTACGCGGCGCCGTAGGCCTCGAGCGCCCATACCTCCATCTCGCCGAAGCGCTGCCCGCCGAACTGCGCCTTGCCGCCGAGCGGCTGCTGGGTGACGAGCGAGTACGGCCCGGTCGAGCGCGCGTGGATCTTGTCGTCCACGAGGTGGAGCAGTTTCAGGATGTACATGTAGCCGATCGTCACGCGCGCCTCGTAGGGCTCGCCGGTGCGGCCGTTGTAGAGCTGGGCCTTGCCGGCGCAGCGCCGGCCGGCGACCTCCGACTTGTCGACGTCGAGATCGATGCCGCGGCCGCCGTGCTGATCGGACCACTTGACGAGCGCCTCGTCGACGTCCTGGACAGTCGCGCCGTCGAAGACGGGCGTGGCGACATAGGCCTTGCCGCCATTGGCCTGGGCCTGCTTGTAGGCCTCGCTGCCATCGTCGTACCAGCCCTCGCCGGCGACCCAGCCGAGGTGAGTCTCGAGGATCTGGCCGAGGTTCATGCGGCTCGGCACGCCGAGCGGGTTGAGGATCACGTCGACGGGGGTGCCGTCTTCGAGGTGGGGCATGTCGGCCTCGGGGACGATCTTGGAGATCACGCCCTTGTTGCCGTGGCGCCCGGCGAGCTTGTCGCCCTCGGCGATCTTGCGCTTCTTCGCGACGAAGACGCGCACCAGGTCGTTGACGCCCGGCGGCAGGTCGTCGCCGGCCTCGCGGCTGAACGTGATCACGTCGATGACGACGCCGCCCTCGCCGTGGGGCACCTTCAGCGAGGTGTCGCGCACCTCGCGCGCCTTCTCCTTGAAGATCGCGCGGATCAGCTTCTCCTCCGCGGTCAGCTCGGTCTCGCCCTTGGGCGTGACCTTGCCGACGAGCAGGTCGCCGGACACGACCTCGGCGCCGACGCGCACGATGCCGCGATCGTCGAGGTTGCGCAGCGACTCCTCGGAGCGGTTGGGGATGTCGCGCGTGATCTCCTCGTCGCCCAGCTTCGTCGTGCGGGCGTCGATCTCGTACTCCTCGATGTGGATCGAAGTCAGCTCGTCGTCCTTGACGAGGCGCTCGGAGATGATGATCGCGTCCTCGAAGTTGTAGCCCTCCCAGGACATGAACGCGACGAGGCAGTTCTTGCCGAGCGCGAGCTCGCCGTGAGAGGTCGAGGAGCCGTCGGCGAGCAGATCGCCCTCGGCCACCTTCTCACCGACCGCGACGCGCGGCTTCTGATGGATGATCGTGCCCTGGTTCGAGCGCATGAACTTGTAGAGGTCGTACTCGTCCTTCTTCGAACCGTGCTCGACGACGATCTTCTGCGCGTCGGCGTACGACACGGTCCCGGCGGCCTCCGCCAGAACGACGTCGCCGGTGTCCATCGCGGCGCGGCGCTCGACGCCGGTGCCAATCAGCGGTGCGTCGGTCTTCAACAGCGGGACCGCCTGGCGCTGCATGTTCGAGCCCATCAGCGCACGGTTGGCGTCGTCGTGCTCGAGGAAGGGGATCAGCGCGGTCGCGACCGACCAGATCTGGTTCGGCGAGACGTCCATCAGTTCGACGTCCTTCGGCGGCGCGAGCGTGAGCTCGTCGTCGCGCTTGCGCGAGGTGACGAGCGGTCCCTTTAGCTTGCCGGTCTTCGAGTCGACCTCGGCGTTCGCCTGGGCGATCACCTTCTCGTCCTCCTCGTTGGCGTCGAGGTGGACGACCTTGTCGGTGACCTTGCCGTCCTTGACGACGCGGTAGGGCGTCGTGACGAAGCCGTGCTCGGAGACCTCGGCGAACGAGGAGAGCGAGCCGATCAGGCCGATGTTCGGGCCCTCCGGCGTCTCGATCGGGCACATGCGGCCGTAGTGCGTCGGGTGCACGTCGCGGACCTCGATCGGCGCGCGCTCGCGCGTGAGGCCGCCGGCGCCGAGCGCCGAGAGGCGACGGCGATGGGTCAGCCCGGCGAGCGAGTTCGTCTGGTCCATGAACTGCGACAGCTGCGAGGAGCCGAAGAACTCCTTCTGCGCGGCGACGACCGGGCGGATGTTGATGATCGTCTGCGGCGTGATCGTGTCGGCGTCCTCGGTCGTGAGGCGCTCGCGCACGACCCGCTCCATGCGGTAGAGGCCGATCCGGAACGCCTCCTGGATCAGCTCGCCGACCGTGCGCAGGCGGCGGTTGCCGAAGTGCTCGTATTCGTCGAGGCGCTCGGCGACCGGCTCGCGCGGGAGCGTCTGCGCCTCGGCCGCGTAGTCCTTGATCGGGTCGCCGGTGTCGAACTCGCCGGACTCGGGGATGCCGAGCAGCTTCGGCAGCGAGACGAGCTCGCGGATCAGCTCGATTATGTCGCGCGGGGTGAGCGTGCGCGTGTCGAGGTCCTCGTCGAGGCCGAGCCGTGAGTTGAGCTTGTAGCGCCCGACGCGCGTGAGGTCGTAGCGCTTGGGGTCGAAGAACAGCGTCTCGAGCAGTGCCTTGGCATTGTCGACCGAGGGCGGCTCGCCGGGGCGCTGCTTCTTGAACAGCTCGATCAGGGAGCCCTCCTCGGTCTTCGTGACCTCGGGGTCGGCCTCGATCGTGTTGCGGATGTAGAGCGAGTTGTCGAACAGCTCGAGGATCTTGGCGTCGAGCGTCTCCTGGTCGAGCCCTGTGTCCCAGAGCTTCTCGGCCATCGCGCGCAGCAGCACCGTGACGGGCAGCTTGCGCTTGCGGTCGATGCGGACGAAGACCTTGCCCTTCTTGTCGATCTCGAGCTCGAGCCAGGACCCGCGCGCCGGCATCAGGTTGGCGATGAAGACCTGCTTCTCGCGGTCCTTGGGCTCCATCACGTAGGCGCCGGGGGAACGCACCAGCTGCGTGACGACGACGCGCTCGGTGCCGTTGATGATGAAGGTGCCGGCCTCGGTCATCCACGGGAAGTCGCCCATGAAGACCGACTGCTCGCGGATCTCGCCCGTCTCGCGGTTCTGGAAGGCGACCTTGACGCTCAACGGCCGCGAGTAGGTGAGGTCCTTCTCACGACACTCGGAGATCGACGCCCCCGGCTCGTCGAAGGTGATGTCCTGGAAGACGACCGCCAGGTTACCGGTGTAGTCCTCGATCGGCGATACGTCGTCGATCGTCTCTCGGAGGCCGCCTTTCTTCGTGTCGGTGAGCCACTCGAACGAACGCCGCTGGATCGCGATCAGGTTCGGGAGCTCGAGCGTGTTGTCCAGGCGGGCGAAGCTCCGGCGCTGGCGAACGGCATCAGCACGTGCCAAGAAAGGACTCCTTTGAGAGGTTGAGGACTGCGGCGGGCGGGGGGCAAGGCGCGACCGCTGAATATAGCACAGCGGCGCCCGCCCCCTCCGAGGCGGGTTTCGAGCCCTGCTGGCAGGGCTGAGGCGGCCTTCACGGACCCCGTTCCGGAGCCCCGCGGATATGTGGCGGAGCGCCGATTGGAACGGCTGCGGCTATAGGCCGTGCCGGTGATTCTAGCCGATTGAGCGCGATCTGGCGCGGATGTTCAGACCCTCCTTGGTCATGGTCCGAATTCCTCCGGCGATCCCTCGCTGGAGCCGTTGCTCGGAGCGCCGCTCGGCGCCCCCTCAAACTCGCTTGCCGCTGGCGGCGGCGCAGTCTGCTGCCGCGCCGCACCCGCGCCGTCGAAGCCAAACTCGTCTGGATCGGCCGGCGGAGCCTCCGGCTCGCTCACCCGCGGCGCCTGCTCGGTGTTGGCGCGTGTGGCCGCGCCGGCCCCCCCGGCCGCCTCGTCGATGCCCTTTGTCTCCCGCGCCGGCGCCTCGATCGCCGCGCTGCGGCGGGCAGGCTCTTCCGGCCTGCGCTCGGGGGCGCGCTCGGCGCGATCGGCGTCGGATCCGGCGAGTGCGTCGACCGGCGCCGGCAGGCCCTCGACCGCGCAGTAGGCGCCCCCGCCGGCCAGCGCGCAGCTCACGGCGGCGACCGCCATCGGGCCCGATCCGCGCAGCCCGCCGGCGGCCACGAATTGACCGGCCGGCTCGGCGGATCCCGTGCGGCCGATCAATGCCCCAGCCTGCTGCTTGACGGTCGACAGCCCTTCGCCGAAGCGGGCGAGCGCTTCTCGCAGCCCGCCGCCCGGGGCGAGCGCGAGTGACGGAAGCAGGGCGGCAACGCGGCTCGGCGCCGCGCGGAACTCGCGCAGGGTCGCCTGGCAGGCGAGGCAGCTGCGCAGATGACGGCGCAGCGTGACGGTCTCCTTGATGCTGGCACGCCGGTCCGCGAGCGCCGAGATCAGCGGCTCCAGGCGCCGGCATTCGGCGCCCGACTCGATGTTCGACACACGGTCGCGGAACGCTGCCCGGCCCTCGGTCAGGCAACGGTTCACCTTCGTCGGGCTGTAGCCGGTCTCGCGGGCGATCTGGGTGTAGCTGAGGCCGGCGGCCCGCAGCCGCAGGCAGCGCGCCTCCTGTGGCTTGAGCGCACCGATCGCCTCGGCGCCGCGCCGCAGCTGCTCGTAGCGCTCGACGCGCTCCTCGGCGCCGGGCCCGGCGACGAGACTGCGGTCGAGGAGCTCGTGATCGGTCGGGAGGACTCGCGCGCCCTTGCGGCGCTGCGAGATCGCCTCGTGCTTGACGACGGTCTTCAGCCACGGCAGCAGGCGGGCCTCGTCGCCGCGGGGGCCCTTCGTCAGCAGGATCTCGAGACTGCGCTGATAGGCGTCCTCGGCGTCCTCGGGCCCGAGCGAGTACCGGCGCGCGATGCCGAGCAGCTCGGGGCCGTGGCGGCCGAGCAGCGCAAGCATGAGCTCGCCCTCCGGCGCGCCTGCCCGTCCCTGGGCCTCCCGCTGGCTCCGTGCCATGCGGGATTAACGTTCTTGGGGACGGTTTGCTCCCCCCGCATGGGGAGATTCGGCCGCAATCTGCGCGCTTTTTTTCGCTCAGAAGGGTCAGGCAGGCCCTGGAGGAAGGCCTTGGAGACCGAGAATGCGACCTCCGGCGGGGCTTGCGATCGCGCTACATTCGCCTGCCGTACCTGTTTCACTCCACGCGCGGGGCGAGCGACCGGGCAGGAGTACCCGAATGAGTGGCGGACTAGTCGAAGAGCTGCAGGAGCTGAGGCCCCCGGAGGAGCCTCGACCAGACCTGCCCGAACGCGACGTGCGCGCCCGCCGGCCGCTGGCGCTCGACCTGCTGCTGCGCCTGCGCACGCTGCGCCGCGTCGCGCGCTTCGCGACGCTGGCGGTGCTCGACGGGCTCGCGATCTTCCTGGCGATCTTCACGGCGCTCGAGTTCAAGCGCATCGTGCGCTCGACCTCCGACGTCGGCGTCTCGCTCGACCAGGCGGGCGACCTCGCGCCGCTCGCGATCCTGGTGACCGTCCTGCTGTTCATGAACGCCGGCCTCTACGCCGACCGCGCGGCGCGGCCGGGCTTCTCGCGGATCATCGCGGCGCTGTTCCAGGTCACCCTCGTCGCGCTCGTCTTCTCGGTCGTCGAGGGCGAGGACTTCCGGACCTTCTACATCTTCTACGGCACGCTGGCGTTCGCGCTGGTCTACGTCTCGATCTTCCGCTACGGCTTCGAGCGGCTGTCCGGGCTCGCGCTCCGGGCGGCCGGCTACCGCCGCCGCGCGGTGCTGGTCGGCTCCGGGTCACACATCGAGGCGGTGGCGCACGCGCTGCGCGCCGGCGCCTCGGAGGTCGAGCCGGTCGGCTTCATCTCGCTGACGCCACTGCCCTCCAACGGGCTCGAGGACCTCGGCTCGCTCGACGCGCTCGACGATCATCGCGGCCGGATCGACGAGATCCTGATCGCCGACCCCGACTTCCCGCAGGAGCGCGCCGTCGAGCTCGTCGACTGGTGCCACCGGCACGACATCCGCGTGCGCGTCGCCCCTTCGACGATGGAGATCCTGATGGACCGTGTCGAGTTCGTGCCCGGCCAGACGCTGCCGCTGTTCGAGCTCAAGCCGCCCGTCTTCGACGGCATCGACTGGGTCGTCAAGCGCACATTCGACTTCGTCGGGGCGGCGCTGCTGCTGTTGGCGCTGTCGCCGCTGTTGGCACTGATGGCGCTGGCGATCAAGCTCAGCTCGCGCGGCCCGATCATCTACCGCTCGCTGCGCCCGGGGATCGGCGGTCAGCCGTTCGCCTGCCTGAAGTTCCGCACGATGTACGACAACGCCGACGAGATCCAGGCCGAGCTCGAGCATCGCAACGAGGTCGGCGGCGCGCTGTTCAAGATCCGCGACGACCCGCGCGTGACGCCGGTCGGCCGGCTGCTGCGACGCTTCTCGCTCGACGAGCTGCCACAGCTGTTCAACGTGCTGCGCGGGCAGATGTCGCTCGTCGGCCCGCGGCCGCTGCCGCTGCGCGACTTCGAGCGCCTCGACGACTGGCACCGCAAGCGCTACCTCGTACTGCCCGGCATGACCGGCCTGTGGCAGGTCTCCGGTCGCTCCGAGCTCGACTTCGACGAGCTCGTCCGGCTCGACTTCCTCTACCTCGAGCGCTGGTCGGTCTTCCTCGACCTCTCGATCCTGCTGCAGACGATCCCAGCAGTAGTCCGCGCCAAGGGCGCCTGGTAGCCCTGAGCGGCGATGACCGTCGCCTCGACGCTCAGGTAATGAGATACGCGTTCCTGTTCGAGCAGATGGTGCGGCGCGAGCTGCGCCAGAAGTACAAGGGTTCGGTGCTCGGGGTGCTCTGGTACCTCGTCAATCCCGTCGTGCTGATGGGCGCCTACGCGCTCGTGTTCAGCGTCCTCTGGCGGATCGTCGACATCCCCGACTACCCGCTGTTCCTGATCGTCGGGCTGATCGTCTGGGTCTTCTTCGCCCAGGCGCTGCTGGCGGCGGCGCCGAGCCTCGTGCTGAGCGCGCCGCTCGTGCGCAAGGTGCGCTTCCCGCGCGAGGCGATTCCCGCCTCGGTGGCGACCGTGCAGCTGATCACCTTCGCCGTGATGCTGGCGATCCTGGTGCCGGTCGCGCTCGCGGTCCGCGGCTCGCTCGACCCGGCGCTGCTGCTGCTGCCGGTGATCGTGACGCTGCTGTTCGGGCTCGTGCTGGGGCTCTCGCTCGTGGTCTCGGCCCTGCACGCCCACTACCGCGACGTCGAGCCCGTGCTCGGAGCGGCGCTGCTGCCGTGGTTCTTCCTGACCCCGATCTTCTTCCGCGTCGACGACCTGCCCGGAGTGGCAGACCACCGGCTGATCGGCGACGCGCTCGAGTGGGCGAACCCGATCGCGCCCTTCATCCAGGCGCTGCGCGACGTGCTCTATACCGGCGCTGCTCCCAGCCTGGGCGTGCTCGCCTACCTGCTCGGGGTCGCCGTGCTGGCGCTCGGCGTCGGCGCGCTCGTCTTCCGGCGGCTCGAGCGCGACCTGGCGGTGATCCTCTGAGCCGCTTCGGGCGGGGGCCGGCGCCCGCGAGCTCCGTGGCGCCCGGGGAGATCGTGCTCGAGCGCGCCTCGCGCGCCTTCGCGCTCGCGCACGAGCGCAACCGCACGCTCAAGGAGGCGTTCGCGCGCCCGTTCGTCAGGCATCGTGGAGGACGCTCTGTCGTGCACGCGTTGGACAAGGTCGACCTGCGCGTCGCGCCGGGGGAGGCGCTCGGGGTCGTCGGTCGCAACGGCGCCGGCAAGAGCTCGACGCTGCGCTGCCTGGCCGGGATCGTCCCGCTCGACTCCGGCCGCGCCGAATGCGGCGGGCGCGTGGTTTCGCTGCTCGAGCTCGGTGCCGGGTTCGGGCCGGAGTTCTCGGGTCGCGAGAACATCTACCTCAACGGTGCGCTCCACGGCTTCGGGCGCGACGAGATCGAAGCGCGGATCGACGCGATCGTCGACTTCTCGGAGCTCGGCGAGTTCATCGACGTCCCGGTCAAGACCTACAGCGACGGCATGTACCTGCGCCTCGGCTTCTCGATCGTCGCCCACCTCGACGCCGACGTGATGCTGATCGACGAGATCCTCGCGGTCGGCGACGAGTCCTTCCAGAGCAAGTGCCTCGAGCGGATCGCCGACCAGATGGAGCGCGGCGCCACGCTCGTCCTGGTCTCGCACGATCCGCGCGCGATCGAGCGCGTCTGCCGCCGCGTCGCTGTGCTCGACGCCGGGCGTGTGGCGTTCGACGGCCCGGTCGCCGAGGGGCTGCCCTTCTACCACCGGCTGCTGGCCGACGAGGCGGCGGCCGACCGGCCGGTGCGCGCGGGAGAGACGGCACTCGGCTAAGCAGTGGGGGCGGGGCGCGCCAAGGCGTGCCCTTGATCGGGCGCTTCGGCGAGTGGCCAGGGGCCCTCGAGGTTCTCGACCGAGTAGCCGTAATCGCTCATCAGCGCCTCGAAGCCCGTCGCAGTGTCGTGTAGCTCGCAGATGATCGCCGGGCGGTGGGCGGCGATCAGCTCGCGCATGCCGCGCAGGGCGTCGAGCTCGGCCCCCTCGACGTCGATCTTGATCACGTCGGGCGGGCGCCAGCCGTCGGCCTCCAGGCGCTCGTCGAGCGCGATCAGGTCAACCTCGATCACCTGCTCGGTGAGCTCGTGCGCGCCCGAGCGCTCGAGCTTCGACCAGCTCGCGTCCTCGACGACCTGGAGGCGGCCGCGGCCGCTGCTCGCGAACGCGGCTGCCTCGATCACCGTGACAGTCGCGCCGAACCCGTTCGCGTCGACGCCGCGCCGGATCGCGGACGCGTTGGCGGGCGCCGGCTCGACGGCATAGACCTGTCCCTGCGCCCCGACGAGGCGCGCGCCGAGGATCGAGAAGAAGCCGATGTTGGCGCCGACGTCATAGAGCACCGCGCCCGGGCCGAGCGTTCGCCGCAAGGCCTCCTGCACGGGCAGCTCGAGCGCCCCGCGCACGATCAGCCCGCTCTGGGAGTGCGCCATCGGGATGTCCGGGGTGGCGACCATCAGCCCGGCGGCCGCGCCGGCGTCGATCGTGATCGGGCCGGCGCGCAGCCAGCGCAGCAGGGGCCCGAGCAGGATGCGGAGCACAGGGTTGGAGCGAGTCGAGCGCACCAGCGCGACGAGCCGCTCGGAGGACAGGCGTGTCACGACCCGGACGAAGTTCGAGCGGCTGAGCCCCGCGAGGACCAGCGCGCGCTTGAGCTTGTCACGCATGGGCTAGCCGGTCACCGCCGCGCGCAGGAGCTCGGCCGTGCGCTCGGCGTCGAAGCACTCGAGACGGGCATCGCCGCGGCGGCGCAGCTCGGCGCGCAACCCGTCGTCTCCGGCGGCTACGTGGAGCAACTCGGCGAACACCGCGAGGTCGTCGTCGTCCGCGAGCAGGGCCGCGTCACCACTGGTCTCGGGGATGCCCGCGGCCGCGCGCGCCACGACGGGCACGCCGAAGTGGAACGCCTCCAGCAGCGGGATGCAGAAGCCCTCGTGCTCGGACAGGCATAGGAAGGCGTGCGCGGAGCGGTAGCACTCCCACAGCTCGGCGGCGTCGACCCGCTCCTCGATCTCGACCGCGCCGGGCGCCAGCTCGTCGGCCAGATCCCTGATCCTCGCTCCGAACGCGGGCGAGAGCGGCTCGCCGACGAGCGTCAGCCGGGCGTCGGGGGCGTGCCGGCGCCGGTAGAGCTCGAACGCCCGGATCACGTCGTCCTGGCGCTTGTGCGGGGCGAGCCGCTCTCGCCCGCGTTCGGAGCGAGGATCAGGGATCTGGCCGACGAGCTGGCGCCCGGCGCGGTCGAGATCGAGG
>Ga0136632_10000255_pt1 | contig 14494 bp, 17 predicted proteins | sample AntDrymUQ6112106_2_FD_104670 | JGI IMG/M metagenome (GOLD analysis project Ga0136632, IMG submission 104670) | Polar desert sand microbial communities from Dry Valleys, Antarctica - metaG UQ611 (21.06) | ecosystem: Environmental > Terrestrial > Soil > Desert | place: Antarctica: Dry Valley...
CGATGTGGGAGTGGCTCGGGGATGAAGCGCGGACGGTGTTCAGCTACTGAGCGCCGCCCGCGAGTGAGGTAATCGCTGCGTGGGTGAGCATTAGCGTCGAACGTCGCAGAGAGTTGCGCTCTCGTGGGTTGGGGGCGACGCCGGCAAGCCGGGAAGTCCTCGCCCCCGCTGAACCCGCTACCCGCGAGCCTCGTTGTGCACCGGTATCTCCCTGATCTGCGGCTGCGGGACCCCCGCCTCCTGGATCGCCTTCCCGAGCCGGCCCTGCAGGAAGCTGTCGAAGTCCTCGCGAGAGTTCCACACGTCGATGACCGTGAAGCCGTCGTCGGTGGGGCCGGCGGCATGGAAGGTCTGGCCTTCCCCTAACGCACCGCCGCTTTCACCGAGCTTCCGCATCACGGCGTCATACTGCTCGAGCTGACCGCCGGGGACGTCGATCACGAGACACACTGCCATGTTCAGCCTCCTTGTCCGAGTACCTGTCAGCGCGACTCTAACCCCAAGTGATCACGCGCGAGTCCGGCGCTGCGCAGCTGCGGAGGCTAGGGCGGTCTTGCCGCATCAAGCAAGCAAGCATTGATGGAGTTAGCCGGTCGACTTTCGAACCCTCGACTGCTGCTTGACCTTCGGGCGCTGCTCGGCTTGGCCCGGTGACCGCTTCTACTCTTGCTCGGACGAGTCGGCATCCAGCGCCAGGCAGGCGCTGCAGATCTCGGTCACATGGAGATGGTCGGTGCCGCAGCAGCCGCCGAGCACGTTGAGGTGCGGGAGCTGCTCGCGAAGGGCCGCGTAGCGGGCACCGAGGTCGGCCGGGTCACCTGCGTCGAGCTCGGTCGCCTCGTCGAGCTCGGCGTGGCTCCGCGTCGAGGCGTTGGCGCGCAGCCCCCGCAGCCGGGAGGTCCACGGTGCATTCGGGTCGAGGACGCCTTCGAAATGGGTCGGATGGGCGCAGTTGATCATGTAGTAGGCCGGTGCCGCACCGGTCTCCGCGTCGACGTATTCGATCGCCTCGCCGAGTGTCTGGCCGCTCGGCAGCCGCCCGTCGGTCTCGAGCGTGAACGAGATCGCCGCCGGCAGGCCTGCCTCTCCCGCCGCACGGGCGACCCCGATCGCCTCGTCCGCATAGGTCATCGTGATCGCGGTGACCATGTCGGCCTCGGTGTCGCGGAAGGTCTCGATCTGGGTCGCGTGGTAGTCCTGAGCGGCGCTAGCCGTGAGCAGGACCGTGGGGTTGTAGCCGTCGCCCTGGGGGCCGACGCAGCCGCTGATCACGATCGGCGCCCCATTCCCGTAGCTCGCTCGGAGTTCGGCCATCAGCGCTATCGCCTTGCGGTTCATCGCCTCCAGCTCCTCCTCGCCGTAGCCGATCTGCGCAGCCCACCCTGGGCTCGCGCGCCAGGTCGGGCTCTCGAGCACGAACCCGACGCCTCGCTCGCGGGCCAGCTCGACATAAGGGGCGTAATAGGCGCGGAGCGCTTCGGTCCCTGCCTCGTCCTTGAGCAGGTCGAACGCGGCAAAGGCCGGAAGCTCGAAGCCCTGGTGGAAGATCAGGACCGTCTCGATGCCGCCGTCGGTAAGGAAGAGGTCGCCTTCGAGCTGAGGTAGATGATCCCGGTAGCTCATCGCACTTCTTGGATGGTATCCGCCGGGGGTACCGATATCGGCAAGCAACCAAGCAGTGGAGCTAGCCGGGCTCGAACCGGCGACCTCCTGATTGCGAAGCGGGGGCGGCGACCGGGGCCACGAGCCCTCGCTATCGGCTCTATCAAGCGGAGCACGATCTCCTAAGTGTGTACAAGGGCGAGCGTCGGATGGCCGTGGATTGCCGCGGATGTCGTTCGATTTGGGCACCAGAACACCGCTGGTGCCCAAATCGCGACCACCTCGACAGGATCATCGCGGCTGGGCTTCTGCTCGCACGCGAAGGCAGCCGTGCGACGGGTCAGAGCGGCTGCCCGCGGTTGCTGAGATTGGCATGATGGTGCCGCCCTGTCACCGGATGTGAGGATGCGCCTGTGCGAGTCGTGCTCAGCGCCGATATGGAGGCGGTCGCGCAGATCAGCGACGTGCGTGAGGTTCTCGCATGCCGACCGGAGTACTGGGAGACCGGGCGCCGGTACCTGACCGATGATGTGGTCGCCGCGGCGACCGGGCTGCTCGAGGGCGGCGCGAGCGAAGTCGTCGTGCTCGACAACCACGGGTCCGGCAATCCGTGGAACGTCCTCCTCGACGAGCTTCCAGCGGGCGTGCGGGGGGAGAGCTGGAACGTCTTCGATCTCGCCGGGCATGGGGTCGATGGACTGCTCCAGGTCGGCTATCACCCGCGAGCGGGCGTGGCGGGATTCGTCCCGCACTCCTACATCCCCGGACTGCGGCTATCGGTCGACGGCGAGGAGATCAGCGAGAGCCACGGGCGCATCTGGGCAGCGCGGACGGCGCTGGTGGGCATCGTCGGACACGCCGCCCACGAGCGCACACTCGGCACGCTGTCCGGCACGCCATTCCTCGTCGTCCAGGACGGCGAGGACCCGCACCGCACGACCCCGCTGTTCGCCGACGCCGGGCAGGGCGCTGAGGCGATCCGCGAGTTCGCCAGCCGCGCGATGCGCGGGATCGCCGACGCGCCCCGGCCCGAGCCGCCCGCGGACGCGACCTTTCAGGCGATCATCGACGATGCGAACGACGAGCAGGCGGCCCGAATGCAGGCCGCAGGCTGGACGCGGGCCGCAGACACCAGGTTCGTCATCCAGCTCTCGCACTGGGCGGACGCCCGCGATCCGCTCGCCGTCGCAATGGGCGCCGCGATGGCGCCCTTCAGTGCCACCTTCACGGCGCTCGACCTCACCTCACCCCAAGCATTCGCCCAGCAGGACCATGAGCGTTTGAACCGCCTGACGGCGCTCTTCCTGGACGGGACTGCACGCATGGCGGTCGCCGACGACACGCCCATCTGACCAGGCTCCATAGCGGCCATTGCTTCAGCCGGGACGCGGAGCGTCCACTCGCTCCCGCTTAGCGCAAAGTTGCAGGCGGCGGCCAACGGTTGGGTGTCTGCGTGGCTGCAACGCGCGGATAAGGTGGGACGGTGAAGGTCGTACAGGCGAACGAGCTCGAGATCGCCTACGAGCGCGTCGGCGAGGGACCGCCGCTGGTGTTCGTGCACGGCGCCGCCGAGGACGGCCGCGCGTGGCAGCCACAGCTCGCCGCCTTGGCCGACGAGTTCACGGTCGTCGCCTGGGACGAGCCGGGGGCGGGCCGCTCCTCGGATGTGCCTGCGGATTTCGGCCTGGAGGACTACGCGAACTGCCTCGCGGCCCTGATCGAGGCGCTCGCGCTCGGCCCGGCGCACGTCGCCGGCCTCTCCTGGGGCGGCACTGTCGTACAGGCCCTCTACCGCCACCATCCCGAGCTCGTCGCGACCCTGATCCTCGCCGATACGTACGCCGGCTGGAAGGGGTCGCTGCCCGAGGGCGAGGTCCGTGCCCGGATCGCCGGCGGGCGTCAGATGCTCGAAGCGCCCGCCGAGGAGTTCGACCCCACCTTTCCCGGGCTCTTCGCCGACGACCCGCCCGCCGAAGCGGTCTTGCTGCACGAGGAGATGGCCGCCGCCGTCCGCCCCGAGAGCATGAGGACGGCGCTTGAGGTGATGGCCGAGGCCGACCTGCGCGACCTGCTGTCTAGCATCGCGGTGCCGACGCTGTTGATCTGGGGTGAGCTGGACGCGCGCTCGCCGCTTAGCGTCGCTCGCCAGTTCGAGCAGGCGGTCCCGGACACGAAGCTCGTCGTGATCCCGGGCGCCGGACACGTCAGCAACCTCGAGCGGCCGGATCAGTTCAACGACGCCGTGCGCGGGTTCTGCCGCGCCCACTCGCCGGAGCAGTCCTGAGCGCCCCTGGGTTCACCTCCACGCGGTGATCCCGGGACTCAGTGGTTCGGATCGCTCCTCCTCTGCGCGGAGGCTGTCGCACAAACCCAAAGTGACGCCGTGAGAGCTCGTGTCAGGCCTCTTTAGAAACGGGACGACCCGTCCGTTCATCCGGTGCCTGCTCCTGGACCTGGTCGATGTCTCACCGGCCGCTGAAGCCGCATCAGCGTGCGTAGGGGTACCTCTCGCCCGCGGCCTTTGCGCGACAGCCTCCGCGAGGACCGAAAGGCACACTCCGCATGGAAAGCGGGTATCTCGCTGAGGACGAGAAGCGGCCAGCAGCTCCCGAAGAATGGCAGCACGACCGGTGTCTGCTTTAGCCAGGGAGGCGGAGGAGCCGACCAATCCCGGCCATGATCCGCATCGGGATCCGCTCCCGTCGTCGGCCGGGAGCGAGGCTGTCGGGGTACCGGAACATCGTGGCGGAGATGATCATCGGGACTCGTGGATCTCGGCCACCCTTGATCCCCGCCGCCTCTAGGTTCGCGCAGATGCTTTCGATGAAGTCCTCGAACTGCAACGCCGGCCGGTGCCAGTTCCGAACCCGGATCTCACCGCCCGAGCTGTTCCTGAATGTGTGAAGTGCTCCGATCGGGACCGACGCCTTCTCGCCCTCGGAGATCGTGGACCACTGTCCCTCGACCATGACGTCGAGCTGGCCCTCAATCACCTCGTACTCCTCGACCTGGTGCGGGTGGACATGCGGGGGTGGCGGCACACAATCGTCGGGGAGTACAAACTGCATCTCGACGTACTCGCCGTCGGTAGCGGCGCCTGGGGTGTCGACGAGGTACACGCTGCCGTCCGGCATCTGAAATCGGTCGCCCGCCTTAGCCACCTGCGGAGCCTAGTCGAAGAATCAAGGACCGGGACCCGCTTTGGACGAGAAGCGACTCTCCGTCTGGGGAGCATTCGGGTAGCAGGGCACGCCGCGAATGGCTCAGGACCGGGCTGTTCGCACTGCTTTGAACCAGTCGCCCCGACTAAGCAAGCGAGCATTGCCGTCAGACACTGCGGCAATCACGCGAAAGTGGAGGCGGGCTCGACCGCCGGCCTAAGCCCGGCGCTCAGATGAGGCCACCGCCGATGCAACTACGTGCTCGATGACCTGACGGTCGCTGAGTTGCACGCTCTCTACCAGGTGCCGCCAGGCCTCGAAGTTCACGCCCAGCGCCACGGCTGCGCGGAGCCCGGGCCGGCCTCGGGTCCGGGGCGGCCAGGCGGTCAATAGCGAATCCCGCCAGGCTCGTTCTGCCTCGCGGAAGGCTCCTCCGACCGGCAGCGTCTGCGAGTCGCGGAGCACGTTGGAGATCCGGCGAGCGTGGCGACGGTAGTAGGCGTAGATCTCGCGCAGAGCAGTCCGCAGCCGCGCGACCGGATCAGGGATGTCCGCCCACGACTCCGGATTCGGTAGCGGGTTGCCATCGACGAAGTGGCGCCCGCAGGCACGGAACAGATCGAGATCGGTCGGGAAGTGGCGATACGCCGTCATCTTGCTCACCCCTGCGCGCGCCGCGACGTCAGCCATCGTCGTGAACGCCGGACCGACCTCGCCGTGAAGATCCGCGGCGGCAGCGACGAGTCGGAGTCGGGTTCGGTCACGTCTCTCGGCGCGCTTCTTTAGCTGGTATGGGCCACGGGCGGACGTCATTAACTAAATCATGTTACTCTGCATCACACCATTCAACCAAGGCTGGGGGACGCCATGCACACCGCAGACCTGAGCGATCTGGACCTACATGAAGGCTGGTCCGACTCGGACGCTTCCCGGCGAATGAAGTTCACCTTTCCCGTCTTTTCGGGGACGGGGGCGGCGAGCACCTCGATCGTCTACGTCGAGGTTGAGGCCGGAGCCCACGTGGGGACACACACCGAGAGCGCGGAGGAGACCGTGCTTGTACTAGAAGGTACGGCCGAGGCAATAACTGGCGAGCAACGGACGACACTTTGCGCGGAGCAGGTGGCCCTGGTCCCGGCCTCGGTCCCCCATGATGTGAAGAACGTCGGAGACGGGCCGATGCGGTTCGTCGGGTTCTTCGCGAGCTCCACCCTGGTCAGCGTCTCCGACGATCCGATCGCGCCGATCGGACGACGGGTGGTGGGTACGCCCCTGCCCGACGAGGGATCCCTGGGCGCGGCCGGTGATCGGAGCCGAGCGCGATGACCGAGGCGGCGACACCACGGGTTCTCGGGCCCGGCGCCGGCAAGTCCGGCAAGCTGGCCTCGATCGGCGTGCGTTTCATGATCTACGGAGACGAATCGGGAGGCGGCTTCTCCCTGGTCGAGCATCCGATGCCGCCAAGGGCGCTGGCTGCTCCGCTTCATCGACACAGTCGTGAGGATGAGTACAGCTTTGTGCTCGAGGGCCGGCTCGGAGCCCTGCTCGGTGACAAGGTGGTCTACGGCGAGCCGGGCGATCTGGTCTTCAAGCCCCGCGATCAGTGGCACACCTTCTGGAATGCGGGCGATGAACCCGCGCGAATCCTGGAGATCATCTCCCCGGCGGGTTTTGAGCGCTACTTCGAAGAGTTCCTCGAGCTGCCGCCAGATGCCGACCCTGCGACCAGAGTCGCGCTCGCCGCCCGCTATGGGCTTGAGTCCGACCCCGAGAGCATCCCGGGGCTATGTGAGGAATACGGGCTCAACTTCGGTCCTAACGTGCAATAGAGCGGGCTCGCTTGCCGCACGAGGCGAAACCGCCGCTCCCCACACGGAGGGTGTGCCCGCGGAATCAATCCGCTCGCTGCTCCGTTGCGCGACATCCGGAAGCGCTGGGAGACATCGCTGCAGAAGCTGAAGGCTGCCGCGGAGGGAGACGAGTAGGCAGGCCCACCCCTCAATACGAACCGGGACGAGGCGCAGGCCAAACCCGCCGGCCGAAACCCCCCTACTTGGCGGCGTGTCGATCAGGCTTGTAGAAATCGGCCCGACCGACCTGAAAGCGATCTCCGAACCGAAGTCGGCGGAAACCGTCTTGGGCTCGCATTTCGAGCACGACATTCACGATCGCCGGGACGCTCTCGCCTCTCGTTCGACCGCGGATCACCTGAGCAGCTCTCGCTCGTGATGAGCTGGGTCATTCGCTACGCAACTTTCACGTCACGGGAGGACGGAGCCAGCGCACGAAGGCTGGCGGGGCACGACCCCGCCAGCCTAGGCCGCGGCGCGGGAGCGGTAGGGGTTGTGAGGGTTGCGGCGGGGCTTGAGGCCGGCGGGCAGCGTGAGGTCGGGGTGCTGGCGTTCGTCCGGGTTGAGCTTGCGCCAGCTCGGGCGGATCAGGTGGCGCTCCCGGCAGCCCGGGCAGTCGATCAGCGCGGCGGACAGCAGGGAGGCGTCGTCGCTGGGGGCGACCCGGATCACGCGGCCGATCACCGGCTTGCCGTCGTCGTCGGTCGAGCACGCCGCCGGGCAGCCGTAGGTGCCGATCCATTGGGCCATGCGGTCGAGCTTAGGCCTTGACTTCGCCGCGGCTGGCTGCCACCGGTCGCCCGGGTGTGCGCCGGAGCTCCTCGATCAACGCCCTCTCGCTCGCTTGCGCTCCGGGTCTAGCGGCTGAGGCCGGGTTCCGTCGTCTCCGGCGTCCCGCTTTCGGATCATCGCGTTTTCATTTACGTTCTCCCCTGGTCGCCCGTACCCGTACCCGTACCCGTCCCCGTCCCCGACCCATGGGTCTACCCATCATCGCCATCGCGTTTGTCGTCCGGTCCCCAACGCCGTTTTGCTCCGACTTGCCCGCCTCGGCAAAGGTGCCCGTTGGGTCGATCCTGGCTTCGATGCCGCGCCGGCGGAGGTATTCGAGAATCGCGCGTCGAGTGCTCGATGAGGCTCCGCAGCGGCGCGATACCTCGTCAATCGACCGCCAAGAAGTAAGGCGCCTGCGGCTTACCCCCGTGTCGTCCGGGCGAGCTCTGGGCGTCGGCGGCTGCGGGACTGGAGCACTCGGCGCCCGGCTTCACCCGGTTGTCCCGCCAACCGTCCAACCGAGAACGTGGCGTCGATGGCGCCGACGTTCTCCGCCCAGTCCCACGCGTAGGGAGTAGAGCGCCGGCCCGGTGCGCTTCACGAAGCGCCGCGACACCGCCGAGCGCGACACCGAGCGGTCCGCGGTGGCGGTGGGCTCGAGGCAGCGCGGTAGCGGCGGGTCGAGAGCCCCGCCAGCACCGCGCTCGACGGTCTGCTCCTGGAGCAGGTCCTCGGAGGCGAAGTGCGAGAAGGTGCGCAACTTCAACTCCTCCTTGCCGTTGGCGGTGCGCGGCCGGGGGCGCCGGGCCGGGACCTTGCGTCCGCCCAAGGCCACTTGCGCCCGCCTGGAGCCGTGGCGCTTGGCGCCGCGCGCGCGGTCGTTCTTGCCCTTGGGCCCGACCAGCTGGGTGAGCTCCTCCTCGATCAGCTCGTTCATGACCTTGAGGCCCACCCCCACCGAGAGGGCCAAGAGGCCCTCGCGCATGGACCCGGCCAGGTCGTCGATGGCGAGCTGTCCTCGCTTGAGAAGTCGAGGCCGTCAAGCTCTTCGCGCCCTGCCATCCGGGCGCCGTGGTACTCCTTCATGGCGGTCCTCCTCTTTGGATTGGCTTCCTTCCCCTCTCGCTCTGGCAGCGGGAGCGGACGGAGGACCGCCCTTCAAGTTCAACCGCGGCCAAATCACGAAGGGCCCAGCGTCACCGACTCAGCGATTGAAGCCACAGGCGCCGAACGCTCGGGTTCCCTGACCGACATTCTCGCCGAGGCCGAGCGGCGGTTGCTGGTCGAGCGAGCTTGTCTGACACCCCCCGAGGTACTCGCTCTTCAGGCGCTAAGCGATGAGCGGCTCGGCGACCTTGCCGATCTGGCACACCGAGTACGCGTCGAGTACTGCGGCGACGCGGTAGACGTCGAGTCGATCATCTCCGCCAAGACCGGCGGCTGTCCGGAGGACTGCGCCTTCTGCTCGCAATCTTCACGCTTCCCAACCGAGGTCGCCCCGACAGGGTATTTGTCGCACAAGGAACTCTTGCGCGCGGCGGAGGAAACCCAGCAGAGGGGCGCGAGCGAGTTCTGCATCGTGATGGCGCTGCGCGGTCCCGACCAGCGCACCATGGACTACGTCGCCGGGGCCGTCGAACTGTTACGCCGCGAGACCGACCTCAACGTCGCTTGCTCGCTCGGTCTGCTCACCAGGCAGCAGGCGGTCGAGCTCGCCTCCGTTGGCGTTCACCGCTACAACCACAACCTCGAGACTTGCCGGGGCTTCTTTCCCAAGATCTGCACCACACACACCTGGGAGGAGCGCCGGGAGACCTGCAAGCTGGTCAAGGAAGTCGGCATGCAGCTCTGCACAGGGGGGATCCTCGGCATGGGCGAGACTCCCGAGCAGCGAGTGGAGTTTGCGTTCGAGCTCGCCGAGCTGGATCCGCACGAGGTCCCCGTCAACTTCCTTAACCCGAGGCCCGGCACGCCCTTGGGCGACCGGCCGATCCTCGACGGCGCCGAGGCGATCCGCACAATCGCTCTATTCCGTCTGATCATGCCGTCAACGGTCATGCGCTACGCCGGCGGACGCGAGATCACTCTCGGGGAGCTGCAGGTGATGGGTCTCAAGGCCGGGATTAACGCGCTTATCACCGGGAACTACTTGACCACGCTCGGCCAGACGGTAGACCAAGACTTCGCGATGCTGCGGGACCTCAAGATGCCAGTAAGGGCGGTGAGCGACACCCTGTGAGCGCAGAGCGCTTCTGCAGCCGCTGCGGAGCGCCGGCTGGCGGTCATCACTGCGATCGCCCGTTAAAGGTTCCTGCGTCCCTCGACCCGCCGCGCTTCTGCACCAACTGCGGCGGCCGTCTGACGGTGCAGATCTTCCCGGACGGCTTCAGCTCGAGATGTCTGCGCTGCGAGCGGCGGGCCCGGATGGCCTTGCGGCGTCCGCCTCTCAGGTGTTCACAACGTCCCTGGGCACGTCAACTGGAGTGGGCGGGGATCGTCAGGGTCGTTTCGGTACGACTTTCCAAGTGCCCCGGCTGCGGCAGGCTGCGGCAAGTTCTGATCGAGGGCGAAGGCCGCGCTTCTTATCACCTCAGCTTCGACGAGCGAGCCGGCCATGTCGCCGCGCCGGACTAGCGGCAGCGCTTCTAGGCGACCCTCGTTGCGTGCGGACTGCGCCTGGCTGCCGGGCCGCCGCGCGAATGAGCGGGTGGGAACGTCAGCGAACGAAGGTGTCGAGTGCGACCTCGAAGCGTTCGACCTGCGGGTCCCCGGTGGCCCCTCCGGTTTCGGCTGCGCGCCGTCGAGAGTCCTGTACTGCCTCTTCGGCGGCGTCCATATGCTCCTTCGAGTCCCAGTAGCTGATGCCGAAGACCTTGCCGCTGGCACGATCGGCGAACAGGGTGAATCCCCGAAAGCCCTCGAGCTCTTTCCACTTCCGCAGCTCAGGTCGCCGAGCCGCTCATCGCTTAGCGCCTGAAGAGCGAGTACCTCGGGGGGTGTCAGACAAGCTCGCTCGACCAGCAACCGCCGCTCGGCCTCGGCGAGAATGTCGGTCAGGGAAAGCGAGCGTTCGGCGCCTGTGGCTTCAATCGCTGAGTCGGTGACGCTGGGCCCTTCGTGATTTGGCCGCATGTTAAGCAGCCGACTACTCGGAATCTCTCGGGTCGGACCAGCTCAAAGGGGAGTGACGGTCTCGCTCCGGGGCACCCAGACCCCGGGGGCCGGCGCGCTCTCGCGCTGCATACTCAGCGCCTGCGATCCGAAGGTCCCCGAGCGCCATGGATAGGCGCACGACGTAGCGGGCCATCGGGTCGTCCGCTGGGAAGGCATCCCCGATGCGGTCGGAGGACCAGCTCACAACCTGGGACGACGAGCCGCCAGCACCTGCACCTCGAGCTCGACGGTTATTCCCGAGGGATTCAACTGCGCCGGCTCGGCCCCCATGGTCCGCCCGTCGGCCTCGGCGACTTCTATCCATCTGGCGGCTGAGGGGGCGGGCGGAACGTTCAAGTCGAGCGGCGGGGAAAACAGCACCGACACCTTCGAAGTCCAGATTCCGCAGAAGTAGCCGTTACCGCAAGCGCACGACCCGAGCGCGTAGGCTCGCGCCTCGCAGTCCCCGATGCGCTTGACGAGCTGGTCGGTTGTGACACCGGCAACTGGGACCTGATGGGACGACTCTCGAACCCCGAGCTGCATCGTCAGCTCCGAGGAGCGCTGGTTGCCGGGCGAGCATCGAAGACCTGACCATCCGGTTCGATGGTCTCCAAAGACCCGCTGCAGCCGTCGACTTAGTGCTGCCGCAAGTACGCTCTAACGGGTGGTCACGCTGGTTCATACGCGCGGCAGGGGTTCCTTCGAGCTGTATTCAGCCCAGCTCGCCCGCCGCCTTCCCCACTGGGGGACGACCTTCTACGCCGACACCATCCGGACGTCTCGCAACGCCAGCCTCCTCTCCAAAACCAGCGCCGTCAGCCTCGCGCAAGAGGTTGCCTTCGTGCGCGAGCTTCGCCGCCTCGGGCCCGTCCACCTGCCGAACCAGCACCTCGCCCGCTACGCGTCCTTCCTCGACCACTCCATCGTCACGGTCCACGACCTCATTCGCCTCAAAGACATCGGGCGCGGCCTCATAGACGGCGAACTGGGCAAGCGCGAACGCCTCTACCTCCGGGCTGACGCACGAGGTCTCGAACGCGCAGCACACATCATCGCGGTGTCCTGGAAAACAGCCCAGGAAGTCATCGGGGTAGGTCTCGACCCCCGCAAAGTCACCGTCGTTCACAACGGAGTTGACCACCAACGCTTCCGACCCGTCCCTGCCCAACGCACCGGGTACGTCCTGTACGTCGGCACAGAGCAGCCGCGCAAGAATCTCCCCCGACTCATCGAAGCAGTCGCGCAGACAGACCTCCGGCTGGTCAAAGCGGGGGTTGCGGGTGACGGGGACCGCGCCGTCACGATGCGGGCCATCCGCGAGAACGGCATGACGGAGCGGGTGGACATGCTCGGCTACGTCCCAGAAGCCACCCTGCCGTACCTCTACGCGGGGGCGGAGGCGTTGGTCTTGCCCTCGCTGTACGAGGGGTTCGGCCTACCCGTTCTGGAAGCGATGGCTTGCGGGTGCCCTGTCGTCACCACAGACGGAGGCGCGATACCCGAGGCCGCCGGTAGAGGCGCCGTCTACGTTGACCCCCAGCGACCGGAGGACATCGCTGAGGGCATCCTGCGGGCCATCGCCCAGCGGGAACGGCTGCGGAGGCTCGGTTTCGAGCAGGCCAGCAAGTTCTCCTGGGATCGCTGCGCCCAGGAAACCGCCGCCGTCTACGAGGGAACGCGCTCTGCCTCGCGGCGCACGGCTTCGCGCACCGTCGCCGTGGTGGGGTCGAGACCCTAGGCCTGCTTCAGCACCCGTAGGTGCTCGCCGAACTCCTCGAACTCGGCCGACTTGAGCATCCAAACCACCTCGCGCATCGGCTGAACCGCGCTGCCGTCCTTGCTCCAGCACTCCGCCGTCTCCTCCGGGGACTCAACGTAGTCGCCGGTGAACTCCTCGGGCTCAGACCCTTGCGGCTCTCGGAGAGGGCGACGCTGCCACACGGGCTCGGTCCGGGACTCCACCGATGGCGAGCCTAGCCCGGCGAGCACACGCGCGCAAGCGGCGGTAGGCCCGTCGTGGCCGCGACGGCCCGACTGCGCGACGGTCGGGCTGAAATGAATTGCCCGATTCGGCTTCAGGACTTGGATCCGCGCGATGGTCTGCGCGATGGCCTTTTCACGCCTGGGCCCGGAAGTCGGCCTCTCGGCCCGCTCGGGCGCCGGGCTGGCGCTCGCCGGCGCCCCCGGACAGCGGAGCTCAGGGAGCCTTCTCGATCACTGCGCGCATCTCCTCGCCCGAGAACGCGCGCATCGTCTTCGTGCGGACGTTGCCCTGGGAGCCGAGGGCCAGCAGCGCGGCCGTCGCCGTCTCATCGTCGGGAGCCTCGACCACGCCGACGATGTCGTGCTCTCCGAGGGTCCAATAGACATCTATGAAACGGACGCCGAGCTGCTCGAACTGCTGCTCGGCGGCTCCTCCTATGAGGCCGACTTTGCCGCCAGCTGGGGGATGAAGGCGCGCGACATCCTCGATCAGTGCGGCCAGGCGCTCTTTGGCGTCAGGCTGAATAGAGGCTCAAAGGCGGCGCGGCGCTGGGATCTGGCCGGACATAAGGGAGGCATGGTCAGCGCCGGCGTCGGGGGACCGATCACCGGCAAGGGCGCCCATCTGCTGGTCATCGATGACCCGCTAAAGAACGCCGAGCAGGCGATGTCGGAGGTAATCCGCGCCAAGCAGTGGGAGGGTGGCTTTCTACGACCAGAAGTCGGCTTGAGCCCGGCGCCGTCGTGGTCGTTCTGATGACCGCTGGTATGAGGCAGACCTCGCCGGTCGGCTGATCCAACGCGCGGCCGACGGCGGTGACCCGGTCACCGAGATTCGCCTTCCCGCGCTCGCGGGCGAGGGCGATCCCCTCGGCGAGCGCCCGGCGAGGCGCTGGGCCGCGGCGCTATTCGCGGGAGTACCTGGAGCACACCCGCGAGGTCCTTGGCGCCTACTGGTTCAGTGCGATGTATCAGGGCTCGCCGACTCCCGATGAGGAATCTTTCGCCGCACCGGAGTTGTCGGCGGTCTTCAGCTTCGTGACGGCCACATCGCCGGCGACTATGGGATCACTCAGAGGCCAGGGCAGCCGGCGCGGCGAGCGAGGAGCAAGGTCCGCGCTTCTCCTTAGCGCGAAGAGGAGGAGCTCACCCGCGCAGCGGGGTTGCACCCGTCCTGCCTCGAGCGGTGCGTCGTAGCGAGATTCGATACGTGGCAGGATTTGAACCTGCGACCTCCGGGTTATGAGTCGGCGGCAGCCCAACCGGGCGGAGCGGCCGCGCATCTCTCTCACGCGACCACTTCCGGGTCCCGGTCAAGCACGGTTCCGCTTGGTCAAGCCACTTCTCGTGCTGCTGCACAGATCGGCCGGAAGTCCGCGCAGCCCTCGACGTGGGGACCTAGGAGGGTCGGGCGAAACGAGTAGCGAAAGTCGCCCGCACAGGGCCTCGACGGAGTACGCTGGTTCAACCTGGCCCTGCGGCCATCGATCCTGGCTTCAGAGCGATAGTACGCCGACACGCGGCCAACGCGACAAGGCAACTCACTCTAAGGCGCACAGGAGCCCGACTGCGGGGCCGGGCGATTTGTGTGAGCGCGCTACGCCGCCAGGGGCGCGGTTCGCGCCCTGGCAAGAGCGCAGGAGAGCTTGGCGAGGGTGAGCCGGGCGACTGCCGTCCCAGCGGCACGGTTGCGGGAGTGCGGGCCGGCTGCTTTCCGGACCTCTACGGGGCGCTGTCGGGAAGCCCGCCGGACCAAGCGATCACGCTGTAGCTGCGAAGCGCAAGGCGATCTCAGGGCTGAGTCGAGCCCGCTAAGCGACCGGCTCGCCGCCGGCCACCGAGGCAAGCTGGATGTCGGTGGGCTCGGCGCAGCAGAACCATGCCTCGGTGAGCCGCGGGCGCGGCTCGACGTCGCCAAGGTCGGCGGGGTCGGCTGAATGTCCCGCGGCATCGGCCACCGCCCGATAC
>Ga0136632_10000256_pt1 | contig 14494 bp, 18 predicted proteins | sample AntDrymUQ6112106_2_FD_104670 | JGI IMG/M metagenome (GOLD analysis project Ga0136632, IMG submission 104670) | Polar desert sand microbial communities from Dry Valleys, Antarctica - metaG UQ611 (21.06) | ecosystem: Environmental > Terrestrial > Soil > Desert | place: Antarctica: Dry Valley...
ACTCGGGCCTCGACTACCGCACCCCGAAGGAGGTGAGGCAGACCTGGGAGGATGCCCAGGAAGAACGCGAGGCACTACAAAATCAAGCGGCCTGAGGTGTCAACACGGCTGGGGAGCAGGTCACACGCCTTCGAGTTCTTCGAATTCCGAGATGTCCTCTGGCTCGTCGCGGGCGTCCTGACGTTCGCCTTCGGCCTCTTCGTGCTGGTGACAGGACTGTCGCCGCGGCCGATAGCCGCGCTGCTCGCGACGATCGCGCTCGCCGCCGCGCTTCTGGTCGCTCTGGCTCTGATCGCGCCACCCGATTACGCCGACCTCGTCCCCGAGGAGGCGCGGCTCGACTTCGGCGTAGACCTTCCGCTCGACCCAGAATTCAGCCCATTCCTCGCCCTTGTGGCTGCACTTGGGTGCATCGCTGGTGCGGCTATCGCGGTGGTCAGCCGTACAGCCGCGGAGAGCTAGGGAGCTGCGTCAAGAGCGCTGCTTCTCGTCCGAAGAACCACTCCGAGCCGGCATCTTTCTCGGGCCCGAAGCAAGCCCGCGGAACGTGTGACGGACACGACCGTTTTCCGTAGTCGTGATATGCGACTCGCAAACGCGCGAGGACTTGCGTGCCTCGCTGTCGCCTTGGTTGGCGTCCTCGGCTGCGCCGAAGAGCAACCGGAAGAATCGCGTGACCCGGCGCGGATCGAGGGAAACGACCGCTCCGAGCAGCACCCGGTCGCGGCGATTCCCGGAAGACCGAAGGACCTTGCGACGGTGAAGAAGATTCAGCAGAGATACGGCGAGCAGATCTTCGACGCCTTCGATGGCGTCGTGGGTCATGGCATCGGCGCCGCCGAGCCGGGATCAGCCCCGAAACCAAGCGAAGATGCGTTCATCATCGTCGTCTATCTCGAAGACAGCAGCGGCCGACCAGCCGAAGCCCATTCCCTAAAGGGCGTCCCGCTGCGGTTCACGGTCACGGGAGAGTTCCGCGCGTACTGAGGAGCCTCGCGCCGCCGCAGGCCAGGGAGCCGGCCCTTCCAGCCCAAGCGATTAGTTCCGCTTCTCGTCCTAAGCGGCACTAATCAGGCTGCTGCTCCGTCGGCGCCAACGCCACGACGACACCGCGTGCGGCGCCCGGCGTCACTCTGATCCGTCGGCGGAGGTCCTGGCTTATCCAGCGCCGTTCACGCTTCAACGCCTCAGTCGGCTTGATCGACGCGACATCGATCGAGTCTGACGCGTCGGCTAAGAATCCAGGCGGCACCCGGTTCATTCCGAAGATCCGCCACCCTTCGCCTGCGAGGTGATCCGCATTATTCTCGTCAGTTCCTGACTGGCGACGGGGCGCGGGCCCACCGCGATCGTCGAGCGAACGAACACATTCGTGACTCCGCTCGGCTTCTCGATCCGGCTCGGTGACTGTCACGCCTCTGGGAAACGAGAGCTGACTCCATTCCGCGTGGCGCTCGTTGTCCCCGCACGCCGCGATTGCGACCCCGGCTATTCCCGCGAGTACGGCACATACGGAGCGTCGCGGCGACATCCGCATACTCTCGAAAAGTTCTGCCAGGTACATGGACCGCATCGCTTGTTTGACGAGAAGCGCAACCTTTCGGTCCGGCCGGCCGGGTTCACTCGGACGGCCTCGGGTACTGGCCGTTGAGAGCACCCTTCAGACGATCGCACTCCTGGGCACCCAGACCGATGGCGCGCCGCAAATCCCGCGGATATGAGCACGGATTCTGCTCCTCGGCGATCCGCCCTTTCCTCAACGCTTCCGCAACCGCGAGAGCGCTCGCGACCTCGGGGCCGCGGACCTGTGCATCCGTGACCGCTTCCCGAAGCGGCTCTATTGCCTCTCCCTCGAGCTCCTGTCCATCAGCCCCGAAAGTTCTGAGCTCGATTGTCTCCGCGGCGCCCTTCGGCCCAGGGACACCCGGGTCCAGATCCTCGACCGCCAGGTCCGGAAGGCTGGCGATGAAGATCCCGATCGGATGCTCGACGTCAAGCCTCGCCGCGAACGCTGGAGTGATCTCCCCGACGACCGCGTCGACCGTGCGCGCTCGGCCACTCGTATCGACGTAGGTGACAGAGACGCCGTCGACGCGGGGGTTTACCTGCCCCTCGACGTAGGGCACCGCGGTCGCCGGACTGTTGATCTGAAGGATCGGGCAGCAGATGTCGCCGAAGCGCAGGGCCCCCGAGTAGCAGCCCTGCGTGTCGTCGACGGTTCCCGGAAACTCGATGTTCGCGCACACGGTCGCGTCCTCCGTCCCCTGGATCGGGACATCGCTCCTGTAAGCGACGATCTCGAATGGCACGTCGTCTGCCGTCTGTCCGGTCGCGAGCACGATGTGATCGGTGGCGGACTCGAATGAACCGACCTCGGTGGGCTCGGTCGGGGGTCCCCCGACCTCGCCAATGCCGATGAGCTTGGCGGCGCGGCTGATCGCCTCGCGGCCCGGCGGCGTTGCGACGAGCAGGATCGCCAAGACAACCGCCGCAGCGAGTGCCGGACGCGTCCATCGGCTGCGAGGACGCGTGGCGCACTGCTGCGGGCGCCTCGCCACTTCGGCGGTGGCGAGCGCGGTCGTCCGCTCGCACGCGGCGTCGCTTCCGGGCGGAGCGGGGCGCTCGCAGAGGGCCTCAAGTAGCGGATTCACGTCGAGCCTCCTTCTCAAGCAACATGCGCAGCTCCGCCAAGGCTCGGCGAAGCTGCGTGCGAACGGTGGTGGCGGGGATATCGACGAGCTCCGCGATTTCGCCCGACGTGTAGTCGAGTACATAGCGGGCGACGACCACGACTCTGTATCCCGGGCGAAGTTCGCGGATTGCGCCGAGGAGTTCGCTCGCCGCATACTCGGGGAGGTCGGGTTCCTCGGAGCCGCCCCCTTCATAAGCGTCGGCGAGCGTTAGCTCGGGGTGCCTCGCGCGGCGCCGCAGCCAATCTCGGGCCTTGTTCATCGTGATGCGGTGAAGCCACGGCTCGAGCGGACGACTCTCGTCGAACCCGTCGAGACCGCGGATCGCGCTCAGCATCGCCTCTTGGGCGATATCTTCGGCGCCGGCAGTGTCGCCACAGACAAGGAAGGCGATCTTGTGGCAGAGGACCCAGTGGCGTCGCACGAGCTCAGTCACCGCATCTGCCGAGCCGGCCCGTGCTCGCAGGACGAGGTCTCGATCCGCCCTCCTCATCACACCGGTAATACGCGATCGGGAGCCGGGGTGTGTCAGAGAGTTCCCCTTCCCATGCGAAGCGCTTAGTCGCTTCTCGTCCAAAGCGGCACTCTTCGTCTCGACGACGCGGCTTGAGTCTCAGTGAATACCGTCGTACCCTCCGCGCATGAGTGGAAAGCGGTTGGGCCTGGTCATCGCTGCGCTCACCGCTGGCATATTGGGACTCGAGTACGGCGACACGAACTCGGCGAGCAGCGCGATAGTTGGCTACGACGGGAAGCCGGTGGTTTGCCCGGATGGCACGCCGCTCGGCGTGGGAATGACACCCATCAGCGAGCCCAGCTACGCCGAGGCCCGCGCCTCCGTGCCGGATCTGCCCCCTGACAAGCGGCCGGTCTTCAATGAGTACACGGGTCGCTTTGAGGCGGTTGCCGCGGCGACCGAGACCAGCATGTTCGGGAGCACCAACGTCGCTGAGCCCCTCGTCTACACCTGCGGCCCCAAAAATGAGCCGCGGCTCCAGCTGCTCTCGAAGGTTGATCCGCATGCCGCTAAAACCTGGCACGACCAAGCGGCACCGCAAATTCAGAATGCAGCCCGACTTTCCGGCCTCAGCGCCGATGCCGTGTCCGACACCCCTCGGTAGCAACTTCTCGTCCAAAGCGGCATGTCGCCCCTCAGTTGTCCGAGGTTGGATAGGACCCCCTTCATCATTGCGGCTTCGGCCACGGATTCAAAGGTCTGCGGTGCACCGCGGCCCGCTGCTCGAAGTGCTCGTAGATGGCGAGCATGATCTGGGCTCGCTCCTCGGGGTCTTCAACCTCAGCGGCCATGAACTGCGCCAGGAGACGGGCTAGTGCCTCCCCTCGCTTACGGAGCCTGTTGTCAGGGCTACCGCTGATCCCCTGAGGCTACGTCGTGGGTCGCTTGCGCGCTTCTCGTCCCAACCGCGGTTGCCGCTTCTCGTCCAAGGCGATACTTCTGCCGGCAGCATGGTTTTCTCAAGCATGCGGCCTCACAAGCGCGTCTTCGCGATCGTGGTGTTCCTGCTGGCGAGCGCGAGCTCCCTCGCGGGTGTCGCGGAGACCGGGGTCGCCGGCGATGGACCCAAACGTGCGCCCGAGCTGCGGAATCCGGACTACGTGGGCCACGTGGTGGGCAAGCCGCATGTCCGGGTCGCTATACGCGTCGAGCGCAAAAGGCGCGGCGGCCAGCGGGTTGTCTTCCAGGCTCAGGATGAGCCCCAGGTGTGCGAAACCGGCATCAAGCGAGTCACGGGGCCCATTGGCTCGCGCGGCCTGAGCCGCTCAGGGCATTTCGACGCCCTATACACAGAAGGGCCTGCGGACGGCGGCTCCGGAATCGCCTTCGCTCTCGCCCATGGGAGCCTCGGCGACCAGCATGCCGAGGGCTTTTTGTTTACGGCATTCCATCCCAATGACAGCGGCACTCAGAGCTACAACGCGGACGAGTGCTGGACCGACGGCAAGCTGCGGTGGCGCGCACGGAGGGTGGACTCGGAAGCCAGTGAGCGTCGCCTCGCCAAGGGCTCGGCACGCCTCGCCGACGGGGCAGGGCGCAAGCGGAGCGCCGCGGCGAGCTTCGTCAAGCTGAGATCGATCGGCAGGGCGGATGACCGGGTCGAGGTGCGCGCTCGCTTTACGGTGGGGTGCGATGACGGCAAGCGCAGAAGAGAGCTTTCGCCGATCGTCGTCCCAGTCCGCGGCGGCCGCTTTGAGCGCTTGCTCTACCACCAGACGCGCTCGAAGCGGCGCACCTTCACCTGGATCCGCGGCAAGATCGGACCTCAGGGACGCGCGAGGGGCGGGTTCTCGCGCTTCGAAGATCCCTGGGATCCGCCCGGAACGATGAATCGACCGGAGTGCGTCCGCGGCCCCGTCATCCAGTGGCGCACGCGCGTCAGGTGACCCAAGGCTGCCTGCCGGACCATCAGCAGCAGCGCTTCTCGTCCAAGCGACTATTTCTCAAGCGGCCAGACCTGTTGCCGATCGCTTCGCCCCCATCGAGCAGGACTCGGTCGGCGAGGGGCTGATTGAGTTCCAGATCAAGTCGTGCCGGAGGACTTGCCAGACATGTGCGCGCGCCCTCGGGCGGCTCGACGACGTATGTGACCGTGACCGCGTCCTCCGCATACACCACGTCAGGCGGCTGGATCCGGTCAGGTTCGGGTGGCTCGCCGGCGTTGCAGGCAACCTCGTCGACGAGAACTGCGATCGTTCTATCGCTCGGAGACGGCTCTGGTGCGCTGTGGTCGACCCGCCAAGTCGTGACCTCGCCCGACCCCCGGTCGCCTTGCCCGTCTGCACAGCCGGCGACGACGTGACTGCTAGCCGGGACGGCTAGCGCCGCGAGAGCGGCAAGACGGGTCACACGCTTACGAAAGGGCACGTGATCACACTACGACCGCGCGCGTACGCGTCACTCCGAGGTTCACGTGCTCGTCGTCCAAAGCGCAACACTTCGTAATGGCTGACGCGAGGGTGGAGGCGGCGATCGAGGGCTACTGCGGCGAGGGCTGGATAGGGCGCATTTCGTCAGTCTTGAAACCTGGCTTAGCGGCCCATGGGCACGCTTGAACTAAGGTCAGCACCTGCCCCGACGGGGTAGGTCTGCAACAGGTCCGGCAATGGGTAGGAGGTAGCATGAGGCGCAAATTGATCTGGGTCGCAGCCGTTGCGGGCGTCGCCGCCGCGTCACCGGCACTCGGGGGCAACTACGGCGACAAGTTCGCTCAAGACTCAGCAAGGGGGGACTACGCAGTGGTCACCATCGGGAAGAACATTGGACACCCCGACGCGCTCTACATGGTGACTCAGGCCAAGCCCAAGCAGCGGGTCAACGGAAACTGGTCCCTCACCTGCAGCAAGGGCAGCGGCGTCGGGAGCAAGAGCGGATACTTCCGGGAGCGGGCACCCGCCGTCGAGAGGATGAAGCTTCCGATGTCCAACCCCGATAGCTGCGGCGTCGCGGCACAGGGTCAGTTGGCTAAAAGCGGGAAGGTCACCGTCAAGCTATTTGTTCGGCGCTAGTCAAGCCGAGCGAGGTGTTGGTATCTGAGGCCGCACGATAAGGACACTCCTCGTCCAAAGCGTGCCCCCGCGGTACAGTCGGTCCATGACCGAATCCGAGGCGCGAGAAGCCTGCGCACAATTCGCCGCAGAGAGCATCCGGACCGCCATACGCACAGGTGGCACCCTCGGCGCGAGGCCGATGGTTCTTGGTCAGTGGTGAGGATCGCGCTTCTCCCTGAAAGGCCGACGGGGACCGAGATCCGCGCGGAGGAGAAGCCACCGACGCCGGACGATCCACGTTCGACGGCAATGCAGAACCTCGGGCCTCACATCGGTCCCGTTCTGTAACAACCCGGTCGCTGGCCCGGGTAAAGGAGAGTCAGTCGCCAAACAGGGTCAGGCACCCAAGAATCCGGTCGTGCTCCGCCTGGTCGCATTCGACCGCTGGCGGCGCCTCGCTCGCGGCCTCCGATGCGTTGCGCTGCATGTAGCCGAACGTCGCAAAGACCAGCGCTATGCACGTCACCGCCGCAGCTACGCGCCGTCTGATCGGACTCGCCATGCGCCAAGGGTAGCGGCGTCGAAGCCCCACCAACACGACACCAGGTCGAAGCTATGGCGCTGGGTCAACGGGCGAACGAAAAGTGTCACTTCCCATGCAGGGGGGGAGTATATACTTGACACAGGGCTAGTTCTCATGTAGGGTTCTCGTCAATGGAGCGTTTATCCCTTTTTTTTGCGGCTTTTCGGGCTTCCGTGCGAGCTTTCTCGCGGGCCTCTTTGGGGAACAAACGACGCAATACGTCTTCGTCGGTCCAAGTCTTCGGGGGCTTGGGCTTGCGGGGCATCTAAGGAGTCCTCCGTGGCGACGAAAGACCTAGACCTACCGACCCTGATCGAGCGATTCGGCACCGAGGACAAGTGCCGCGACTTTCTGGAGCAGTTGCGCTGGCCCGAAGGGGTCCGCTGCCCGCGTTGCGGCAACGACTCGATCTCGAGGATTGAGAAGCGAAAGCAGTTTGAGTGCAACGAAGACTCATGCCGCTATCAGTTCTCCGTCACGGCAGGGACCGTGTTCCACGATTCGCACCTGCCCCTGTGGAAGTGGTTCCTGGCGATCTATCTGGTTGGCCAATCCAAGAAGGGGATCAGTGCCAAGCAGTTGGAGCGCACGATTGGCGTGAGCTACAAGACCGCGTGGTATCTCGGCCATCGCATCCGTAGCGCGATGGAGGAAGGCTCCCCGGTTCCGCTTCGCGGAATTGTGGAAGTGGACGAGACCTACGTTGGCGGGAAGTCCAGGGGTATCAAGGGCAAGGGCGGTCCCGGACGTGGGACCAAGAAAGCGATGGTCATTGGAGCCGTCGAGCGGGGCGGGGAAGTTCGCCTCCGCGTCGGGGATCGGCCCAACAAAGCCACCCTCCACGCCTTCATCAATGAGCATGTGGCCGACGAAGCCGAGGCCATTCACACGGACGCTTGGCAGGCGTATGGAGGCATCGGTGACGCCGATACCGTCCATGAGTTCGTCTCGCACAATCAGGGCGAGTGGATTCGCGGCATCGTCCACACGAACACGGTCGAAGGCGTGTGGAGCCTGCTCAAGCGGTCCATCGTCGGCAGCTACCACCAGCTTTCGGTCAAGCACTTGCCGGCGTATCTGGACGAGGTCGCCTTCCGGTTCAACAACCGCGAAAACCCGTTCCTGTTCCGCGACACGGTGCTGCGGTTGGTCGAGGGCGAGACGCTGCCCTTCAAAGAACTGGTCAGGAGCGCCTAGTCGTAGGGCTCGATCCTCGTCTCGAAAAATCTGATGAGGCGGTCGGTTATGAGATCCGGCTTTCCCGCGTCTAGGTGGGGCTTCGTTTTCGCCACCCACGTCGCCATGTAAGACAGTTCGCCAGGCGCGGCTTGGACTCGATGCCCGTTCTTGATGAGGAAAACAAGCGTGAGAACCACGCCAAAGCGCTTGTTCCCATTCGGAAAGGCGTGGAGCTTGATGCCCGAATAGAAGAGCTTCGCGGTCTTCTCCACGAGCGTCGGATACTTCAGCCGTCCAAACGCGCTGACCTCTGTGCAGCGTTGGCACGTCTCCAGCAACCGCTGATCGCCTTCTCTCCAAGAAGGCATCGGCTCCGGATCGTCGCGGAAGCGCTCTTCTAGAAGAGCATGCGCGATCTGAAGATCGCCCATCTCCAGTGGGGCGATCTCGGCCACGCGAATCGGCGTCGCGCGGATCTACTTCCGAGCGAGTTCTAGAAGGTCCTGGTCGTACCGGCGCGCTTCCTCGCGCAGCCGAGTCTCTAGGCGCACCCGATCCTGCCCGTGCTCGCGCCCGGACTTCCTCTGTCGCTTGCGCCTGTAAATGCGATTGAGCACTTGGAACCTCGTCTGCATCCGGGATTGCTTTCTGAAAGATAGAGAGAGCCCGTAAAGATTGGCTCAGAGCATTCCGCTTGTGTTCTCGGACCCTATATCGACCGCCATACCCATTTCCTTCAAGGAGCTGGTTCACGGCTGCCCCTCGTCGAATCGCGACAGCTCGGCAATCGCCTGCTCGACCGTGCCCTTGGCGTCCTCTAGAACCTTGGTTTGGGTGCTGTTCAGCCTGTCATCGTCGAACGGGCTGTCCTCGTCTCGGCCCCCAAACACGCCGTACTCATCTCTCGCCGTCACAAGGATTCGATATGCGGGGCTCGCGGCTCGGTGCGGCCGATGGTCGGCAAGTTCAAGCAGGGTCGGCTCATGGTCGGACCATTGCCGCGTCTCTATCCCGAAATCGAACCGAACGCCATATCTCTGCTGCTCCTCAAGCGCAATCCGAATACGCACTAACTCATCTCGGACAGCACGTACCGCCCGACGACCCGCACGGGCAAACTCCGGTCCCTCGTCCTCTCGAATGCGCTGTGCGCCGCGAGCCCTGCGGCGATCAATGGCGCTCGCCGCCGCAGTTGCCGAAAGCAAAGCGGCTCCTATTGCCGTCAGAAGCGCCCAGCCGAGCGGGAACCCAAAGACGAGTGTCACCGCGCCACCTGCCAACCCCGCCGCAAGGAGTGCTGCGCCCGAGATCGCTTGAATCGCCCCGACCCGCGAAGTCCACGGGTGCAACAAGAGGCGGTCGAGGCGGTCGAGAAAAGCGCCCTCTCGCAAGATCGCCAGAGTCTACCTGACCCCCTGCGTGAAGTATATAGTCCCCCCCATGCAAAGCGCAACTCAGACGTTGCTCGGGCCTCACGCCTCGCTCGCCGGGCAGATCAGGCGGTAGTCGCACCAGGAGCAGATCTCGTGGGAGGGGCGAGGCTCGAAATCCTGGTCGGAGATGCCGGCGCCGACCTCGAGCACGGTGCGCTCGACCCGCTCGGCGTCGTCGGGTGCCGCGGCGACCGCGACGCGCTCGTCGGCGAGCACGTACCAGTAGCTGCCGAGCTCGGCCTCGACGTCCCAGGCCGAGCGGGCGGCCATCCGGTAGAGGGCGATCTGGACGTCGCCGGAGAGCTTCGGGCCGCTGCCCGGGTCGCCGGTCTTGTAGTCGATCAGCTCGTAGCCACCGTCGGGCACCTTGTCGACGCGGTCGACCCGCCCGCGGAGGCGATGCGGGCCGATCGCGAAGTTGAAGTTTCGCTCGAGCCAGACCGGGCGTGACCCCGAGCGCGAGAAGCGCTCCTCGTAGCGGGTCAACGCCGCCACCGCCCGGTCGCGGTACTGGAGCTCGTCGTCGCTGGCGCCGAACCCGGCGCGCCGCCAGCCGGCCTCGAACAGGGCGAGCAGGCGGTCGAGGCTCCCGGCCGGCGCCGAGAAACTGGGGTCGGCTCCGGTCGCGTGCGCGCGCATCTCCTCGGCGTGATAGCGCTCGAGCACCTGGTGGATCAGGATCCCGAAACGCTGGTTGATCGTCGGCTCCTGCGGAATCGCGAAGACGCGGGCGAACTTGTATTTCAGCGGGCAGGTGCGGTAGAGGTCAATGTCGGAGGCCGAGAGCGCGAGCCCCTCCCCCTTGCGTGGCAGGAACTGCTCGAGCGAGGGCTCGCGGCGCGAGGCGACCAGCTCCTGCCGAGCGCGGCGCTCGCGCTCATCGCCGACCACGTAGCGATCGAGCGCGGAGGTCTCGTATGCAGCGCGCTGCTCGGGCGAGGCGACCCGGCTGAGCAACTCGTTGACGGCGGCGAGCGCCTCGGCCGCGGGCTCGGAGCCGGGGCGCTGGATCAGAGCGCCGACCTTGATCAGCTCGAGGAAGCGCGCGATCGCGGCGTTGACGTCGTGGGCAGTATCAAGCCGCATCTCCGAGAGCGCGGAGCCCGCCCGCCAGGAGGACTCGAGCACCTCGTCGCGGAGCATGCGATAGGTCGAGTGAAGGCCCTCGGCAGGGCCGAAGAGCTCCTCCTCGTGGAGCTCCTCCTCGGCGCCCGCCACCCGACGCGCGCGCTCGTAGATTCCCGATGCAACCGAGTTCCCCTCGCCCGGCGCCTCGGGCCAGGAGAGCACGAGCGCGCGGGTCGCGCGAGTGCTTGCGACGTGCGCGAGCGCCCGCCGGCGGGCGCGGACGAGCTCCTCCCCCGGCTCCGGAAGCGCTTCACCGAGGAGCTCGGACGGAATCCACAGGTCCTCGCTCGGCGAGGCCTCGATCGCACCGCTGCGCAGGCCGAGCAGGAAGACGAGCTCGAACTCGAGCCCCTTGACCTGGTGGGGCTCGGCGAGCAGCACCGACCCGGGCGCGGCGACTTCCGGGGCCGTGCCGAGCTCGCCCGCATCGACGACGGCGCTCAGGTGGCGAACGAAGTCGCGGACCGAACCGCGCGGTTCGCGGCGGGTCCACGCGTCGGCGAGCTCGGCGAGACGCGAGAGGTTGACCAGCCGTTCAGCCGTCTCCGGGCTAGCGGCGAAGAGGCGGTGGCGACGGAGCCCGACGCGCTCGATCAGCCTGCGCAGGAAGACATCGGCCCGCATCGCGTCGAGCGCGTTCGACGCCGCGCGATGAAGTCGAAGGAACGCCTGGATCCGGTCGCGCGCCTCGGGCGGGAGCTGGGGACTCTCGAGCGCCGCGGCCAGCGCGCTCACCATGTCGAGCTTTCGCCGGCGGGCGATTGTCGTCACCTTCGCGAGGTCGACCGAGCGCAGCTCGATCGGGGGGCGGGTGAGCGCGCGGACCGCCGCCGCCGCGTCGCCCGGGTCGGCGAGGGTGCGCAGCCAGGCGAGGGCGTCGCGCACCTCGGGCCGGCCGAATAGGGCGGCATCTCCCGCGAAGCGAAACGGGATGCTGCGCTCCTCGAACGCGGCCGCGACGAGCCGTCCTTCACGCCAACCCGAGCCGGCGACGACGCAGATCCGCTCCGGGCGCAGCTCGCCTGCGGCCAGGGCGTGCTCGACCTCACGGGCGACCGTCTGTGCCTGCGCGCGCTCGTTCGCGCAGCGCCAGAAACGCTTGCTCGAGACGGTCCGCAGGCTGTCCTCGAGCTCGACCTCCACCAGACCGGGGTACGCGGCGCGGAAGCCCTCGATCGCGGCTTCGCCGGCGCCGCGAAAGCGCCGTATCGCCTGCTCGGGATCGCCTGCGCAGACGACGTTGCCGTGCGCGGCAACACCTTCGAGCACGGCCCGGTGGGCGAGCCCGGCGTCTTCGAGCTCGTCGGCCTGGACGTACGGGAAGCGCTCGGCGAGAGCCTCCGCGACGTCGGCACGGTCGCGCAGCAGCTTCGCCAGCTCGAGCACCAGATCGCCCTCGTCGAGGCTGCCAGTCTCGCGCAGGATCCTGTCGTGTCGCGCGTACAGGTCGGCGAACTCGATCTCGCGCTCGGCGCGCTCACGCTCCCCTGCGCTCGCCGCCGAACGCTCCGCCGCCACCGCCCACTCCCGAAGCCGGGCCGGCGCCACGGCCTCGGCCTTGAGCATGTCGATTCGCTTCAGCAGGCGGGCGAGCAGGCCGGCGGGATTGCCGCGAATCTCGTGGCGGCGGAGCGGCAGCTCCTCGAGGCGATCGAGGAGGATCGCGAGCCGGTCGGCGGCGGCCACGGTGCTGAAGAAAGGATCGAGGCCCGCCTCGAGCGGATACTCGCGGAGCAGGCGCTCGGCTCCCTCCCCGTAGGTGAAGACCCAGAGCTCCTCGTGGGGGCGGTCGAGCAGCTCATCGGCGCGAAGCGCAAGGTGTGCCCGCGCCGCACGCGAGCGGGTCAGGGTGAGGACGCGCTCCGGGCGCACGCCCCTCGAGGCAAGGGCCTCGACGCGCAGCGCGAGCGCCTCGCTCCGTCCCGAGCCCGCCGGGCCCTTGAGCAGCATCGCGCCGCGGTCATGCGACGCGACGCGGCCCTGCACCTCGCTCGCGCCGGGGTCGGCTAGGGCTCCTCCCTCCATGGAGCCAGGCTAGCCCGCGGCGGATCGCGGGTCCAGACCGCAGGAAGAGCCGAAAGCGGCCCTCTAGCATGAGCGCGATGGCCGAGGCTGAGCTCGCGGGTGTTGAGGCGTCGGCCTGGCTCGAGGCCTGCCGGCGGATCACCGCCGCCCAGCGTGAGCTCTTCGCCCGGACCACGGGGATCGCCGCCCGCACCGTTTACTCCGGCGTCGGAGCGGGAGGGGACCGAAGCCTCGTGATCGACCGCGAGGCCGAGGACGTCGTCTTCGCCGAGCTCGCCGAGCTCCACGAGGCCGGTGCCGAGTTCACCGCGATCTCCGAAGAGCGCGGGGAGGTCGTCTTCGGCGACCGGGGCTCGCCCTGGCGGGTCGTGATCGACCCGATCGACGGCTCGCTCAACGCCCGCCGGACGATCCCTTCCTTCGCGCTCAGCGTCGCGGTCGCGTCCGGGCCCTCGATGGCCGACGTCGAGCTCGGCTTCGTCCACGACTTCGGCGCCGAAGAGGAGTTCTCGGCGCGCCGAGGCGAAGGCTCGAGGCTCGACGGTTCGGAGCTCCGCGCCGAGGGGCCGGGCTACGGCCTCGAGCTAGTCGGGCTCGAGGCGACAAAGCCGGAGCTGATCATCCCGCTGCTCGAGCGCCTCCGCGGCAAGGCCTTTCGCATCCGCGGGATCGGCTCGCTTGCGATCACCCTCTGTTACGTCGCCGCCGGCCGGCTCGACGGGATGATCGGAGCCCGCGCCTGCCGCTCGGTCGACGTCGCCGCCGCGCAGCTAATCGCGCGCGAGGCGGGCGCGAGCGTCGAGTTCGCCGGGCTCGAGCTCTCAGAGGCCGGACTCGACCTCGATCAGCGCTATGAGATCGCCGCCGGACTCGACGAGGAGCTTCTCGGGACGCTGATCGCGGCGCAGCGAGGCGCTCCCGTGCCCGCGGAGTGAGCGAGCGCGGGCTGATCGACTGGCGTGCCGCCGAGCGGGTCGCGGCAGCGATTGCCGCCCACCGACCCGGTGCCCACGACCCGGCCGAACGCGAGGCATACTTCTCCGCGGAGGCGCTCGCGGCCGCGTGCGCGGAGGCTCTCGACGCGGTCTCGGCCTACACGGGGCTCGAGCCGGCGGGCGCGACGCCTGGCGCCGAGGCGCTCGAGCGAAGCGAATGGGGGCGGGTGGCGCTTCGCTCACTCGCCGACGCCGCGCTTCCCTTCGAGGCTCGGCTCGACGGAGGTCTCAGCCTGCCGGAGCCGTTCGGAACTCTCGCCCGGGCTTCTGTCGGCACCCTCGCCGGCACCGAGGCGGGACTCGCCGTCGGCTACGTCGCGAGCCGCGTGCTCGGGCAGTACGAGTTCGCGCTCTTTGGCGAGCGCCGACCGGCTCGGCTTCTGTTCGTCCCCGAGAACCTCGCCGCCGCGCGATTCGAGCTCGACGCCGATCCCGAGCTCTTCCTGCGCTGGGTGGCGCTTCACGAAACGACCCACGTGGTCCAGTTCGAGGCGATCGACTGGCTCGCCGAGTACGTTCGAACTCTGGCGAGGGAGCTCCTCGAGTCGGCGGCGCATGGTCTCGACGCACGCAGCGTTTCGGCGTCGCTGGGCCGCCTGCTTCGCAGCGATCCTCGCCATCTGCTCTCGGCGGCGCTCGACGGCGAGCTCGTCGTGCGCCTGCTCGCCGACCCCGTTCAGCGCGAGCGCCTCGACCGCCTCCAGGCCACGATGGCGGCGGTCGAGGGACACGCCGAGCACGTGATGGACGCCTGCGGGGGAGCCTTCGGCCCGGAGCTCGGTGAGCTTCGGCGCCGTCTCGACGCGCGCCGGGCGAACCGCGGTGGTTTCGGGGTGGTGGTCGAGCGCCTGCTCGGACTCGAGCTCAAGCTCCGCCAATACGCGCAAGGCAAGGCGTTCTTCGACGCTGTCGAGCGGGCGCTCGACCACCACCCCGAAACCACCGCGGTTCGCC
>Ga0136632_10000258_pt1 | contig 14417 bp, 12 predicted proteins | sample AntDrymUQ6112106_2_FD_104670 | JGI IMG/M metagenome (GOLD analysis project Ga0136632, IMG submission 104670) | Polar desert sand microbial communities from Dry Valleys, Antarctica - metaG UQ611 (21.06) | ecosystem: Environmental > Terrestrial > Soil > Desert | place: Antarctica: Dry Valley...
CGCGGCCGGCACGGTGGTCGTCGTGTCGAGCGTGCGGAGGGTGACCGCCGATCGTGTCGCGCAGTCCTCGCCGACGGTCGCCACGAAGTCGCTGCCGCCGGCAGCGTCGGGCGAGAACGCGCGACCCGGCGCTCCGCACGATGCGAGCGGCGCGGTCCATGGCAGCAGCGTCATCGTGCGCGAGCTCAACAGCGTCGGTACCGCCTGCTCGCCGTCACCAGCGCGGACGCGGGCGAACACGTCATAGCGCGCCGTCAGGATGCCACCGGTGCCGGTGAGCGTCAGCACCGGATAGCTGTCGCGATCAGCCAACGGCGCGAAATGTGCGAGCTGCGAGAACGTCCGCGAGCGCGAGTTGAACGCGAACACACGCAGCTCGCCGTCGCCGTACTGCTCGCCGACGGCGACGCGGCCGTCTGCGGCGAGCGCCGGCCCGCCGCTGTAGCCGGTGTTCGTCCGCGTAACGAGATCGGCGTAGGCGCGCGGCGCGGCGACGAGCAACGTCGCCACCGCGATCACGACGGCTCTGATCGGGGTGGGCGATCTGGACAACGTGTGATCCCGGGAGATCATGTGATTGCAACGACGCGCATGGACCAAAGTTGCTGCGCCTATCTGTCCAAGCGTCGATTGCAGCCGCGATAAGTCCGGACGCTGGTGCTGGCGATACGCCGATGGACCCTCGCCGCGAGCGGCTCGTGTACTCGGCGATTCGCAAGGGTCCGTTTGCGTCCGACCCGGACGCGAGAATCAGGCGATGCACAAGAGCATGGACAGCGGCCACGTGGGGGAGGGCCAAGCCTGGCGCTCGTCCCGGGCCCGCACTCGTGGTACGCGACGCACCGACGCCACCACCCGACCGCGAGGCCCTCGAGGACGAGCACACCCGCGTCCTGTCAGCGCGCGTCGGCAGACACTTGCCCTACGAGCTGGTGCTGCGCACGGCCGAGCTCGTTGCGCAGCTTGCGCGCATCCCGTGACCGCCGTGGCGCGATCCCGCGGCGTGCGGAGAGAGAGCCCATCGACGCCCTCCGAGCGCGGGCGCTCGCGATGGTTTACGCCAGGCGCTTGCCGATGTAGAAGCCCAGGCGGCGCTGCGGTAGCCGTCGAGCTTGGGCATGACGCCGCAGTCCGGGCAGCGCGACGAGCGCCCTCCGTGATCGTCTCGCCGTCGAGGCTCATCGGTAGTGAGCCGCCGATCGAGCGGTGCGCCGAGGCCGCTCCCGCCGAAACCCAGCAGTCAACCGCGTCCTGTTGCGCGGCATTGCCGCCCTTGGACGCGGGATCCGTCTCGCGCTGCATCGCGGCGCACGGGAGCATGCGGTCCAGTGGTTGTGAGCTCGTCCGCCGCGGGTGCCTGCGCGTGCTTGCAGAGCCTCGGCAACGACCGCCTGAATCGCGGCGACGACGTCGACAACCTCAGCGGTGGCGTGCGCAATGACGTCCCCAACGGCAACCCCGGCATCGACACCCCGCACGGCGGACGCACGCGACGACATCCTGTCAGGCCACTCCGCCGACGGGAGCATTGATCATCTCGATGGCGGACTACGGGTTCCGCGCGGCAGAGAGGAGAATCCGCGGCTCGCCTCGCAACCGAAACGAGGCGTAAGACGGATACATCGCGGACATATCGCTGATGAACCCGACGCGAGGAGAAGGCGTGGTGAGCACGCAGGTGGAGGGAGTGCAGATCAAGGGTCCGAAGGGCGAGCGCTTCGAGGAGGTTCTGACCGCGGACGCGCTCGAGCTCGTGGCGAAGATGCACCGCGAGTTCGACACCACTCGCCGGCAGCTGCTGGCCGCGAGGGTGGAGCGCCAGAAGGAGCTTGATTCGGGCGGCACGCTCGACTTCTTGGCGGACACCGAGGACGTGCGCGCGGGCGACTGGAAGATCGCGCCCGAGCCGGACGCTATGCAGAACCGGCGCGTGGAGATCACCGGCCCCACCAGCCGGAAGATGGTCATCAACGCCCTCAACTCGGGCGCCTCCGGATTCATGGCCGACTTCGAGGACTCCAACTCACCGACCTGGAAGAACATGATCGACGGCCAGGTGAACCTCGCCGACGCGATCCGGGGCACGATCGAGCACGAGGAGAACGGCAAGCAGTACAAGCTCCACGACGAGGTCGCGACGCTGCTCGTGCGCCCGCGCGGCTGGCACCTCGTGGAGCGCAACCTGCTGGTCGACGGCGAGCCAGTGGCCGGCGGGCTCGTGGACTTCGGCCTCTACTTCGTCCGTAACGCCCGCGAGCTGCTGGAGCACGGCGCCGGCCCCTACTTCTACCTGCCGAAGATGGAGTCGCACCGCGAGGCCCGCCTCTGGAACGACGTCTTCAACCTCGCCCAGGACCACATCGGGCTCAAACGCGGCACGATCAAGGCGACCGTCCTGATCGAGACGATCCCGGCGGCATTCGAGATGGATGAGATCCTCTACGAGCTGCGCGAGCACTCGGCGGGCCTCAACGCCGGCCGCTGGGACTACATCTTCTCGGCGATCAAGCGCTTTCGCACGCGGCCCGAGTTCGTCACCCCGGACCGCAAGAAGGTCACGATGACCGTGCCGTTCATGCGCGCCTACACCGAGCTGCTCGTGAAGACCTGCCATCGTCGCGGCGCCCACGCGATGGGCGGCATGGCGGCGCAGATTCCCAGCCGCACCGACGAGGAGGCCAACGAGCGGGCCTTTGCCGCGCTACGCCAGGACAAGCAGCGCGAGGCCTCCGACGGCTTCGACGGTACCTGGGTCGCACACCCCGACTCGGTCGCCGCGGCGATGGAGGAGTTCGACAGCGTCTTGGGGGATCGGCCCCACCAGGTACACCGCCGGCGCTACGCGGTCGAGGTGAGCGCCGATCAGCTCCTCAACGTGCCGGCCACCGAGGGGGACATCACCGAGGAGGGTCTGCGCAGCAACGTCAACGTTGGCATCCAGTACATCTCGTCATGGCTGCGCGGCAACGGCGCGGCCGGCATCTACGGAATGATGGAAGACGCCGCCACGGCCGAGATCTCGCGAGGCCAGGTCTGGCAGTGGGTCCGCCACGTCGTCGAGCTCGTGCGCGAGCTCGAAACCTCCGAACTGGAGAAGATCCGCGAGGAGATCGGCGACGACGAGTGGTTCGAGAAGGAGGGCCGCCCGGACCTCTCGCGGCAGATCTTCGAGGAGGTGGCGCTGGCCGACGAGTTCGTCGAGTTCCTGACGCTGCCGGCCTACGAGCGGCTCGAGGAGAACGTCTAGTCCGCGCAGGATCGTCGCCCGACTCGCAGGGCCTCAGCACTGCTTGTGAAACGGCCCCTGGATCGCGAACACGTGGCCCGGTGACTGGACGTTGGCGAACAGGGTCTTCCTGTCGTGGGAGAACGTCGGGCCGCTGAACTCCTTGTCGCCGGGCAGCTCGTTGCGCGCGAAGGGGAACAGCACGCCGCTGTCCGTCGAGCCGATCAGATGCTGCTTGCCGTCGCCGTCCTCGGCGATGATCACGCCGCCGTAGGGTGAGACGGTGATGTTGTCCGGACCGTCGGGATCTGAGTCGGCGTCGGCGGGCGTGTAGGCGAACCACAGCCTCAGCTCGATCGTGTCGTGAAGCGGGTCCAGGAACCAGACCTGGCCGTCGTGCGCAGCGGCGCTGCCGTCCGATGGTCGCGCGAAGGATGCGACGAAGTACGCTCCGCCGTCGCCCCACCACATGCCCTCGAGCTTGCGACTGCGCGTGATCTGGGCATTGGAGAACTGCTTGCGGATGGAGACGGACGTCGCGTCGCGGTCGGGGACGGTCACCCACGTGACGCGGTACGTGGTACCGGGCGCCACGGCGACGGAGAGATCGGGCACGTGCGCGCCCCCGAGCGTCGAGGCCCTCATCGCCGCCAGCCGGCCCGCGTCGTCTGCGAGCTCGCGCAGCGCGCCCTTGGCCAGCGGCAGCGCAGAGTCCGGCGGCGTGAAGCGAAACAGCAGGCCGTTCGGGTCGCCGGCATCCTCGGTGCCGTAGATCGCGCCGGCATGAGGGTCGACGACGACGGCCTCGTGGGCGTAGCGCCCCAGCGCCTTGATCGGTCGGGGATCGCGATTTGCATCTTGGTCGTAGGGGTCGACCTCGAAGACGTAGCCGTGGCGCTTGCCGCCGGCAAGCGTCGCCTCGCTCTCCTCGCAGGTCAGCCACGTCTCCCACGGTGTGCGCCCGCCGGCGCAGTTGTTGTGGGTCCCGGCGAGGCTGACGTACTCCCGCACGCGCCTGCCGTTCTTGTCGACCTCGATCGTCGTCGTGCCGCCGCCGGCCTTGTCGTCGTAGGTCAAGCCCGGGATCGTCGGTACGCGGTGCGTCTCGCTGTCGCCAATCTCGTGGTTGTTGACGAGCACGCTTCCGTTGCCGCCCCGCCGGACGAAGGCAGCGCTGCCGTCGGGATCGTCGGGTGTCGGCTGGCCGCTCTCGAGCGTCGTGACGCCCGACCGCGCGACGATCGCGTACGTAAAGCCCGCCGGCAGCGACAGGATCCCGGCCGGATCGGGAACGAGCGGACCGTAACCCACCGGCCCGGGCTTGCGGCGCCGGTCGCCTGCCCCGGCGCGCGCGACACGCGCGCCGAAGAGGCCATCGACGCTGCCGATCAGCGCGATGCCCAGCCCACCCCCGGCGCAGCGACTCAGCAGCGAACGCCGCGAAACGAGGTCAGGACGCAACTCAGACGTGGACATGCCATCTCCAGGGTCGGGATCGCACGCACGATCCGCGAGCGTCCCCCCGCGCATGTGAAGATTTGGCTGTCAGCCTCCATCGCGCGCCGTTACAGCCTGCGGTCTCGGTAGACGATGGGCTTCTCTACGGCCGCCGAGCGAGTCAGCGAGCGCGCCTGAATCAGCTCGACCACGAGCCAGACGGCGCCGACGAGGAAGAGAATCACGCCGATGGTCTGGATCGAGATCCCTGCGACCGTGGCGGTGACGGCCAGCCAGAGGACAAGACCGATGGCCATCAGGAGCAGCGGGGGTCCGACGTCGGCAACCATGAACCAGCCTCCTCGTGTGCACGGATAAGCGTCCTTTCAGATTGTGACCCGCGCCCCTCCACGCCTACCTCCCACTCGACGAATGTCCTACCCGGCTCACCGCAAGGCGGGCCGCGCAGTCCAGCGCTTGGCGCCGAGCTGGCGATCCACCGCGCATGCCGTGCCGGTCGCGCCGCCGAGGAAGGCCCCGGCCACAACATCGCCGGAAGCGTCACCATCGTCTTTTTGTCGAGCAACCGCCTCGGCTCGTGGCAGCGCACCGGAAAGGGAGTAGCGTGGACTTGCCTCCGTGCGATACCCCAAGACGATGGGATCGGCAGCACATAGCGAGAGGCGCCACAACCCCATTGGAGGATGAAGATGGCTGTAGTGAGTCACGAAGCGGTCAACGGCGCGACGAAGGACCATGGCGAAGCGATCAACGCATATTTGGTGAAGTTCGTGATGGGCAATCTGGGTACGCCGGGGGCACCCGTGCTGCATGTCGCGGCGGTGGTCAATGCGCCCACGGGTAAGTTGGCCGGACACGCGGAGATCACGCAGGCGATCGCACCGCCGGGCGGGATGATCACGATCTCTGACCTGACCGGGCAGATTCGTTCGCTCGGGTTCGGTGAGGCCGTCCGCGTTGTGACCATGTCCGGCACGTACGAGTACTCCTTCCCACCTCCGGCGATCGGAACCGCGACCGAGGAGTTCTCGGCGACGCTCGTGCTCCAGCAGGACGAATGGTGTGGTCAGGGCTCGTTTACGTACGGCTCTCACCACGTCGACGACGTGCCGGTGAAGCTCGACGAGGACTGACGCCGGGTGTAGGTACCGGCTCGAGCTCACTCCCCACGCTTGTGGGGATCGGCGGCGCGCTACGGCGCGCCGCCGAGGGCAGGCCGGTGAACGAGCCGCTCACGCTGAACCCCCGCTGATCGCGCCAAAGCCGCTCGTGCGGGCCACCGGATGGCGCACGCGGACGTTGCCGAGCCGCGTGCGGCCGGTCAGGGTTACCGGGACGCCCACGGCGTCACCGCCTGGGGCTCTGGCCGGACGTTGCCCATGAAGCGGCCGCTGCGCACCCATGCTGACGTGGGCGCTACCCGGTGCCCGCCTGCTAGAACTCGGCTCAATGGCCATCAACGCCGACGTCATCGGTAGGACCTATCCGCCGCGCGTGTACGCGGTCGGGCGCGAGAAGGTGCGCGAGTATGCGCTTGCCGTCGGCGAGTCGAACCCGTTGTACCTCGACGTCGAGGCGGCCCGAGAGGCAGGCTACGACGACGTCGTCGCGCCGCCGATGTTCGCCGTCGTCTACGGGTTTGCGGCCGTCATGCCGGTGCTCTTCGACCCGGAGGTCGACATCAACTTCGCCCGCATGCTCCACGGTGCGCAGCAGTTCGAATGGCATCAGCTCGTCGTCGCCGGCTACGAGATCTCGACGATCGTCACCGTCAGCGACGTCTCAGAGCGCGCCGGCAATCGCTTCTACGTCTTGGTAACGACGTCCACCAACCAGCGCGGCGAGACGGTCTGCGTCGGCACGTGGTCAAACATCGTGCGGGGGGAGTGAGCGCCATGGGTCTCGCGGAAGGCGACCAGATCGAAGGTCTGAAGGTCACGCCTGACAAGTACCTGACGATCCGGTACGCGGGTGCGTCAGGGGACTTCAACCCGATTCACATCGACGAGGACTTCGCCCGGATGGTCGGTCTGCCCGGTCGCATCCTGCACGGGCTCTACACGATGGCCCAGGTCGCGCGCGCCCAGACCGACGCCGGCGGAGGACCGCAGTCGCTCAAGCGCCTGAGCGTGCAATTCCGCAGCATGGGCGTCCCCGAGCAGGAGCTCAGCGTGACAGGCACCGTGCGCGAGCACAGCAACGGCGTCGTGATCGTCGACGCGTTCTGCGAGCAGAATGGCCAACGGCTGATCCGCAAGGCCGAAGCGCACCTGGCCGTCGAGTAACGGTTGCGCAACGCAGAGCGACCCGCCGGTGGCGGGTCGCTTTGAGGTGACAGATGTGCGTTTCGCTGGTCGCCGCACCCGCGACCGCGGGTGACGTCACTCAGCCGACGCCGAGCTTCTCTGCGGCGCGGCGCGTGCCCTCGACACGGTTGGCGATCTTCTGGAAGGCGATCTCGCGGGCATAGTCGGGCGAGCCGTGGTTGGGCTTCTCATCGATCGAGAACGGTGAGAAGCCGCAGTCGTCGGTGGTGCCGAGGCGCTCCTTCGGGATGAAGTCGGCCGCTCGCACGATGCTGTCGCAGATCTCCTGCGCGCTCTCCGGGCGCGGCGACTGCGTCACCGTGACGCCGATGTAGCACATCTGGTCGTCGCGGCTGTGCTGCCCGATCGACTCGTAGACGGGGTCCTTGTCGCGTTCGCTGGCGAGCTGGATGAGGAAGTAGCCGGCGTCGATCTTGAACATCTCCGGCAGGAGGTTGTTATAGGGCACATCGGCGGAGTGAACCGAGTCACGGTCGCCGCCGGGGCAGGTGTGGATGCCGATCTTGCGGCGCTCCTCGTCGGAGAAGTTCGCCAGCACGCGGTTGTTGAGCTCGATGAAGTGCGGCAGCAGGCCGGCTCCGGTCCACGGGTTACGCGGATCCTCGCGGGTGGCGAGGCGGCCCTCCGTGAAGTCGATCGACACTCGTGCGGCGCCGGCCTCGAAGGCCTTGCGGATGTCGGTGACGCACTCCTGGACGATGTCCTCCTCGAATTCCTCGCGCGAGTAGTCCGGCACCGGCTCGTTGAGCGGGTACAGCAGCGCCAGCATCGACGGCGCGATCACGGCTTGCTTCAGCGGCTTGGTCGCGTACTTGATCGACTTCGACAGCGCGTCGGCGGCGTAGGTGTTGTACTTCAGCGGCCCGCCCGTGAGCTTGGGCAGCTGGCGGCCGTGGCCGTCGGCGAAGATCGCAAAGAACTGGCCGCCGGGGCCGAGGTTCGGCGCGAGGCCGGTGCCGGCGAGCGTGTCCGTGATCGGGTAGGTGGCGAACGACGACCAGCGCTGCTCCCCGTCGGAGATGATCGGCGCACCCGTCGCCTCCCCGCGCTCGATGGAGTCCTTGACGGCCGCGTCCTGCTCCTTCTCCAGATCCTCCTTGGAGATGTTGCCGGCGTCGTAGTCGGCGTAGGCGGCCTGCAGCGTGCTCGGCCGCGGGAGTGAGCCGACCGGCTCGGTGGGAATGCCGGTGTCGGTCCGTGGATCGTATTCTGCCATTGGGGTTACTTCTCCTCGCTGTTGACTCACGCATGCTGCTGTAGCCGCGCGACCTGGTCGACCGCGGCGGCAGTGCCTAGGATCCTCGCCTGGCTCCGTCTCGTCGGCATCGGCCCGCGAGCGAGAGATACAGACCCGTCTTTCTCGCACGCGCGAATGTATCTGCGCCCGGCGGATCGCGTCAACCCGCAGGGGTTGCGCCGAACGCGGGCCCGGTGCGGCTTAGGAATCGAACGCCGCTGCCGATAACAGGCTCGAGGACAACCCCGAAACGCCACCCGTCGCGACACCGCTGTGCTCAGGCCAGCCCAGGCGCCGAAGGAGCAGTCATGAATCGTAGGCCTGCCACGCTCGCCGGACTCGCTGCAATGCTTGCGCTGATACTTGCGCCATCGGCGATGGCCGGCGACCCGCCCGACACTGCGCCCGCCGCGAAAGCCAAGCACTACGCAAAGTTGTGCGGAGCGACTGCCAAGCATCGTCATGACACCGCCGGGTGCATCAGGGCGATGAAGAAGCTCGCGACGGGGAAGCGCTCGTCGCCGCGCTCGGCGTGCGCCGGCCTCAGCCGCAGGCGCATCGCGGGCAAGCGCGCGCCGTCGGCCTTCGGCCGCTGCGTCAAGGCAGGAGCAACGCTCGTGAAGGAGCGCAAGACGGCCGCTCGCGACGCTGCCGACCTCGCTGACGAACAAGCCGCCGAGCGCGTGGAGGACGCCGGCGCCGAGCAGGCCGACGGCGAGGACGACGATCCGCTGATCGACGCGTGGCTTGACGGCGGGGTCGACCTGGACCGCGACGATGTCCTGGACGTGATCGATCCGCAGATCGACGTGCCCGGCCTGCCCTGAGGGAGTAGTGCGGGGAGCCGTCGGTAGCCCGGCGGGCGCCGCTCGTACAATCGGGGCGTGCTCACACCGCGCCAAGAGCTGATCCTGCGCAAGGTCGTCGTCGCCTACCAGGCCACGGTCCAGCCCGTTGCTTCGCGGACGCTCGCCGCCGACCCTGAGCTGGCGGCCGGCCCGTCGACCGTCCGCCACGAGCTCGCCCAGCTCGAGGAGCACGGGCTGCTGGCGCACCCGCACACCTCGGCTGGGCGCATCCCGACCGACTCCGGCTACCGCTACTTCGTCGACCGCCTGCTGCCCGGCATGGCGAGCGTGGGCTCGAGCCTCGAGCTCGAGCTCACGCGCCGTGAGGTCGACGAGGCGATGCGCGTCACGACCGAGACGCTGTCGCAGGTGACGAACCTGCTGGCGGTCGTGTCCGCCCCGCCGCTGGAGACGGCGACGATCCGTCACATCGAGGTTCTGCCGCTGCAGCCGCAGATCGTGATGGTCGTGATCATCACCTCGACCGGCGGCGTCTCCAAGCGCATGCTGACCTTCGAGCTGCCCGTCGACAGCGGCCTCGTCAACTGGGCCGGTGAGTTCCTCAACGAGGCGCTCGCGGGGCTCGGGCTCGGCGCGCGCAAGCTCCATTCGCGTCTGATGGACCCGACGCTCCCGCACACCGAGCGCACCTTCCTCAATCGCCTGATGCCGGCATTCACGGAGCTGGTCGCGACCGCGGAGGACTCGCTCTACGTCGACGGCGCCGCTCGCCTGCTGTCCGAGCACCGCTTCCAGGATCTCTCGCAGATCAACGAGCTCATGCACATGCTCGAGAGCCGCGTGACCCTGCTGGAGATGCTGCGCGCCAGGCTGGACGATCGCGACGTCATCGTGCGGATCGGCGCGGAGAACGAGAACCCGGCGCTGCGCTCGCTGGCGATGGTCACCTCGGGCTACGGCCTGCCGCTGCGCGCGCTCGGCACCGTCTCGCTGATCGGCCCCGTGTCGATGGACTACGGCACCACGATCCGAGCCGTGCGTGAGGCCGCCGCGCAGCTCTCGCGATTCATCGAAGACGTGTACGACCCGTCGTGAAGCGCGATTGCTACGAGGTCCTGGGCGTTGGTCGCGACGCCGGCGAGGCCGAGATCAAGAAGGCCTTTCGCAAGCTCGCGCGCGAGCTGCACCCCGACGTCAACAACCACGACCCGCAGGCCGAGCAGAAGTTCAAGGAGGCCGCCGAGGCCTACGAGATCCTGTCCGACGCCGAGCGCCGCGAGATCTACAACCGCTATGGCCACGAGGGTCTCAAGCGCGGCGGCCAGAGCCCGAACTTCGAGGGCTTCGGCTCGATCTCCGACCTCTTCGACGCGTTCTTCGGCGGGGGCTTCGCGAACGCGGGTCCGCGCGCGGGCGCCGACCAGTCGGCCGCGGTCGAGATCGATCTCGAGCAGGCGGCCACGGGCGCCGCGATCGACGTGCGCTACGAAGTCGTCGACCGCTGCGAGCGCTGCCACGGAAACGGAGCGGAGCCCGGCACGCCGATCAAGACCTGCGACCGCTGCGGTGGCAACGGCGTACTGCAGGCGGTGAGCCGCACCCCGTTCGGCCAGGTCGCTCGCACCGTCGCCTGCGACGTCTGCGCCGGCGACGGCAAGATCGCCGAGCGCCCATGCGCTCGTTGCAACGGCCGCGGGCGCGAGATGCTCACGCACGCGGTCAGCATCGACGTCCCGGCCGGGATCGCCGAGGGTCAGCGCATCCGCGTCGCCGGCCGCGGGCATGCGGGCGAGGCGGGGGCAGCCTCCGGCGATCTATACGTGCACGTCTCGATTCGCCCGCACGAGCGCTTCATCCGCGACGGCAACGACCTCATCACCGTCCTGGACGTGCCCGCTCCTGCGGCGGCGCTGGGTGCCAAGTTCGAGGTGCCGACGCTCGAGGGCAACGAGGACGTCCACGTTCGCCCGGGGACGCAGTCCGGCGAGACGCTCGAGCTGCGCGGCCGCGGGATGCCGCTGTTGCGCCGCCCCGGAAGGCGCGGCGACCTGCGCGTTGTTGTGAACGTCGTGATCCCGCGGCATCTGAGCGACGAGCAGCGGCGGCTGTTCGAGCGCCTGAACGAGACGATGACCGACAGCAACACCCGCTCTGACGAGTCGGTGTTCTCGAAGCTCAAGCGCGCGCTGCGGGCGTGATCCGGCTGGCGGTGCGCGTTGCGCGCGCCGACGCCGAGGTCGCTCTGGCACAGCTGCTGGAGCTCGCGCCCGCGGGGGTGGAGGAGGTCGACCGCGGTGACACCGTCGAGTACGCCGTCTACGGCGCGCCGGGCGAGCTGCCGGCGCTGCCGGATCTGCGCGCGGCGGCCGGCGCGGCCCTCGTGGACATCACCACGACGGAGGTCGCCGACGACTGGGCGACGGCCTGGCGCACGTTCCACCGCGCGGTCACGATCGGCGACCGGATCCATGTGCGGCCGCCGTGGGCCGACCCCTCGCCGGCGGACTCCGACCTGCTGGACATCGTCGTGGATCCCGGGCAGGCGTTCGGCACCGGCGCGCATCACACGACGCGGCTGTGCCTGCAGGCACTGCTCTCGCTCGTGCCCGGAGGCGGCCTGGTCGACCTCGGTTGCGGCTCGGGCGTACTCGCGATCGCGGCGGCGAAGCTCGGCTGGGCGCCGGTTGTCGGCGTCGATCACGAGCGCGAGTCGGTGCGAGCGGCGCGCGACAACGCGCTCGTCAACGGCGTCCAGATCGAGGTCCGCCACGGCGACCTGCTGCACGACGGCCGCGCGCCGACGGCCCCGACCGTCGTCGCGAACCTCCTGCGACCGCTGCTTGAGCACGTCGCGCGCACGGGATTTGGCGGCGAGCCGCCCCGCGTGCTCGTCGTCGGCGGGCTGCTGCGCGCCGAGGCCGACGAGATCGCGGCCGCATTCGGCGCGTACGGCTTGCGCGAACGGGCGCGTGGCGAGAGCGGTGAATGGGCGGCGCTCACCCTCGTGCGCCCAGGTTGCTCCTCTGTCAACTCGGATGGTGGAGATCCGCGTGTGCCGGACGGCGTCCCGTGACGAGATTGCAAACCCGTCGGGTCTATCGGGCCGGCCGTAGCGTGAGGCCGCGGGCTGGGGGCCAGTCGCGGTCGCTACGCCGGTAGACGACCGGCCGGCTTACGGCGCCACGCTGTTTGTGTGGCGGCCAGAACCCGGTGGATGAGACTCTCTCGAGGCTGGCCCTTGCTGCGCCGCCTGGGACGAGCAGCCCCAGTCTTGCTCGACTGTGATCACGAAGGCATCCACAGGAGATGCTGATCTACTCCGGCGACCGCGAGATCAGCGTCATCAGCTTGTACACCGCCGATGGCATGGGAGATCCCTGCGCGCTCGGTCGCGCGCCGGCTCCGTCCGCTCAATGCCAACGCTCCGTGGCCGCTACCGCGCCCAAAGCCACCGACCTGTCTTCAGCTCAAACGAGTCGATGCTCGATACCGACGGCACATGCCACGCGTGCTCAGACCGAGCTCTGCCTGCTGAGGTGCCTGCGCTCCTCGCGCAGAGGAGCCGCACCCGCGCGCGGCGCTGGTGCGGGCGACCGAGACTTCAGCCCCAGCGTTTAGCTCTGGGTTGGTGCTCATCGTGCCCGAGACCGCGTCCCGGCCAAGGTTCTTCCTATGACCGCACAAGTGTCCCCGCCGGAGAGCAGCGCTGGACGGTTCCCTTCATGTAGGCCCGCTCGGGGATTGGCCTGCGGAGAGGTTCCCCCGGTAGCGCAGCGATGCTCGTCATGGCAGGCTTGTGACATGGCAGTCAGGATTCGCTCGCCAGCCCGCGCGGCAACCGCCGCAATCAACCGCCCTGGTGGCCCCGTCGCGGTGATCTCCGTCGACACGATCTGCGGTCGCCACGAACGCCAGCGGGCGCCGCTGTCGAGTTCGGCGGCTGGGATCGGGCTGATGTCGGCTTTCGCTAGCGCGCGCCGCCGGCGCGCGACTGAAGTCGACGATGCCGAAAACGAAGGGAGCAGCGTCGCCGCATGAGCATCTTTCACGGCCGTCACTCAGCCAGCATCGAAGGCGATTTCGTCGTCTTTCTGATCGGCATGCGCATCAACAAGCCTTGGAAGGTCCACCGCTGGCTGCCGGTGTTCATGGCGATGCCGAGAATGATCCGCGAGCTGGAGCGTGATCCGGACTGCGGCTTTCTCGGCGCGACGCAAGGCGTCCTCACGACCGGACCGTCGTTGATCCAGTACTGGCGCTCATTCGAGCACCTCGAGCGCTACGCACGTGACCCCGACGCGCGTCACCTCCCCGCTTGGCGTGCGTTCAACAAGCGCGTTCGCGGCTCCGGAGATGTCGGAATCTGGCACGAGACCTATTGCGTGCGTGCCGGCGAGTACGAAGCCGTGTACGGCAACATGCCTCGTGTCGGGCTTGCGAACGTGGCCGAGCACGTCCCGCTCGGCTCGACGACCAGCGCGGCCCGGCGACTCGGCGATCGTCCAGCCGACGAACCACCGGTCCGCGGCTACTGATAGCTCCGACCAACGACGGAACACATTGGACATCGCGATCGAGTTCGTGGCGATGGTCGGCGTGCATGGCTGCGACGCCATCAGATCACCACGGATCCGATCTCCTCGCGCGCCCGGGTTCGAACCAGCATTCTGATCCCGCGTTCTCAGCTCGGCTGAGTTGCGCTTACGAGTCGATCAGCGCCGTCTGCGCGCGAGGGCGAGCGCTGCTCCTCGCGCGGTGGGGACTCCCCGACATGGGCCACGCCCGGGTCGCGCCGGCAGTGTCGAACACGGGTGCATATTCCGTACCTGGATCGACATGACCTGTGCTCGCCGCGGTCATGTCGATCAAGGGGGTCGATGGCCCACCTCGGTCGACACGATCCACCCGAACGGCGCTTGACCGGGGGTACTGGTCTGGACCAGTACCACTACTCGCGCGTTGGGGACCCCCGGACACGAGCCACGCCGCATGGCGCCGGTCGTGTCGAACACGGGTGCATATTCCGCGCTTGGATCGACATGACGTGTGCTTGCCGCGGTCATGTCGATCAAGGGGGTCGATGGCGCACCTCGGTCGACACGATCCATCCGAACGGCGCTTGCCCGCGGGTACTGGTCCGGGCCAGTACCGCTACTCGCGCGCTGGGGACTCCCGGACACGAGCCACGCCGCATGGCGCCGGTCGTGTCGAACAAGGGTGCGTATTCCGCGCCTGGATCGACATGACGTGTGCTTGCCGCGGTCATGTCGATCAAGGGGGTCAATGGCGCACCTCGGTCGACACGATCCATCCGAACGGCGCTTGCCCGCGGGTACTGGTCCGGGCCAGTACCGCTACTC
>Ga0136632_10000263_pt1 | contig 14370 bp, 10 predicted proteins | sample AntDrymUQ6112106_2_FD_104670 | JGI IMG/M metagenome (GOLD analysis project Ga0136632, IMG submission 104670) | Polar desert sand microbial communities from Dry Valleys, Antarctica - metaG UQ611 (21.06) | ecosystem: Environmental > Terrestrial > Soil > Desert | place: Antarctica: Dry Valley...
GGAGCGCGAAGCCGCCATCAACCGTAAGCTCTTCAACACGTTCCTCTCGCGTGGGAAAGAGATCGGCGTCACGAGCGAGTTCAATGCCACCAATATCCGGATCGTGGACCGGGCGGCGCCGCCGCGCGAGCCTTTTAGCCCGAACCCGATACGGGTCTTTGCTCTGGCCGGGCTGTTGAGCGCGTTCCTCGGGATCGTGCTCGCCTTCCTGCGGGAACATCTCGACCGGGGCTTTAACACGCCGCGGGACATCGAGGAGCGGCTCAAGATGCCCGCCCTGGGACTCCTCCTCCGCGTGGACAGGCGCTCTCCCGCCGAACGCCAGGTTATCCTGGAACCGGGCTCGTGGTTTTCCGACGCCGTTGGCGACATCCGCGCGCGCCTCCAACGCTCGGCCGTGCAAGATCCTCCTAAAGTCGTCTTGATTACCTCGAGCGTCCCCGGCGAAGGCAAGACGACGCTTGCCAGCAACCTGGCCCTGTCGTTCAGCCGGTCGTGCCGGACGCTCCTGGTGGATGCCGACTGGCGCAATGCCGCCGGAGGATACATCGCAGAGATGGGCAAGGCTAAAGGGTTCTCCAATTTTGCCGCCGACGAGAACCCCCTTGAGGAGTGCATCGTGAGAGATAAGGAAGCCGAAAATCTCTACATCATGACGGCTGGGTGCGCTGTTGCGCCGGGAAGGGCTGTACAGCTCCCTGACGCACTGGCGCAAGGAGATCGAGCCTACCAGGAAAGAGAGAGACGAGGAACCAGACGTTCACGTCACAACGAGACCAACGATGAGCTGGCCGAGCGGCTGCTGCGGCATGTAGAGCATGCATATGGGGACGGCCAGCGAACAGGCCGCGCCCGCCCCAAAGCGGCGCCGACCCAAGCCGGATCTCGCCAAGGCCGAGTCGCGCCGGGTCGAAGCATTGGGGAACGACTACGAGACGATTCACGCGCGCGCGAACAATTATTGGGGCGGCCAGGAGGTGACTCGGTTGCGGCACAAGCCGGGGCGGGACACCTGAAGGTTAATCCCCTGGAATTTCTCTCCTCTGAGATGATTAGCATAGCCCTTAAAAAACTGACAGACGCGTTTGACAGGATCATTATCGATGGGCCTCCTGCGCTTGCGATCAGCGATGTGATCTTGCTGGGTCGCCGGGTGGATGGGGTGATCCTGGTGATAAAGGCCGGTGATACAACTTATCCCATGGCTCAGGAGGTCGTGCAAAAGCTGCGGGCCACGGACATCAAGCTTCTCGGGGCCGTCCTGTCACAGGTCGACATAAAAAAGATGATGCGGTACGGCGGTTACGGGTACCACTACGGCCATAGCAGCGGTCTACAAGCTGGCCACTCACGGTGACAGGTGACAGGAGATTTGAGCCTTAGCTCACCATAAATAATAGAGAATAACAATGTCTGGGGAGAGTGCCGATTACGCCGTGCTGATCCGTGGCCGGAAGCTGGCGAAGAACACATTGTGGAATCTTCTCGGCCAGGGGGTGCCTCTGTTGGTGGCGTTGTTGACCATCCCACAGTTGATACATGGCCTTGGAATCGATCGGTTTGGCGTGCTCTCACTTGCCTGGATGGTGATCGGTTATTTCAGCCTGTTCGATATGGGCCTGGGCCGTGCGTTAACCAAGCTGGTCGCGGAGAAACTGGGCACGGGTCAGACTCAGGATATTCCCCCTCTAGTATGGACCGCGCTCGTGCTGATGTCGGTGCTCGGGCTTATGGGAGCCATAGTGATCGCCGCGCTTGCACCCTGGCTAGTCCACAGCGCTTTAAATATCCCAGCCCCGTTACAGATGGAAACCTTGCAGGCCTTTTATCTGCTGGCGTTTTCGATCCCCATCGTCATCAGTACCGCCGGCCTGGCTGGCCTACTGCAGGCATACCAGCGTTTCGATCTGATGAATGCTTTAAACATCCCCTTGGGAGTATTCACTTATCTGGGTCCACTAGTTGCGCTTCATTTTTCCAACCACTTATTATCGGTTGTGGCTGTCCTAGCGGCGGGACGACTCTTAGCATGCGGGGGGTATCTGTTTCTGTGCCTGCGTTTGGTGCCCATGCGGCGTCACGGTATCTGCATGCGGCGTGCATTGCTTCGCCCGCTGCTCAGCTTTGGTGGTTGGATGACCATAAGCAATATTATCGCTCCACTTATGATGTATTTCGACAGATTCTTAATCGGTGCGCTTATGTCGATAGCCTCTGTAGCTTACTATGCGACTCCTTACCACATTGTAACAAAGCTTTGGATCGTCCCGGTTGCGTTGGGCAGCGTCCTGTTTCCAGCCTTTTCCGCTACATCTACGAGCGATCGCGTACATACGGTTCGGCTGGTTACCAGGGGAATAAATACTATTTTTCTCGCACTGTTCCCGCTAATACTTGTCATTGTGACCCTAGCCCATGAAGGATTGACATTCTGGCTAGGTGTTGAATTCGCTCAAAACAGCACACGTGTTCTGCAATGGCTGGCCATCGGTATCCTCATCAACAGCTTAGCGAACCTTCCCTATGTATTAATACAGGGGAGCGGCCGTCCGGATCTTACTGCAAAGCTGCACCTTATCGAGCTGCCGTTTTATCTACTCGCCCTCTGGTGGCTAATTGAAGCGTATGGCATCCAAGGTGCTGCCATTGCCTGGGTTGCACGTGCGACTGTGGATATGTTATTTCTGTTTGGCATGACCCAGCGCTTGTTCCCACCTCTCTCGCCCTTTATCAAGCGCCTCGCCGTGGCATTTGGAATAGCATTGCTCGCATTTACGGTCGGGGCGCTGATCTCAGCTAACATTGCCATAAAAGTGGTGTTTCTCTCGCTAGTCTCGTTTCTCTTCGTTCTTGTTGCCTGGTGGCTTCTCTTTACCCATGAGGATCGAGCTTTAGTGCACAAGATTTTGGAAGCACATCCCGCGCTGTATCGATAAGTGTAGCAGATGACATCCCACGCCGATAACGAAATTCGTACCCGTCCTTGCCCGGAGTGTTATCTCTGCGGCACAAAAGGTGAGTTGCTCTACCAGAGCTTGAACGATCGCTTGTTCGGCGCACCGGGTACATGGGATCTGAAACGCTGCCCTGGTCCCGCCTGCGGCCTCACATGGCTAGACCCTATGCCACTCCAGGAAGACCTATGGAAAGCTTACCAGCAGTATTACACGCATGAGAGTTGCTCTAAGGGAGCACAGATTAGAACCGAACGACGTATCGGAGTACTCGAGGCCGGGTACTTGGCTCTCCAGTATGGCTATTTCAATAACCATGGTAACAATTGGGAGAAGATTGTCGGCAGCCTCATCTATCTTATGCCGAGCATAAAGAGCAATATTGACTCAAGGGTTATGTATCTGCCGGCGAAAACTATGGGGCTATTACTGGATGTCGGTTGTGGCAATGGGGAGGCAATGGAGTACTTGCAACGTGTGGGTTGGCGCGTCGAGGGAATAGATCTTGATCCGGTAGCGATTGAAGTGGCTCGCTCTAGAGGTTTGCATGCACACGTTGGGAGTGTGCGAACGCAGCGTTTTAGCGCAGAGCATTTCGATGCGATTACGCTGAGCCATGTGCTGGAACATGTTCCGGATCCCATAAGTTTTTTGGGCCATTGCCTGCGCATTCTGAAACCGGGCGGGACTCTCATTTTGTCTACACCAAACATTGAGAGTCTAGGCCACAAGGCATATACAGGACATTGGCGCGGACTGGAACCACCCAGGCACTTGTATATCTTTAGTCATGCGGCACTCCAATACGTAGCTAAAAGGACGGGTTTTAAGGTAGTGAGGATAACGACAACAAACCACTGGGTGCACGGAATCATTGCCGAAAGCATTAAAGCGATGCACCGTCGGACTAATGCCGATTCGCTAAATTATATGGACAAAATTACCGTAAGAATGTTTGCTTGCGTCGAAATCCTCGGGCTGTTTATGGGAGTGAATTGGGGCGAAGAGCTAGTTATGATTGGACGAAAACGCTAATTGTCAGAATTGGACCGCATGCGAACGATCGCCTTTTATCTCCCGCAATATCATCAAATTCCGGAGAACGATAGATGGTGGGGAGAAGGGTTTACTGACTGGGTAAACGTAAGGAGGGGACGCCCAAGATTCAAGGGACATTACCAGCCACACATACCGGCGGACCTTGGGTATTATGATCTTCGGTCGGAAGAAGCGCGTTTGGCGCAAGCCAAACTGGCGGTGGAGTATGGCATCGGAGGCTTCTGCTACTACCATTACTACTTCAACGGAAAGCTATTGCTGGAGGCCCCGTTTAACGCAGTGCTAGCGTCGGGCAAACCGGAGTTTCCATTCTGCCTGTGCTGGGCGAACGAAAATTGGACGAAGCGATGGGATGGTATGGAGCGAGAGATTTTGATGGCGCAAAACTATGGCGCCTACGATCCGCTACAGCATATCGATTGGTTGGAAAGGGCTTTTCACGATAGGCGTTATATTAGGATCGACGGCAAGCCTTTGTTCTTAGTCTTACGACCCGATGAGATTCCAAACCTCGGTCAGGTTATTGCGACATGGCGGCAGGCACTCGAGCAAAAAGGCTATCCGGGTCTTTATCTTGGCTCCGTAGACCACGCTTTTAATCGCCTCAGCCATTCACAATCGGTCGCACAAGGCTTCGATGTTATCATTGAGTTTTTTCCCGCAGGAAAGAAAGCTGGCATAGAACCATGTAAGCGCTTTAGGTTAACAAACCTCTTCAATAGGATCATTAACAAATTGACAAACACGTTGCGCTTGGAAGGTTTGGTGCGGCAATTAGAAGTGAATGTAGTCTTCAGCTACTCGGACTTGGTTAATAGGTCAGTGACGCAAACGAGGAAGGAACATAGGATCTTGCCATGTGTCATGCCTATGTGGGATAACAGCGCGAGGACGAAGGTCGCTCGTATGTGCCCCAACGATGACGAGAAGCTTTACGGAAGATGGTTAGAACATGCGTTAAGGCGGGTTCAGGATTATCCCAAGGATGAACGGATCGTGTTTATTAATGCGTGGAATGAATGGGCTGAGGGCTGTCATCTAGAACCCGATTTAAGAAATGGCCGGAAATTTCTTGAAGAAACAAAGAGAGTTGTCGAGTCTTTCAATTCTTCTCTTCCATGCAGGTGATCGGATCTTCCATGTTGGGTTAAAGGAATCGGGGGGAGCGGGAATTAGAGCGACCATATGATAGGCAGGTATATCCGAACTTCTTCATCGTCGGAGCCGCCAAGGGAGGTACCACGTCGCTGTATGAGTATTTGAGGGCATCTCCACGGGTGTATATGAGCCCGGTAAAGGAGCCCCATTTCTTTTCGCCGGATGCATTGCAAAATCCAGCGTACCATGAACGGGTGAAGGGCTTGGACGGCTATTTACGGTTATTAGTCGGCGTTACAAGGGAGATCGCCGTTGGCGAAGCGACTGTATCTGTAGGACAGGCGGTCCCCTCGGTTGATTCGAGAGAGGCTAGCTACCGGACGCCAAGATTATCATCGGGCTGCGTGATCAGGTGGATGGAGCCTAGTCGCATTATCGGGCCGATGTCCGACTCGGCTGGCAGGGGATGCCCTTTTTAGAGACGCTGCAAGCGGACGTCCACCACGCCCAGAAGGGATGGGGGATCTCCGGTCTCTGCCTGGAGCTTGGGGAATACAGCGAACAGGTCGCGCGCTACCTGGAGACCTTCAGTCAGGATGCGGTCACGGTGCTCTTGTCCGACGATCTGAGGCAGGATACACATCGCTGTTTCGGAAGTATTGCAGTTCCTGGGTGTACCAGAGGCGGAAAGTTTTGGGGGGTCAAAGGCGCACAATGCCTTCGCAGGGCCGCGCGGACCGTAGGCGAGGTTTGCAATTCGAAACGCCACGGTCAGGGGGCTGGCGAGGCGCTGCGTCCCTGCGGCTTTACGGGCATGGATCCGCGACACCGTACTCCTTATAAGAGGGGAACCATACCGCCCATGTCCAGCGAGGCGCGGGTTTTCCTGGAGGAATATTACCGCGCGGATATGCGCCGGCTCGAGTCGCTGCTCGGTCGCCGTCTGCCCTGGCGGTGGCTGAATGCCTAGCGCCTGCGAGCCCCCTTCGCCGCGCGTCTATGTCGTGCTGCTCAACTGGAATGGGTGGGGCGATACCCTAGAGTGCCTGGAAAGCCTCTTCCGTAGCGATTACCCCGATTACCGGGTGATCGTCTGCGACAATGGCTCCGAAGACGGGTCCATGGACCACCTCGAGGCCTGGGCGGAGGGGCGAGTGGATATCGCCGGGGGATGCCGCCATCAAAGGCTGGCCCGGTTCTCCTTTCCGCCGGCCCCCAAACCGATCCTCTACGTCGTACACGGCCGTGGCGCTGCCGAGGCCGGCGGCGGAGGTAGCGATTCATCTGCGCGCCTGATTCTGATCGAAACGGGCGCTAATCTCGGTTTTGCGGGCGGGTACAATATCGCCTTGCGCTACGCCCTGGCCCGTGACGATTTCGCATATATCTGGCTGCTCAACAACGACACGTTGGTCAATGCCGACGCACTGTCGGAGTTGGTCCGTCGCATGCGAGAAAGGCCGGATGCAGGCATCTGCGGGTCCACGCTGATGTGTTATCATGCGCCCGAGACGATCCAGGCGCTGGGCGGGGCGCAATATAACAAGTGGCTGGGGACTCGTACCGCGATCGGCGCCCATCGACCTGCCTCGATGCCCGTGGAGGCGGCAAGGGTGGAGAAGAAGATGTCCTATGTCAGCGGCGCCTCGATGCTGGTATCCCGAGGGTTCCTGCATGAGATCGGCCTCCTGTGCGAGGACTATTTCTTGTATTACGAGGAGATCGACTGGGCCATGCGCGCGCGCGGCCGTTATGCCCTGGCCTACGCGCCTGGGAGCATCGTCTACCACAAGGAAGGGGGGACGATCGGCTCCCCGCGGATCAGCGCGCGGGCGGAGTATCTCGCCTTGCGCAACCGGCTCCTTTTCACCCGCAAGCGTGTTCCGATCGCATTCCCGACGGTCTGGCTGGGTCTTTTGGGTGTGATCCTGAATAGGCTGAGGCGAGGCCAGTTCGACAGGATCGGCAAGATCCTGTGGATCATGCTGGGCAGGTGGGATCTGGACTTCGTGTGGTCGGAGGAACGATGACCTGCCTAGACCGTTGGCAGCATTTGCCTCGAATGTGCTTGGCGCTCCTGTCTCTGTTAGCATGCTTGTTTGCGGCTGAGGCCCACGGTTTGGTCCTGGCTCACGAGGGCAAGACGGATTATCACATCTACATAGGGGCTTCGGCCGCCCCCGCCGAACGCCACGCGGCAGAGGAGCTCGCGGCATTTCTCAAGCAGGCGACCGGTGCGACCTTTCCCCTGGTCGATAAACGGGAGCAGGCTACCGGGCCACTGCTGGTCGTCGGCGTGAATGATTTGACCAAAGAATCGCTGAGCGCCCGACCAGAATCAGGGCTGCTCGGTGACGATGGCTTCGAGATCCGCACGCGCGGGGACCACCTGTTTGTCTTCGGGGGCTCGCCACGGGGCACACTATATGCGGTCTACTTTTTCTTGGACAAATACCTGGGCTGCCGGTGGTATTCATCCGACTTCTCCGTCATCCCGACAGTGAAATCGGTCCGCCTAGGAAAGATCGATGAGCGTCAGGTTCCCCGGTTTAGCTACCGCGAGGTCTTCTCGAGGGATGCCGATGACCCGGTGTTCAGTGCCCGCAACCGCTTGAACGGCCAGTTCGGGCACCGCCTGGACCGCTTTCTCAAGAATGCGCACGGGGGCGCGGTCAGCATACGCGGGATCAACATCTTCGAGCTCGTCGAGCCCGCGAAGTACCAGCAAAGCCACCCGGAGTATTTCGGGGGCGGTCAACTGCGGTTCGGGAAGCCGGAGGTGCGTGCGATCGCAATCAACGCCACGCGAGAGCGCCTGGCACGCTTCCCAAAAGAACCCTTCTACCTCTTGATCTCTCACGCCGATATAAACAGTTACTACTACGGCGAGGAGGATAAACGGCTCGTCGATGAGGGGGGTGCGCCCGGGGCAGCCTTCGTGGACTTTGTCAGGGTGATCGCCGAGGCCATCGCGAAGGACTATCCCCAGGTGACCGTGCTCGTCGAGGCTTACCAATGGAGCCGGAAGCCGCCTCGCCGCATGGTATTCCCAAAGAACATGGGGGTGATGTTATCGGACATCGAGCTCGATTTTTCGGCCCCCATGGACGCTGACCGCAACCAGGGGTTTCTCAAGGACCTGGACGACTGGAGCAGGCTGACCTCGCAGATCCTCGTCTGGGACTACATTACGAACTTCGCGGGTTACCTTCAGCCCCACCCCAACCTTTATGTGCTGGGGCCGAACCTGCGCCTGCTGGCGCAGCGGCCACGGGTACAGGGGGTCTTCGAGCAGGGCTCCTACGGCACGCGCGGCGGGGAGCTCGCGGAATTGCGGGCCTGGGTGCTCGCGCATTTGCTCTGGGATCCTGATCAGGACGACCGGGCGCTGATCCGGGAGTTCATCCATGGCTACTACGGCCCGGCCGCGCCCTACATCGAACACTATGTCGAGATCCTTCATGCCTCGGCCAAGCAGCATTCCACCTATCTCGCGGTGAAGACGCCCCCTGTCGCGGCCTATCTGACGGCGGCAATGCTGGGCAAGGCAGACGATCTGTTTCAGAAAGCGGAACAGACGGTCAAAGAGAGCCCCCAGTATTTGAGGCATGTTCAGATGGCGCGCCTGCCCGTCGATTATGCGTTCTTGATGAATCCGCGACTCAAGCACGAGCACGGTACCCGGCTGGCACGCTTCAAGAACTATCTACAGCTCACGGGGGTCACGGCCTATCGGGAGGGGAGCAAGGAGGCCAGCACGGACGCGCTGATCCAAGTGCTTGAGATCCGGCGAACAATGGCCAAACCGCCGGCGGAATGCGGCGGCCGGCGGCAGGACGAGTGCATCGAGATCCAGGACCTCGGTTTCAAGCTGGCGGGTGATGCGCGTCTGGTCGCGGACAGGATCGCCTCCGATGGAGCGGCAGCGCGCATGGGCGGCGGCAGCACGGTGTGGGGTATCCAGTTGCCTTTAGGGTACTGGCTGCCTCCAGAAGGCAACTGGCGGATCTTGCTGAGCGTGCGCGTCGATCCCGGCACAGGGGCGGCTACGGATCTGGCCTTGCGGATGGGTGTCTATCCCGGGGTCCAGCGGCAGGTACATGTCGCGGAGGCGGCGACGGCCTACAAGCTGTTCGAGTTGCCGGGCACTTGGCGACAGGATAAGGCCCGCGCGATCTGGGTGGCACCGCCTGGTTCCGGTGCGATCGAGGCTCTGTACGTCGACCGGATCATCGCCATCCGGCGGTGAGGGCAGTACACGGGTGATCGGATTATGGGTTCAGCCATGGCATTTCCAATGACGACGGATCAGCGCGGCGCTGCTTCTACTTCGCCGGGGCGCGGCTGGGCGGGGCTTTACTTCGTGATCCTCTACCTTCTAACCTTGCCCGCGCTCAAGCTGCCGATCGGCTTCGATATGCGCGTCGGCCAAGTGATGCTCTTGGTAGGATTCATCGCTCTGTGGCTACACGACCTTTTGCGCCGGGAGGTCCCGTGGGGCATTCTTCTGGGATCGGTAGGCCTTGGGACTCTGCTTTCTGGCATCAGTCTGTTATCTCCCTACCCTAAAGTGAAAGAGCTAGTGTTCATCATCAAGTACGTCAGCCTCTATCCTGCGACCTTTTACCTGGGTTACCGGCTGCTCGGCCGTATGACGGTAGCACAGGCCATTTGGGTACTGGAGGCGACCCTGTTTGTTGCCTGCGTAACGTCGATTGTCCTGCACTATTATCCGGTTCCCTTTCTGATCCACGAGCGTCCCGAGTATCTCTCCCTGGCCCTGAAAGGGAGCTTTTGGGAGCAGGGGTCGCTAGCCTTTTTTCTGGGACTATTTTTCATCACCGCTCTGGCTTTGCGCATCAGTGAAACACTGTGGCCGCGGAACAAATTCTATCTACTTGCCCTATACGGGCTAGCGCTTGGTTGTGCGCTCGCGAGCAGGAATAAATCAGTCTGGCTCGCGCTGGGGGCTGCTTTCCTCCTCGCCGGCTTCCTTAATCCCGGTGCCGTGACCGCCGCCTACTGGTTTTGGGATAGGGCTAACACACGGCCCCTCAGGCGCTGGGGCCGACGCTTCCTAGTGCTGGTGGCAGTTATGATCCCCGCGCTCGCGCTCTACAACGCCAGTCTGGAGCCTAGCGAGAAAATCGTGACCTTCGAGATGCTCGAGCACAAATGGGAGTCCGAACGCGGCGCCGCGTTGCGGGCGTCATTGCGATTGATTGCCGAGGAGCCCTGGTTGGGAAAAGGTTTCGGCTTCGTCGCGGCCTATTTCGGGACGCACGACGAAAAGGTCATCGGTTTAGGTGAAGACGTCGGAAATATATTCAATGCATTTTTAGATATATGGCTCTCGGTCGGTGTGCTGGGCTTCGTGTTTTCCCTTGGGCTTGTCGTGCTGTGCTTTGACCAGCGCAGTCTAGTAGCGGTGTTGGTAGTGACCTATCTGTTTGTGCGGGCAAACCTCAACCCGTCGGCGAATGACGAATACTATTATTTTTTTCTAGGGTTGTGCTACGCCGCAGCCCGATCCAGCCGGGCCAAGCGCGCTTTTATACCTGTAGCTGCAAGCTGAACGCCATGGACGCCGATCGCCGGAAACAGATAGTCGTACCCGTCGTCAGCCACGGGCACGGGCAATTGGTGGTGAATCTGCTGCAGGACACACAGTCTTTATGCGATCATTCCACACTGCGCGTCATCGTCACGGTGAACATCCCCGAGCGACTCCCCCTCGCGCCCGATCGGTTGCAGTAAAGGAGCACTTTATGAATGTGAGCTATGGCACCTGGCACCAAGCATGGTTTGGGTACCAGCAATTTCTTGAACGAGCTATAGCTACCCGTCCCACTATAAGGAGGGTGTTGGAAATTGGTGGTGGAGCGAATCCTGCGTTGTCAATCGAGTTCATAGAAACACATCGTCTCGAATATACGATCCTCGACATTTCCGCTGCTGAACTGGCTAAAGCACCACATGGTTACCTAAAGCTGCGAGCAGACATAACAGACGCGAATCTTTTAATTCCTGAGGTATATGACTTCGTATTCAGTAAAATGCTTGCGGAGCATGTATCGTCTGGTGCCATCTTTCATAAAAATGTAATGCGGCTATTGTCTAATTCCGGAGTCGCCTTCCATTATTTCCCAACGCTATATGCGCTCCCGTGCGTAATCAATCGCCTTTTGCCAGAATCGCTTGGGGAACAAATTTTGCAGCTATTTCAAGGAAACCGGCAGAAAGACGGGAAAACCGCTAAGTTTAAGGCTTATTACAGTTGGTGCAGAGGCCCGCTTAAACACCAGATTAAGCGATTTGAAGTGCTTGGCTATGTCGTAGAACAATATATCGGATTTTTCGGATGGGAGGGCTATTTCAAGAAGGTCAGAATAATTGAGAGCATTCATTGCTGGGTGAATCGCAAGCTATCCCTTTGGATGGTTAGACACCCTATCCCGCTCTTGACAAGTTCCGCGTACCTGATCCTAAGAAAAAATGACGCTACTGCTCCCGACTCATAAAAGAGGCGAATTGCTGGCCGCAGCGCGATCACTTCGGAGGTCCATGAAGCCGCCCAGGACGAGTGCCAAATAGACAGCGCAAGTCACGTGATCTTACCGGACCTCATGTTAAGGAGTTGAAGAGCAGATGTCGGGACGGCCCATGATCTCCTTCGCTATCGTGAATTGGAAGGGCGGTAGCGTTTTCGAGCAGTGCTTGGCCTCTATCGCTGCCGAGGTCGAAGCAAATCAGGATCTTCGCTGCGAAGTAGTGGTCATAGACAATGGGTCGACCTACCAGGAAATCCGGTTTCTCTATAAGTATCCGTTTGTCCGAGTGATTCGAAATGACCGGAACGTGGGCTATGCCCTAGGCATGAACCAGTGCCTTAGGGCGTGCAGCGGTGAGCACGTGTTTCTCCTGAACAACGACGTCATTCTCTTATCGGGTATCCTGCGAGCATTGCATGAGTATATGGCACAACACGCGAAAATAGGGGTCATCGCGCCGAAGTTGTTATATCCGAATGGCCGGTTACAACGAAGTGTCCGTGGGCTCCCGACTGTCCCCGGCCTCTTTCATAGCCTATTTCTGCTTGACCGATTTAGCCGACATCTTGACCATTGGCACATGAGGCGGTTTGATTATGATACACCCAGCCTCGTGGAGCAGCCCATGTTTTCGGCGCTATTGATGCGCGCGGGGGTCTGGCGTGAAGTAGGCGAATTGGACGAACAGTTTCCTCTTTTCTTCAATGACGTCGATTGGTTCCGGAGATTTCACGCCATGGGCAAATGGGACTGCTTGTATTGGCCGTTCCACACCTGTTATCACGTTGGTGGTATGAGCACGGGCCGGCGTCCGTTCCGAAAGATATTGGAGTCTTCGAGGGGGATGTATCGTTACTTCAAGAAACACGATCGCCTTAATTTCATCCAACGTCTTATGGTGTTTGTCGTGATAGCGCTATTAAGCATTCCACGCCTCGGCATCGAGGCGGTCCGATGGTTTGGGGGCGCGGCCTTCGACCCCGAAGTCCCTCGCCCAGAGGCGCCATCGCAGGGGTGAGACTGTTGATATCCCCTTGCATCAAGAGCGGTACCCGCAACATGAACATCCGCCGGCTCAAGATCGCCTTTATTGCCACCTCCTATATCCCGCAGCGTGATGGGGTCAGTATTTATCTCGAAAACCTACTCGCGGAGCTATTACGTCAAGGGCGCGGTCCGGGCCTCGGGATCGACGGGATCGATGTATTTATCGGCCAGCATTCGTTGCCCACGCTGTCGTCCTTACTGCAAAGACACTTTGACCACCTGGGTTGTGGGGAGGCAATGGGTAGAGTGAGGTTTTGCCCCGTTTCTCACGCCCACATCGGCTGGGAGCCCTGGCACGTACCGCATATGGTGCGAAAGAAGGGGCCCTACGATCTGATCGTGCTGGCCAACATGCGTCCGTTCTTGATGATAGGCAGACCGTCGTTAAGCGTCCTGCATGATCTGACCTATAAGGTGGCTGGCCGGCACATATCGGTCTTAAGGCGCTTCTATAGCGAGCTGCTCGTATCTTGGACGCTCGCTCGCGACGACTTCATCGGCGTGGTTTCGGATACCACCCGGAGTGCTCTCTTACAGCATTATCCCCGGGCGGCAAGGAAGCGGCTGGTGCTGGTGCCCAACGGCGTGCCTTTCAAGCTCGCGTGGATCGAACGGCCAGGTACAGCGGTAGTAGAACAAAAGCTTACGGGGGACCGTTTGTCTTTCGTCGTCGTCGGGCGAATCAACTATCTCAAGGGGTTCGACCGTGTCATCAAGGCGTGCGAGGCGATCGATGCATATCTTGCTCGTAGCAATGTATCGATCACCCTGCACGTTGTGGGTAAGGAGACTTCGGAAACGAAAGGGCTGTTCTCAGACAAGGTCCTCAAGAAGATCAATATAAGGCGGCACGGTTATATAAACGACGAAGCCTTGAATGCCCTCTATCGGGACAGCGCCTTCTGCTTTTTCTTGTCCCGCAATGAAGGCTTCGGACTGCCGCTGATAGAGGCGCTATGGTTCCGCTGCGTCCCAATCCTCTCGGATCTTCCCATTTTTCGGGAGGTCATGGGTGACGACTTCCCCCTCTTTGACATGGAAGGGGCTTATGGCGAGGCGATTGCGGATTTCATCGCCAAGCTGCGGGACGACGAGGCTTTCCGCCAGGGTCTATTGGAAAAGGCGGAGCGGGTGTTGGAGGCTCGCCGCGACGGTTACGCCATCGCCGCTAGCAAAGTCATGAAACTCTGCACTCTCCCGGCGTAAATGGGCGCAGACGAACCCAGGGTGGCGAAGGCTCCGAACAGCCTCTCTTTTGTGTAGAGCACATCGTTCGGCTGGAGGGTCATGCTGAGTGTGGCTTCCAGCCGCTGTGTCTCCGGGTGCCCAGTGCTGCGTTTCTAGCGTAATCCCGCGTTGCGTGGCCTTTTCGCTCAGGCCACCGGCGACGGCGATCCAGCCTTGGGTTCCGGTTTCCGTGGTGTGCGTAATCGAACACGCCTTCAATGACGGACAGCGGCCGCGTCGTCGGGGCGCTACGAAGAATAAACGCTTTTTTTCATCGAAAGGAATAGTACTGATAGACCTGTGTCAATTCCGCGAGGGTACGGTCCAGACACATAGGTAACAGTTTAGTCCGGGGACATGGGTAACAGTTTGTTCATACTGCGGGCACCTGAATCGAGGAGGTGCCCCAATGCCGTGGAGTCAACTGTCACCCA
>Ga0136632_10000264_pt1 | contig 14361 bp, 14 predicted proteins | sample AntDrymUQ6112106_2_FD_104670 | JGI IMG/M metagenome (GOLD analysis project Ga0136632, IMG submission 104670) | Polar desert sand microbial communities from Dry Valleys, Antarctica - metaG UQ611 (21.06) | ecosystem: Environmental > Terrestrial > Soil > Desert | place: Antarctica: Dry Valley...
CCCTGAACGCTGCGAACGGCTCGTGCTCGTCGCCAGCGGTGGCCTGGGAGACGAGGTGAACGTCGCTCTACGGGCGGCGACGCTCCCCGGGTCCGAACTGGTCATCCCACTCATCGCCCACCGTAAGGTCATCGATGCCGGCCGGACAGCGCGGCGCTGGGCCCACGCCGTCGGGCTTGCTCCGAGTCGCGACCTGGTGGAGTCTGCCAGGGGGTACGCGTCGCTCGCCGACGCCGACGCCCGCCGTGCGTTCCTGGCCACCCTGCGATCGGCGGTCGACCACCGCGGCCAGCGCATCGACGCTCGCGACCGTCTGTACCTCGCCGAACACGTGCCCACGCTGCTGATGTGGGGTGACCACGACCGGATCATCCCGGTCGACCACGGGTACGCGGCCCACTGCGACATGCCGGCGAGTCGCCTCGAGATCTTCGACGACGCCGGTCACCACCCGCACATCGCCGACCCGGACCGCTTCATCGACGTGCTCACCTCGTTCGTCAACGCTACCGAACCCGCGGAGTTCGATCGAGGGCGCTTTCGTCAGCTGCTGAAGAGTACTGCTTCACAGTAGTTCATGGCCTACCGCCCAACAGTAGGTCCAGGCTGTTTCTCAGCAGTAGGCTCTGCACCATGGACGTGTCTCCTTTTCCGTATCAGGGACCGCTGGAGCCGGCGCAGGTGCGCGGCCGCGACGACCTGATCACCGACCTCGTCGAGCGCGTGACCGAACACCGCGTCACGGCGCTGCTCGGTCCCCGTCGCTACGGCAAGACAAGTGCGCTGCGAAGGGTGGCGTCCGACGTGATCGCCGCCGGCGTGGCCGTCGTGTGGGTCGACCTGTACGAGGTGGCATCTACAGCCGACGTGGCCGCCCGCCTCGACGACGCCCTCGCCCGTGTGCCGGGCCGGTTCGCCGACATGGCGGCGAAGGTGGCGGCGGCGGCCTCGATCCACCTCGGCGTCGTCAGTTTCGAGTTGCGGTCCGCCGGTTCGTCACGGCCCGATCCGGTGCTGACGGCCCACCACCTGCTCGACGTGCTGACGCGCACCGCGGCCAATACACCGACGGTCGTGTTCTTCGACGAGTTCTCCAGCATCGCCAAGGTCGACGGCGCTGCCGGGCTGCTGCGCACGCGCCTCCAGCACCACTACCAGGACCTCGGAATCGTGTTCGCCGGGTCCGAGCCTTCGATGATGCGCACGTTGTTCACCGAACAGGCGGCACCGTTCTATGCCCAAGCCGATCTCGTGGAGATCGGGCCGCTGTCGTCGGAGGACATCGTCAGCCTCGTCGTCGACGGGTTCGCCGACACCGAGCGGCAGGCAGGCCCGCTGCCGCCGCACATCGCCGCGTTTGCGGCCGGCCATCCGCAGCGCTCGATGCAGGTCGCCGACACGGCTTGGCGGCTCGTGGGGCGCGGCGAGGCGGCGACGCAGGCCACGTGGGAGGACACGCTCGAGCGAGTGCGGTCGGCCACGTCCGACGGCAACGAGCGCCTGTTCTCGAGCCTGCAGGATGGCGAGAAGACGGTGCTGCGCGCCATCGCCGGTGGCGGCTCGATCTTCGGCACGGCCGCCCGCGTGCTCGACCTGCCGACCGGGACCGCCCAGCACGCTCGCACGAGCCTCGTGAACCGGGGCCACCTGGCGCGGACCGCCCACGGCTACGCCATCGTCGATCCCGTGTTCGCCGACTGGATCCGCCACCGGTTCCCCGTCTGACGCGGCCGTCGAAGCGCCTGGAGGCGCTGGCATCGTGACAGGTCAGGAGAGCAGCGGGATCTGTTGGGTGATGCAGTGGATGCCACCCCCGCCGTAGGCGAGGACGGCGCCGACGTCGAGCCCCACCACCTGGCGGCCCGGGAACAGGTCGCCGATCAGGGCCAACATGTCGTCGTCGGCGTCGTTGCCGCACGTCGGCACGGCGACGAAGCCGTTGCCGACGTAGAAGTTCAGGTACGGCACGGCGACGCGCTGCCCGTCAATCTCCGTGAACGGCAACACGGGAATGTCCACGACGTCAATCGGCGTGCCTGCAGCGTCGAGCGCGCCTCTGGCGCAGCGCTGGTTGACGTTGCAACGCAACCAGTCGTCCTCGCCGATATCGGAACAGCCTTGCATCAGCAACACGCCTGACCGCACGAAGGCGGCGACGTTGTCGACGTGGCCATCCGTGTCGCCGTCGAGCGCCAACCCGTAGGGCAGCCAAACGGTCACCTCGGCACCGATGTGATCCGCCAGCACGGCCTCGATGTCGGCGCGCGACAGTTCTGGGTTGCGGTTCGGGTGCATCAGGCACTGCTCGGTCGTGACGAGCGTGCCCTCACCATCGACAGCGATGGCCCCACCCTCCAGCACCATCGGCACGGACACCCCCCGGTGGCCGGTGTGGGCCGCTAGGCGCTGGGCGAGCGCGTCGTCGTCGTCCCACGGTGCGAACTTGCGGCCCCATGAGTTGAAGGCGAAGTCGAGTGCCACGAGCGCGCCGGCGTCAACGACGTAGATGGGGCCGGTGTCGCGGGCCCACGAGTCGTCGATCGGCAGCTCCACCACGTCGACGCCGGGTCCGCACCGATCGGCCGCCTGCTCGCCCGAGCCAGGGGCCGCCACCATCGTTACCGGTTCGAAGGCGCTGATCGCCTGCGCCACATCGGCGTGGGCAGCTTTCGCGTCGGCCATCAGCTCGCCGTACAGCGCCGGGCGGGCCGGCCAGCACATCAGGGTTCGCTCGTGCGGGGCCGACTCGGCCGGCATCCTCATGCCGGCAGCGGCGGGGGTGTCGACCCATCGAGCGTGAGCAGCGGCCCGTACAGGTCGGGGCGCCGGTCGCGGAACAGGCCCCAGGAGTGCCGGGTGCGCTGTAGGTCGTCGAGGTCGAACGTGGCCGTCAGCACTGCCTCGCCGTCACGGCCGGCCTCGGCGACCTTGGCGCCGGTGTTGTCGGCGATGAACGACGAGCCGTAGAACGTGATCTCCGTGGACGCCCCGACCTCGCGTCCGACGCGGTTCGAGGCGATCAGCGGCATCAGGTTGGCGCCGGCGTGGCCCTGCATGACGCGCTGCCAGTGGCCGCTCGAGTCCCATGACGGGTCTGGCGGCTCGCTGCCGATGGCCGTCGGGTAGCACAGCACCTCGGCGCCGAGCAGCGCCATGCATCGCGCAGACTCGGGGAACCACTGGTCCCAGCAGACGGCGGCCCCGACAATGGCGTGCTTTGTGCGGAACACCCGGAAACCGGTGTCGCCCACATTGAAGTAGTACTTCTCGGTGTAGCCGGGACCGTCGGGGATGTGGCTCTTGCGGTACACGCCGAGTACGGCGCCGTCGGCGTCGATCATCACCAGCGAGTTGTACGTGGCGTTGTTGGCCCGCTCGTACACGCTGAGCGGCAGCACCACGTCGAGCTCAGCGGCGACGGTTTGGAAGTGCTCCACGGTCGGATGGCCCTCGATCGGCATGGCGCGGTCGAAGTGCTCAGGCGCCATGTCCTTGCAGAAGTACGGCCCCTCGAACAACTCCGGAACGAGCACCAGCCGGGCACCTTCCGCAGCCGCCTTGCGCACCAGGCGCTCCGCCGTGGCGACGTTGTCCGCCCGCTCGTCCGACATCGCCATCTGTACCGATGCGACGGTCAGTTCCACGCCACAACACTACGACCAGCGCCCCACGCTCCAGGCGTGATCGTCGACTCGGCACGCCGGCGCCTCCAGGCGCTTCGGCGGCCGCGTCATGAACGGCCCCGGGTCGCGTCGTTCAGAGCTGAGGACCCGGTTCGGCACGCCGGCGCCTCCAGGCGCTTCGGCGGCCGCGTCATGAACGTGGTAGACGCAGGGGGTGGCTGCACCAATCGCTGTGATCACCAACGCCGACCGCGACGACGGGCTCGGCGACGAGTTCCTCGCCGCTCTGGGCGGTGCCGAGCACAAGGAGTATGAGGTCGATTCGTACGAACAGCTCGGCGAGGTGACGCGCACGGCGGTCGGCGACGGGGCTGAGGTCGTGGCCGTGGTCGGTGGTGACGGCTCGCAGCGCCAGGTCGGGATCGCCCTCGCCCGCTCGACGGCACGGCCCGCCCCCGCACTGTGTGTGGTACCGGGCGGCAGCGTCAACTTGCTCGGCCAGGTGCTCGGCATCGACGACGCCTCGACTGCCGCCGACGCGGCGACGAGCGGAAAGCGGCGGCCGTTCGACGTCGCCCGGTGCAACGACGAGGAGTTCCTGCTCAACGCGACGATGGGATTCGACGCCGAGGTGATCGCCAAGACACCGCGGGACCGCAAGGAGCGACTCGGGCGTTTCGCCTTCGTCGTCGAGGCGGCGAAGCGGATCCGCACGCCACCGGCGCGCGTGACCTTGACAGCCGACGGTGAGACGATGTTCACCGGACGGGCCACGAGCGTGCTGGTCCTCAACGTCGGACAGCGCGGAACGGCCGACTTCGACATCGCCCCCGATGCGGCGTTCGACGACGGCGTTCTCGACGTCGCCGTGATGCGCTGTCGCGGTGCCTTCGCCCTCGCCCGCACAATGACGCAACTGGCGCGCAATCGTTCTCCGTCGCAGAACGACCTGATGCGCTTGCGTGGCTCCGATCTCGACGTGGACTGGTCACGCCAAACAGCGCTGCAACTCGACGGCGACGGTGCAGGCGAGGCGACATCGTTCCGTATCAGCGTGTCCCGCCGGGCCCTGCACGTGTGCGTACCGTCGGCGGGCGCCCACTCGTCCTGATGCCAGATGCAGAGAATGGCCCCTACGGGGCCATTCTTTGCGTCGTGTGAGGACTGCGACCAGAGTCAGCTGGTCGGGGTCGTGATCTCCGGGACGGTGATGTCGCCACCACCGGTGTCGGACGGGGCGTCGGTGCCGTCACCGCCGCCAGTGTCGGCCGGGTCAGTCTCGTCGTCGCCGCACGCGGCGGCGCCGAGGGAAAGAACGACAGCGGCGGTCAGGGCCAGGGTCTTGCGCATGTTGACTCCTTGTTCACGGGTGGGGGTCATGGCGGTCGGGAACGTCATCGGTCTCGATCCGCTGTTACACGACTGTAACTCAAAACGCGCACTGAGACCATCCTTTCCTCGCTTTCCGCACAGAAAGTTCACGAAACGGCGCGGTGCACGGGTTGATACCCTGCCCCAACGTGAACCAGATGCGCACCCGTCTGCAGTCACTGGGTCTGCTCGGCCGGGCCTTCAATGCTGCCACCGACGACGAGCTCGAAGCGATGCTCTCGGAACTCGACGACGAGCATCGCCAAGTCATCGAACCGCTCGGTATCACTGACGCAGCGTCGATCCGCGAGTCCGTCGGCGCCGGTCGACTCGACGGCACCATGGAGAGCCTGGCCGCCGTGCTCACCGACGCCTGTCTGGCCGACTGCGTCGAGCAGCTCGGAGAGCACGCCGACCACCCATCGACCGACCAGCTCGGCGACGTGTTGCCAGGCCTCATCGAGCGTCATGGGCTGGCCCAGACCCGGCTGATGCTGGCGTCCACGGTTGCCGGCGAGGCCAACGCCTCCGCCATCATCCGCGACCTGCTGAAGCACGACGAGACCGTCAAGCTGCCGCCGGCCGAAGCGACGACCGCGGTCGTGCCCGAGCGTATCCAGCGCCAGGACGACAGCGCAGAGCGTCAGGCGATCTTGGCGCGACGCAAGGAACAGCGCAAGATCAAACAGACCGAGGCGCAAAACCGCCGCCAGCAGGCGCAGCAGGCCCGCTCCAAGCGTTGACCACGCCCAGGGCGTTCCACAGATGGTGCAGCGCGTACGAGCGCCACGGCTGCCAGCGACTGGGGTCGACGTCCTGGGCTCCCAACGCCGCAAGTCCCTTGCGCACGCCGAGATCGGTGGGCAGAAACACGTCGGGGTCGCCGAGACCGCGCATGGCCACGTAGTCGGCCGTCCATGGCCCGATCCCAGGAATGAGTAGCAACTGGCTGCGCACGTCGGCACTGCTCGAGCCCTCGAGGCGCAGCTCACCGTCACGCAACGCAGCGGCGACGGCGCGGATGGTCTGGCGCCGTCGCCCTGGCATCGAGAATGTCGCATCGGCGGCGTCGGCGACCGCCGCCGGCGATGGGAACACGGTAGCCAGTGGCGTACCGGGTAGACGGAGCGGTTCGCCGCACGCGGCAACGATGCGACCCGCCACGGTTCGGGCGCCGGTGATCGAGATCTGCTGACCGATTATGGCGCGAACCGCCGTCTCGAACGGGTCGATGCTGCCGGGCACGCGCAGTCCGGGTGCCGCAGCGACGAGCGGGCCGAGCAGGGTGTCGACACCGAGTTGACGGTCGATGGCGATCGGATCCGCATCGAGGTCGAAAAGGCGCCTGAGCCGGTCGACCGCCACCGGCTGGTCACGATCGTCCTCGAGGCGCAACTCGACGTCGATCCCGACGCCGACGCCGGCGCCGCCCGGCGTCACAAGTGCGACACCGTGACCGTTGGGCAGGCCGAGGGAGCGCCAATACCGCCCGTCGGCGACGAGCTCGACGCCGGGCACAGCGCGGGCTGCCAAGAAGGCGATCAGCGCATTGGGGTCGAAGGGAGCGCGCGTGGTGAGCGTCAGCAGCCGGCGGTCCGTCACGGACCCATCATGCCCACGCCCTGGTCACGCCATCGGCAGTGTTCCGGGGTCACGTGCCGATCTTCCCGCCGCGAATCTTGCGGATGACGACGGTCGACGAGCGGGGACGCCCGTCCGGCTCGAAGTCGGGCCAGTTGCTGACGGCACGGGGGTTCGCCGGCGTCGGCGTGCCAAAGAACGTCGTCGACTCACCAGGATGCTGGACGTTGACGAACATCGTCTCCTGGTCGGGCGTCGTGACGACCCCCGTGATCTCGCAACCACGAGGACCGACGAGGAATCGCCGGATCTCACCGGAGCGCGGATCGGCGGCAAGCATCTGGTTGTTGCCGATGTTGTCGTAGCCGCGGTCAGCGCGGTTCTGGGAGGAGTTCGAGATGTCGGTCTGGATCCACAGCCGCTCGTCGTGGTCGAACCACAATCCGTCCGGCGAACCGAAGATGTCGCCGTCGATGTCGACGGAGTCGTCGTACTCGGGGTCGCCGGCCAAGACGAAGACTTCCCACTCGAACTCTGTCGACGTCTTGTCGTTGTGCTGTTCGCGCCAGCGGATGATGTGCCCGTACGGGTTCGGGAATCGGGGATTCGGCGCATTGGACCCGCTCGTGCCGTTCGTGAGCGTGACGTACAGCTCGCCATTCCGCGGGTTCTCGGCGATCCACTCTGGCCGGTCCATCTTGGTGGCCCCGAGGACGTCGGCGGCCTGGCGCGTGCGCAGTAGCACGTCCGCCTGGTCGGCAAACCCATTCCCGACGGTCAGATTGCTCGTGCCGTGCACGAGCGGCACCCAATCACCCGTGCCGTCGTCGTTGAAGCGGGCGACGTACAGCGTGCCCTCGTCCAGCGGGCTCTTACTGGCGCGCTGCAGCCGCTTCCACGTGTCGCTGCTGACGAACTTGTAGACGTAATCCTTGTCCTGGTCGTCGCCGGTGTACACGACCACATGTCCGTCGGACTCGGTGACCCAGGCGCCCTCGTGCTTGATCCGTCCGAAGCGCGGTGCGCTTCACCGGCACGGCGTCGGGATCGAACGGGTCGATCTCGACGACCCAGCCGAAGCGGTTCGGCTCCTTCCGGTTCTTGGCGATGTCGAAGCGGGGGTCGGCCTCGTGCCAGCGGTAGCCGAAGCCGACCCTATCGAGCCCGTAGCGGGCCTCTACGGGCGTCGGTGTGAACGTGGCGTCTGTCGTTCCGAAATAGCCGTTCCAGTTTTCCTCGCAGGCGAGGTAGGTGTCCCACGGCGTATAGCCGTGCGAGCAGTTGTTCAGCGTGCCGAGCGGCGGGTTGTTGCTCTGCAGTGCAGGATGGTCGGCGCCCACGGGTCCGGAGAACGTGACGGGGGTGCGTCCCGTGACGCGCCGGTTGTACCGGGAGTCGATCTGGCGCCACTTGCCGCGTACGAGGCCGACCTTGATGACCGTCACACCGTGGGCGGCAAGGGCCTTGTTCACCTTCTCCTGGGTCATCACGGTGGCGCCGTCCGTGTAGTGCAGGATCGGGTCGATGTACTCGTGGTTCAGCACGAGCAGTCCGCGTCGGTTGTTGCGACGATTGCTGTCTCCGAGCGGGAAGAAGTGCATGCCGTCGTGGTGCTGGCCCACCTGCTGCTCCTGCTCGGCTGCCGTGTTGGAGGCGTCGCGCTTCCAGGCCGGCCCGCTCGACTGGATCGGCGTGCCCCAAGGGATGAGGATCTCGGCGACGTACCCGTCGGGGACGATGAACCGATCGGCGATGCTCGGGGCCACCGACGGGAACCCGAGCAGTCTCCGGCCTCCCCGGTCTGCGACGAGAGGTCCCGCGGCGAGGGGTCCTGCGACGGTCGGCGTCGCTGGTGTCGCCGATCCGGGTGCCGCCTTCGCCACACCCGTGCCGCCGAGGAACCCGACCGCTGCGGCGCCGATGCCGCCGCAGAGGATCGATCTGCGCGACAACCGTGATGCCACGATCGTCGAGAACTCGGGATTGTCGGATGGGTTGGAACTCACGGCATCGGGATCGCGCTGCATGGGTGTCTCCAGTCTCGTGATGGCCGGACCTCACGGCGCGGGCTGTCCTTCGGTCCGAATGTAGAACGCCGGCGATGGACGGGCAGTGGCCCGTCGGTGAACGGGGAGCGAACGTTGCAAGGAGCGCACTATGCCAACGCGGCACGACCGATCTCGGCGAGGTCGGCCTCGTGGTGGTGCTGCTCGATGTACAGCCGCACGTCGGCGACACGCTGGGCGAAGTCTCGGTCGAATGCGAAGGGACCGGGTCCCGTTGCGCGCTGCACGGCGTCGATGACATCGCGGCAGTTGGCGGCGAGGAGATGGCGAACGGTGAGCGCCATCGGCATCGCCGGCCGCTCAGGGTGGCGGTCGATCTCATCGGCGGCCTGATCGAGCACGGCCGTCATCGCCCAGCAGGCGGCAGAGGAACGACCGATGTTGGCGACGGCATGGGGGTCGTCATCACGCGCTGTGCGGAGCGCAGCGGCATGCACACCTTCGGCACCGCCTGCCCAACAGGCAGCGACCCCGACCGCACCATGCCAGAACCCAGGCCGATCGAGGTAGTACCCGCTTGCGCCGATCGGCGCGGCATCGTCCACGCGTACGTCCAGGTCGACGCCGCCCGTGGCCGTGGCCGCGAGCCCCGCTGACGCCCACGAGTCGGTGTCGACGTGAACTCCCCCGTCGCCGAGCGGCACGAGGAACAGCTGATGCTCGCCGATTCCGCCGTCGATGCGAGCGTCGACGAGCGCCACGTCGAGCATCGGCGCCCCGCTGCAGAAGCGCAGCGTCCCCGTCAGGCGCCAGCCGTCACCGTCGGGCCTGGCGATGATTCCCGAACCGCGAAACTTCGACGCCCAGACACCTGCGAACGCCCCTGGCGGCAGTGATCGGCCTGCCTCATGGGCGATGGCGGCGGCGTCGCAGTGCGCCTCGACCAGCCTTGCGACGGAGAGATCCTCTGTCGCCGCGAGTCGGTGCAGCGCGGTAAACCTCGCGCGCGTCTCGCCGCAGCCGGGATCGGGCAAGTCGAGGTCGCCGGCGTCGAGCAGCTGGCGCACCCGGTGCTCTGCCGCTGCCTGAGCCGGCGTGACGGTGGCCCTGCCACTCATCCGGCCCGACCGAGGTCGACGAGATAGTCGGCAAACCCGTCAACGGCCCTTCCGGTCTGCCGTCCGCTCGTCACGACGGGCACGTGGCCGGTGGACAGCACGGGATAGTGCGCCCGCCGCAACGCCGTCCACAGCGCGTGGTCCTCGCCATGCGTCAGGCGAGCCCAGCCACCGACGGCCCGATAGGCATCAGCGCGCACACCCATGTTGGCGCCGTGCACGTGTGGGTGGTGATCGCCGCCGACCCCATAGTGCAGGCGGTGCCTGCGCTCCGTACCCGTCGGGTGCTCGTGGAACGAGTCGACGTTGACGGTCCCGGCGAGTGCCGCGAAGCGTTGTTCGGCGACGAGGCGATGCGCCACGAGCCATGACGGCGGCACGAGGGTGTCGGCGTCGGTGTGCGCCGTCCATATCGTGTGCAGCGGCGCGCCCGCCAGATGGGCCAGGGCGCAGTCGGTGCCGAGCGCCCTGGCCGCCCCTGCGTTCCCGACGTCCACCGGCATCACGTGTCCGTCACCCCGCAGCACGCGGCGGGCCACGGCGATGGTGGAGTCGTCGCACGAGTCAGCCACGACCACGAGGGCGACGTGATGCCGCTCCATCCCCAATCGGTGCGCCGAACGGAGCACCGTGTTGAGGCACGCCTCGATGGCGTGCGCCTCGTTGCGGGCGGGTACGACGACGGCGACGCGTCGAACGGTCATGTTCGGTCCCACCAGTCGAGTCGGAACCCGGCGTCCCGGTATGCGCCCCCGTGGGTGACGCCTTCGAGGGCGAACAGCACGTCGTGCACCTCGTCACCATGGAGCACGTGATCGGCACTTTCACCGAGCCAGTGCACGCCGAGCAACGTGCCGCCGGGCTCCAGCGTCTCGCCGGCGAGTGTGGCGAGCCGGGCCAGCTCGCATCGGTCGAAGTAGTACCCGATCTCGCTGAGCACGACGAGATCGAAGTGGCCGGTCGGCCAATCGTCGGGCACGACGCCGACGTCCAACTCCGCGTTCGCGAGTGCTGCGCACCGGCGCCGGGCGTGTTCGACGACCGTGGGCGAGCCGTCCCAGGCGACGACACTGTCGCAGCGCTCGGCGAGGCGGTGTGTGAGCTCACCGGTGGCGCAGCCCGGCTCGAACGCTCGCCGGTATCGGCGGTGGGGCATCGTCGCCATCGTGATCTCGTACCGGCGCTGTTCGTACTCGCAGTCGGCGAATCGCCACGGATCGGGATCGGAGCGATAGCGGGCCTCGAAGTCGGAGACGGGAACCTTCGTCATCCGAACACCACCTCATCAGCCGTATACAGAGCGTCGACGATCTCGGGCGGCACGACGGGCCGGCCGTCGGGGCCCGGTTCGAGCTGGCTGCGGTGGGCACGCACGGCCAGCACCTTTGCCTCGCGCAGCTGGGGCGACAGGCGAAATCGCCGCTGGCGGACTCGACCGAGGTGGCTCAGGCGGCCCCGGTGCTCGGCCCACACCGGGTACTCGTACAACGTCGCACCGCCGGCAGAGGCGGCCACGGCGGCCGCCCGGCCGACCGCTTCATGGTCGGGATGGCCGTCGTAGCGCCATGAGGCGAACATCACCGGTCCCGCCAGGTCGGCGAGGCGAGCGGCGAGATCGGGCTCGTGAGCGGCGACGCGCCCGTCGGGAATGCCGAGGCGGATGATCTCGGTGTGCTCTGCGAGCCCGAGCGCCTCCAACGAGGCAAGACGTTCTTCGGAGCGTCTGGCAACGAGCGCCGCCCGCTCATCAGTCGCCAGCTGGCCGAAGGCAGCCTCACCGTCCGTGACCGCCACCAGGCGAACGCGGTAGCCGCGCTCGACGAGCGTGCTCATCAGGCCACCGACACCGAAGACCTCGTCGTCGGGATGGGGTGCCACGACGGTGGCCCGGCTTGTTCGCTGCATCGGTGTCCTGCTCGTTCGTGCGCATACCCTGAGCACCCGGACGGGAAACCCAGCGTCGCGCGGTCAGGAGCCTGCGGCCGTGGTCGGCTTGGGTTCCTTCGGGAGGCCGAGCACTCGCTCACTGACGATGTTGCGTTGGATCTGGCTCGTGCCGCCCCAGATCGTCTCTGAGCGAGAGAAGAAGAACGCCGAGACCATCGGACGCACTGGATACCCGTCGCGCCGGGAGTCGCGACCCGATCCCGGCCACGTCTCAGGACCTGCGTCGATCAGCATCGACGATGCGCCGTGGATGTCGAGCGCCAACTCCATTGCCCGCTGGTGCATCTCAGACCAGAACATCTTGTTGGTGGCGCCGAGCGCGGCGACGCTCAGGTCGGAGGAGTCATTCAGGGTCGCCGAGAGCGAGCGCAGCCCGTTGATGCGCAGGATCTGGATCTCGGTGTAGTAGCACATCAGCCGCTGGCGGATGGCGGCGTTGTCGATCACACCCGCCGCCGTGGCCGCTTCGACGAGTAGCCGGTGCTCATCGGCGAAGCGGCGGAAGCCGGTGGTGGCCGACATGCCGCGTTCGAACGCCAGCGTGGAGTTGGCTACCTTCCAGCCGTTGTTGACGCCGCCGACGACGTTGTCGACCGGGCACCTGGCATCGGTGAAGAACACCTCGCAGAACTCGGCCGTGCCGTCGGGCTGCGTGATGCCGCGAACCTCGACGCCGTCCTGGCGCATCGGCACCAGCAGGTACGAGATGCCCTGGTGCTTAGGAACCTCGGGATCGCTGCGAACGAGCAGGAAGCAGTAATCGGCGTGATGGCCCTGTGTCGTCCACACCTTCTGGCCGTTGATCACCCACTCGTCGCCGTCCAGCACGGCCGTTGTCTTCAGGCTGGCAAGATCGGAGCCCGAGTTCGGTTCAGAGAAACCCTGACACCAGCTCATCTCGCCGCGCAGGATCTTGGGGAGGAACTCCTTCTTCTGCTGCTCCGAGCCCCACTTCAGGATCGTCGGTCCGACGAGCGTGTCGCCGAAGAAGTCGGCTCGCAGCGGCGCCCTCGCGCTGGCGAACTCCTCGGCCAGCACGACGCCCTGCATCGTGGTGAGCCCTTTGCCGCCGTACTCCTCCGGCCAGGTGGCGCAGATCCACCCGCCCTCGAACAGCTTGGACGGCCATTCCCTGTTGAACGCCGAGCGGTCCTCGTCACTCATCTCGAACCCGGGCTCGAACCAGCCGGCGGGCATGTTGTCGGTCAGCCAGCCGCGAATCTCGTCGCGAAACTGCTCCGCCTCTGGCGGGTACGTGAGATCCATGCCCCCATCCTGTCCTGCGGGCCCTCGATCGGCGAAACAGAGCGTCACAGTGCGAAACGCACCGTTCACGTGTCGCCAACGAACCCGAAACGCAGCATTCCTAACTTCGCCGCCATGTCGCCCCGTTACGGTGATTACCTGCAGAAGGGATCCACATGAAACTGATCACGGCGGTCGTGAAGCCGTTCAAACTCGACGACGTCAAGGACGCCGTGACGGCCGCCGGCGTCACCGGCATGACGATCGGAGAGGTCAAAGGCTTCGGTCGCCAGGGTGGTCACACAGAGACGTACCGAGGGGCGGAGTACCAGATTGACTTCGTCCCCAAGATCAGCGTGGAGATCGTCGTCGACGACGACGCTGCCGACGCCGTGGTCGACGCGATCACGACCGCAGCAGCCACCGGCAAGATCGGCGACGGCAAGGTGTGGGTCACCGACGTCGGCCGCCTGGTGCGCATCCGCACTGGCGAAGAGGGAGTCGACGCCATCTGAGAAGGGCAACGGGGGGAAGGAGACCTTCCCCCCTTTGAAACCCCCATCGAAGGAACTCCGGCCGACCGGCCGAGCCGGATCGGCCTGCGTACGAACGACATGTGAGAGCTAGGTTCGTTGCGGTGGCCACCGCAACCGATACGGCACCGACTCGTTGGACGGCGCAGTGGAAGGAGCTCTACGACGAGGTCATCGAGAGCGGGCTGTGCACGGGCTGCGCAGGGTGTGTGATCGCCTGCCCGCACGACGTGATCGGCTACGAGCACGAGGAGAAGCACTACAAGCCGTTCCACCTGGAAGAGGAGTTGGGCCCCGAGAACTGCATCCACGGTGAGAAGGGGTGCACGTCGTGCACGAGGGCGTGCCCGCGCTTTCGGATGTGGGAGACCCAGGCCGACGAGCACCTGTTCGGGCGGATCCGCGAACCCGACGAGATGTGGGGCGTGGCACGCCAGTTGCTGCTGTGCCGGGCGTCCGACGAGATGATCCACGACGTGGGTCAGGACGGCGGCTTCGTCGGCGCCATGCTCATCTGGCTGCTCGAGCACGACTACATCGACGCCGCGCTTACGAGCTTCCTCGACGGTGATCCCGCGGCGCAGGAATCGTCGTGGAAGGCTCGCCCAGGCATCGCCCGCACCCGCGACGAGATCATCGCCTCGGCAGGGAGCCGATACACGTACTCGGCCAACACGTTGGCGATGAAGCAGGCGCTCGATGAGGGTCTCGACCGGCTGGCGCTGGTGGGCATGAGCTGCCAGTCGAGCGTGCCGCCGATCATGTGGGCCCGCAAGGTGGGGAAGATCTCCAAGCCGTTCGTGTTCAACATCGGGCTGCTGTGCTCCAAGACCTTCGACGACGCCATCTTCGCCGAGCTGTTCGAGGCCAAGTACGGCCTGAAGCGCGGCGAGATGGTGAAGATGAACATCAAGGGCGTGTTCCAGATCTGGATGCG
>Ga0136632_10000266_pt1 | contig 14330 bp, 7 predicted proteins | sample AntDrymUQ6112106_2_FD_104670 | JGI IMG/M metagenome (GOLD analysis project Ga0136632, IMG submission 104670) | Polar desert sand microbial communities from Dry Valleys, Antarctica - metaG UQ611 (21.06) | ecosystem: Environmental > Terrestrial > Soil > Desert | place: Antarctica: Dry Valley...
CGGCTGCTGCATCTCGACGGGCGGCCTGCGACCGTGCGGGTGGCGCAGACCGGACCGCGGCGCGTGCTGTTCGGCGCGTGGGCGGAGGATCGCGAGCTCGCCGCGGCGGCGATCGAGCGAATGCGCTTCGCGCTGTCAGTCGACGATGACCTGCAGCAGTTCTGGGAGCGCTACCGCGACGACCCGCTGATCGGGGCGTCGCTGCGGCGCGCGCCGTGGCTGCGCATCGCGCGCCGACCGGTCGCCTTCGAGGCACTCGCGTGGGCGATCTGCGAGCAGCTCATCGAAGGGACCCGGGCCACCGCCATCGAGCGGCGGATCGTCTTCGCGCTCGGACCGCAGTGCGCCGACAGCGGGCTGCGCGACGTGCCGTCGCCTGCGGCGCTCGCGGGCTGCACGCCGGCGCGGCTTGAGTCCTTTGACCTCGCAGGCCGGCGCGCGATCGCGCTCGTGCGCGCCGCGCGTGATGTGGCGGCCGGGCGGATCGATCTCGAAAGCGACGATCACGAGATCGCCTGGCGGCGGCTGCTGGCGATCCCGACGATCGGGCGCTGGACCGTCGAGATCCTCGCCCAGATGGGCCACGGCCGCTACGACATCGTGCCCGCCGGAGACCTCGGCTACCTCAAGCTGCTCGGCCGCTGGCAGTCAGGCGGTAACCCGGCCGCGCGGGCCGACGAGACCGATGTGCGCGCGCTGTTCGCGCCCTACGGGAAGTGGGCGGGCCTGGCGGCGACGCACGCGCTGCGCTCACCCGCGCCCCCAGGCCGCCTGCTGGCTGCGGCCTGACGGCGCTCCTCCTCAACCAGGCTCAGACCTCGGCGAGGTCCGGCTCGTCGGCGACGGCGACGCGCTCGTTGGGAACGCAATGCGTCATCACGTGTCCCGACACGTCGCGCGGGCCGTTGTTGCCGAGATTCTGGCGGCGCTGCTCCTCTTCCTCGGTGAGCGTCTGCGTCGCCAGCGGCGCCATGTCGGCGACCTCGTCCAGTGCGATGCCGATGCCCTCGCCGACACGGGCGCCGAGCTCGTCCTCGACCATGTAGAGGTGCCACAGCATCCGCTCCTGGATGCGCCGGTCACACTGCGACAGCGCGTCGACGAGGTTCGCGACGAGGTCGTCCTTCTCCCACTGCTCTGAGAGCTGGAAACGATCGCCCGGCTGCGCATAGTCGTTCGTGCGCTCGATCCGAGCGCGCGTCAGCCGACCCTTGATCTCGGGTCCCTGCTCATCGTGCGCGGGCCCGGCCTCGCGTAGGCCGCCGAGAATCGAGGGCTCGTAGTTGACGTGCGGGTTGTCGCCCGCGTTGTCGACGTAGTACGCCATCTGACCGTCGCGCTGGTTCGTGCGCACCTCGGCGTTCTTGGCCTGGTTGACGGGCAGCTGCAGGTAGTTCGGCCCGACGCGGTGGCGCTGGGTGTCGCTGTAGGAGAACGTCCGGCCGACGAGCATCTTGTCGTCGGAGAAGTCCAGTCCGTCGACGAGCACGCCGGTGCCGAACGCGATCTGCTCGCTCTCGGCGAAGAAGTTCTCGGCGTTGCGGTCAAGCACCATGCGCCCGACGCGCCGCAGCGGGAAGAGCTCCTCCGGCCACACCTTCGTGTCGTCGAGCGGATCGAACTCAAGCTCGGGGTGCTCGTCATCGCTGATGATCTGGACGTGCAGCTCCCACTCGGGGAAGTCGCCGGCCTCGATCGCGTCGAAGAGGTCCTTCGTGTGCGAGCCGTAAGTCTCGGCTTGGACCTTCGCCGCGTCCGCCGCCGTGTAGGACTTCACGCCCTGCTTGGGTAGCCAGTGGTACTTGACGAGCACGGTGTCGCCCTCGGCGTTGAGCCACTTGTAGGTGTTCACGCCGAAGCCCTGCATCGTGCGGTAGCTGGCCGGAATGCCGCGCGGGCTGAAGACCAGCATCACCATGTGCATCGACTCGGGCGACTGGCTGAAGAAATCGAATCCCCGGTTGGGGACGGCCTGCTCGAACGTGACCGGATCGGGCTTCTGGGAGTGGATGAAGTCCGGGAACTTGATCGCGTCGCGGATGAAGAAGACGCCGAGGTTGTTGCCGACGAGGTCCCAGTTGCCGTCCTCGGTGTAGAACTTCACCGCGAAGCCGCGCGGGTCGCGTATGACCTCTGATGAGTCGCGGCCGCCGGCGACGGTGGAGAAGCGCAGCGCGACGTCCGTGCGCTTGCCCTGCTCTGCAAAGAGCTTGGCGCGCGTGAACTTCGAGATCGGTTCGTCGCCGCAGGTGCCGTCGGCCTCGAAGTAGCCAAAGGCCGTCGTGCCGCGCGCATGAACGACGCGCTCCGGGATCCGCTCACGATCGAAGTGGCTGATCTTCTCGAGAAACTGGTAGTTCTCCAGCGTCGCGGGGCCGCGTGAGCCGACCGTGCGCTGGTTCTGATTGTCGGAGACCGAGTGGCCCTGACGATTGGTCAGGTTGCTGCGATCATCGCCCTCGGCGGGCGGCTGATTTCCAGCGTCGCTCATAAGTGATCCTCTCGTCGTAGGCGAGTCCCAAGCACGATAACAACGCTGGTCGCCAAGCCCCCAAGCGTCACGGAGCTTTCACTCCGCGCCAGGCTGCCAGCCGCTCGAGCGCCACCGTGACCGCGCGATCGAGCGCCGGAGTGCGCTTCACCGCGGGCTCGCGATAGAGGGCGTGCACGCGCAACAGCCCTGCCCTGCGGTCGATCTGAGCGTCGGCGCGGGCGACGATCCGCTCGCGATGCAGGATCGGCAGCACGTAGTAGCCCCAGCGGCGCTTCGCCGCGGGCACGTAGATCTCCAGGCGATGGTCGAACCCGAACAGCTCCGCCGTGCGTGCGCGGTCGCAGATGAGGTTGTCGAAGGGCGACAGGATCGTCGTGCGCGTACCCGGGGCAAGCTCGCCGAGGCGCTCGAGATCCTCGGTCGCCGCGTACCAGGCGCCGGCGGCGAGCGCGCGCACGGCGACCTGCTCGAGCGCGCCGGCAGCGACCAGCTCCTGGAGCGTCTGGGACAGCCGCGCGTAGCGGCGGCGCAGGAAGTGCGCGCGCACGTGAGCCGGTCGCGCGACCCCGAGCATCCGCACGGCGCGCAGCACGGCCTCGCGCTCGGCGTCGGCGTCGCTGAGCTGCGCGCGCGGCGCATCAGCGGGCAGGCAGCGTTCCATGACGTCCCACATGCGCTCGGTGCCCGCGCGGCGCGCGACTCCCACGCGCCCCGAGATCCACAGCATCTGCAGCAGCCGCGCCATCGTCTGGCGCGGCGAGACCTCGTCGGTCCACCACCCGTGCATCCATGGCTGCGCGGTGCGGTCCTCGAGTTCGCGGGCGCGCAGCGGGCCGCGCTCGCGCAGTTCGGCGACGAGCTCATCGCAGAAGCCCGCGTTGGCCTCAAGGAACGCGCGGGCTCGTATCGCGCGAGTGCCGGGGCCCGTGAGAAACGAGCGCATCGCCCAGCGGTGCAGCGGTAGGTCCGCCGTCGCGACGAGCGACGCCTCGTGCGCCCACGCCTCGAAGAGTCCGCGCAGCTCGTAGGCGGCGCGATCGAGCGCGCTGTCCTCGATCGCGCCCAGCCGCGAGAACAGCACGAGCAACGGGCTGCGTGCGACGGCGCTGACGGGGTCGAGCTGCAGGCAGCCGATCCGCTGCGCGACGGCGATGACCTCGTGCTCGCTCGCTCTGCGGCTACGGCGCGCGGGCGCGGTGGCCAGGCCCTGGGCGTGCAGGGCCAGCCGACGCGCATCGCGCTCAGACAGCGACCGTGCGAGGCTCAGATGCCCTCGCCCGGCAGGAACTCGTTCGTGAACGCGCGCTTGGCGTCGGGCGGGCTCGGCAGCAGGTCGTTGTCGAACATCCACTTCGCGTAGGCGCGCCATTGCGCCGGATCCTGAAATCCGAACGGGCGCTTCTTGGAATCCGGGAAGAAGACGGGCAGGGTCACCCTGATCTGATCGCGCAGCAGGTCGCGCTCCAGATCGGGCTCGGCCTTCACGAGCGCGTCGACGCCGAGACCGGTGTGCTCGCGCAGGCTCGTGTGGCCGCGCCCGAGCGCGCGCATGAACCGCCGCAGCAGCGGGCCGCGCGAGCGCACGTCCTCCTCGCGGGCGACGATGATCAGCTCGTTGTACGTCGGCACGCCGATCTCATCCACGCGCAGGATGTGCGGGTCGCGCTTGCTGCGCTGCAGCTCGACGCCCTCGACGTTCCAGAACATCCCAAGCACCGCGTCGACGCGCTTGGAGACGAGCGCCGGGACGAGGTTGAAGCCGACGTTGATCGACTTCACGCGCGCGGGCGCGACGTTCGCGCGGGCGAGGATCGTCCTCAGGTACGCGTCCTGGTAGGGGATCCCGGCCGTGCCGATCTTGCCGTCCTGCAGGTCGCGCGGATCGCGGACCTTCTTGGATCCCAGCGAGACGATCGACGTCAGCGGCTTCTGCACGAGCGCCCCGATCGAGACGATCTTCGCGCCCTTGGCCCGCGCCAGCAGCAGCTCCGGCTCGTAGGAGATCGCGAGGTCGACGCGGTCGCCCGCCAGCAGCTTCAGCGGGTCGGCGGGATCCGACGGGGTTCGCGGTTTCACGTCGAGATCGGCAGCCTTGAACTCGCCGGTCTCGATCGCCGTGTAGATGCCGGCGTGGTCGGCGTTGGGCAGGTAGTCCAGCACGAGGTCGATGGGCTCGGGGGAGCCGCCGGCGCCGGTCGGCTCCTCGCGCTCGCCGCAGGCGGAGAGGACGAAGACGAGCATGAGCGCTAGCAGCGCAGCGGCTCGGGCGCGGCGAATCACGGTGCGGTTCCTTTCGTTGATGGGTGTGCCCACGGCAGCAGGCGTCGCTCGGCGAGTGCGAGCAGGCTGAAGAGCGCGATCGAGAAGACCGACAGCATCAGGATGGCCGCATAGGCGCGCGCCGTCTCGAACTGCGGCAGCGCCTGGCGCACGAGGTGGCCGATGCCCTCCTCCGAGCCGGCCTGCTCGGCGAGGATCGCCGCGATCGTCCCGACGGCGACGCTGAGCTTCGCGCCGGTGAACAGGCCGGGCAGCGCCGCCGGCGCCTCGACCATCCGGAAGGTCTGCCAGCGCGACGCGCCGAAGGTGCGCATCAGCTTGCGCAGGTCGGGATCGACGCGGCGCAGCGCGTCGGCGGTCGGCACGACGATCGGAAAGAAGCAGACGAGCGCCACGATCAGGATCTTCGGCGTCAGGCCGAAGCCGAACCAGACGACGAGCAGCGGGGCGATCAGCGGGATCGGCACCGTCTGCGAGCCGACGAACAGCGGATACAGCGCGCGCCGCAGCGTGTCGGACAGATGGATCGCGATCGCGCCCGCCAGCCCGAGCGCGAGCGCCGCCCCGATCCCGAGCGCGATCTCGCCGGCGGTGACGGTGAAGTTGCTCCACAGCAGCGCGGCGTCGTCGTCGATCGCCTGGGCGATCGCGCTCGGCGCGGGCAGGATGAAGTTGTCGATGCCGCTGAGGCGCACGTAGGCCTCCCAGCCGGCGATGATCGCCAGCAGCACGAGCACGGCGCTCATGTCCGCAGCTCCTCGAACACGCGCTCGCGCAGCGCGACGAGCTCGGGGTCGGTGCGCCGTCGCGGGCGTGGCGCGTCGACTCCGAGCGTCGCGACGACGCGACCGGGCCGGGGGGAGAGCACGACGACTCGGTCGCCGAGCACGAGCGCCTCCTCGACGTCATGGGTGACGAGCAGCACGCTGCGCGGATCGCGCGACAGCGCGCCCGCCAGCCACGACTGCATCTCCTGGCGTGTCAGCGCGTCGAGCGAGGCGAACGGCTCGTCGAGGCACAGCAGCGGGCGCCCCGCGAGCAGCGTGCGCGCGAAGGCGACGCGCTGGCGCATGCCGCCGGACAGCTCGCGCGGGCGCGCATGCTCGAAGCCTGCGATGCCGAAGTCCTGCAGCAGCGCTCCGGCGCGCTCGCGTCCCGCTTCGCGCGACTCACCGGCGACGCGCAGCGCGAGCGCCGCATTGTCGAGCGCGCTCGCCCACGGCAGCAGCAGGTCGCTCTGCGCCATCAGCGCGGCGGGCGCGGCCTGCACCGATCCCGCGTCCGCGTCGGTCAGCCCGCAGACGAGCTCCAGCAGCGTCGTCTTGCCACAGCCGCTGGGCCCGACGACGGCCACGATCTCTCCGGGCGCCACCTCGAGGCTCACGCCGTCGAGCGCGACCACGGCGTCGGCGCCGCGGCGCACGGGCGCAAAGCGCTTGACGACATCCTGAAGTGAGACCGCCGGCGTCCGGGGCTCCATCGCTACCGCCTGCCGAGGCGCTGTCACCGGCGTCTGCATCGCTCCCTCCGCGGGCATTACCCCACAGGTTCGAAGGGTCTGCGTCGCACGATCGACGCGATCTCAGCCAGCCTGCCGCCAGCCCCCCTGGTTCACAGCTGCAGACAGCCTACCTCGCGCGCACCTTCAGCACCATCTTCTGCGGCTCGTAGTCATGGATCGAGCAGTAGAGCCTGTAGGTGCCGACGACGGTCATCTTGCGCTGAAAGCTGCCCGTGCTCCGCGCACTTGCTCTGAAGCGCGACTTCTTCTCGCCGGAGGGCACGCTGCTGGCCCTGATGTCGTGCTCGCTGTCGCCGACCCACGTCCACTTCACCGTGGAGTTCTTCGTCACGGTGACCGTCGGCGTGCTGCTCGCGTCGCTGCGCACGAACCAGTTGTCGCCGATCTTGACCGTCTTTGTTCCAGCGCTTGCGGCGCCCGCCCCGAGCGCCAGCAGCGCGACGACGGCGGCGAGCAGCAGCGTGGTTGCAGTCCGTGGCATCGGCACGGGACTCTAGGAGATCAAGCGGCGCACCGGCGCCGGTCGACGCGCTCGTTCAGCTCTCGTGCGCGGGCCGTGCCAGCGCCTTGACGAACTCCTCGAGCTGGCGCGTCGTCCAGCACTCGAACGCCTGGCAGTGCTGCGCGTAGGCATCGATCACCGAGTCGCCGTAGTTCCAGTACAGCCGGGGCTCGGGGTTCAGCCAGAACGTGCGGCCGGCGCGCTGCGCGATCTGAGCGAAGATGTCGGCGCGCGGGTCGCGCCCGTTCGTGCGCGCGTCGCCGAGCACGATGACCGTCGCGCGCGGGTGCAGCTCGTCCTCGACGAGCGCGCGGAACTCCGACCACACGCGCCCGTAGTCGGTGTAGCCGCTGATGTCGGCGACGCCGGCGTCGCCGACATCAGCGGCTACACCGACTACGGGCGCGTGTGGTCGGAGTTCCGCGCGCTCGTCGAGGACGAGCTGCACCCGCGCGCGACGGTCATCGTGCTCGGCGACGCGCGCACGAACGGGCGCGACCCGCGCGCCGACATCTTCGCTCAGATCGCGCAGCGCGCCGGCCGCACGTTCTGGCTGAACCCCGAGCCCCGGCTGTACTGGAACTACGGCGACTCGGTGATCGATGCCTACGCGCAGCACTGCCAGGCGTTCGAGTGCTGGACGACGCGCCAGCTCGAGGAGTTCGTCAAGGCGCTGGCACGGCCCGCGCACGAGAGCTGAACGAGCGCGTCGACCGGCGCCGGTGCGCCGCTTGATCTCCTAGAGTCCCGTGCCGATGCCACGGACTGCAACCACGCTGCTGCTCGCCGCCGTCGTCGCGCTGCTGGCGCTCGGGGCGGGCGCCGCAAGCGCTGGAACAAAGACGGTCAAGATCGGCGACAACTGGTTCGTGCGCAGCGACGCGAGCAGCACGCCGACGGTCACCGTGACGAAGAACTCCACGGTGAAGTGGACGTGGGTCGGCGACAGCGAGCACGACATCAGGGCCAGCAGCGTGCCCTCCGGCGAGAAGAAGTCGCGCTTCAGAGCAAGTGCGCGGAGCACGGGCAGCTTTCAGCGCAAGATGACCGTCGTCGGCACCTACAGGCTCTACTGCTCGATCCATGACTACGAGCCGCAGAAGATGGTGCTGAAGGTGCGCGCGAGGTAGGCTGTCTGCAGCTGTGAACCAGGGGGGCTGGCGGCAGGCTGGCTGAGATCGCGTCGATCGTGCGACGCAGACCCTTCGAACCTGTGGGGTAATGCCCGCGGAGGGAGCGATGCAGACGCCGGTGACAGCGCCTCGGCAGGCGGTAGCGATGGAGCCCCGGACGCCGGCGGTCTCACTTCAGGATGTCGTCAAGCGCTTTGCGCCCGTGCGCCGCGGCGCCGACGCCGTGGTCGCGCTCGACGGCGTGAGCCTCGAGGTGGCGCCCGGAGAGATCGTGGCCGTCGTCGGGCCCAGCGGCTGTGGCAAGACGACGCTGCTGGAGCTCGTCTGCGGGCTGACCGACGCGGACGCGGGATCGGTGCAGGCCGCGCCCGCCGCGCTGATGGCGCAGAGCGACCTGCTGCTGCCGTGGGCGAGCGCGCTCGACAATGCGGCGCTCGCGCTGCGCGTCGCCGGTGAGTCGCGCGAAGCGGGACGCGAGCGCGCCGGAGCGCTGCTGCAGGACTTCGGCATCGCAGGCTTCGAGCATGCGCGCCCGCGCGAGCTGTCCGGCGGCATGCGCCAGCGCGTCGCCTTCGCGCGCACGCTGCTCGCGGGGCGCCCGCTGCTGTGCCTCGACGAGCCGTTCGCCTCGCTCGACGCGCTGACACGCCAGGAGATGCAGTCGTGGCTGGCGGGCGCGCTGTCGCGCGATCCGCGCAGCGTGCTGCTCGTCACCCATGACGTCGAGGAGGCGCTCGTGCTCGGCGACCGAGTCGTCGTGCTCTCCCCCCGGCCCGGTCGCGTCGTCGCGACGCTCGGAGTCGACGCGCCACGCCCGCGACGGCGCACCGACCCCGAGCTCGTCGCGCTGCGCGAGCGCGTGTTCGAGGAGCTGCGGACATGAGCGCCGTGCTCGTGCTGCTGGCGATCATCGCCGGCTGGGAGGCCTACGTGCGCCTCAGCGGCATCGACAACTTCATCCTGCCCGCGCCGAGCGCGATCGCCCAGGCGATCGACGACGACGCCGCGCTGCTGTGGAGCAACTTCACCGTCACCGCCGGCGAGATCGCGCTCGGGATCGGGGCGGCGCTCGCGCTCGGGCTGGCGGGCGCGATCGCGATCCATCTGTCCGACACGCTGCGGCGCGCGCTGTATCCGCTGTTCGTCGGCTCGCAGACGGTGCCGATCCCGCTGATCGCCCCGCTGCTCGTCGTCTGGTTCGGCTTCGGCCTGACGCCGAAGATCCTGATCGTGGCGCTCGTCTGCTTCTTTCCGATCGTCGTGCCGACCGCCGACGCGCTGCGCCGCGTCGATCCCGACCTGCGCAAGCTGATGCGCACCTTCGGCGCGTCGCGCTGGCAGACCTTCCGGATGGTCGAGGCGCCGGCGGCGCTGCCCGGCCTGTTCACCGGCGCGAAGCTCAGCGTCGCCGTCGGGACGATCGCGGCGATCCTCGCCGAGCAGGCCGGCTCGGAGGAGGGCATCGGCCACCTCGTGCGCCAGGCGCTGCCGCAGTTCGAGACGGCGCGCGCCTATGCGGCCATCCTGATGCTGTCGGTCTTCTCGATCGCGCTCTTCAGCCTGCTCGCACTCGCCGAGCGACGCCTGCTGCCGTGGGCACACCCATCAACGAAAGGAACCGCACCGTGATTCGCCGCGCCCGAGCCGCTGCGCTGCTAGCGCTCATGCTCGTCTTCGTCCTCTCCGCCTGCGGCGAGCGCGAGGAGCCGACCGGCGCCGGCGGCTCCCCCGAGCCCATCGACCTCGTGCTGGACTACCTGCCCAACGCCGACCACGCCGGCATCTACACGGCGATCGAGACCGGCGAGTTCAAGGCTGCCGATCTCGACGTGAAACCGCGAACCCCGTCGGATCCCGCCGACCCGCTGAAGCTGCTGGCGGGCGACCGCGTCGACCTCGCGATCTCCTACGAGCCGGAGCTGCTGCTGGCGCGGGCCAAGGGCGCGAAGATCGTCTCGATCGGGGCGCTCGTGCAGAAGCCGCTGACGTCGATCGTCTCGCTGGGATCCAAGAAGGTCCGCGATCCGCGCGACCTGCAGGACGGCAAGATCGGCACGGCCGGGATCCCCTACCAGGACGCGTACCTGAGGACGATCCTCGCCCGCGCGAACGTCGCGCCCGCGCGCGTGAAGTCGATCAACGTCGGCTTCAACCTCGTCCCGGCGCTCGTCTCCAAGCGCGTCGACGCGGTGCTTGGGATGTTCTGGAACGTCGAGGGCGTCGAGCTGCAGCGCAGCAAGCGCGACCCGCACATCCTGCGCGTGGATGAGATCGGCGTGCCGACGTACAACGAGCTGATCATCGTCGCCCGCGAGGAGGACGTGCGCTCGCGCGGCCCGCTGCTGCGGCGGTTCATGCGCGCGCTCGGGCGCGGCCACACGAGCCTGCGCGAGCACACCGGTCTCGGCGTCGACGCGCTCGTGAAGGCCGAGCCCGATCTGGAGCGCGACCTGCTGCGCGATCAGATCAGGGTGACCCTGCCCGTCTTCTTCCCGGATTCCAAGAAGCGCCCGTTCGGATTTCAGGATCCGGCGCAATGGCGCGCCTACGCGAAGTGGATGTTCGACAACGACCTGCTGCCGAGCCCGCCCGACGCCAAGCGCGCGTTCACGAACGAGTTCCTGCCGGGCGAGGGCATCTGAGCCTCGCACGGTCGCTGTCTGAGCGCGATGCGCGTCGGCTGGCCCTGCACGCCCAGGGCCTGGCCACCGCGCCCGCGCGCCGTAGCCGCAGAGCGAGCGAGCACGAGGTCATCGCCGTCGCGCAGCGGATCGGCTGCCTGCAGCTCGACCCCGTCAGCGCCGTCGCACGCAGCCCGTTGCTCGTGCTGTTCTCGCGGCTGGGCGCGATCGAGGACAGCGCGCTCGATCGCGCCGCCTACGAGCTGCGCGGACTCTTCGAGGCGTGGGCGCACGAGGCGTCGCTCGTCGCGACGGCGGACCTACCGCTGCACCGCTGGGCGATGCGCTCGTTTCTCACGGGCCCCGGCACTCGCGCGATACGAGCCCGCGCGTTCCTTGAGGCCAACGCGGGCTTCTGCGATGAGCTCGTCGCCGAACTGCGCGAGCGCGGCCCGCTGCGCGCCCGCGAACTCGAGGACCGCACCGCGCAGCCATGGATGCACGGGTGGTGGACCGACGAGGTCTCGCCGCGCCAGACGATGGCGCGGCTGCTGCAGATGCTGTGGATCTCGGGGCGCGTGGGAGTCGCGCGCCGCGCGGGCACCGAGCGCATGTGGGACGTCATGGAACGCTGCCTGCCCGCTGATGCGCCGCGCGCGCAGCTCAGCGACGCCGACGCCGAGCGCGAGGCCGTGCTGCGCGCCGTGCGGATGCTCGGGGTCGCGCGACCGGCTCACGTGCGCGCGCACTTCCTGCGCCGCCGCTACGCGCGGCTGTCCCAGACGCTCCAGGAGCTGGTCGCTGCCGGCGCGCTCGAGCAGGTCGCCGTGCGCGCGCTCGCCGCCGGCGCCTGGTACGCGGCGACCGAGGATCTCGAGCGCCTCGGCGAGCTTGCCCCGGGTACGCGCACGACGATCCTGTCGCCCTTCGACAACCTCATCTGCGACCGCGCACGCACGGCGGAGCTGTTCGGGTTCGACCATCGCCTGGAGATCTACGTGCCCGCGGCGAAGCGCCGCTGGGGCTACTACGTGCTGCCGATCCTGCATCGCGAGCGGATCGTCGCCCGCGCCGACGCTCAGATCGACCGCAGGGCAGGGCTGTTGCGCGTGCACGCCCTCTATCGCGAGCCCGCGGTGAAGCGCACTCCGGCGCTCGATCGCGCGGTCACGGTGGCGCTCGAGCGGCTGGCAGCCTGGCGCGGAGTGAAAGCTCCGTGACGCTTGGGGGCTTGGCGACCAGCGTTGTTATCGTGCTTGGGACTCGCCTACGACGAGAGGATCACTTATGAGCGACGCTGGAAATCAGCCGCCCGCCGAGGGCGATGATCGCAGCAACCTGACCAATCGTCAGGGCCACTCGGTCTCCGACAATCAGAACCAGCGCACGGTCGGCTCACGCGGCCCCGCGACGCTGGAGAACTACCAGTTTCTCGAGAAGATCAGCCACTTCGATCGTGAGCGGATCCCGGAGCGCGTCGTTCATGCGCGCGGCACGACGGCCTTTGGCTACTTCGAGGCCGACGGCACCTGCGGCGACGAACCGATCTCGAAGTTCACGCGCGCCAAGCTCTTTGCAGAGCAGGGCAAGCGCACGGACGTCGCGCTGCGCTTCTCCACCGTCGCCGGCGGCCGCGACTCATCAGAGGTCATACGCGACCCGCGCGGCTTCGCGGTGAAGTTCTACACCGAGGACGGCAACTGGGACCTCGTCGGCAACAACCTCGGCGTCTTCTTCATCCGCGACGCGATCAAGTTCCCGGACTTCATCCACTCCCAGAAGCCCGATCCGGTCACGTTCGAGCAGGCCGTCCCCAACCGGGGATTCGATTTCTTCAGCCAGTCGCCCGAGTCGATGCACATGGTGATGCTGGTCTTCAGCCCGCGCGGCATTCCGGCCAGCTACCGCACGATGCAGGGCTTCGGCGTGAACACCTACAAGTGGCTCAACGCCGAGGGCGACACCGTGCTCGTCAAGTACCACTGGCTACCCAAGCAGGGCGTGAAGTCCTACACGGCGGCGGACGCGGCGAAGGTCCAAGCCGAGACTTACGGCTCGCACACGAAGGACCTCTTCGACGCGATCGAGGCCGGCGACTTCCCCGAGTGGGAGCTGCACGTCCAGATCATCAGCGATGACGAGCACCCCGAGCTTGAGTTCGATCCGCTCGACGACACGAAGGTGTGGCCGGAGGAGCTCTTCCCGCTGCGGCGCGTCGGGCGCATGGTGCTTGACCGCAACGCCGAGAACTTCTTCGCCGAGAGCGAGCAGATCGCGTTCGGCACCGGCGTGCTCGTCGACGGACTGGACTTCTCCGACGACAAGATGCTCGTCGGCCGGACGTTCTCCTACAGCGACACCCAGCGCCACCGCGTCGGGCCGAACTACCTGCAGCTGCCCGTCAACCAGGCCAAGAACGCCGAGGTGCGCACGAACCAGCGCGACGGTCAGATGGCGTACTACGTCGACAACGCGGGCGACAACCCGCACGTCAACTACGAGCCCTCGATTCTCGGCGGCCTACGCGAGGCCGGGCCCGCGCACGATGAGCAGGGACCCGAGATCAAGGGTCGGCTGACGCGCGCTCGGATCGAGCGCACGAACGACTATGCGCAGCCGGGCGATCGTTTCCAGCTCTCAGAGCAGTGGGAGAAGGACGACCTCGTCGCGAACCTCGTCGACGCGCTGTCGCAGTGTGACCGGCGCATCCAGGAGCGGATGCTGTGGCACCTCTACATGGTCGAGGACGAGCTCGGCGCCCGTGTCGGCGAGGGCATCGGCATCGCACTGGACGAGGTCGCCGACATGGCGCCGCTGGCGACGCAGACGCTCACCGAGGAAGAGGAGCAGCGCCGCCAGAATCTCGGCAACAACGGCCCGCGCGACGTGTCGGGACACGTGATGACGCATTGCGTTCCCAACGAGCGCGTCGCCGTCGCCGACGAGCCGGACCTCGCCGAGGTCTGAGCCTGGTTGAGGAGGAGCGCCGTCAGGCCGCAGCCAGCAGGCGGCCTGGGGGCGCGGGTGAGCGCAGCGCGTGCGTCGCCGCCAGGCCCGCCCACTTCCCGTAGGGCGCGAACAGCGCGCGCACATCGGTCTCGTCGGCCCGCGCGGCCGGGTTACCGCCTGACTGCCAGCGGCCGAGCAGCTTGAGGTAGCCGAGGTCTCCGGCGGGCACGATGTCGTAGCGGCCGTGGCCCATCTGGGCGAGGATCTCGACGGTCCAGCGCCCGATCGTCGGGATCGCCAGCAGCCGCCGCCAGGCGATCTCGTGATCGTCGCTTTCGAGATCGATCCGCCCGGCCGCCACATCACGCGCGGCGCGCACGAGCGCGATCGCGCGCCGGCCTGCGAGGTCAAAGGACTCAAGCCGCGCCGGCGTGCAGCCCGCGAGCGCCGCAGGCGACGGCACGTCGCGCAGCCCGCTGTCGGCGCACTGCGGTCCGAGCGCGAAGACGATCCGCCGCTCGATGGCGGTGGCCCGGGTCCCTTCGATGAGCTGCTCGCAGATCGCCCACGCGAGTGCCTCGAAGGCGACCGGTCGGCGCGCGATGCGCAGCCACGGCGCGCGCCGCAGCGACGCCCCGATCAGCGGGTCGTCGCGGTAGCGCTCCCAGAACTGCTGCAGGTCATCGTCGACTGACAGCGCGAAGCGCATTCGCTCGATCGCCGCCGCGGCGAGCTCGCGATCCTCCGCCCACGCGCCGAACAGCACGCGCCGCGGTCCGGTCTGCGCCACCCGCACGGTCGCAGGCCGCCCGTCGAGATGCAGCAGCCG
>Ga0136632_10000267_pt1 | contig 14319 bp, 14 predicted proteins | sample AntDrymUQ6112106_2_FD_104670 | JGI IMG/M metagenome (GOLD analysis project Ga0136632, IMG submission 104670) | Polar desert sand microbial communities from Dry Valleys, Antarctica - metaG UQ611 (21.06) | ecosystem: Environmental > Terrestrial > Soil > Desert | place: Antarctica: Dry Valley...
GAATGCCGAGTAACGCCGTCGTCGTCAGCGCGCGTGTCACTCTGCCTTGCAAGAAGCTTCCTTTCGTGCCGAGAAAAGGACCGGCCGCCCTGAGACTTTCGAGATGCCCCGCCACGGCGCGGCCATAGGGCATCTTGGCCCGACCCCGACCGGGCCCCCCGGAGGCGAGGTCGCGCGCATCCTGCCACAAACGGCCCCTTCTAAGCAATAAGCGCAACGCCGGGAAGAACGGGAATAAGCTCCGGGCCCTCGTAGCGCCCCGACGGGAAGGCAAGGAGCGATCAGCCGGCCGCCGGACCGGTTGCTCGTGCATTAGCCGGGCCGGGAACGCCTCCTCCCTGTAGGCTACGGCGCGTATCCGATCGCAGGGGAGTGGGGAGCCCGCTAGAGCATGAGCGCCGTCGATCTCGAGTCGTTCGTCCGCGATCTGCCTGGCGTGATCGGGTGCGTCATCTTGACCCATCCGGACGGCAACGCATCGGAGATCCAGGCCTTCACGCGTTCCGGGATCGACCGTGAGGCGACTCACCAGATTATTCTCGACGAGATCACCCGCCAAGGCCAGGATCAAGTGGGTCACGTCTTCGTTTTCGAGCTCGAGGTCGAAACCCATTTCGGGGACCGTGAATCGCTCGAACGGGCCGTCGAGGTCGCCGAGCAGGAAGCTCTGGCGCGCGGGCCGGTCTCTGAGCGAGCCGTTGTTGAAAGGCCCGATCCCCGGTTGGTCACGACGGGACGTCTTCCCATCAAACGAGTCAACCTCTCGTCTACCTCCCACCGGTCGCGGGCGGAGGTGACTCTCGGCGACGAGGCTACCGAGGGGGTGGGGAGAGCCGAGGGCGACAAGACTCAGCACGGCCTGCGGATTCTCGCCGAGGCGACGCTGGAGGCGGCCGGCCGGCTCGCGGGCGGTCTCCCCATGTCGGTGCGTGGGGCTTCGCTCGTGAGCGCCTTCGGCCGGGAGGCGATCCTCGTGCTGGTCGAGACCGACGGAGCGCTCGAGAGCCTGGGGGCGGCGCTGGTCAGAGACAGCCCCCTTCCGGAGGTCGCCGTGAGGGCGACCCTCGACGGCATCAACCGCAGGCTCGCCCTTCCCTGAGCCGGCAGCTACGGCGCCAGAGGGGGGTGGCGGCGAGGTCCGGCTTCTGCTAGCCTAAGAGTGCTATAGGAGTGCATCCTGGAATGCACGCGCCTCTCCCCGGTAGCTCTCGACGGGCTCGGTAGGCGTCTGAAGCGGTGCCTCCTTCGCCCTACTTTGTTGTGCCGTCCCGATAGACACCGAGGAGAACCCATGCCCAGCACTCTCAAAGATGTTCCAGGCTACGCCCCTCATGGTGGCGCGCTCGAGATCCGAATGGCCTCCGGCGATGACAAGCGGCATCTGCATGGCGAGGCGGCCTCTCTTCCCACCATTGCAGCTACCAGCCGTCGTGTCCTCTCAGATCTCGAGCTGCTCGCCGGCGGAGCGGTGTCGCCGAACCGCGGATTCATGGCTGAGGCCGACTACCGTTCGGTGGTCGACGACATGCACCTCTCGAGCGGGCTCCCGTGGAGCCTGCCGATCACGCTGTCGGCGACCGAGGCCGAGGCCAAGAACCTGAAGAAGGGAAAGTCCGCCGCGATCACTCACGAGGGGCGGGTGGTAGCGGTAATCGAGGTCTGTGACATCTACTCCTTCGATGCCGACGATGAGGCGACCAAGACCTACGGGACGAGCGATCGGGAGCATCCCGGCGTCGCATACCTACACTCGCAAGGCCCCCGTTACGTGGGCGGCGAGGTGACCGTGCTCGAGAATGTCTTTGCTCATGAGTACGCCGACTACCGTCTGACCCCCCTCGAGCTTCGCTCCAAGATCGCCGAGCGCGACTGGAAGACGGTCGTGGCTTTTCAGACCCGCAATCCCATTCATCGGGCGCACGAGTACTTGACCAAGTGCGCGCTCGAGATCGTCGACGGTCTCGTGATCCACCCACTCGTCGGGGGTACCAAGGGGGACGACATCCCCGCCGAGACGCGCATGAAGTGCTACGAAGCCCTGATGGCGAACTACTACCCGCACGACCGCGTCATCTTGTCGGTTTTCCCGGCGGCGATGCGTTATGCGGGCCTGCGCGAGGCCATTTGGCGTTCGCTCTTGCGCAAGAACTACGGGATGACGCACTTCATCGTCGGCCGCGACCACGCCGGAGTCGGCAGCTACTACGGAACCTACGACGCGCAACTCATCTTCGATGAATTCGAAACGGGCGAGCTGGGTATCTGGCCACTCAAGTTCGAGCACTCTTTCTTTTGCAAGGCGTGTGAAGGAATGGCATCGGGCAAGACGTGTCCACACGAGAACGATCAGCACGTCCACCTCTCCGGCACGCAGGTTCGAGAGATGCTCCAGCGCGGGGAGGAGCCGCCTTCCGAGTTCTCGCGGCCCGAAGTCGCTCGCATACTCATCGACGCCGCCAGAGCAAACCGTTAGGAGGTCGTGATGGGCTTGCTCAATAAGCTGAGGAGGAAATCTCCCGGGGCATCAACCGAAGGTGCTGCAGCCGCACCACAGAAACGACGCAAGGTCATGGTCATCGGTCTCGATTGCGCGCCGCCCGAGCATGTCTTCGATGAGTATGCGGGGGACATACCGAATCTCACCAAGCTGCGCGAGAACGGTTTGTGGGGCCCGCTCGAGTCGATCGTCCCGCCGATAACTGTGCCCGCATGGATGTGCATGATGACCTCGAAGGATCCCGGCACGCTCGGCATCTACGGCTTTCGCAACCGTAAGGATCACACCTACGACGGACTGTCGTTCGCTACCTCGTGGGCCGTCAAGGAACGAACGGTTTGGGACATCCTCTCGGACGCGGGCAAGGACTCGATCGTGATGTCGGTCCCTCCTTCCTATCCGCCCAAGCCCTTGAAGGGGATTCAGATCGGCTGCTTTCTTACTCCGAACGATGATGCGGAGTACACATATCCGAAGGAGCTGAAGGCGGAGCTAAAGGATCACGTCGGCGAGTACATCTTCGACGTACGCAACTTCCGCACCGACAACACGCAATACATCCTCGACGAGTCTTACAAGATGACCGAACAGAAGTTCAAGGCGGCCGATTACCTGCTGGCCAACAAACCTTGGGATTTTTTCATGATCGTCGAGATGGGCCCCGATCGTCTAAACCACGGCATCTGGTCGTACATCGATCCCCAGCACCCGCGCTACAAGCCGGGGAACCCCTATGAGGGCTCGCTGCGCGACTACTACCGGTTTCTCGACGGGAAGGTGGGAGATCTGATCGATAAGCACGCCGATGAGGACACGACCGTCCTCGTCGTCTCGGATCATGGGGCTAAGGCCATGGTAGGCGGAGTGTGCTTCAACGAGTGGTTGATGAACGAGGGCTACCTCAGCTTCGAGGGGGAGGTGCCCGCCGAGGTCACACCGTTGAACAAGCTCGAAATCGACTGGTCGAACACCGTGGCGTGGGGTGATGGTGGCTACTACGGCCGCCTGTTCTTGAATGTCGAAGGGCGTGAGCCGAGCGGAGTAATCCCTCAGGCCGACTACGACAAGGTGCGCGACGAGCTCGTCGCCAAGATCGAATCGATGGTCGATCACGAGGGCAAGTCCCTCGGGAATAAGGCGCTCAAGCCCGAGGAGATCTACGGGAAGCAGAATGGCGTCGCTCCCGATCTGATCGTGATCTTCGGAGAGCTGAGATGGCGCTCGGTCGGATCCCTCGGTCACGGCTCGACCTACACATTCGAGAACGACACCGGGCCCGACGAAGCCAATCACGCCGAGCACGGGATCTTCATCTTGAACAATGCGCCAAACCACCAGACGGGCCATAAGGAAGGTCTGCATCTGTGGGACGTGCACTCGACGATCCTGGATCTCTTTGATCTCGAACCGGCCCCCGGCGCTCTGGGTACATCCGTCTTCAAGAAGTAGTCAACGATTTCGTTCAACGAGGAGGTAGTCAATGAAGCAAGCTAATCGCGAGCGCGGAGTTGTCATCTGGTTTACGGGCCTGTCGGGCTCGGGCAAGACGACGATCGCTCACATCGTGGAAGACAAGCTCATCGAGTCGGGAGTGCCCATCGAGATCCTCGACGGTGACGTCGTGCGGGCAAATCTGTCGAAGGGCCTCGGATTCTCCAAGGAGGACCGCGACACCAATGTGCGTCGGATCGGATTCGTGGCGCACCTCCTGCAGAGGAACGGCGTCTTTGTCATCACCGCCGCGATCTCGCCCTACCAGTCCATTCGCGAGGAAGCGCGCGCGATGATCAAGGACTTCGTCGAGGTCTTTGCCGACGCGCCGCTCGAAGTCTGCGAGGAGCGCGACGTGAAGGGCCTTTACGCCAAGGCGCGCGCCGGCGAGATCAAGGGAGTGACCGGGGTCGACGATCCATACGAGGCCCCCGCCGGGCCCGAGGTCTACTGCAAGACCGACGAAGAGACGCCCGAGGAGTCGGCGCAGAAAGTCATCGACAAGCTGGTCGAGCTCAAGTTCCTCGAGCGCTAGCAGCCCTCTTGATAGATCTCCACGCCCACACCACCATCTCCGATGGAGGCGATTCTCCACGCGCGCTCGTCGCTAAGGCGGCCCGTGCGGGCCTCAGCGTTCTCGCAGTGACCGATCATGACAACGACGCCGGCTGTAGCGAGGCCGTGGACGCGGGCCAAAAGGAGGGGATCGAGATAGTGCGTGGCGTCGAGATCTCGTGCGACGTGGAAGACCTTAAACAGCGCGGCTACCGCCCAAATGGACGACCCACCATGCACTTGCTCGGCTACTTCATCCCCGAAGGTGATAACGCGCTGTCGGAGGCGCTGGCCGATCTCCAGTACCACCGCGCCAACCGTAACCGCCTGATGGTCGAGCGGCTCAACGAGCTCGGCATCGAGGTGACTTTCGAGGAGGTCGAGCAGGAGGCCGGGGGCCCGGGCGCCCAGATCGGCAGGCCTCATTTCGCTGCCGTCCTCGTCCGTCATGGCGCCGTGCCCGATTACCAGAGCGCGTTCGATGACTATCTTGCCAAGGGAGCCAAGGCTTATCTCGTCCGCAAGCTTTACAAGCCCGAAGACGCGGTCAAGCTCATGCTCGACTCGGGCGTGGTGCCGGTGCTGGCGCACCCCTTCACCCTCAATCTGGAGCTACAAGAGCTCGAGCGCTTCACGGACGGGCTCGTCGTCGCCGGCCTGGCCGGCATCGAGGGGTATCACGGCGACTGGCCGGAGGCGGAACAGGGCCCGCTCAGGTCCCTCGGCGAGTCCAGGGGCTTGGTCGTGTCGGGCGGGAGCGACTATCACGGGGACATGCGGCCCGAGCGCAAGCTCCCCGGAGGAAAGCACGGCGTAACCGTCCCCGACGAGGTCATCGATCGCCTCCGAGAGGTCGCCGGCAAGCTTCCTGCGGCCGGCGCACAAACGGAGCGTTAGTTGTTCGTCACACGCGCCACTCGACACGACAAGGCCGACATCGAAGCCTTCCTCGAAGCCAACTGGCAAGCCTCGGCCATGAACGAGGGCCAGTTCTTCTTTGCCCGGGATGGGGGGGTGGTCGGCTGTGTTCGCTTCATCGAGATCGAACCCCAGACCCTGATCGTAGAGGACATGGTCGTCGACGAGTCCAGACGAGGCCAAGGCATCGGGCGAGAGCTGCTTGAGACGGCCATGAACAGCAAGGGCGGAACGCTTTACCTGCGCTGCTTCGAGGACCTCGCTCCATACTATGAACGGTTCGGCTTCGCGAGGCAGGAGCCGCCCACCCTGCCTCCAGCGGTCACGGCCCTATGGCGTAGCCGTGGGGACCTCTCCGGAGGCGAGACCGTCTACCTGCGGGCTCGCTGACCCCGCCATCTCGAGGGGTTGCCGACTCGCAGTCACAGCCTGAAACCGCCCTGCGGCGGCAGGGTCAGGCGCAGTTGGGCCAGCGGTCGGATTGCCCGGCGGCCAGAAGCCGGGCCGCCGTGCGGGCTTGGGCGACGGGCTCGTAGATGCTCCCGTAACCGTAGGCCGACCACGTCGGCTCGTCGAATTGAAAGAGCCCGTAGTAGCCGGCCGAGCTGACCGCGCCCGGATCCAGGCCTGATTCGCACTGTGCAACCGAGACCAGATAGCCGGGGTCGAGGCCGAACTCGGTGGCGGCCGCTCCGATGATGCCGGTTATCGAACCCGAGGGGACCGGAGTGGGAGCCTGTTCCGCAGCGACCGCCTCGGCGGCCGCGGCCTCTGCCGCCGCCCGCTCGGCGCGGCGGCGCTCCCGCTCCATTCGCTTCTGTCGTAGCTCGCGCCGCTCCATCCGCTCCTGAATCCGTTCTCGGCGGGCCCTGCGGCGGGCCGCCTCGTAGACCCGCCTGGGAATGCTGTCGGCGCGCGTGATGGTGCGGGCGATCTGACGGGTAAGAGCCGACCCCGTGGGAGGCCGCTCGACCTCGGGGTAGGCGGAGCCCATCTGGGCTGCGGCCACGGCGGTGGGTGGGAGCTGCTCTGGGGCCTGGTCGCCCAGGCGCCCGGCGGTGCTTATGGTGACGATGGCCCACAGCAGCAAGGCCGCCCGCCTGAAGATGCGCCGTCCGCCCTCACGCCGCCTGGCGCGCGTTCCGAATGTCAAATTCTGCAATTCGCCCCCGCTTCATGTCGGATATGAGACAAATGGGCCCCCGCAACGATCGATTCGGGGGGCCGCCTGGTAATTCTCTCCACTCGCTACCCGAGCGAGTGTGGCCCAAACCACTGATCCGCTAGTGAAATGGTTCACAAGTCTGCCCAATGTGCGTCCCAGAGCGGCCTCAGTGGGGGATGGCCACCCTAACGGGAGGCGTCGCTGGGGGCAAATGGCGACCGCCGCGAGCGTATCCTCGGTCGATGCCCACCGCCTTCATCACCGGTGTCTCGGGTCAGGACGGTTCCTACCTCGCCGAGCTGCTGCTCGCAAAGGGGTACGAGGTTCACGGCCTGCTGAGGCGGGCGTCCTCCTTCAACACCCAAAGACTTGAGCCGATCTACAAGGATCCCCATGAGTCGGGAGTGCGCTTCTTCATGCATTACGGAGACCTCTCGGATTCCGGCTCTTTGGTCAACTTGATCCGCGACTTACAACCCGACGAGATCTACAACCTCGGAGCGCAGAGCCATGTGAAGGTCAGCTTCGACGTTCCCGAGTACACGGCCGACGCCACCGGCATGGGGACGATCCGAATACTCGAAGCGTTGCGGGCGTCGGGGACCGCCTCTCGCTTCTATCAAGCGTCCTCGTCTGAGATGTTCGGCTCGAGCCCGCCTCCGCAGAACGAGAGCACCCCGTTCCATCCCAGGAGCCCCTACGGGGTGGCCAAGATGTTCGCCTACTGGACGACGGTCAACTATCGGGAGGCGTACGGGATGTTCGCCTCCAATGGAATCCTCATGAACCACGAGTCGCCCAGGCGAGGTGAAACCTTCGTGTCGCGCAAGATCACTCGGGCGGTGGCTCGCATCAAGGCGGGCATTCAGGACCGCCTCTACCTCGGCAACCTGGACGCGCGGCGCGATTGGGGGTACGCCCCCGAGTATGTCGGGGCGATGTGGATGATGCTTCAACAGGAGCAACCCGACGACTTCGTGATCGCCACGGGCCAGTCTCATTCGGTGAAGGAGTTCGCCGAGCTCGCCTTCGATCACGCGGGCCTCGACTGGGAGCGCCACACGCTCGTGGATCCCCGCTATTACCGGCCCTCGGAGGTCGATTATCTGCTGGGAGACGCTTCCAAGGCGAAAGAGGTGCTTGGATGGGAACCTGAGACATCGTTCGAAGATCTGGTTCGCTTGATGGTGGATGCCGACGTCAAGCTGCTCGATGATGAGCTTGCCGGGCGCCTCGTCCGCCTGGATCGGGATCACTAGCAAGAGTCTTCAAAGGAGGCAGAGCGTGGAGATCGAGATCGGCATCGGCAAGTCCGGTCGCAGAGCCTATGGGCTCGACGACATCGCGGTCGTCCCCTCCCGCCGGACGCGCGACCCGGACGATGTCGACGTCTCCTGGGAGCTCGACGCCTTCAAGTTCGACCTCCCGCTCATGGCTTCGGCCATGGATGGCGTGGTGTCGCCGGATTCGGCGCGTACGATCGGGCGCCTCGGCGGACTTGCGGTCTTGAACCTCGAGGGTCTGCAAACCCGCTATGAGGATGCGGACTCGATGCTCGCCGAGATAGCCGCGCTGGACGATGAGTCGGCGACCGCGCGGCTTCAGGAGATGTACCGGGAGCCCATCAAAGAGGAGCTCATCCACGCGCGCATAAGAGAGGTAAAGGATGCAGGCGTCACCATCGCGGCGTCGCTGACACCCCAGCGGGTGGAGCGCTATCACAAGATCGCCCTCGAGGCCGAGCTCGACATCCTCGTGATCCAGGGCACCGTCGTTTCCGCCGAGCATGTGTCGAGCAGCACCGAGCCGCTGAATCTCAAACGCTTCATCTCCACTTATCCCCTGCCGGTGATCGTCGGGGGCTGCGCGTCCTACTCGACCGCTCTACACCTCATGCGCACGGGCGCCGTGGCGGTTCTCGTCGGCGTCGGGCCCGGGGCTGCCTGCACGACCCGGGGAGTCCTGGGCCTTGGGGTTCCACAGGCCACGGCCATCGCCGACGCGGCCGGCGCGCGCATCCGTCACCTCGACGAGACCGGCCGCTATTGCCACGTGGTCGCCGACGGAGGGATGCGGACGGGCGGGGACATCGCCAAGGCGATCGCCTGCGGCGCCGACGCCGTCATGATCGGTTCCCCGCTGGCCGCCGCCACCGAGGCCCCGGGCCGCGGGCACCACTGGGGGATGGCGACCTTCCATCCCACCCTGCCCCGAGGGGCGCGCGTCAAGACCGCCACGATCGGCTCGCTCGAGGAGGTCCTCGTGGGGCCGGCGAGTCACAACGACGGACGACTGAACCTCTTCGGAGCGCTCAAGACGAGCCTGGCGACCTGTGGTTACGCCAACATCAAGGAGTTTCAGAAGGCCGAGGTCATGGTCGCCCCCGCCCTCCAGACCGAGGGCAAGGCACTGCAGCAAGCCCAGCGCCTTGGCATGGGGGCCTAAGGAGCCACAGACCCTGAGGGTCACCGCTTATCATCGCCGTGTGAAGCTTGTCCTTGGAGTATGATGCATTTGGCATCTGAGACCTTGAATCTCTAGGCCAGAGCCGTGGAGAGGCAGGCAAACAGTGCTAGGTCGAGTTCTCCGCCTAGGATTCTGTTTGACAGACTTCGTTGCATCCGCTACAATGTGGAGGTCAACGCGAGTTATGGATTAGGAAGTAGGTGGTAGCTATGCGCATGGGCTTTATATTCTTCGCTCTGAGCAGGCGTGGCAGACGATGATGGTGGCACTGCTGCTCATCGCGATAGTGGCGGTCGATGTGCTCGTGCTGCTCTTCGGAGCCGACTCGACCGACGGCAACGACTGGGCGACGCACCGTCGTCCCTGAAACGACGACTCAATCGCAAAGCAGTAAAGGAGCAAAGACATGACTAGCTGGGTGATTTACAAGCTCGACCCGACGCTCTCGACGGTTCAGGTCATCCCCCGACCTCGTCGAAGCACCCGCGGGTCTGTACGGAGAGACCGGTAGCCGGATGGCTGCCGGTCTCGACCGTATCGACCACCGGATCCTCAGCTTGCTGAGGCAAGACGGCCGGATGGCCCATTCCGCCATCGCCAAGGCGGTAGGGCTGTCGGGGCCGGCGGTGCACGAGCGGGTGCGCAAGCTCGAGCAGCGCGGAATCATCGAGGGCTACATCGCGGTGCTGAACCACGACTTGATGAACCGGCCGTACGGCGCGTTCTGCATGATCACGGTTTCCGAGGGCAACGAGTTCGCCATCGATGATCCAATCGTGGCCCGCATCTGCGAAGAGCGCGATGTGCTCGAGTTTCACCGCATCGCCGGACAGGACTGCTATCTAGTCAAGATTCGCACCTCCACGAGTGGCGAGCTCGAGAAGCTCCTGAGGAGGGTCCGGTCGATACGTGGGGTTGCGCGCACTCGCACGACCATCGTGCTGTCGACCGAGCTCGAGAAGCCGACCATCGAGGTGCCTACTGAGGACGAGGCCGAGCTCACCGAGGTCACCTGAGACGATCTCTCTTCCCGGCGCCTGAGCGCGTAGCGATACCATTCGCTCCCTTCATCCCAACCACTAGAAGGGCGGAGCTTGAGCGAAGCCAGGACCGTTGAACAACTAGCGACCTTGGGCGAGCGGGTGCTCGCCGATTCATCACACATATTCGAAGATCACGATTGCCGGCGTGAGTCCGAAGAGCTGCTGGCCCTGTCTCTTAAAGTCGATGACCCGGACGATCTCGACTTTGGCTACGAGCCTCCGCGACCGGTGCGTGAAAGGTTTCTCTCTTTCATCACGAGGCGCGCCGGAGGAGAGCCCTTTCCCCTCATCACCGGCAGAATCGAGTTCTACGGCCTCGATTTGAAGGTGCGACCGGGCGCTTTCGTGCCGCGTCCTTCGTCCGAGCTCACCGTGACGCGCGCTCTCAAGAGGCTCCGAGGCCGGAGGGCTCCCGTGGTGGTAGATGTCTGCAGCGGCGCGGGACCGATCGCCCTTGCATTGGGGGACGAGCTTCCTGAGGCAGAAGTTTGGGGGACCGACATCTCCGACGAAGGTCTCGCTCAGGCGCGCGCGAACGCGCGCTCTCTCGCAATCGGGAATGTGACGTTCAAGAACGGAGATATGTACGGCTCGTTGCCGGCTCGATTGCGCGCAGGAGTCGATGTCATTACCGGCCACGTGCCCTACGTGCCCTTCGACGAGATCGACGATCTCCCGGCCGAGATTCGCGAGCACGAGCCGGTCTATACGTTGAGCGACGAGACGGACGATGGTTTGACTCTCATGCGGCGCGCTATCGAAGAGGCCCCCGAGTGGCTCAAGCCGGGCGGATGGCTGCTGCTCGAGGTGTCGGATGACCTTACGGGCAAGCTGCGGCGCATGTGCCGCAGCGCGGGGCTCGAGGACAAGGGCGCGATAACCGACGCGGATGAGCTGAGCATGCTGGTGGAGGCGCGCAAACCCCGGTCTTCGCCGACTCGCTCGCGGTAATCTGACGCATGGAGACCGTTCTGGTCGTCGACTACGGCGCGCAATATGCGCAGCTCATAGCCCGGCGCGTGCGCGAATGTCACGTCTATTCGGAGATAGTTCCACATACGCTCGCCGCGTCTGACATAGCCAAGAGGAAACCGGCCGGCATCATCCTTTCAGGCGGCCCGCAGTCGGTCTACGCGACGGGGGCCCCCGAGGTCGACCCGCGTCTCTTCGACCTCGGCGTTCCGGTGCTGGGCATTTGCTACGGCCAGCAGCTCATGGCCCAGGCCCTCGGGGGGGAAGTCGCGCGCACGGAGACCGCCGAGTTCGGCAAGGCAGAGCTGAGCGTCGGGCGGCCAGAGTCGCTTCTCTTTCTGGATCTACCGGCGGAGCAAGAAGTTTGGATGAGCCACAACGACGCTGTGGTGCGTGCTCCACGGGACTTCGATGCCGTCGCGTCCACCCAAGGGTCGCCGGTAGCGGCCTTCGAGAACCAGGAGCGCGGTCTTTTCGGCGTTCAGTTTCATCCCGAGGTCTCGCACACTCCGCGCGGCCTCGATGTGCTCAAGAACTTCCTCTACAAAGCGTGTGGAGTGGCGCCGGCGTGGACGATGACATCGGTGATTCAAGCATCGATCGAAGCCATACGGGCCGAGGTCGGCGACGAGAGAGTCGTGTGCGGGCTGTCGGGCGGAGTCGACTCTTCCGTGGCTGCCGCGATAACGCATAGAGCGGTTGGCGATCAGCTCACCTGCGTGTTCGTTGATCATGGTCTGCTGCGTGGCGGGGAAGCCGAGCAGGTCGAGGACACTTTCAAGCGCCATCTTCAGACCGACCTCATCCACGTCAAGGCAGCAGACCGCTTCCTCGAGAACCTTGCTGGGGTGACCGATCCCGAGGCCAAACGCAAGATCATCGGCGAGACGTTCATACGTGTGTTCGAGGAAGTGGCGCGCGACGATGTGGGAGAGGCGCGTTTCTTGGTGCAGGGAACTCTCTATCCCGATGTGATCGAGTCGGGTACGGCCGACGCGGCACGCATCAAGAGTCATCACAACGTAGGTGGATTGCCCACCGATATGAAGTTCTCTCTCGTCGAACCTTTGCGCAATCTCTTCAAGGACGAAGTGCGCCGGGTGGGAGAGGAGCTGGGTCTTCACGAGGACATCGTGTGGCGGCAGCCCTTTCCCGGTCCCGGGCTTGCGGTGCGGATCATCGGCGAGGTGACGAGAGAGCGTCTCGAGCTCCTGCGCGCCGCCGACAGTATCGTGCTCGACGAGATCAAGAGGGCCGGTTTGCTGCGAGAGATCTGGCAGTCGTTTGCGGTCTTGCCGGTAGTCCGCTCGGTGGGCGTCATGGGGGACGAGCGCACCTACGGTTATCCCATCGTCTTCAGGGCGGTGACCAGTGAAGACGCCATGACGGCAGACTGGGCGCGTCTCGACTACGAGCTACTCGAACGTATCTCGACTCGAATCGTCAACGAGGTCCCGGGCCTGAATCGCGTGGCCTACGACATAACCTCCAAGCCTCCGGGAACCATCGAGTGGGAATGACGGCGAGTGCCGTTCGGGAATGGGTTTAGAGACCGGACGCCAAGGCGGGACCGACGATCTAGGGGACTACCTCAACATCCTGTCGGGGACTACTCAGAACGTTGCCGGAATCGTGGTTGCTGCCTTCGCCACATTCGCCGCACAAATCCTCTTGACCCGGACTCTGGGGAGCGCGGGTTTTGGAGTCGTCACGGTCATGACTCAGGCCGCGTTCGTCTTGTCCTTTGCGACGAGGGCCGGGATGGACATGGCGGTCCTGCGCGATGTCGCCATCGAAACGGGCAGCGGACGGTACGACAGGATACGCGTGCCGGTCGCGCGCGCGACCCAGATCGCGGGGCTTGTCAGCCTCGCTGCCGCCGCCGTCATCGCGCTGAGCAGTCGCGCCGCTCAGGATCTCTTCTCCATAGACGCGGCGCGCAACCCTTGGGTGGTCCCCGCTGCCGCGGTTGGACTCCCGTTTCTGGCGCTGGCCAACGTGTGGCTATCGGCAACGCGCGGCCTCAAGATCATGCGCTACACGCTCTATGTCTTCTGGGCCGGTCAACCGATCATGTGGGTGCTTCTCATGCTCGTTGGATGGCGGTTTTCAGAGACATCGTGGATGAGCGTGCTCGCCTATTCGCTGTCGTGGTTGTGTGCGACCGGAGCCGCTTACTACTACTGGCGGCGCGAGAGCACGGCCTGGGAACCTGCGCCGATGGAACCGGGGGCCCTGCAGAGCTTGATGCGCTACGCGGGGCCGCGGGCGCCCGCGGCCCTCTTCTCCCAGCTGCTGTTCTGGACCGACTTGTTCGTGGTCACGCGCTACGTCTCCGACTCCCAGGTCGGCGTGTATTCGGCTGCCCTCCGAGCGGGACAAGTCCTCGTGCTCTTTCTGACGTCGGTGAGCCTGATGTTCAGCCCGTTCGTGGCGGACCTCCATAACCGAGGCGAGTCCGAACGTCTCGACCGCCTGTTCAAGACTCTGACCCGATGGACCATCGCGGCCACGATCCCGGCCTTTTTGATTCTCGTAATAGCTCCGCGAGAGGTCTTGAACGTGTTCGGCCCCGAGTTCTCTGGGGGCCAAACGGCGCTTCTGATCTTGCTCGCGGGCCAGTTCATCAACGTCGCCACGGGAAGCGTCGGTTTCGTGTTGATCATGGTGGGCCGAACGGGATGGGATCTGGTGGTCTACGGATTGTCTTTGGCATTGAACCTCGGGCTCGCCTTCTTGCTCTGCGACCGCTACGGGATCGCAGGCGCCGCCGCGGCCAACGCCGTGACTTTCGCGTTGTCGAAGTGGGCGCGTCTTGCCCTGGTCAAGAAATTCGTGGGCATCCAGCCTTACGACCGGAACTACCTGAGGCTCGTGATCCCCACCCTCGTGGCTCTTGCGGTCATGCTGGTAACTCATCGCGCCGTGGGCTCTGGTTGGGCGGCGGACCTGCTAGCGACGTCGGTTTTCGGCTTGATCGCATACGCTGCGGCCTATCTCGCATGGGGTCTTACCCCGGCCGAGCGCCGAGGAGCCCGATCAGTGCTGGGGGCGCTGAAACGGCGCAGGCAGGCTTCATAATCGACCTGATGCCTCAGGACTTTTTGGCCGACCTCAACCCCGTCCAACGCGAGGCGGTCGTGCTTCCGCCCGTTCCGGTGCTCGTCGTCGCGGGCGCCGGCTCCGGCAAAACGCGCGTGCTTGCCTATCGC
>Ga0136632_10000269_pt1 | contig 14309 bp, 8 predicted proteins | sample AntDrymUQ6112106_2_FD_104670 | JGI IMG/M metagenome (GOLD analysis project Ga0136632, IMG submission 104670) | Polar desert sand microbial communities from Dry Valleys, Antarctica - metaG UQ611 (21.06) | ecosystem: Environmental > Terrestrial > Soil > Desert | place: Antarctica: Dry Valley...
AACAGGATGTTGCCGGCCAATCCAGGGATGGATGCTTCACGCGGGTAAGCGCCTTCCTACTTCCTCCGGTTCCTGCCGGTCACTGCACCTCGACCGGCACAGGCGCGCTCACGGCCAGGCACGGGATACCGACCCCCGAGCTCACCCCAGAGCCTTGCAAACCACCGGGGCCGCCCTGCCTCCGCGCTTCCGCCCCGGCGCGGACCGCTTGCAGACCGCCCCACACCCCCAGCCCGTCCGACGAAACCGTACCCGTTGCGCCACCGCGTCGGGCAGCTGCGGTTGCCTGATCCCCGACTCCGGTTCCCATGGAACCAGGCGCCGTCCCTCGGGCACAGAGCGATGTCCCTTTGATGCGACGCGCCGTCCCGTGGGTACAGCGCTTTGTCCCTTGGGTACCGCGCGACGTCGCTATGTCCGCGCGTCTGGTTCCAACGACCGGGCACGCCGTTGCCAGGGGACCGCGTTCCGTCCCTTTACGTTCGCGTGCCCGGGAATGGCCACGACTCCCGGAAGCTTTTCATGCACGCCCCCGGTCGTTTCCCCGCTTCAGCGGCGGATCACGTCTGCCGATAGGCGAAGCAGCCGGGGACGAAGTCCCAAGGCGACATTGACATGAAGCCAAACCATCGAGATGGAGAACACTCCGCATGAGCACGAAGAGCCGACCGACCCCCGAACGCATCCTCAAACAACTCACCCAAGTGATCGGCGTGTGCCAGGCGCACGACGGTTTCAACGCGGGACCCGACGTGACCCTCCAGAAGCTCAAGGACAACCGCGATCAACTGGCCACGTGTGTGACTGACATCGACGAACTGCGGCGGCAGATCACCGAAAAGACCGACCAGCGCGATGACTTCGCGCGGACAGCAAATGAACTGGTCATGCGCGCCCGCAAGGGTATCGTGGCCTTTTTCGGCCCGGACTCGACCCAGTATTCGCAAGCCGGCGGTGTGCGCAGCAGCGAACGCAAACGTCCGTCTCGCTCACCCCCGCCGACCGCCCTGCCGAAAGCGGCGTAACCTGTCGGCGCCGGTCTCGTTTGCTCCCGGCGTATCAACCAGGTTTAGCGCCGTGCCGAAATTTGAACCTCCCCGTCAAACCCAGAGAGGACGGCAGCGGGGCGCATCTCGGCACTGCCGCCAAGTTTCTTGCATAGGTCCGAAGGGGCGCGGGGCTGGGAAGCCCGATAACCCGCAGCCTGGAAGGCTGCGCTACGTATACTTACCGCGGTCACAAATCGCCTTCTGAGATCCCCGCTCCCCCCGGGAGAGGGCTAGGGTGAGGGGATCAAAAAAGAGGGACCGCCCGCCGGGCACGCGGACGCGCCCAGGCCCCCGGCCACCCCAGCGCGCGAGGCGACCGAGGCCAAGGCGCCGCCCCCTGCCCGCTACCTATGGGCGATGCTGCCGCCGCCCGCCTCTATGAGGTCTTCCCGCTCCTCTGCTATCCTTTAGTCGGAGGCGCTCGTGGGGCCGGCGGCGGAGTTAGTTAACACCGCTACCTGCTTAGCACAGCGTCCTTCGGCTAGGTTGCGTTGGCGGACCGCTCACCGCTATCGTTAGCCGCACCCAGGCACACCGCCCAGCACGATCCGGAACGAGCATGGGGCGAGCATGAGCGATCGATTCTTCGAACAGCCGATCCTGAACTCTCCCTACGAGTACCCCGCTCGATACTGGGAGCTCGACGAGAGCGGTCAGCCCACCAACCGGGTCATCGATCACCGACGGCGCGCGGAGTTCATCACCCCGATCCCCAAGCCGAAGAAGCGCCGCCAAGAGCAGCGCCAGTTGGTCTTCGACGAGGGCAAGGGGCTGTCGACCGAAAGCCAGCAGTATGACCCGACGTCGATCATCAACGAGCTGCGCCGGCACATCGACCTCTGGCGGGAGCTGCCGCACCCGAACGAGTGGCACGTGACGCCTGAGACGGCCCGCCTGCTCCAGCACTGGCGCCACCACAAATTCAGCAGCATCCGGCCGTTCTTCTGCCAGGTGGAAGCCGTCGAGGCGGCCATCTGGCTGACCGAAGTGGCTCCGAAGCTCGGCAAAGAGGGCCGCAAGTTCCTCGATCATCTCGAGGCCGCGAACGAGCTATCCAATCCGGGGCTGGTGAGGTTGGCCCTCAAGCTCGCCACAGGCGCCGGCAAGACCACGGTGATGGCGATGATCATCGCCTGGCAGACGATCAACGCGGTCAGGCGACCGAACAGCAAGAAGTTCACACGCGGGTTCCTGGTGCTCACGCCGGGGCTGACCATCCGCGACCGGTTGCGGGTGCTCCAGCCGAACGACCCCGACAGCTACTATCAGAGCCGCGAGCTGGTGCCGGGCGACGTGCTCGCCGATCTGGATCGGGCAAAGATCGTGATCACAAACTTCCACGCCTTCAAGCTGCGGGAGACCATGGATCTCTCGAAAGGTGGACGCTCTCTCTTGCAGGGTCGAGGGCCGCAGCTCCAGACGCTCGAAACCGACGGCCAGATGCTCCAACGGGTCATGCCCGACCTCATGGGCATGAGGGATATCCTGGTGCTCAACGACGAGGCGCACCACTGCTATCGGGAGAAGCCCGGTGATGACGACGAGGGCGATCTCAAGTGGGACGACAGGAAGGAGGCCGAAAAAAACCGGGAGGCCGCCCGGCTGTGGATCTCCGGGCTCGAAGCGGTCCACCGAAAGCTCGGCGTTCAGCGTGTGGTCGATCTGTCCGCCACGCCCTTCTTCCTCCGCGGTTCCGGCTACGCAGAGGGGACACTCTTCCCGTGGACGATGAGCGACTTCTCGCTGATGGACGCCATCGAGTGCGGCATCGTGAAGCTCCCCCGCGTGCCGGTTGCCGACAACATCCCCGGCGGCGACATGCCCAAGTTCCGCAATCTCTGGGAGCACATCGGCAAGAAAATGCCCAGGAAGGGCCGCGCCAAGGCCGCCCAGCTCGACCCGCTCAGCATCCCCGTCGAGCTGCAGACCGCGCTCGAAGCCCTCTATGGCCACTACGACAAGACCTTCGAGCTGTGGGAGAACGCGGGCATCGACGTCCCGCCCTGCTTCATCGTCGTCTGCAACAACACCTCGACCTCGAAGCTCGTCTACGACTACATCTCCGGCTTTCACCGCCAGAACGAGGACGACTCCACCACGCTGGAGAACGGCCGGCTCGCGCTCTTCCGCAACTTCGACGAGCACGGCAACCCGCTCGCCCGCCCCCGAACGCTGCTCATCGACAGCGAGCAGCTCGAGTCCGGCGAAGCCCTCGACGAGAACTTCCGTAACATGGCATCCGACGAGATCGACCGCTTCCGCCGCGAGATCATCGAACGAACCGGCGACCGCCGGCAGGCCGACAACATCTCCGATCAGGACCTGCTCCGCGAGGTAATGAACACCGTCGGCAAGAAGGGCCGCCTCGGTGGATCCACGCGCTGCGTCGTGTCCGTCTCAATGCTGACGGAGGGCTGGGATGCCAACACGGTGACCCACGTCCTCGGCGTCCGCGCCTTCGGCACGCAGCTCCTCTGCGAGCAGGTCATCGGCCGAGCGCTTCGGCGTCAGTCCTACGACCTCAACGAAGAAGGGGTCTTCAACGTCGAGTACGCCGACGTCCTGGGCATCCCGTTCGACTTCACGGCCAAGCCTGTCATCGCTCCGCCCCAGCCGCCGCGCGAAACGATTCCGGTCAAGGCGATCACGCCGGACCGCGACGACTGCGAGATCCGTTTCCCGCGTGTCGAGGGTTACCGTGTTGAGCTCCCGGAGGAACGCCTCTCGGCCGGTTTCAACGATGACTCGACGCTCGAGCTGACCCCGGACCTGGTCGGTCCCTCGGTCACCCAAAACCAGGGCATCATCGGCGAGTCCGTCGACCTGAACCTCATCCACACCGGCGACCTGCGTCGCTCGACGCTCCTCTTCCACCTCACCCAGCGGCTGCTCTACACCAAGTGGCGGAACCCGGGCGAAGAGCCCAAGCTCCACCTATTCGGCCAGCTCAAGCGCATCACGCGACAATGGCTCGACGGCCACCTCGTCTGCAAGGGCGGCACCTATCCGGCCCAGCTCATGTACCAGGAGCTTGCCGACATGGCCTGCGAGCGGATCACCCGCGGCATCGTCACCAAGCTCGTGGGCCAGAGCCCGATCAAGGCCATGCTCGACCCGTACAACCCCAGCGGATCGACCATCCACGTCAACTTCAACACCTCGAAGAAGACCCGCTGGCAGACCGACGCGCGCCGCTGCCATATCAACTGGGTCATCTGCGACAGCGATTGGGAGGCGGAATTCTGCCGCGTCGCCGAGGCGCACCCGCGCGTGCGGGCCTACGTCAAGAACCACAACCTCGGCCTCGAAGTCCCGTACCGGTATGGCTCCGAAGCCCGCAAGTACCGGCCCGACTTCATCGTGCTGGTGGACGACGGCCACGGCGATGGCGATCTGCTCCACCTGGTCGTCGAGATCAAGGGCTACCGCCGCGAGGACGCCAAGGAGAAGAAGGCGACCATGGACACTTACTGGGTGCCGGGCGTCAACAATCTCCGCACCTACGGCCGTTGGACCTTCGCCGAGCTCACCGAGGTCTATGCGATGCAAACCGACTTCGAAGAGACGGTGCGGGCCGAATTCAATAGAATGATCGAAGGAATTGTGACTTGTGAATAGTGAATTGAGAAATAAGACGAGCGAAGCCGTGCGGCCGAGACCTGACTTGCCGGAGCGGACGTTCGAGTTCGCGCGGCGGGTGGTGATGCTGTGCCGCGTGATGGATCAGACGCCGGGAGTGAGTAGAACGCTCGCTAACCAACTGCTGCGCTCAGCCACGTCGATCGGCGCGAACGTCGAAGAAGGTCAGGCCGGTCAAAGCCGGGCAGACTTCCTAAATAAGCTTTCCATCGCCTGTAAGGAAGCCCGCGAAACGCACTACTGGCTTCGCCTACTGGCCGCGACGGATCTCGCTAGCGCGCCTCGCCTCGACGAGCTGCTCGACGAAGCCAACCAACTCATCGCCATTCTCACCGCGATCACGAAGAAGGCCAAGGCGAACCCATAGTTTCACCACTCACCATTCGATATTCCAAATTCCCAATTCCAAATTCCCAATTCAGAACCCATGGCCAAGCAGAAACCGAAGAAGACCGTCGAAGTTCTCACTCACGAGGAATCGACGCGCAAGAATATCCCCACTGCAGAATACCAGTCGGTCATGCAGAAGGAGGAGCAGAGCCCGGTTCGCGTGGCCTACGAGCGCCGCAACCGCGACCTCGACCCCCAGCTCGTCTGGCGCGGCAAGGACGAGCAGGACTGGTCGGACCTCATCGTTCATGCCCCACCGCTCTACATCCAGGAAAAGGTCCATCCCAAGGTGCTGATCGACGATCTGCTCCGCCGCAGTGAACGTGCAAGGGCCGAGAAGGCCGCCACCGAGCCCGGCTTCCAGCCCGACCTCTTCGCCGACTTCAACGGCCTGCCCGACGAGGCGCGCTCGACCGAGTTCTACCAGCACGACGCCAACTGGAGCAACCGCATGATCCTGGGCGACAGCCTCCAAGTCATGGCGTCGCTGGCCGAACGCGAGGGACTGCGCGGTCAGGTGCAGTGCATCTACATCGATCCGCCGTACGGAATCAAATTCAACTCCAACTTCCAGTGGTCAACGACGAGCCGGGACGTTAAAGATGGCAATACCGACCACATCACGCGCGAGCCCGAGCAGGTCAAAGCCTTCCGCGACACTTGGCGCGATGGCATCCACAGCTACCTCACCTACCTCCGCGACCGCCTCACTGTCGCGCGCGATCTGCTCACCGAGTCTGGTTCCATCTTCGTGCAGATCGGTGATGAAAACGTCCATCGCGTCCGGGCGGTGATGGATGAGGTGCTTGGGGACGATAACTTGGTCGCGCAAATCTACTTCATCACCACTTCGGGGCGGCAAGACGACACAATCGACCGGCTTGGGAATTACGTTATCTGGTTCGCGAAAGATCGAAGCCGAATCAAATACCGCCAACTCCATGCTCCAAAAGAAGACGACGGCCAGGAAGCCGCCAGCGATCTCCAATCTCAAGGAATCCGCTCGACGGGCTCATTTGAAGTCCGTGCCTTTGGAAACAAATACACGCCTCTCCCTGGCAATCATTGGAAAGCAAAGGAAGACGGGGTTCGTCGCTTGCTTGCTGCTGATAGAATCAAGGCGATGAAGAGCGTCATCCGTTACCGGCGCTTCTCGCACGATTTTCCAGTGTCAGTCATTGGTGATGTTTGGACGGACACGGGGGGCGGTGCAGGACAGGACAAGATTTACGTTGTGCAGACCGGAACGCGCGTTCCGACTCGCTGCATCCTCATGGTCACCGACCCCGGCGACCTCGTGCTCGACCCCACCTGCGGTTCCGGCACTACCGCCACCGTCGCCGAACAATGGGGCCGGCGCTGGATCACGATCGACACCTCGCGAGTGGCGCTGGCGCTTGCTCGTGCCCGCATTATGGGCGCTCGATACTCCTACTACCTGCTTGCCGACAGCCGTGACGGGCAACGCAAGGAGGCTGAGGTCACCCGCGCCGAGCCATCCACCGCTCCAACCCGCGGTGGTATCCGCCAGGGCTTCGTCTACGAGCGCGTGCCCCACATCACGCTGAAGTCGATCGCCAACAACGCGGAGATCGACGTCATCTGGGAAAAGTTCCAGCAGACGCTCGAACCGCTGCGTAAACAGTTAAATGCCGCGCTGGGCCGCACCACACCACGTCATGCCCGCGAAAGCGGGCATCCAGAAGGCGAAAACCTGGATTCCCGCGTGCGCGGGAATGACGGCTTGCTGGCTTGGGAGGACTGGGAGATCCCCCGCGACTCCGAGGATGGTTGGCCGGCCGAGGCGAAGGACTTGCACGGCCAGTGGTGGCAGCAGCGCATTGCGCGGCAGAAGGAGATCGACGCCTCGATCGCCGCCAAGGCCGAGTTCGAATACCTCTACGACAAGCCCTACGAAGACAACAAGAAGGTCCGCGTCTCCGGGCCGTTCACCGTCGAAAGCCTCTCGCCGCACCGCGTGCTGGGGGTGGACGAGAACGACGAGCTAATCGATAGCCTTGCAGAACCGAAGGCCGGCTACGGCGAGAAGCAGGATTTCCCGACCATGATCCTGGAGAACCTCAAAACCGCAGGCGTGCAGCAGGCACACAAGGAGGACAGGATCGTGTTCTCCTCGATCGCACCCTGGCCGGGAGACCTGGTTTGTGCCGAGGGACGCTATGTCGAGGGCGACGAAGAAACCGGCACGGAGAAGCGCGCCGCGATCTTCATCGGCCCGGAGTTTGGCACCGTTTCTCGCCCGGACCTCGTCGCCGCCGCCCGTGAGGCCGGCGATGCCGATTTCGACGTGCTGATCGCCTGCGCGTTCAACTACGAGGCCCACGCCTCCGAGTTCAAAAAGCTCGGCCGCATCCCGGTGCTCAAGGCGCGCATGAACGCCGACCTGCACATGGCCGACGACCTGAAGAACACCGGCAAGGGCAATCTCTTCGTCATCTTCGGCGAGCCGGACATCGACATCCTGCCGGCCGATAACGGCCAGATCCGGGTCAAGGTCAACGGTGTGGACGTCTTCCACCCCAACACCGGCGAAGTCCGCAGCGACGGCCCCGACGGCATCGCCTGCTGGTTCATCGACACCGACTACAACGAAGAAAGCTTCTTCGTGCGCCACGCCTACTTCCTGGGCGCCAACGACCCCTACAAGTCCCTCAAGACCACGCTCAAGGCCGAGATCAACGAGGAGGCTTGGGAGACTCTGCACAGCGACATCTCACGCCCCTTCGACAAGCCCAGTTCCGACCGAATCGCCGTCAAGGTCATCAACCACTTGGGGGACGAGGTGATGAAGGTGTTTCGGGTGAAGTGATGGCTTCACTAAGTGCTCAGGCTCGGCCCGTACTACTTAGGCCATGCAGTGCCCACTAATGCCGCCCTTGGGGCTCTACAACTTCCCACGGCTCTTAACCGGCCTGCGAGATCCATCGACCCGCGCACAATCCGGTGAATAGGGGACAACCATTCATGATAACGCCATCGCCTAGGCAGGTTTTCGACGATCCGGTACGCAACTGGACATTCCTCACTCAACCTTCAGACAACGACTTTGAGGGTCAGCACTTCGACCGAAAGGAGGCTGGTCAGGCCACCGTTGATGGGGCGGCGCTGCGAGGTCAACTCAAGGGCGTTCGAGATGAGATCAAAGAGAGCATCTCGGCGTTTGCAAACAGAAACGTTGAAGGTGGTTTGCTCGTTCTCGGAATTTCCTCTAATGGTGCTGTGATTGGCATCGATCACCTCTCAGAAATGCAGAAGAACAGCCTGACTGATTTCTCGACGTTTCTTCACCATCAGGCGGCAGAGGCAAAATTCTACCACTGCACGGACACCGGTGGTCGCCGCGCGGACGATCTGCCTTATCTTCGTTCCCCATTCCGCCAATGCGATCTGCGAGACACCCGGGCGCAACCCGAAGGCTTGGACGCGACAGGGTCCCCAGAACATCCAAATGACGCAGGATCTGCGAGACCAGTTGAGGGGCACCAAGGGGCTCGTAGATTTCGAATCAACGCCGTGTTGCCCATTCCTTAAAGACGATCTAGCAGAAGAAGTGTATATAGAGTTCCGCAAGGTATTTCGTCCTGAGTCGTCTTCTACCTTCTCCGTAGAGCGTTTGCTCTACGAGGCGGGGGCTATCACTCGGCACAATGGGGAGTATTGGTTTACATATGCTGGTGTGTTGTTCTTTGGTTCGAATCCTCAGCGTATACTTCCGCGCTCCTATATCCGACTCCTACGCTTTGGTGTTCACTCTGATCAGTTCAAGGACCGAGGTCTACCAACCTTCGAACAGCAGTTCACCGGTACGCTCACGAAGCAGATTCGTGAGGTCCGCACCTTCTTTCGCGAATCAGCGTTCTTCAAGAGGTATCAGAAGCGGAAGGCAGGAGGCGGGTTCACCGATGAGCCCGAATTCCCAAGTACCGTGATCGATGAGGCCGTTGTCAACGCGGTTGCCCACCGCGATTATCGTACGGGTCTTCCGGTTGAATGCGAGTCGTATACGGACGCGTTTATCGTGAAGAATCCGGGCCGACTTCTTCAGCGAAGCAGCGATCTGCCCAACGAGTTCTCGCTCTCCGACACGGTGCTGGATTCGATGCTGCGAAACGCGAGAATTCTGGAGTGGCTCAAACTCATGAAGGCTCCAGACGGGGTCGCTTACGTCCAGGCCATCAGTGAAGGCACCAAGCAGATGCTGAAAGAGATGATCGATCTCGGCTTGCCTGCTCCCCTGTACCGCCTCGCTGAGAATGAAACGCTGATCCACCTCGAGAGCAGGGCCGTTGAGCGTGAGGCGGCGTTCCTGGCGGCGAGTCAAGTCACGCCTACGGAGTTCGGCAATCTCTATCTGCTGAGGATTCGGCAGGGCGCGAAGCCGGTCAGGTGGGATGCGTTCCACGCTCGATACGGGGAGTTCCTGACCACAGTCAGAGACGCGTTAGTGGCAGATGGATGGTTCATCGATCGTTTTGGCTTCAGCCGGATCGTGGCGCACAGAAAAGGCACTGAACTAGACGCTCCAAAGAACGTCAGAAACGTGCTTCGCTTCTACGCAGCGTATGAGTTCCAATTTCGTGAGTACTTCGAGCGGTTCTATCTCAGTGTCGACTACAAGTGCGAAGTGCTGAATGTGCAGACGCTCGCAGTTCTCGGAAGGATCCTGCCACACGACGCGTTGATGAATTTGCGATGTGTTGCCAGGAAGGGTGATTGGCGCGAGGGGCGAATCTTCAAGATCGGACCAGAGTTTGTGACAGTTCACTTCTTCGATACAGACGCTGACGACGAGATTCCAACTGACTCGGTTATCCCGAGCTGCCCGTTGCGGCTGATGGAGGAAGCGCTTCGACAGGCGGGTGTTCATTTCGACCTGTCGGCCGCGATTAAGAGACACAGTCTGGCTTCGGAGACAGGGGCAGCTAGGGAGCGCTTCGCGAGGGGTGCTGCGATGGTCCAGCACCTTTCCAAGGCTGTTTTTCCCATTCAGTTTAGCGACATTGCGGTTGACTTGACGACGAGGCCGGTTCAACTAGTCGAACACGGGGCAGTTACAGAGGAGACCTTCCTCGTTCATCGCTTGCCAGAACCAACCGTAGAGTTCCGAGAGCATTCCTCTTCGCCCGATGTCCGCAGGGGGATCACACAATATGGCACCTTCGATGCCGACCAGCACAACATCGAACTCGTTCCGGTCTGCTTGCATTCAACGCGCCGCAACATGGAGGCGTTAATCGAACGACTAAAGACCGGGAAGTACAATTACCGTGGTGCTGAGCGGACCTTCGCTACCAGGCTTTCTTACGCTGGCGTTGTAACCGTTGACCGAACCGAGGAAACACCGCAAGAGATCGAACGCGTCCTCTCACAGCACTCGGAGTGGCAGGGTGACCCCGATTTCAGGCGGATATTTCTGGTTCATACTCCAGAGCTTGGGTATTCGCGAGACGACCACACCTCGCCCTACTACGTCGCGAAACGACTTCTCCTGGAGCGTGGGATCCCCTGTCAGATGGTCGACACACCTACTCTGGAGAATCCCGATTGGAAGGACTTGAACTTGGCATTGAACATCACAGCCAAGTGCGGTGTCACCCCATGGGTGCTGCCGGATGCGATTCCTGACGCTGACTTCTTTGTTGGTCTTTCGTACACGCAGTCGAAGGACGGGCATCGGATCATGGGCTTCGCGAACGTATTCAACAGCTATGGCAAGTGGGAGTTCTACTCGGGCAACACGTCGTACTTCGACTATGGGGACCGCAGTGTTCGCCTGGCGCGGCTCGTGGAGGAAACCCTTCGGAAGCTTCACGGCCAGCTCGCGCCCGCGCCGCGCGTGGTTTTTCACCACTCTGCCAAGCTGGCACACTCGGATCGGGATGCGATCCTCGAGGCAGCTCGCGGGGTCAGGCCACAGGGGACTTTCGCCTTTGTCTGGATCAACTCCCATCACAATGTGCGGTGGTACGACAATCGACCTGAGACCGATGGCAGCTTACGGCGCGGAAGCTACGTCGAGGCGGCCCCCAACAGGATCTATCTGTCTACTACTGGTGACAATCCTTTCCGGCGATCTCTCGGGACCCCGAGGCCTCTGGAGATCTCTTCATGGGTTCGGCGGCCAGAAGGCTTGCCGCGAGCTGAGCCCGATCTTCGAGTTCTTGCGGTTCAGGTCCTGAATCTAACGAAGCTGAACTGGGCATCCACTGACTCCTTCTGTGGAGAGCCGATTACGGTGAAGTACGCGGGCGACATTGCGTACCTGACGGCAGCGTTTCTCCGACAGTCAGAGCCGTTCAGCCTGCATCCCGCCCTTGAGAGAACACCGTGGTTCATCTGAATGGGCGAAGCAAGCCGCGGTGGCTGGATTATGCGGCACCGGGCGGCGGGCTGGAGCGCAAGAGACTTTCCGCATCCGCGGCGGCGTGATCCATGGAGTTCCGCATAGCCGATACCTTCACCGACAGCAAGCGACAGGGTGCGCTGTGCGCACGCGGAAAGGCCGAGGATGTGACCGAGCGGTTACCGTAAACCCGATGCGTGATCCGCGTGCGCACCGCAATGCGCGGTGCACACCCTACGATCTGTCAATCAGTTCTCTGTCCAGAATCGCCGCGCGTGATCTCCGCCGCATCGATCTTCATCCACTCATCGTCACGTGAGGGCGTCCAACACCTCGTCGATCCGGGCGGGGGTGAGGTCCTCGTAGTACTTGTGGTCCACCATCATCATCGGGGCCCCGCAGCAGGCGGCCAGGCACTCCTCCTCGCGCTTCAAATATACCCGCCCGTCGGGGGTGCTACTCCCGGTCTTGATCCCAAGCTTTTTCTCGACGTGCGCGACCAGGGCGTCCGCGCCCCTGAGCCAGCAGGAGAGGTTGGTGCAGACCGAGACGCTGTGGCGGCCGACGGGTTGGGTCTCGAACATGGAATAGAAGCTCGCGACCTCGTAGACCGCGATGCGCGGCATGCCGAGATAGTCGGCGACCTCGTCCATGAGCGCCACGGTGAGATGACCCCCGTTCTCATGCTGGGCCTCGGTGAGCGCCGCGAGGACCGCCGATTGCTGGCGGTCGGGCGGGTATTTGGCGATCCAGTGGTCGATCACCTCTCGGGCGTGATGGGAGAGCCCGCTCATCGGTCGATCTCCCCGAACACGATGTCCATGGTGCCGATGGTCGCCACCACATCCGCGAGCATGTGTCCCCGCACCAGCTCGTTCATCGCCGCGAGGTGCGCGAAACCGGCGGCCCGGACCTTGAGCCGATAGGGCTTGTTGGCCCCGTCCGAGACCAGATAGATCCCGAACTCGCCCTTGGGGTGCTCGACCGCGCAATAGACCTCCCCCTCGGGCACGCAATAACCCTCGGTAAAGAGCTTGAAGTGGTGGATGAGCGCCTCCATGTCGGCCTTCATGACCTCGCGTGGCGGCGGCACCAGCTTGTGGTCGGAGACGATCACGGGGCCGGGGTTTTCGCGCAGCCACGCGATGCATTGCTTGATGAGGCGGGTCGACTGGCGCATCTCCTCGATGCGGACCAGATAACGGTCGTAGCAGTCGCCGTTGACCCCGACCGGGATGTCGAAGTCGAGCCGATCGTAGACCGCGTAGGGCTGTTTTTTCCTGAGATCCCAGGCGACCCCCGAGCCGCGCAGCATGGGGCCGGTGAAGCCGAGGGCGAGCGCCCGCTCGGGTGTCACCACAGCGATCCCGACGGTGCGCTGCTTCCAGATGCGGTTGTCGGTCAAGAGCGTCTCGTACTCGTCGACGCATGCCGGGAAACGCTCGGCGAAGTCGTCGATGAAATCGAGGAGCGAGCCGCGGCGGTTGTCGTTCAGCCGCTCCACCTCCTTGTGACTGCGGAAGGTGGTGGGCTGATACTGCGGCATGCTCGCGGGCAGATCGCGGTACACCCCGCCCGGCCGGTAATAGGTAGCGTGCATGCGCGTCCCCGAGACCGCCTCGTAGCAGTCTATGAGGTCCTCGCGCTCCCGAAAACAATAGAGGAACACCGTCATGGCCCCGATGTCGAGGCCGTGCGCGCCGAGCCACATGAGGTGGTTGAGAATACGGGTGATCTCGTCGAACAAGACCCGGATGTACTGGGCCCGGATAGGCGGCTCGATCCCGAGCAGACGCTCAATGGCCAAGACGTACGCGTGCTCGTTGCACATCATGGAGACGTAGTCGAGGCGGTCCATGTAGCCGATGCTCTGGTTGTAGGGCTTGCTCTCGGCGAGCTTCTCGGTGGCGCGGTGCAGGAGCCCGATGTGCGGATCGGCGCGCTCGATGACCTCGCCGTCCATCTCCAGGACGAGGCGCAGGACCCCATGGGCCGCCGGGTGCTGCGGTCCGAAGTTCATGGTCATGTTGCGGATCTCAGGCATCGGCCTTCGTCCCGGTACTTGTGCCAGGCACCGGGTAATCGTGGCGGATTACCTTGGGGACCAGCACGCGGTTCTCGATCGTCACGGGTTGGTAGATCACCCGTTCCTGCTCCGGGTCGTAGCGCACCTCGACGTTGCCCTCCAGGGGGAAATCCTTGCGGAAGGGGTGGCCGATGAAACCATAGTCGGTCAGGATGCGGCGCAGATCCGGGTGGCCCTCGAACAGGATCCCGAAGAGATCGAAGGCCTCGCGCTCGAACCAGTCGGCCGAGGGCCAGAGGTCGATCAGCGAGGCGATGCACGGCGGGTCACCCTCCGCATAGGCCCTGAGTCTCAAACGGCGGTTGTGGGTCACGGACAAGAGGTGATAGACGACGGCGAACCTTGATCGACCTGGGGGTGATCGATCGGGGGCGGATCGATCCGGACCGCCCTCCGGCGTCGTCTCGCGGTAGCTACCGGCGCTGACGCCGCGGCTGAAGCCCGAGGTGCTGGCGTCCTCGGTGAGCCAGTCCGCCTGGCCGTAGGCCGAGTAGTCCACCCCGCACACGTCCATGAGCTGCTCGAACCGGAGATCGGGCTCGTCGCGCAAGGCGCGGCACACCTCGACCAGGTCCTCCGCGGCCAGCTCGGCCGTCACCTGGCCGACCGCGATCCTACAGTCGAGCTTCTCCCCGAAGCGCTCGGAAAGGCGCGCGGCCAGCGCTTCCGCGGGGGTCTTCGGGGCGTCCAAGGAGCGACTCAAGGCTAGCGCGCGATGGTGTTCGTGCGCCGGATCTTGTTCTGGAGCTGGATCACACCGTAGAGGAGTGCCTCAGCCGTG
>Ga0136632_10000270_pt1 | contig 14258 bp, 8 predicted proteins | sample AntDrymUQ6112106_2_FD_104670 | JGI IMG/M metagenome (GOLD analysis project Ga0136632, IMG submission 104670) | Polar desert sand microbial communities from Dry Valleys, Antarctica - metaG UQ611 (21.06) | ecosystem: Environmental > Terrestrial > Soil > Desert | place: Antarctica: Dry Valley...
GTTCACGAGCTCTGGACTGAGGAGCTCGCCGGCCGCCCCCACCCGCCCATGAGCAAGCTGGACGCACAAATCCTCGGTCTGGAGTCGTCCCATTCGCACCTTGGCGGTGACGCTGCGCTGCTCCCCCACCCCGGCAGCCGCTTCCTCCCCCTCGACTTCGAGAACGGAGACATCGTCCCAGCGCTCCGCAATGTGGAGCGCCCACGCGGCCAGCGCCCTGGCGTGACTGAACCCATCCGCGCTCAGTGTCTCTCCCTGGCGAGCGGCGGGCTCGTAGAGGTGCTGGGTGTAGTCGCGCAGCATGCGGTCTGCGGTCACCGCCGGGCCCAGGGTGGCGATCGAGCGTTTCATCCGCTGCACCCAGCGACGCGGCGTGGACCCGTCCCGCAGATCGTAGAAGCGGGGGATGATCTCGCTCTCGAGCAGGTCGAACAGGGCGTCGGCATCGACCAGATCCTGATGGCCGAGATCGTCGAACGGCTCCCGGCTCCCGATCGCCCACCCGTTCTCGCCGTCGTACAGCTCGTCCCACCAACCGTCCAGCACCGAGCAGTTCAAGGCTCCGTTGAGAGCCGCCTTCATCCCGCTGGTCCCGCACGCCTCCAGCGGCCGCCGGGGGTTGTTGAGCCACACGTCCACACCCTGGGTCAGCATGCGGCCGACTTCCATGTCGTAGTCCTCTATGAACGCGAACCGTCCCCTGACCTCGCTGTCGCGGGAGAAATGGACGAGCTGGCGGATGAGCTCCTTGCCGCCGTCGTCACGCGGGTGAGCCTTGCCTGCGAGCACAATCTGGATGGGACGTTCGCTTGACAGCAGCAGAGATTTGAGCCTGTCGGGATCCGACAGCATCAAAGTGGCCCTCTTGTACTGCGCGAAGCGACGAGCGAACCCGATTGTGAGCACACCGGGATCAAAGACCTCGTCGATCCAGGCAGATTCGGAGGGGGACGCCTGCCCCGGCCCACTCTGGGCTCGCAGTCGACGGCGAACGAAGTAGACGAGTCGCTCGCGCGCACGCTCCCGGGCCCGCCACAGCTCGAGGTCGGGGATCTCGGAGACCTTCTCCCAGCGTGCTCCGACCGACTCGGCCCAGCCGGGAGGGAGCCGGCGGCCGAGCACCTCGGCCATCTCCGGGCCGAGCCATGAAGAGGTGTGTACGCCGTTCGTGACCGAGCTGATGGGAGCCTCGTCGTGGGGTACCTCCGGCCACAGGTGGCCGAACATCACTCGGGAGACCTCTCCGTGGAGTTTCGAGACCGCGTTGGCGCGGCCGGCCAGGCGGAAGCCCATGATCGCCATGTTGAAGAGCCCGCTCGGCAGCTCCGCCGAAGGCGGGCTGCCCAAATCGTTGAGCTCGTCGAAGGAGACGCCGCACTCCTTGGCGAACGAGGAGAAGTAACGCTCCATCAGATCCCGCTCGTAGACATCGATGCCTGCAGGAACCGGAGTGTGGGTAGTGAAAACGGTCCCCGCCCGGACCGCCTCGATCGCTTCCTGCCACGACAGGTTGTGGTCCCAGACGAGCTCTCGTATGCGCTCGAGCCCCATGAAACCGGCGTGGCCCTCGTTGGAGTGGTAGACATCGGCTTTGTAGCCCGCCAGCTTCAGCGCCTTCACTCCGCCTATGCCCAAGACGATCTCCTGGCGCAGCCGGTGCTCGCTGCCGCCGGCATAGAGCCGGTCGGTCACCTCACGCTCAAAACTGCCGTTGTCTTCGATGTCGCAGTCGAGCAAGAGCAGCCCCACGCGGCCGACTTTTGCCAGCCAGATTTGGGCGGCGCAGGACACCCCAGCCATGTCGACCTCGATCTTGAGGGGGGCTCCGTCCGGGGAGGACATCAAGGTCAAGGGCATGTCGTGGGGGTCGAAGGAGGGGTATCGCTCCAACTGCCAGCCGTCCGAGCTGAGCTGCTGGCGGAAGTAACCCTGCCGGTAGAGCAAACCGACCCCCACCATGGGAATGCCGAGATCGCTGGCGGCCTTGAGGTGGTCTCCTGCAAGGACGCCGAGACCGCCCGAATAGGTCGGGAGTGCCTCGGTGATGGCGAATTCGGGAGAGAAGTAAGCGACCCTGAGGGGGGGCGAGGAGGTGTGTGCCTGGTACCAGCGCGGCTCCCGCAGATAGCGCTCGAGGTCTGCAGCCACGGCGGCCAGGAAGGCCATGAACGGCTCGTCGTCGATGAGCTGGTCGAAACGCTCTCTGGGCACCAGACCGAGCATGCGTACCGGGTCGTGGCCCGAACGCTCCCAGGTGGCCTCGTCGACCCAACGGAAGAGGTCAACTCCACGGTCGTTCCAGCTCCATCTCAGGTTCGTAGCGATCGACTGCAGGGCACGCAGCGGCTCGGGTAGGGAGGCCCTTACCGCGAAGCTCCTAATCGCCTTCATCGCGCTCCTTTGTTCGGCGGCATGCCGCCGGCCCAGCCCAACCTCACTCCGATCACGGCATCGACCTTTCTATACTCTCTTCCAATCACGCCAATCCGCACCGGCGCCGCTTGTGCGACGATGCCCCCCGTCCACCATCGGCATCAATGGGCAGCGCATGAGGACAATTGGATGAAACGAGAGGAGACGATGAGGTCCTACCTCAATCTGGGGCATGTGACCATCGAACGCGTCTCTCCTCAGATCGACGGAGGCCGCTACCGTCCCAAGGCCGTGGTCGGCGACTCGGTACCCGTTCAAGCGGACATCATTCGAGACGGCCCCGATCTTCTGTTGTGCGTGATCCGCTACAAGGGACCCGGCGATGCGCGCTGGTCCGAGGCGCCGATGCGACTCCTCGAAAACGACCGCTACGGGGGTGAATTCACGCCTACGAGCATCGGTCGCTACAAATTCACCATCGAGGCGTGGACAGACCACTTTGGCACCTGGGCGCGCGCCCTCGCGCGCAGGGTCGAGGTGGGTCAGGATGTCGAGCTCGAGCTCGAAGAAGGAAGGCTCCTGCTCGAGAAACACCTGCGGCTCGTTTCGGCGACGGACAGGAAGAAGCTGGCACGAGCTCTCGAGGTCATAAGCGCCGGAGGCGGCAGCACCTCGGGCGGTTTCAAAGACAAGCGGGTGGCGGCGCTCCTCGATCCTGGGCTCCGGGACATCATGCGCGCCCGTCACAGCAGGGAGGGCGCGAGTACCTATAGACCCGCCCTCGAGCTGAGAGTCGATCGCGAACGGGCTCGAACTGGAGCTTGGTACGAGTTCTTTCCCCGCTCGACAGGCCGCAAGGGGAGTCACGGGACCTTTGTGACTTCGGCTCGCCTTCTGCCCAAGATCGCGGCCATGGGATTCGATGTCGTCTACCTGCCTCCCATCCACCCGATCGGCGTGACCAATCGCAAGGGCAAGAACAACTCCCTCCAAGCCGGTCCGACAGACGTGGGGGTCCCGTGGGCAATAGGCGCCCCCGAGGGAGGACACGCGACCGTCCACCCCCAGCTGGGGACGATCAAGGACTTCGATGATTTCGCGGCTGCAGCGAACAAACTCGGGATCGAGGTTGCGCTCGACTTCGCCATCCAGTGCTCGCCCGACCACCCCTGGGTCAAAGAGCACCCGGAGTGGTTTCATCACCGGCCCGATGGAACGATCAAGTACGCGGAGAACCCTCCCAAGAAGTACCAGGATGTCTATCCGATCAACTTCGACACGGACAACGCCCGCGAGCTGTGGGACAGCCTCAAGCAGATCGTCGACTTCTGGATCTCGCACGGGGTCAAGATCTTCAGGGTCGACAACCCGCATACCAAGCCCTTCCAGTTCTGGGAATGGCTCATCGCCGCCGTACAGGAAGAGCGTCCCGAGGTCATCTTTTTGGCCGAGGCGTTCACGCGTCCCAAGGTGATGCGAAATCTCGCCAAGCTCGGCTTCAGCCAGTCCTACACCTACTTCACCTGGCGCAACTCCAAGTGGGAGATCATCGAGTATCTCACCGAGCTCACGCAGTCGGAGATGGCCCTCTACTATCGGCCCAACTTCTTTGTCAACACCCAGGACATCCTTCACGAGTACCTCCAGATCGGCGGCCCCCCCGCCTTCAAGATCCGGCTCGTGCTCGCCGGGCTGCTCTCGCCCGCCTACGGTGTCTATTCGGGCTTCGAGTTCTTCGAGAACGTGCCCCGGGAGCCGGGGACGGAGGAGTATCTCAACTCAGAGAAATACGAGCTACGGTCGCGCGACTACGCTGCCGAGAACACCTTGATGCCTTACATCTCGCAGATCAACGAGATCCGCCGCAAATACCCGCCCTTGGGCCAGTTCACGAACCTCCACTTTCACTCCGCCGACACGGACAGCATGCTCGCATTCTCCAAATCGAGCCCCGGCGCCGATCCGATTCTCGTGGTCGTGAACCTCAATCCGTTCCGCTGGGAAGAATGCACCGTTCATCTCGACCTGCCGGAGCTGGGGCTCGATTCTTCTCACCCCTTCGAGGTCCAGGATCTCATCACGGGCGCTAGCTATCTGTGGCACGGCGCCGACAACTACGTGAAGCTCGACCCCTGGCGCGAGCCCGCGCACATCTTCGTGGTGCGAAAGTAAGAATCCGGTGACCCCACCGCCCCGGGACTCCAACTGGTTCAAGACCGCGGTCTTCTACGAGCTCTACGCACGGAGCTTCTTCGATGCCAACTCCGACGGTTACGGGGACTTCAACGGGCTGGTCGAAAAGCTCGACTATCTCGAGTGGCTTGGCGTGGACTGCATCTGGCTGCTGCCCTTCTTCCAGTCCCCCTTGAAAGACGGGGGATACGACATCTCCGACTTCTACTCGATTCTGCCCGAGTACGGCAACCTGAACGACTTCATGGAGTTTCTCGAAGCGGCACACGAGCGCGGTATGCGCGTAATCGCCGACGTGGTCATGAACCACACCTCGGACCAGCACCCCTGGTTCCAGGAGTCGCGCCTTCCGGGATCGGCCAAGAGGGACTGGTACGTGTGGGCCCACGATGAAAGCAGGTACGCGGATGCCCGCGTCATCTTCGTGGACACCGAGCGCTCCAACTGGACCTGGGACGAGGAAAGCCAGGCGTATTACTGGCATCGTTTCTTCAGCCACCAGCCCGACCTCAACTACGACAACATCGAGGTGCAGGAGCAGATGATCGCCGTGCTCAAGTTCTGGCTGGACCTGGGACTCGACGGCTTCAGGCTGGACGCAGTTCCTTACCTCTTCGAAAGGGAAGGGACGAACTGCGAGAACCTAAAGGAGACTCATGAGTTCCTGAAGCGAGTGCGCAGGGAGATCGACGACTCCTATGAGAACGTCGTCCTCCTGGCGGAGGCCAACCAGTGGCCGAGCGACGTGGTCGAATATTTCGCTTCCGGTGACGAGTGCCACATGGCCTTTCACTTCCCGCTAATGCCGCGAATGTTCATGGCCGCCCGCCGCCAGGTCCGCTACCCGATTGTGGAGATCCTGGAGCAGACTCCCACGATACCCAACAATTGCCAGTGGGGCATCTTTCTGCGAAACCACGACGAGCTCACCCTCGAGATGGTCACAGACGAAGAGCGCGACTACATGTACAACGAGTACGCCAAGGACCCCCGCATGAAGCTCAACGTCGGTATCAGACGGCGACTCGCTCCGCTTCTCGAGAACTCCACCAACCAGATGGAGCTATTCCACGCCATGCTGCTGTCGCTACCGGGCACTCCCATCGTCTATTACGGAGACGAGATAGGCATGGGCGACAACATCTATCTGGGAGATCGCGATGGCGTGCGCACTCCGATGCAGTGGAATGTGGACCGCAATGCCGGCTTCTCACGAGCGGACTTTGCGCAGCTTTACCTGCCGGTGCTGCTGGATCCGGTCTACGGCTACCAGGCCGTAAACGTCGAGGCCGAGATGCGGGACCAGAACTCCTTCCTGCACTGGTTTCGACGGCTGCTGGCGGTTCGAAAGCAACACCCGGTATTCGGACTGGGAAGCTTCGAGGCCTGCCACCCCAACAACCCCGCCATCTTCGCCTTCCTGCGCCAGTACGAAGGCGACATCGTCCTGTGCATCAACAACCTTTCCTCCCGAGCACAGGCAGCCGAGTTGGACATGTCCGCGTACGCGGGTCTGCACCCAATCGAGCTGCTGGGTCGGGAACGTTTTCCCAGGATAGGTGAGCTGCCCTACCTACTGACGTTCGGACCTCACGCCTTTTACTGGTTTCAACTCGTTGACGAGGACTAGGGTGCACCTCCCCGTAAATCCGCCCGCATTCGCGGTGCTGACCGTCTTTCCGGTGCGGAGCACTTAGTGATGCAAGTCGATAGCTTAGCCGCAATGCTTCCGCAGAAGAGATGGTTTGGCGCCAAAGAACGGGCGATCGCAGGTGTCTCCCTGATCGACGACACGGTCCTAGACGATGGACCTCCACCACTCGCGGCTGCCCTAGTCCGAATCGCCTTCGCCGATGGAGGTTCAGATGTCTTCAACTTGCTCCTGATCACAGCGTCCGATGACGAGCTCCAAGATCCCTTCGAAAAAGACGTCGATCGCCTAAAAGCATTGGGCAAACATATGGCGCACGGCTCCACGCTGAGAGGCCGGCAGGGCAGCTTTCGCTTCTCCGGGGCGGGACTGGATCCCATGTCTGAGCCCGGGCAAGGCTCGGTGCGCTCGGTGTCCTCCGAGCAATCCAACAGCTCGGTGATCTTCGACGAAGAGATCATCATGAAGGTTCTACGACGAGTCGAGCCCGGGCCCAATCCCGAGCTCGAGTTGGCTAGGCTGTTAACCGGCGAAGGCTTCGGCAACATCCCCGCACAGGTCGGAGAGATGCGCTACGAGCCTGACGAAGGAGCCTCCGAAGCGGACTTCTACGACCTGGGCATTGCCCAGCGCTTTCTGCCGGACGCCGTCGATGGATGGGAAGAGACACTGGCACACATTGGTCGTCTCTTGGAGAGCTCATCGGTGGCGGGGTACGAGCACCTTCGCACCGGCGTAGAGGACAAGGCGTCGGAGAACCTCGAGTGCATCGAGCAGCTCGGAGACGTGACCGCGGCATTGCATGTCATGCTCGCTCGCGACGGACTCGATTCCGACTTCTCGGGCGAGCCCATCGACTCGTCGGACCTCAAACAATGGATCGAACGTGCTCATGAGTCTTTGAAACGGGGCCGGGGCGGCGGGGACCTGGAAGGTATCGCCGACCGCGCTGGAGCAATCATCGATCTTCTGGCCTCGGTCACCACACCGGGCGCCAAGACGCGCGTCCATGGCGACTATCACCTGGGACAGACCATGCTCACCGAAAGAGGTTGGATAATCCTGGATTTCGAAGGCGAGCCGGCTCGTAGCTTGCAAGATCGCAGAAGCAAGGACTCCCCCCTGAGAGACGTCGCGGGCATGATGCGCTCCTTCAGCTATGCAGCCACCGCCGCACTCTTCAGGCGAGCGGAACCGGGCTCGCGTGATTGGAGCAATCTGGAGCCCATCGCCGAGGCGTGGGAAGATCTTGCGCGCGAGCGCTTCCTGCGCGCTTACCTTCGCACTGCACACGAGGGCGAGTTCCTTCCGGATGAGGAGAGCACGGAGACAATGCTCAACGTTTTTGAGATCGACAAAGCTCTTTACGAGTTGGCATACGAACGTAGTCATCGGCCGGCTTGGACACGAATTCCCCTCGAGGGCATCAGGCGAGCGGTTGCTCGCGAGTCGGCGCGATGACACCTACCCGATCGCCGGACATCGAATTGCTGCGCCGTGGTGAGCTGGCCGACCCCCACAGCCTGCTCGGCAAACACCACACTCCCGAAGGCATCGCCGTGCGGGCATGGCGGCCAGACGCCGAGTCGGTCAACTGCGTCTCAAACGGACACCTGGTGGGAAAACTAGAGAGAATCGACCCCGCCGGCCTATTCGAGGCGACGCTCGATTCTGATCCCGGCTTCTACCAGCTCGAGGTTTCATACGGCGACAGCAACACCTTCATCTTGGAAGATCCCTACAGTTTCCCCCCGACACTGGGCGAGCTCGACCTCCATCTCATCCAGGAGGGACGGCACCGCCGGCTCCACCACAAGCTGGGCGCCCATCTGCAGGAGGTCGAGGGAATTGTGGGGACAAGCTTCGCTGTGTGGGCGCCGGGAGCGCGCAGCGTGCGTGTTGTGGGTGACTTCAACGGCTGGGACGGACGCCTGCACCCGATGCGCTCGATGGGGTCGTCGGGCGTGTGGGAGCTCTTTCTCCCCGTGGCTGCAGACGGCGCCCATTACAAGTTCGAGCTTCTTACCGAGGACCGCTCGCTCATTCTCAAGGCCGATCCGTTCGCCTTTCGAACCGAGATCCCACCGGGCACCTCCTCGATCGTCTTCGAGTCCCACCATGACTTCTCGGACGCAGAATGGATGTCGCAACGCCGGTCCTTCGATGTCTACTCGTCGCCGCTGTCGGTCTACGAGGTCCATCTGGGCTCCTGGCGCCGCACCCCCGACGGAGGGACACTCACCTACAAGGACATGGCGCCGTTACTGGCGAGCTACTGCGCCGAGATGGGCTTTACTCACGTCGAGTTGCTGCCTGTAGCCGAACATCCCTTCGGCGGGTCATGGGGATACCAGGTGGGTAACTACTTCGCACCCACCGCCCGCTACGGCTCTCCCGACGAATTCCGGTTTCTGGTCGACACACTGCATCAAGAGGGCATCGGCGTCATCGTCGACTGGGTGCCGGCGCACTTCCCCCGGGACGCGTGGGCCCTGGCCCGCTTCGACGGCTCCGCACTGTACGAGCACCTAGACCCGCGCCAGGGCGAACACCCGGACTGGGGCACTCTGATCTTCAACTACGGGCGCAACGAGGTGCGCAACTTCCTGATCTCCAACGCGTTGCAGTGGATCGAGGACTTTCACATCGACGGGCTGCGCGTCGATGCGGTCGCGTCGATGCTTTATCTCGACTACAGCCGCAAGGAAGGCGAGTGGCTGCCGAATCGTTATGGGGGCCGCGAGAACTTGGAAGCAATCGAGTTCATCAAAGAGCTCAACACGGTGGTTCACGGCGAACACCCCGGCGTGATGATGATCGCCGAGGAGTCGACGGCGTGGCCGGGCGTCTCGCGCCCGGTGCACCTAGGCGGCCTTGGATTCGGGCTCAAGTGGAACCTGGGCTGGATGCACGACACGCTCAGCTACTTCACCAAGGAGCCGATCCATCGCCGCTACCACCACGGCGAGCTCACCTTCAGCTTGATCTATGCGTTCAGCGAGAACTTCGTGCTCCCGCTATCTCACGACGAGGTCGTCCACGGCAAGGGATCGTTGCTCCACAAGATGCCCGGCGATCGCTGGCAGCAGCTCGCCAACCTGCGCTCCCTCTACGCATTCATGTGGGCCCATCCCGGCAAACAGCTCCTATTCATGGGATCGGAGATTGCGCAACCGACGGAATGGAGCCACGACAAGAGCATCGACTGGCATCTACTCGATCATCCCGAGCATCGGGGAATTCAGCGTATGGTCAAGGACCTCAACCGTGCCTACAAGGACATCCCCGCGTTGTGGGAGAGAGACTCCACAGACGAGGGCTTCGAGTGGATTGATGCCAATGACGCAGACAACAACGTTCTGTCGTTCTTTCGCGCCGGCAACTCGGCCAAGAGCCTCGTGTGCATATGCAATCTCTCCCCCACGATCAGAGAAGGCTTTCGCATAGGGCTGCCGCACGCCGCAAGCTTCACGGAGGTCCTGAACACCGATTCCGAGGCTTATGGGGGAACGAACGTCGGCAACATGGGGGCCGTGGTTGCCGAAGCCCGACCCTGGCACGGCCTCGACCACTCCGCCACACTCACCCTGCCGCCACTCGGGGTGCTGTGGCTTTACGGATAGACTGTGGCTTAAAAAAAGAGGGAGCCCTAATGCCGGAACAGCGAACCGAAGGCACCAAGATCGACCTCGAAAGACTCGAGAAGCACGCCCGCAGCCTCTACCTACACCGGTTCGTCGAGGCGATTCAGCAAGCGCGTGGCGAACACGGCCGCTACCTCACGCTGCGGGCCGGCGATGAGCTTGCGATCCGGGCGGCCGCAGACGGCAGCGACGAATGGCTGGAGCGGATACTGGTGCTGGACGACGGCTCCTCGTCGGATGGGACCGGCTAGGTTTCGCTCTCTTCAGAGCTAAACCCGCTCAGCGGGGCTGACTCTGCACCAAGCGTCAATGCCACAGGCTCGCTAGGAAGTCGTCCACCTCCGATCTGTCCGGCTTCAGGGTCGAGCCGACCGCTTCGCCATTCGAAACTTCTTCGACACAAACTTCCAGCCGGTTCTTGACCGAGTCGGTCACGAAGCGGCTGAGCTGTCCGTAACCGTGGCCGTCGTCGAGGCCCATGCGGCGGTGGTAGTAGCGAATCGGCCGATGCAGATACAGCCCGTTGCGTGCGCGCGTCAGCGCGACGTAGAAGACGCGGCGTTCCTCTTCGAGGCCCTCGTCGTCGCTCAGTGCCATGTCGGACGGGATCATCCCGTCGCAGACGTCGATGACGTGGACCTCGTCCCATTCGCATCCCTTGGCCGAGTGGATCGTGGACAGGATCAAGTAGTCGTCGTCGAGAAACGGAGGGCCGGCGAGGTCCTCAGTGGAGGCGGGCGGGTCGAGCGTGATCTCGGCGAGGAAGTCCGCTCTGCTCGAGTAGGCAGAGGCCATGTGCGCCAGCGCCTCGACGTCGCGCACCCTCACGGCGGCGTTGGCGTGATTGCGCTCGAGCACGTCCGAGTAGAAGCTCATGATCCTGTCCAGCTGAGGCGCGGGTGCACCGTCGGACTCGAGCAGGTCCGAGATCATGCTCGAGAACCTCGCCCACTCCTCGGCATCGGCCTGCGAAGGACGACTCAGCCCTTCTGCCGCCCGGCGAACCGCGCCCCCGTCTCCCACACCAAGCTCTGTCATGACAGATCGGGCGGTGCGGGGGCCGACTCCCTCGATCAACTGCAGGCTCCGGAACCAGCTCAACTCGTCGTCCGGATTCTCGATGAAGCGCAGCAAACCCAAGACATCCTTGACGTGTGCGGCCTCGAGGAACTTGAGCCCGCCGTACTTCACGAACGGGATGTTGCGCCGGGAGAGCTCGAGCTCCAAGCCTGCGCTGTGATGGCCGGTTCTAAACAGCACCGCCTGCTCTCGCAACAGCACGCCGCGCTCGCGCGCCTCGAGCACGCGGGAGCAGACCTCATCGCTCTGAGCGCTCTCGTCCTCACACTGGACGAGCTGGGCAGCCTTCGTACCCGGTCGCTCAGACCACAGACGTTTCGCATAGCCACCCTTCGCTTGCGCGATGACCTCGTTCGAGACATCGAGGATCCGCTGGGTGGATCGGTAGTTCTGCTCCAGAAGAACCACCCTGGCTCCGGGAAACAGGTCACAGAAGCTCAGCATGTTGGTGGAACTGGCGGCGCGAAACGAGTAGATCGCCTGCGCATCGTCGCCTACCGCCATCACGCCGGTGTCGTCTCCGCGCATGCCGGCAACGATCGAGGCCTGCAGCTCGTTGGTGTCCTGATACTCGTCGACCAAGATGTGATCGAAGAGGGAGTGCAGCCGTCTCGAGGCCCCGGGATGTCTCGTCAGTGCGCGCCAGTAAAGCAACAGATCGTCGTAGTCGAGCACGATGCGGGCGCGTTTGCGATCGGAGTAAGCCTCGAAGACCGAGCGCACATCGGAAATCTCCTCCCGGCACCAGGGGAAGCGTTTCTCCACCACCTCCGTAAGCTTGGTCTGAGAGTTGACCGTCGCCGAGTAAATCTGCTGAAGGGTCTGCTTTCGAGGAAAGCGCCGGCGTGTCGCCCCCAGGCCCAACTCGCTGCGGACGAGATCCATGAGGTCGGCGGCGTCGGAGGAGTCCATGATCGTGAAGCTGGGAGGCAGGCCCAGCGCTCCCCCATAGCGCCGCAGAAGCCGGTTCGCCACTGCGTGGAAGGTCCCACCCCACACCCTCGCCGCCTCCGGACCACCGGCGAGCCGTTGAGCCCGACCAAGCATCTCCTTGGCCGCCCGGCGACTGAAGGTCAACAGCAGCGTCCGCTCCGGAGCGGCTCCCTGCTCGAGCTGCCGGGCGAGCCGCGCTACCAGCGTACGGGTCTTGCCGGTCCCTGCCCCCGCCACGACCAGCAGCGGAAGGCCGTCATGCAGGACTGCCTCGAGCTGAGCTTGGTTGAGCCCGCGCCGCCAGCGCTCGGTCTCTTGATCGAACATGTGTTCGAGCATAGCCTGGGTCCCGCCAAGAGGGCGAATTTCCGCCCGCCCTGGCCCCGGCTCCGGCCCCGGCGGTGCTCAAGCGCGCGTAACGCGCTTCTGAGTACGGTTTGGGTACTCGTGCGCGCGCGGCGCGCGTTTCGCTACCGGGTCTGCGAGGGCCGCCTCTCGTCCCTCACCGGGCGGCGGACGCGGGCGCAGCCCTCAAGCGGTGCGGACGATGGGACGTGCCTTGAGAGCGCGGCTCGCACCAATCAATATTCCGACGACTCGCAGTTGAGCGCGCCGGCAGAGGGCTCCTCAGGGTCAATCCCCGGATTCACGCAGTTGTCGGTCCCGTCGCCGCCGTCGTTGGCGTTGACGCCCTGTCCACCGTCGAGGTCATCGTCGCCCGCTCTTCCCACCAGCGTGTCGTCGCCCAGATCACCCCGCAGGATGTTCGCGGTGTCGTCGCCCGTGATGGTGTCGCCGCCGGGGGAGCCGTACACGGTCTCGATCCCCGAGAGCGTGTCGGTGCCCTCTCCAGTCGCCGACCCTGCGCCGAGATCGACCACCACCGGCCCACTCACGAACTCGATCGTGTCGTAGGTGCCGTCGTCGTTGTCGCTCAGCGCGCCGCCGTTTCCCACGATCGTGTCATCGCCGGGGCCGCCCCTGAAGAGGTTTTTGCCCGTGTAGAAGCCGTCGATCACGCCGCCCTTGATGACGTCGTTCCCCGCTCCGCCGAAGAGCTGTTCGACTTTGCCTTCACAGTCGCATTCGTTCGCGCGCGCCCCGAGCCCGCGAAGCGTGTCCATCCCGGGGCCGCCCCGCAGCCGATCGAGGTAGGCCGATCCGAACAGGCGGTCCCTGCCCGCGCCGCCGTGGGCGCGGTCGCCGTTCGGGTACTGCACCTGCGCTCCGGGTCCGGTGGCCAGTGAATCCCAGCCGGAGCCTCCATGGATGACGTCCTCGCCGCGGCCCGCACAGACTCGATCGTTGCCTCTGCGGGCTCGGATCGTGTCCCCTCCTCCGAGAGCCACGATCACGTCTGCGCGCGCGGTGCCTCGGAGCTCGTCGGCTCTCTCGGTGCCGACGATCGTGGCCTTCTTCCCGAAGCACTCGTGCGGCGCGGCCGTCGCGGGGACTGCGATCGCAGCGCAGGAGGCGATCAGAACCGTCACCACCAGGCCACCACGCGGATGCTTGCTCATGACCGACTCCTTTCGTTAGACGAGGACCCATGCATCTCGGGCAAGGATGCCATCACCACAAGCAGCAGGCTGTTGGGCACACAACAGCCTGGCTGTTAGCTCGCCAACACCCGTGCGGCGATGGGCCCCGCCCCGGCAGGACCCACACGCGTGCAGAGCACGCCTGAATGCGGTTTTCGTACCCGTACGCGCGCCGGCGCGCGTTTCGCTACGGAGCTGTGCCAACCCCCCTCGGCTCTCTCTGAGCGAGGCCCCGCCACCGCTCGCTCTCGCGCCCGAACATGTGTTCGATGATACGTCAGAGGGAGCGATTCGCACAACTTGTGCGTTTGACCACCTGCGCTAGGGGGTGAGGTTGCAGCGCGGCCTCGGGTGAAGCCCGCCGCGTAGGTCCGCAGGCCCGCCTCGCCCCTGCGCATCATGAGCCAGTGGTTGGCGCAGAAAACGGGCCGGGCGACGAGCGCCAGCCGGCGCAGCAGAGTCTTGTTGGCAGTCACCTGCTCCTCGAAGAGAATCCGGGAGCCGCGACCCGACGGCTCGATGCGGAAGCGGGAGAAGCCCTCGAGGTCGCCTGTCATGGCGAGCTCGAGCACCCGGGCCTCGGGGTCGTCGATCCGCCGCACCCCTACGAACCTCAGGCTGTAGGGCAGCACGGCCCGCGCGCGCAGCGAGAAGCGCCCGCCGCCGAGAGCCTGGGCCTCTCTGACCTCGGGCCACCACATCGTGAACTCGGTCACGTCACGGAGCATTTCGTAGGCCTCTGCAGGCGGACAGTCGAGCGACCAAATGTTGCGAAACGAGTAGAAGTTGAGGTCCTTCACGGCCGGGTGAGCCTATCTAACCGCCGGTTCGGGACTCGGCCCA
>Ga0136632_10000271_pt1 | contig 14243 bp, 10 predicted proteins | sample AntDrymUQ6112106_2_FD_104670 | JGI IMG/M metagenome (GOLD analysis project Ga0136632, IMG submission 104670) | Polar desert sand microbial communities from Dry Valleys, Antarctica - metaG UQ611 (21.06) | ecosystem: Environmental > Terrestrial > Soil > Desert | place: Antarctica: Dry Valley...
TACTCGGCCCTGCTCTACGGCGACGCGGGGCTCGCCCGCGAGGTGATCGCCATCGAGGATGAGATGGACGAGATGCGCTACCGGCTGGAGCGCTGGGTCCTCCTCGCAGCCCCCCGGGTGGAGGACTCCTCGCGCCTCAGGGGCCTCCTTCACCTCGCCACCGCCTCAGAGACTATCGCGGACTGCGCGATGGAGATGGTCTGGGTCGTCGAGAAGGGCGAGGAAGTCCACCCCGTCCTCTCCGCGGCGATCGGCGAGTCGGACGAAATCGTCCTGAAGCTCACCGTCTCCCCAGGCTCTCCGGCCGACGGCAAGACGCTGGACTCCCTCGAGATCGAGACCGAGACGGGGATGTACGCCCTCGCCGTCAACCGGGGCGGACGCTGGACCTACAGGCCCCGCGACACGTACAGGCTTCAGGGCGGTGACTCGCTGCTCTTCACCGGCGCCCCCGAAGGCCTCGAACCCCTCGCCGAGCTGTTCGGCCAGGAGCTGGAGGACTCCCCGTAAGTTGGGAGGGTTCCCATACGGTGCATTCTGGCTCCGCGTCCGCACGGTCTTCCTCACTGTACCCAGGGTCATGATGCTCGCCCTGCCGACGACTAAACGAGAGAAGAGCCCCTCGTGAAGCGCACCGCATTACTGGTAGCGCTCCTTCTGCCGCTGCTGTGCGCTATGGGCTTCGCGCAGGGTTCCCAGATGGACGAGACGGAGGTGCTGGAGCAGGCCAGCTTTATCCCGAAGCTGGAGGAGTACTACTCGAAGCCGAGTGTCGAGACTACCGCAGACTACGACCGCCGCAAGGACCTGTGGCTGGTAGTGCTCACGGAACAGAATTCCGGTGAGGAAGTCGCCCGTTTCAGGGTCGCCGACGATTCCGGAGCGGTTAGCGGGGTCGAGGTCTCGCCGAAGGCGGATGAGATCCGATACCCCAGGCTCTCGGAAGAGAGGGCGATCAAGCTCGCGGCCGCGAGCCCCGAGGTCAGGGAGGAGCTCTCCACCCACGGTCCACACAGCGCGGAGGCCGAGTATGAGGACGGCGCATGGACGGTCCGCTACTACGTCGACGAGAAAGGGGTGGTCGGAGGCAGGCCGACTGAGAAGGGCAAGGAGGTGGCGACCGTCGAGGTGGACGACGAGACGTGGGCTCTCGACTCCGTGTACACAGGTGATCAAGTCGGGTGGAACCTGGCCCGCGGCGTACGCGGCGCCTACGGCAAGCAGGCCAACTACTGGTGGGTCTGGTTACCGCTGGCGCTCGCTTTCGCCGCTGCTTTCTGGCGCACGGACAGACTCTTCGCCATGCGCAACCTGGATATCGTGGCGCTGCTCGGGTTCCTCGTCTCGCACGGCTTCTACAGGGAGGGGGTAGTCCTCGAGGCCGTCGTCTTGTGGTACCCGCCGCTGGTCTACCTCTTCGTCAGGACCCTTTTCATGGGCTTCGGGATAGGCGAGAAGGTCGAGAAAACGAGCAACCTCCCGATGTGGGTCCTTATGGTGCTAGCCGGTCTCGCCGGCGGCCTCGTCCTCGGCCTCAACGTCGACTCCCGCGTCATAGACGTCGGCTACGCCGGGGTCGTCGGCGCCGACCGTATCCTGGAAGGCACAGTCCCCTACGGCAGCATGCCCTCAGACGTAGGAACTGGAGACACCTACGGCCCTCTCAACTACCTGCTCTACGTGCCCTTCGTCCTCATGTTCGGCTTCTCGGGGGAGTGGGACTTCCTCCCCGCGGCCCACGCCCTCACGCTCTTCTCCTTCGTCGCAGGGGCCATGGCGCTGTTCATCACGGGCTACAGGCTCTCGGGGAAAGAGGGGGCCGCTGCGCTCATCTTCGCCTGGGCGGCGTTCCCCTACACCGTGTACGCGACCAACAATAATACCAACGACATCATCGTCGCCGCAGTCTCGGCAATAGGACTAGCGGCGGCGGCCTCGCCGATCGCGCGGGGGGCGAGCATCGCGGCCGGGTTCGCCGTCAAGCTCTATCCTATCGTCCTCGGCCCGTTGTGGATCATGTACGAAGGACGCAGGCGAAAGCCCATAGTGGATTTCGTACTCGGAGGTGCCGGCCTCGTACTGCTCACGTTCTGGGTCATACTGCTCGACGGACATCCTTTCGAGGCGGCAAAGCTCTTCTACGACAAGACCCTCGCGTTCCAGGGCGACAGGGTCACCCCGTGGTCCCTTTTTAGCCAGGTCCCCGAGCTCGCGTTCTTGCAACGGCCGCTGATGGCGCTCGCGATCTTCCTCTCCATACTCCTCGCCTTCGTGCCGCGCAAGAAGACCCTTCGCCGGCTCGCCGCCCTCTCGGCGGCGCTCGTCATCGCCTTCCAGCTCACCGTAAACTACTGGTTCTACGCCTACATCACCTGGTTCGAGCCGTTCGTGTTCGTCAGTCTTCTACTGGCGACCAATGAGAAGACGGCGTTGGATGGAAGGCAACAGGCAACAGGCAACGGGCAACAGGAAGACGGTGAGAAAGGCGACGAGCATGACGGGACAGAGCACGGAAGATAACAGAGGGCCGATCCTGAATATAGAGGGAGACCTCGTGGCGCTCGGTCCGCTGAGGCGGGATCTACTGTCGCTCTACCAGCGTTGGATCAACGACCTCGACACCACGCGCACGTTGGACCTCCCGCCACGCCCGATGACGATGGAGAAAGAACTGGACTGGTACGACCGGCAGTCGAAGACGGAAGACGACGTACCGTTCACAATCTACGAACGGGAGACCCTGCGTCCTATCGGCAACACCGGACTGCACGGAGTAGACCACCGAAACCGCTCGGCCACTTTCGGTATCCTCATCGGCGAGCCCGAATGTCGGGGTAAGGGCTACGGTACCGAGGCGACGCGTCTGATGCTCGACTATGCCTTTACCGCCCTCGGGCTTCACAACGTCATGCTGACGGTCTTCGAGTTTAACCCAGCAGGCATAAGAGCCTACGAGAAGGCCGGATTCAAAGCAATAGGTCGTCGTCGCAAGTGTCGCATGATGGGCGGCAAGCTGTGGGATGAGGTCCACATGGACTGCCTGAGCAGCGAGTTCGAGAGCCCTGTGCTCCGCCGGATCTACGCTCCAGATGAGAGATAGAGCGTTGGGGACAGAGCTCATTCTGCGGGGAGATCTCTCGGAATTCTACTCCCTTTTCCGAGGCGCGAAAGTAGGGCTACTCGCGTTGGTAGCGAGACGCGTTCGTCCGGCTCCGTCGGCGTTCATCACGTAGAGATCCTGGTCGTCATAGACATCATCTGCCACACCTCTTGAGAAGGCTATCTGCTTGCCATCCGGCGACCAAGAGGGCTCGCCTTCTATTATCGTCTTGGTACTGGTGAGGTTGGTCTGGCCGGTGCCGTCGGCATTGATCACATAAATATCGAGCTCCCCGCGATAATGCACTGCTGCGAAGGCTATTTTCTCGCCATTGGGTGACCAGGAGTACGAAGAGATGTGGGCCTGTACGTTCGGCAGTAGCTCCCTTGGCTTTGTGCCGTCGGCGTTCACGACATATTTCTTCTCTCCGTTCTCTCCAGCCCCACTGAAGGCTATCTCCTTGCCGTCAGGTGACCAAAGAGGCGACCAGAGGGGTGATTGTGCGTATGACATCTCCTCGGACAGCTTATTTAGACCTGTGCCGTCGGCTTTCATCACGTAGAGGTCGCTCGGTCCAGTGGCGGGTGCAGCGGAGGAAGATGCGCTATTGGCAAAGTCTACTCTGGTTGTCCTCATGAAGGCTATCTTCTCGCCATCGGGAGACCATACCGGTGATTCGAAGCCGACTTCAAAGTCCTTTGTGTCCCTGCCCTTGATGAGCCTTGTCCGACGGGTTCCGTCGGAGTTCATCACGTAGATGTCGGTGTATATCTCGCCGCTGGGGTCGCTGCCTCTCAGGTAGGTTATCTTCTTGCTGTCGGGCGACCACGAGGGGGCGACTTCAGTACTCGCCTTCGTCCTGGTAAGGTTGGTCGCACCGGTACCGTCGGCATTGATCACGTAGATATCGAGGAAGCGTTCCCCAGCGGGCCTGGCGAAAAGGGCTATCTTCTTGCCACTCGGAGACCACGCACCCCCACCTACAGTCGTTTGCGTCCTGGTGAGGTTGGTCTGGCCGGTGCCGTCGGAGTTCATCACGTAGATGTCAGGTTGCCTCATGAAGGCTATCTTGCCGTGCGAAATCTCGGCACGCTGGTCGTCCCCACTGCTACCAGCTCTGTGCTGCTGGCCGACTTCTGTACACCCTGCCGGCAACCAAGACAGTACAACGGCTAACCCCACTGTGAGCACCAAGGTCGTTCGCCGTGTCATCGTCGCTTCACCTTGATCGTTTGACAGGTGCGCTGGTCCTACCTGGATCCAGTCGGGACGGAGGGGGATGCCCCGACCGGATCACGACGGTCACGACCGAGCCGTCCTCGCAGCGCAGTACGACTATGACCGAGTCCGACTCGTCAAGGTAGTAGTCGAACCTGGAGAGCGGCTTTTTGTCCAGCGGAGTCATCATCATGTGAATGCATCATAGGTGGAGCGTGTTTTCTGGCCGTTAACTTACGCCCTTGGGGAGTAGTTAGACTTGACTATTTCTCTCACACCCCATCCCGGCGTCGCGAGCGCGGATGACAGCTTGCGCCCTGTCGGCTACCTGCAACTTGAGCAGGATGTTGGAGACATGGTTTCTAACAGTCTTCAGGCTCACGAACAGCTGCCGGGCTATCTCCTGGTTGCTCTTGCCCTGCGCAACCAGGGAGAGGACTTCCTCTTCGCGCTCGGTGAGTTCCGGGAAGGCGCGCTGAGGCGTGACTGACCGAGGGGCGGAAAAGAAGCCTATTATGCGCTCGGCTACCCCTGGCCCGAAGACAGCTTCCCCGCTCGTCACCGCTCGGATGGCGTACACTATCCCCTCGCCGCCTGAGTCCTTCAGGAGGTAGCCTTTGGCCCCGGCGCGCATAGCGGCGAAGACCGAATCATCGTCCTCGAACATAGTGAGCATCAACACGCCGACACGCGGGCTTGCCCGCAGGATCTCGCGGGTGGCCTCTATGCCATTCAGGCCCGGCATCTTGATGTCCATGAGGACGACGTGGGGATCGAGCTTGTTGGCCAACTCCACCGCCTCTTCGCCGCTCGCGGCCTCCCCCACAACCGCGAAGTCCGCCACCCGGTCCAGGCGGCCGCGCATGCCCTCGCGAAAGAGGGGGTGATCGTCGGCTATCAACACGCGAACAGTATCCTTCATGCTCCCTTACTCCTCTCTACGGGGGTGTCTTCTGTGGTGCGGAAGGGCAGAAGCGCCCTGACCAGGGTGCCGCCCCCCGCCAAGGGCTTTACGGTACACCTGCCTCCAAGCTCTTCGGTCCGCTCGCGCATCGAGCTCATCCCCACTCCGGCCCTATCTTCGTCCCTGATGCCCCTCCCGTCGTCTTCGACTTCAACGCTCAGGGCGCCCGCCTCATCGTCCAGCCGGATACGAATGGAACAGTGGCTCGCCCTGGCGTGACGGACTACGTTGGCCAGGGCCTCCTGAGCTATCCTGTAGCATGCTACCTCCACCGCCGCTGGCAAGTGCGACAGCTCTTCCGGGTCCTCCACCGACACGCGCAAGCCCGCCGGACCGTACTGGAGCGCTCCTTCCCTCAGGGCTTCGACGAGGCCGAGCTCGTCGAGGGCGGGCGGCCTCAGCGCGTGAACCGAGTGCCGGACGTCTGAGACGATCTCCCTGGCGCGCTTGGAGAGCTTCGCGATCAAGGCGGAGGCTTCAGGGTTATCCGAGACGAGATCGCTTGCGGTTTCGAGCTCGAGCATGAGCGCGGCCAACTGGGGGCCTACCCCATCGTGCAGGTCCCGTCTCAGGCGCCGCCTCTCCTCCTCTCTGGCGCTGACCAGACCCTCCCTCGACCTCTGCAACTCCGTGTTTGCCTGCTCCAGCTCCCGGTTGGCTTCCTTCAGGTCAGCGCTTGCGCGGAAGGCCTGCGTACGGCTGCGCGCGAGCATCCACGTGATACCGAAGAGCAAGAGACTAACGGTGACACCGCTCACGAGTACGAAGGCGGGTAGGTTGCTCTTTACTCCTCTCTCGAATGCTGGCAGCGTGGCGAAGTACAGGGCCCACTCGCGTGTCCCGGATCGTGTATCGGCTACTTTGATTCGTCTCACCTTGGAGAAGAGAGTCGCATTCCCCTTCTCCCCGGCATTCCTCACACCATTGTTGTCGTAGAGCAGCGAGCTCGATGCTGCGTCCTCGCCGTCGTATACCTCGAAGTCTACGGCGGGGTGGAATGTTCTACCGAAGGTGTGGGCAAAGAGTTCTTCCGCCTTGAAGGTGCCGACGACGAACCCTCTCAGGGCGCGTCGCCGTTCGGCAACGGTGTCCTCGGGTTCGCCATCCTGGTAAACCGGCAGATACACCACAAAGCCTTTCCTAAAGGCCAGGTCCGCCTCAGAGTGTGAGGGAGCATTGGTCAATACGTAGTCCATCCCCGTAACCTGCGGCTCTCCGATGTCTCGGGCCCGGTCCATGACGGACCGGTGGGCGGGATCCGAATACGCATCGTAGTTGATCATCTTCCGGTTGGCCTCGTAGGAGGGACCCACTAACTTCAGGGGGAAGTAAGCCGAGCGTTCACCATCCGGTTCTGGCCACAGATCCCGTACGCCCTCTTCCCGAGCCTCTCGGGAGTAAGCCTCCGTCTCCCCGGGTCTCAAGTACGTCGCAAAGCCCAAAGACTGAAGCCCCTCAAGACTTTGGGACTTACGAAGTGGGCTCCCCGGTTCTATGCTCCTGACGTAGCCATCCCACTCGTCACGACCGACCGAATCGCTCACGCGCAACAACCCCCTCGCGCCGAACATCGCTGCGAGATAGGCGTTCACACGACGATAAATGGCTGCCCTCGTCGCCTTGGTAGTCTCGTCGAACCGGGTGCGTGCTTCTGCCTCGACGTTCTGGCGGACGTAGTAGGAGGCGAGGAGCGTGAGCAGGAGCGCTAGCAATAGGACCGAGTATGCCGCCGCCCCACGCCGGACGTGGCGTCCGAAGCGGGCGACGCCCCGCCGCAGCGCCATCCAGCCAGCATTCCACCTACCCACACCAAACACCGCATACGGCCGATGACGCCCAGGCGGTGAGCAGCCAGTAGTTACGCACCGAGGTGGACGGCCACGCGTTCCTATTCTCGTCGGACCCCGTCATATCAGGCTGTGATCCGATGGTTGGTTCGCCTTCCTCTTGAAGCCCTTTCCTAACCCGCAATGATGGCATCGGACACGGCTCGGTGCATCCTCTAGACGTCCGATGACTCATGGCGGAGACCGATGCGCCCGTCACCTGGGCAACCGCTGATTTCCAGCCTTCGCGGTCCTCTCCGCGCCTCTGCTCGCCAGACAACTTCCTGTTCCTCTCGAAGGCCGTCTCACGTGCGACCTCTACCGCAAGTCTAGACGGGAAGGTGTCCCGCCGTCATGGGCACGATTCCCGAGTTGGGCGGGAACATCTTCCCGCGCAGCTCGGGATGGATGCCTGAAATCGGGTCCGCTACTGAAGCGTCTGGACCAGGCGGGAAGGCGTCCCGCCGCCATCGACGCGATTCCCGCGTTGGATGGGATCATCTTCCGGAGCGATTCGGGATGGGTGCTCATGACGGCGGGATATCCCCCTCCTTAGGCTTCTCTTCGTAATCGTAAAGCGCTCCGGCGAGGGACTCTATCCACCCCGGAGCAGCGAAGGAAAGGAGAGGCCGTGAACGTCCCGACGTCCATTCTGGAGCAAGCCCGACGGCGAATTGCCGCCGCTGGAAAGAGGGGAGCAATAGTAAAGAGAGTTCGAGGTAGCGTGTGCGTATTGGCCCTGGTCGCGTTGTTCTTTGCCGTGGGAGTCGGAGGTAGGCCAGGTAGTGAGGCCCATGCATCAGAGGTGAAGGTCCCGCCGACCGGGAACATCGCGCCCACTGCCACGCTTGCGCCGGAGCCGGACGCGGGCGGAAGGAACGAAGACGTGGCGCAGGTAACCCCCCTTGCGCGTTTCAAAGCACACTGAAGCAGGACGACTCGTGCATGTGAAGCGCGTAGTACAGCGGTTTCCGGAAGGGCAACCCTTCCGGAAACCGCACTTGTCAGCCAGTCAGTTGCGTACCGGGGGTCACGTCGCCCCGAACCACGACGTGCGCTCTCTCGAGGCGAACGACGAGCGCTCCCAAAGCACGAGGGCATTGCCGTCAGGGTCGCGGAACATCGCCTGCCTTCCGTTGAGCGATTCCGTGGGCGGTAACTCGAAGAAGACACCCTTGGCAACAAGCTCTTCGTGAAGCGTCTGGATGTCATCAGTAGCTATGACCATGACCCGGTACATGTTGGGGAGCAAGGAATCTGGCCAGCTTACCAGCATCAGCGAGGTCGCGGAGTTCTCGGGGGCCACCTCCACCCAACTCATACCCGCTCTGCACGAATTGTCTACCAGCAGTTCGAAGCCCAGGGTCTCCAAGTAGAACTCCTTGGCCTGGTCCTGGTCACTGACCGGTACGGACACCGACACCACTTGCGCATCCCTGGCTAATGACTGCGGGCGAGCATGAGGTCGGCCCAGCGTATCAAGTACAGCCTCATCGCAGGCACTCCTCGACTCTATGGAACTTGTCTCCTTCGAGTACGTCATAGGGGAAGCTTAGAGGGCGGCCGTTAATCGGCCGCTAATCGGAAGGCCTGTAGCATAGTTAGAATTGAGTATTCTTGGATTTAGGTCAGATCAATGTCTCACCGTGTAAACGCTGGGGGCAGGCATTCCTCAACCCTGATCCGATGGTGGTAACCTTCGGTCGGCCACCCAGGCGGAGAGCCTTGAGCGGGAGCTCAAGGCCAGTCGCTTGAGGATCTTGGCAATGTGGGTGGCGACCGTGTGCTCGGAGATGAAGAGCTCCGAGCCGATCTGGCGGTTGGTGAGCCCGCGCGAAACCAGTAGAGCTACCTCCTCCTCGCGAGGGGTAAGAGGGGCGAATGTGGCCGAGTTCCCACCAGGGCGACGGGCGACCGGTATAGACAAGACCGGTTCCTCTGCGGAGAGGGAGTACTCGATCGCCTGCCTTGGCATCATTGCTCGACCCTCCACCAGGGTCGTCTGCCATGCCGGCTCACCCAGGCTGGAACGCGCCGTGGCTAGATAAGGATCTAGTAGCTTGCGATCTTCGGGCTGCAAGGGTACACCGATGTCTTCACGCATGGCCTCCGCCGCCCCCCACAGTCGCGCCGCTCTTTGCGCCAGGCCCTGCGCCGCGGCACCACCCGCCATTATCTCCAGGCAGTCCGGCATATGCTGCTTATCTTCGGCCCTCTGGAGCAGATTCATGCTCTCCTGGCCAAGCGGCTGTACCCGTGCATGATCACCTTCGGTCAACGCGGCAAGGGCCGAATACATGAGGCCAATGGCGATGTTCGAGCTATCACCGATCTCTCGAAACAGCGCCAAACTTTCTTCGAGCAACACAGTAGCCTGTTCGGGATTGTCATGCACCAACATCGTAATCCCCAGGTTACCCAGGGAGGTCGCGTTCCTCCGTACGTTCCCAGTCCCCCGACTCAAGGCCAATGCCTCACTGAAGTACGATATTGACTGTTCTCGATCTCCTTTCGCTGATGCCAACACTCCGAGGCCATTGAGTACACCAACAACCTCTTCTTTACTGCCCAATTCTCGGTGTAACGTCAAGCTCTCTACCAGCAGCGACGTCGCCTCCTCATAGTCTCCTCGATCCAGTGCCAGAGATCCCAAATCGCCGAGCACGTTCGCCACGCCCCTCTTGTCATTGGAGATCCGGTACAACTCCAGGCTCTCTTCGTATGCTTCGCGCGCTCGCTCGTAATCGCCTTGCGGCTCCGCTATCCATCCCAACCCGTCAAGCGCCTTGGCGCGTATGGTCGTCGGTACCGCAGAACTGCTTGCAACTGCTTCCAGGTACGTTCTCCCCTCGCTCAAGTAACCTCGCGTGTGCCAGAACCGACACAAGGCACCCGCCATCCGAGGTCCAGAATCAAGCTCCCGCCCGAGCGCCCACGAGAGCGCGGCCCTGAGGTTGTCGCGCTCGGTCTCCAAGAGATCCAGCCACTCAGCCTGCTGCGATCTGGTCAACTCCGGCTCTGCCTCCTCCGCCAGGGCGAGGAAGAACTCGGCGTGCCGCCGTCCGACTGCCTCGGCTTCTCCACTCACCCCTAGCTTCTCGCGGGCGTACTGCCGAACAGGCTCGAGCAGCCTGTAGCGCGCCCCCTGCTCCCAATTCTCTTCGGCTACCACCAGCGACTTATCTACCAGCACAGAGAGCAACTCCAGGACGTCTTCCTGATCGATACCTTCTCCCACTCCGACGCTCTCGGCTGCATCGAGGGTGAAGCCGCCAGCGAATTCGGCGAGCCTCCGGAACAGTGCTTGCTCGGGTTCTCCAAGCAACTCGAAGCTCCACTCCAGCGCCGCCCTCAAGGTCTGGTGGCGATGGTCCACTCTCTGGTCGCCGTCTGTAAGCAGTTTGAGGGAGTGCCCGAGCCTTTCGGAGATCTGCGCAGCCGAGAGCATCCCGATCCTCGCTGCGGCGAGCTCTATGGCGAGTGGTATGCCCTCCAGCCCCACGCACACCCGTGCAACGGCCGTGGCGTTCTCGGACGTCAGTTCGAAGCCAGGATGCCTCTTCGAGGCACGATCAGCGAACAGCCGCACTGACTCGTAGCCTCCGAGCTCCTCCACGGTAAGGGACTGTTGCGTGCCTGGCGCCGAGAGTGAGGGCACGGGCCAGCCCAACTCGCCCGTCACGCCCAGAGGCTCCCTGCTTGTGGCGAGCACCCTCAAACGCGAACAAGAGTCGAGTAGGGCCACCGTCAGGCGCGCCGCGGCATCGAGCAGGTGCTCGCAATTATCCAGGATGAGGAGTGTCTCTTTGTCGCCCAGGGCGTCGAGTAGGCTCTCTTGGAGGGGACGGCCCGGTTGCTCTTGTACCCCCAAGGTGGCGGCCATCACCTGTGGTACCAGCGCCCCCTCGGACAACGGCGCCAGCTCCACGAGCCACACTCCGTCCTTATAAGTCCCAACCAGGTCCCTGGCCACCTCCAGGGCGAGCCGCGTCTTGCCACAGCCGCCAGTACCGGTGAGGGTCAAGAGCCCCGTCATAGCGAGCATCCTCCTGACCTCGACCATCTCTCGCTCGCGCCCGACGAAGTTTGTCCTGGACGCGGGCAGGTTGTGCTTGACGGAATGCGACGGTTCCTCCTGTCGGGGAGCGGCGCGCCGGGTGGGCTGGAATCTGCCGGCCGCTATCTCGTCGCGCAGGACTCGGGTCGTGGCGCCGGGCTCCGTACCGAGCTCCCCGGAGAGTGTCTCCCTGAGTCGCTCGTATTGCGTGAGCGCCTCTCCCTGCCTCCCGGAGAGGGCGTAAAGACGAATCAGGCCAGCATGTGCCTCCTCGTTGGCAGGTTCTTCCGATAAGGCTCTCTGTAACCTCTCAGCGGCCTGCCCATACTGTCCGCGCTCTTCGTACAGTCCACTCAGGTCGACCAACAGCTCGATGTACAGCCGCCGCAGCTCCCCCCGCCTGTTCTCCGCCCACTCCTCGTAGCGGTCATCGGGCAGGAGTTCCCCGGCGTAAAGTTCGATGGCAGCCCGGTAGGCAGCAGGGTCCTGTGAGCGGCGGGCGCTGAACCCGGACTCTGCGAAGGCCTCGACGTCTACCCACAGCTGTCCTCCCGGACATAACACCAGCGACTCGTCCTGGGATGCCAGGTAGCGCGAACCCGTCGCCGGGTCCAGGATCTTGCGGGCAGCGTGGAGGACCGGGCGGAGGTTGTTCGACGCGGCCTTCCTCCCGAGATCTGGCCACAACAAGTTCATCACCTGCTCTCGGTGAATGCGATGGCCTGGCGCGATGGCAAGAAGTTTGACGAGGCTGGCCGCCTTCCGGAGCCGCCACTGATCTTGCTCTATGGTCTGAGACCCTACCGAAACCCAGAAGCCGCCGAGCAGCCACGCTCGCACCGCCTTAGGCTCCCCGCCCGGTGGCGTTTCGGATCGCTCAAGTCGTGTGAAAGTAGCAGTAGGGCGCATCCCGCTTCCCTGGCTCATTTGCTCATTTTCCTACAAGATCGCAGCACACGCCAATGAATCGCCGCTGTAGCGTCTATTGCTCGCGCTCCTCCCTCTCCTTGCGCCAACGTTGTAGCCGCTCTTTGATCTCCGCTTCAGCCCCGCTCTCCTTCGGCCCGTAGTAGACGCGGTCTGATAGCTCCTCGGGCAGATACCTGTCGTTCATACCTTCCGGCTCGTCGGCGTGGGCGTAGCGGTAATCCGAGCCATAGCCCTCCTCCTTCATGAGCCCGGTTACGGCGTTGCGGAGGTGCATGGGGACCTCTGGGGTATTCTCGCGACGCACGTCGGCAAGCGCCGCGTTTATGCCGGCGTAGGCCGCGTTGGATTTCGGGGCCGATGCCAGGTATGTCGTGGCCTGGGCGAGGGGAATGCGTCCTTCGGGCATCCCGATGAGCCTGACGGCTTCTGCGGCTGAGACTGCGAGCGGCAGGCCGTGCGGGTCGGCGTTACCGATGTCTTCTGAGGCCAGGATCACGAGTCGCCTGGCGACGAATACGGGGTCCTCACCAGCCTCGAGCATCCTGGCCAGGTAGTGCAGCGCTGCGTCGGGGTCGCCACCGCGCACGCTCTTGATGAACGCGCTTATGACGTCGTAGTGTTCCTCGCGCCCGTATCTGAGCGACCTCTGCCCCACCGCCCGCTCCACGTCAGTGACCCCGACCCGCTTTGTGCCTGCCGCAGCGACCTCGAGGGCGTTGAGCATCCGCCGACCGTCTCCGCCGGCGAGGCGCAGCAGGTACTCGCGCGCATCATCGGAGACTTCGACCCCGAGATCCTCGACGCCCCTGTCGAGGAGGAGGCCGAGACCCCCCTCCGAGAGGGATCGCAGCCTGAGTACGCGCGAGCGGGAGAGTAACGGTGCAGTCACCTCGAAGGAAGGATTCTCCGTAGTCGCGCCTATAAAGTCCACGAGCCCTTCTTCGAGTGCAGGGAGCAGGGCGTCCTGCTGGTTCTTGTTGAAGCGGTGGACCTCGTCCACGAAGACGAGCGTCCCGCGTCCCTCGTACTTGAGACGCTCACGGGCGCCGTCGAGAGCCGCCCTGAGGTCCTTTACCCCGCTCGTCACGGCGCTTAGAGGCACGAACTCTTCTTCGACCGTGGTCGCCAGCACACGTGCCAGGGTCGTCTTCCCCGTACCCGGCGGTCCCCAGAGGGCGACCGAGCCGATCCTGCCCCGTTCCACGACCGACCGTAGAGGTCCGCCCTCACCCGTCAGGTGCGGCTGGCCGACGACTTCGTCGAGCGTCGCGGGACGAAGCCGTTCGGCGAGTGGGGCGCGGCCGGCAAGGTTCTCCAGGCCCGATTCGTCGAAGAGGTCCATAAGGTTAGTATATTTCAGCTGGTCAGCATTTCAGCAAGTCGCCTGGACCAGGCGACTTGTCAGGACTTCAGCCACCCGGCTTCCTCATCTCTCTTTTAGGCGAATGTGCAGAGTTATTGACCCTCTGCAGACGTTAGGGTGTAAAGATGAGCTTCGTAACGCTTTCCGTAACGACTGGGAGACGGAGGTGCTGTAGAGTAGCGTAGTGATGGAAGCGGCAAGGGAACAAGGCCGGTGGGACGGTGGTGCGCGCGTCGCCTTCTTGCTGGCCTGGTCGGTGGCCGGTCTCTGTGCGGCCATGTTCGTAGCCAGCGTCCCGCTGCTTGTGCTTGCCCGCTCGGCGCACGTCCCAAGCAGTTGGGAAGCCAACCTCACCGTAGGTAATCTCTTGGGAGGGGCACTCTTCCTGATCTTCCCGCTGGTGGGCGCCCTGATCGCCTCCAGGCGTCCCCGCAACGCGATCGGCTGGATCCTCCTGGCTGACGGTCTGTTGTGGATGTTTTTGGGTATGACGGACTACTACGGCCTCTATGGTGTAGCCAGACCCGGTTCGGTTCCATTCCCGGTAATGGTCGCCGGGATAAACAATTTCATGTGGGTGCCCGCTGTGGGGCTACTGGGGACCTACGTATTCCTTCTGTTCCCCGACGGGAGGCTACCTTCGAGGAGGTGGCGACCTCTGGCCTGGCTCTCGGGGGTGGTGATCGTGGCGCTTTGCATCGGCGTCGGGCTCACTCCAGGACCGTTGCAGAACCTTGGGGGGATACGCAACCCGTTCGGGCTGGAGAGCAATCCCTGGGTAGAGA